>Ga0187893_10005614_pt1 | contig 22299 bp, 31 predicted proteins | sample MA1701074metaG_FD_139574 | JGI IMG/M metagenome (GOLD analysis project Ga0187893, IMG submission 139574) | White microbial mat communities from a basaltic lava cave in the Kipuka Kanohina Cave System on the Island of Hawaii, USA - MA170107-4 metaG ...
CTCCACCAACGGCCAACCCCTCCTGGCCACCTCGCGCGTTTACAGCACCTCCGGAACCAGCGGCTTTTTCGAAGGCCAAGCCATCGACTAGCCCGCCCACTGAACTTTCCAGCGGAAAGCGGCACACCTGCCCTTTCCGCTTTCAACGCTCTCTCGTGTGTCGTGACTGTTCGTAAATAGATCGCCAAGAGTCGCCTGGTGTCTATCGACTTTCGCAGGTCTACCGAGGAATCGAGGTGTGTGGCTGAGTGACCTCTGGATACAACTTCGGCTTGGTAAGCAAGCCTGAGAGGAAAAAGACAACGCCAAGGAAGATGTGGATGACGTGATCGGTACTTCCTAGCATAAGTACGCCAGGAATTATTTCGAGTACCCGCGAGTCCAAGCCATGTAGAGGAGATACTCCGGCTTGTCCGGCGATAAAGCCAACAAGACCCAACAGCCCATAAACGGTGCCAAAAACAATATCGAATAGACGGGTTGCCACCAACGTACCGAACAGGCCGAAGTAGAGCGCCAATAGCCCAGAGCCAAGGTGGATGAAATTGTGGGCCGGAGTAAGGTGCGCACCCAAAAAGCCAGGAACCGCAAACCCGAGCAATCCGACTAGCAGAAAAGCGGCAGCGATAAAAGTTGTAACCGTCTTTGCCATAAATTTATCCTCCTATTCGACTTCCCGAGAGGAATAGCGCTTTGGCGACGCTCACACCTTTTCATTCTTGTGGGATCTTCGCACGAAGTCTGTCCAAAATTGATCGTCTCTCCGGTCGCTCCTAGCCTGCACACTGCTCCAACCCCACATATGCACAGAGCCTTCAAGATCCGATCATCTAGTCAAAACGGGGTTGCTTAAATCCATCACCCCCACAATTCTCTAAGACGTTGCGCCTTGCCGATAGGACTTTGCGAATCTATTTATCGAGGTGGCGATTTGATTAGTTTAGCCACAACCTTCAGGTCTGCGGTCAAGTGTCTTGCTGCCCGATGGCGTTCTTCAGGAGTCCGCTGGCGAAGGATAGAAGAAGGGTGAATGGTTGCTACTGCGTGAGGCGCCCAGGCAGTCTCAATCATTAGCCCGTGTTCAACGGTGACTTTGAAGTCCCTTCTCAAGAGAGCCTGCGCGGCAGTTGCGCCCAAACATACGAGCACTTTCGGTCTGAGTAGTTCGATCTCCTTTTCCAACCACGGGAGACAGGCGGCGATTTCCCTTGCGCTGGGTTTCTCATGGAGCCGGCGCTTCCCGCGAGGAACCCACTTGAAGTGTTTCACGACGTTCGTAACGTATGCCTGAGCCCGATCGATTCCAGTTTCTCTGGGAGCCTCTTCCAGTACCCGGCCGGCCGGGCCCACAAAAGGCTTTCCCTGCACGTCTTCCTCATTACCGGGTTGCTCTCCCACTAACACTACAGATGAGGAAAGTAGTCCAGCACCAAACACCGTTTGCGTTGCATTCTTAAAAAGAGGACAGCCTTCACATTTCCGAGCGGCCTCGCAGAGGGACCGCATCGAAATCCTCGCCGGGAAAAATTGCAAGGCACTCGTGGCTGTTTTCCTGGCCGCACGCATGGAATCACCTGGATCGATTCTGCTTCGGAGCCTTTGGTGACCGCAGGACACCTGCTTTCAGCGCACTTCGCATCTGACCGATAGCTTCCGATTGTCGCGGATCGTTTCTGAGGCAACGCGAGCCGGTAGAGTAATGACTTGAACGTTCCTGAGATAGGCGTCATGGGCCGTAGACAGAACGCAACTATTAACTGCCACCTAGCTGGCGCAGTCATTACCTATCGGGTTTGCTTCATGGATATGAACTCTATGGAGACTCGAAAAGGAATCTGGTCGTTTAACCACAACGTCAAAATTCAAATGCGGTAGCGCAGTAACGCGCCCACACCTCCGACTTCCTTTAGTAGCTCTGGATCTTCGATAAATATCACTTTGGCAGCCGTCTGGTGGGCCAGGGTCACCAGAGTGTCGGCCAGAATAGGTGGGTCCCCTGATTCTTCTCTACCTTCCCCATCGTTGCGAATCTCACCTCTTGCCGCACTCAAAATTAACTCATCGACCTGGCCATTGTTCAAAGCACTCACAGTGTCCCGTGCACCGACCACACCCAGACCTCCCGAACGAAATTCATTGAACAAGCGCGCCACCTTTTCAATATCATTTTTCGTATCGTCCTCACGCATGGTTTCGAGAGTTACCTTGAGTACGTCGCTGTCGGGAATCTTCATGTCGATTTTCAGGACATCAACTATTTTTTCAGAAAGATGAGCAGGCAACCTGTCGCGGAAGAGGGGAACGATCCCCTCATCGCCAGCCAACACGATCTTGTCGAGTTCCTCCTCCTCCACGAGCTGATCAAGAGCATCAACAACTTCCTTACAGTGATGTAGGTGAAAGTTATCTACGTGTCGTTGATAACGCGCCTGGGACCATCCTCCGGTCGCAGTCCGATTGGTCTTTGTTCCGGTAAGTTCTTCTTTGGCGAGTAGTCTGCCGAGTCCAAAGACGAACAAGCGCGCGCGTTGACTGTCGATCAAGACTGCAGCATAGCGACGAAACTGGTCATGGAGTCGGGCCAGCGGGTACAGATGGGGTTGGTTTGATACGAAAAGACGGTGCTGTTGGATGCGAGTTTCAAGTTGAATAGCACTAAAAAAGCTGTCGCGCGCCGAACACGCAAAAAGCGCCAAGCCGTTAACCGACGGTTGCAGCTCCGTCCTGAGGTAGGCATTGATCCGTTCGCGATCCTGATCAAAACTCTCTCGCTCTGGCGATCGAGGAGGATAAGTCTTGGCGCGAAGTGGAAACTCCTTGCGAACGAACTGTTCGAACTGGCCCTTTCCGTTTTGCCCCGCTTCGGTATTCAGGTAAAGGCTGACGACCGGCAATGGCGTGGGTTCGAAAGCCGCCAATTGGTCTAACCGCTCTTTGAGAGATGTGTCTTCGAGGGACATAGCTGATCTCCTCTCTTTGGACCCCAAACCATCCCCTGCAGAACAGCGGACACATCGAAGTCGTCATGAGCAATTTTGAACGGAGGTTAGGCAATAGCTTCATCAAGCCAACGACCAACACTTTGAGTGGTTCACAAAGATCCTTGCAACGCTCGGTCTCGCTTCCCCCAAGTCCTTTTGAAGCCAGTAGACTTCGGCGGTTGTGCTTTTGAGTGATCGACAACAACGACCGTGTGACTCGGCGACTCACATCTTCGCAGAGCCGTGATCGGTTGTGCTATTGAGAACGTAATAGCGAAGGGAAACGTGACATCATTCTGATGGTTGGAGTGAAGCGAGAAACTGAAAGGTACGAAATTGTTCATGCGAACTCTTGTCGATTCTCTCATAGCGTTGGTCGTGTTAGGTGCTGGAGGAATTGTTGGGGCGGCTCTGCTAGGGTTTATTTAGTGAGCATGCGGCGAAATCACCATTGCTCTCCCAGGAGGAATCACACCAAACGAGGCACAGCCCCTACATCGTCCGTAAGGTAAAGCCGTCCGAACTGAATTGTTCGTTTAGATCTTTCCAGTGAGCTTTAGCCGACTGCCGGTCCTTGGTTAGCTAAGCGACCCGCCGCAGCTGTTAGAATCAGGCAAGGTAAAGCTCAACCCTCCGTATGTGCCCATATGGATCTAGAATCTGGCCGCCCTTTCTGGCCCATCAAGAACGGAAACCTCAGCCGCTATGCTCCGCTAAGTCAGGATCTGGACTGTGAGGTAGCAATCGTTGGCGCCGGAATCACAGGAGCACTAGTCGCTTACTACCTGACCCAAGAAGGCGTTCGTACCATCATTGTCGATCGACGGGAGGTTGGGACCGGGAGTACCAGCGCGACCACAGGCCTACTTCAGTATGAAGTGGACACGCCGCTGTTTGAATTGATTGGGATGGTTGGCGAGAAGAAAGCAGTGCGCAGCTACCATCTCTGTCTCGAGGCAATCTATGGCATCGAGCAACTCGTGCATGAGGTGGGCGACCGCTGTGACTTTGAGCGGAAACAGAGCCTCTATTTGGCTAGCTGTAGTGACGACGTGGAGAGCCTGCAGACAGAATACAGCGTTCGAGCGCGCAATGGCATTAGGCTTGAACTATTGGCAAGAGAAGCAATCCGTGAATCCTTTCAATTGGACTATCCCGCTGCTCTTCTTTCCGTGGATGCGGGTCAGATTGACGCCTATCGGCTCACGCACACTTTACTCCGGGCCGCGCACAACTCAGGCTTGAGGGTCTACGATCAAACGGAAGTTACGGCTCATCGGTCTGGCAAGGACGGAGCAGAACTCATTACTAAGCAGAAAAACCGCATCAAGGCGCGCAGAATCGTTTTTGCCAATGGATATGAGATTCCCGCGGGTCTCAGGAAAGACATCGTGCAACTCAAGAGCACTTATGCACTCGTCAGCGCTCCCTGTGAGAGGTTGGCGGAGAAGCTCAGGCGCTGTTTGTTTTGGGAAACGGCCCGGCCCTATTTTTATATGAGGACGACCGAGGATGGTCGCATCCTCATCGGCGGCGAGGATGACGATTTTGACAACGCGAAGCGCCGCGATGCCAGGGTTGCCAAGAAATCGAAAAAGCTCGTAAAACGGTTTCGAGCGATGTTTCCTGAGGTCGATTTGAACCTGGACTATAGCTGGGCAGGCACCTTTGGTGAGACCAAGGACGGCCTTGCATACATTGGTAAAACTGAAAAGTGTCCTCACGGTTACTTCGCTCTCGGCTATGGCGGAAACGGCATTACCTACAGCCTCATCGCGGCGCAAATCATTCGTGATCTCTATACAGGTCGGCCCAATCCGAACGCCGAGATTTTTTGCTTCGATCGATGAACCAAGCGTCCGATGGGAGTGCTCGCGTAGCTCAGCTACAGCGATTCACCGCTTCGAAAGAAAGATTTCGCGAGGTCTTCTTCGACCGAATCTGCGATTGTCTGTCTGAGCGCTCGCTGACAACCTGATGTACGCCACAGCTGAAGGATCCAAACGGCGACAGCAAAAGCTACTCGTGGACGAATCGACGCAGAAACATAGAGAGGGTCAAAGAGACAAGCCGGATCAAGAATAGCTATCGAGTGTTTTGGAATGGGGTTTCCGCAGGAACCCTTCACCACAGGACGAGGTCAGGGCAGTAGCGGGCTCGCCTTCGACAATGCTGATTCCACGGTTTTCAGGAGTGCGGATCGATCGAAGGGTACTTGAAGGATTTCTTTGACTCCGAGAAGCTTGGCGCCGCGCACAAATTCTCCTTCGGAGGATCCTGACATCGCAAGAATACCCAGTTCCGGATGCGACTTTCTCAACGCGGTAATGAGCTCCAGACCTTTCATTTCAGGCATCAGCAAGTCAGCGATCACCAAGCTAAACTCGGTGGAATTGAGATAGTACATCGCTTCATTACCACCTGAGACTTCGGTGGCCGAGTATCCTTCTTCATCAAGGATGACTGCCAAAGCACGCCTCAATTGTTCATTGTCGTCAACGATCAGGATTCGATGAGCCATGGGCGAGAATACCCACAAAAGGAAACGATGTTTGTTCTTTATCGGGACTCGGGGCGGCAAGCTTTAAGAACCAACACGGGTGCCGGCGCTCAGGCGGCCGAGCTCTCCCTCGATAAGGCTGATTCCACAGCTGCCATGAGAGCAGATCCTTGGAAGGGTTTTTCGAGCGTGCGCACTCCAAATGTAGCGGGTTGCGTTAAGATGAAGGCAAAGCCATTTCCAATTCGAGCTCCTTCGATGATCTTGATCACTACATCCGCGCGGATTAGCCGAAGGAAAACGGGAGAGGGGTCAGCGATGGGGGTCAAGCGAACTCAAGCCGAAGCAGCCTTTTCTCCCGAACCACGCCGCCTTAGGTGGCCCGACAGAATTTGCACCGCCGAGGTCAAACTCTGAAGATCATCCCTCAACTCGGCCACCGCGTCGCGAGGCACACCCGTCACCAGCGAGACCCGAATCGACTCCAACAACTGAAGCATCAGCTCCAGCTGCCCGGTCACCAACTTCGCTTCATCTTCAGGTTTCATCGTTCACCTCGCAAAAAGAAAAGGGTGAGGCGTCCAGTCGTCGCCTGAACCACGACTCGATACCAGCTCGCAATCCTGTGCCCAGCCGAAACCAAGCACCACGCCAGTCCATACAAAGCCATCCGCTTGATCGGCTTGTCGTAACTCATCGGTCAGGAAACAGCTCTATCGGCGTCGCGACCCCGAACCCAAAACAGCGCCATCGCCGCCAGCCAAATCGCCCCGATGACGGCCAAGCCGCCGTAGAAACACACTGAGAAACCGATCATCCCGCGGTGCAAGCAGGGCTGGGGCGCGATCGACTGCAACCCTTTCAGCACCGACACAACGTCTAAGCTCTGCTCTCGAGCTTCCATCTCAAAACCCCACCGGAATCAGCCTGCCACAGAATTGTCAGGCAAAATACTACAGCGGCTCCGACTTTCCTCAAATCGCTAGACTTCGTACCAGAGGAGAGGAACCTAAGATCCTGCAGGCGAACAATGCGAGACTAGCACAGCTCTACAGGGGCAGCCAACGTCATTGACACGACGGTGGTAAATTAGGACACCACCGACACGACATGTCTGTTGCCCGGGAAGGCGACACCGTCACAGTTGGACAGGCCTTGTGTGTGATCGAGCCCGAAGGCGGAGTGCTGAATGAAGTTGAGTCGGAAATTGCCGGCAAGGTCGAGGTGATCCACGTCCGGAACGGCGCGAGGGTTGAGCTGAGCGCGGCGTTGATTGAATCAGTGGCAAGGAGACTCTGAAAGAGCCGGCAGCCTTCTAAGTGCGCAACCTGTTGTATATCTCAGTGGTGCGCAGGCGCGCCATCGACCTCTTCTTGGGTTCAGCTTGCTGTGGTTCCGGCCTTGGTTGGCTCCTGCGCTCTTGGATGACTCCCTGCTCGAGCAGCGCACGGACAACCGTACCATTTTCTTCATCAAGCAACCAAACGATGTCAGCAACCGCCATCTTGCGGTTTAGGAAGAGGTGGCAGATCGCGATGGCTCGCTTGCCCTTGTGGTCGAGCGCTGAAGACCCAGGTGGCACTGTAAAGTAATCTCTCGTCAGCTGAAAACCATCTCGGGTGCCGGATGTAGATTGATTCATACGATCTCCAGTCAATTCGCTTGGTCGTCAATCTGATTTGTCGGCACTCCTCTTGGTAGACTTGAGTCAGCATTGACAGAATGACCTTCTTCTGCCCGTATCCGACCGAGATCACGGCTTTGGTCCAGGCTGTCGCGAACGAACAGCTCTCGCACAGGCGCTGGAAAGGCTGCTGGGGTGCTACTAAGTCTCAGACCTCCGAAGTTCTGGAGATCGTGATTTTTTTGATCCAAGGCGAGAGGTGTGAGGATGGGGAGGTTTTAAAAGCCAGCGCTTCGCAGGCGCTTATTGATCACCGTTTGGATTGAGTGCACTGGGAACCGCCTGAGGGCGTGTGAATGCTTTGCACTGTTGTTCGGTCTGGGCGGCACGGATGATTGCCCGAGATTCCTTAATGAGCTTCGTGGATTTCAACATTAGCCGCTTGGAAGTCTTGATGGCTTCCCTGAGTTTTTTCCCCATCCTTTGTTTCACCTTAAGTCCTCCGAGCATGGAATTGGGAAGTTTAATCTGTTCCAGGCTTGGGTTATGTCCACAAAGGGGTGATTCGATGGCTCGCCTAAGCGTCAGGAGGCAGCTTTGGGTCTTATAGGTCGGCTGGCCTTCTGGGGGGACGTCAGGATCCAATCCGTAGTGCGGCCACATTTTGGACAACAGAAGGCGAAGCGGTTCAAGGCTGGAAGCGTTCAATGCTTCGTGTGAATTCGACACGGTCATCCGCTTGCCATTTGAATCCGTTGACCTTGAAAACAACCGGACCTGAGGAATCTTCTTCGTCCCACCACACCGATTCGCCCGGCCTGAAAACTTTGGCCTTGGCGCCATTCCCGACCGTTGCGGCGGTAAATGCATGCTTGACTCTATAGCGGCGTTCCATCCCGGACGCTTACTGCAACCTGGAAGAAGTTTCGACGAGGAAACGTCAGGGCTGACTAAGATCCTACTCTGGGAGATTTTCACACACGATTTCTGACACGGCGGAGAGTTTGTTTTGCATAATCTGAGCGCGGGTGCGAAGGTCGTGGAGTTGTTTGTGTAGATCCTTGCATTCAGCTTCCTTCGCTGTGAGCTGCTCTTGGACGATGCTGAAGTCGAGGGTTTCTTGTTCGGTCATAGAGGAAAAAACGCCGGGCCTGGACGGTCGTCCCCGACCCTCCAAGCGCCGGCGAACCCTGAGGTGTACTTCTGGTCCCAGGGTAGGTATCGGTGTGACTCGGCCTGGACTGTACCTTGGGATGAAACTATCTGACAAATCGATCGGTAGGGCGGGCTAGATTAGGGTTTCGAAGGATCCATGCTCTTGAACTGCAAGTAGCGAGCAAGGTTCGAAGTGTGGAACAGAGCGACCTACTTCAACTCAAAGAACCAACCATCCCGCTCAAAAGGATCAATCCCACACCCGGCAAGCAACCATCGGTTTGATCCCGTCGGAAGCTCTATCGGGCCGAAGTATTCGAGACCTTCCGGGAGCGGAGCCTGCAATGCGCGCCCGATTACCCAGTAGGTGCCGACGCCAGAAGCGTCGATCTTAACCGGGATCGCCTTTTGATGATCGCCTAACGCACACATCCAGTAATATCCGTTCTCAGTGGGTTTCTCTTGTGTCCATTTTGCGGGCTCTTGTTGGGTCATCCAGACCATTTGGGTTTCGCTCCACGTGGACTTGAGTGCCTGAAGCAAACTAAGTGCTTTTTTGACTCCAGCGTGATTTCTTCAGCTCTTCTACCTTGCGAGGCACAATCCTGCGATTTACGCCACCTGGCGGCCGACCGTTCATCTGGCGCCTATCTTGAAGGATGCCTTGGCCAATAAGCACGTCCACGATCCTTGCGAAGTCTTCGTCTAGCAAATCCTTGATATTTGGAATCGACAATTGATGGTTGATGAACAGATTACAGATAGTCAGATCCCGTTTGGTTCCTGGATCAAGTCCGACCGTTTGTTCCGGCAAGACGAAATTGTTTTCCCTAACTAGGAAGCCTTCTCGAAATAAAGGCCGCGACTGTGGCAACTAGCTGCCTCCAAATTCATGGTTTCACTTTGATAAGCACGCTTCTGGCCAGCTTTGAAGGTGCTACTGCAAGCCTCGAAGGAAATTTCTCGAACAGGATCTTGATCTAGGAAACTTCAATCCAGTCTTTGCATGCCTCACTGCACACGTGACCGTATTTCAAAAGTTCTTTGTTCGCGACCTCTTTTCCTAAAGAGAGAGACCGCGGCACATAGCCGGTGATCGTCATTGGACTTTGATTCGGTTCTCTTAGGTTGATCTGGATACGCCAGACGTCGGAGCGCTGGCTAAGCTGTGCTTCCGTGCCCGTGTTGTGGACGCGTTTGAAACGAAGAGTGAAATCCGTTGGCGTTGCGGAATTCATAAAGAACCTCCCAGCGTTGAAAGGTCTTCCCTTCGAGTATCGACGTTTGGAATGGAGTTAAGGGGGAATAAAAGGCTACGCCGTCTTCTCACTGGTGTCAATCGGGTCGGGAGGAGTGGTGATGTCCACCCAAAATAGAAATGTCCTCTGCTTACCAAACAGGCCGGCACTTTCAGGTTGGTTTTCTCAGAACATGGAAAGGAGTTCACGGCTGAGGGAAATAATTCTAATCTTGCGCAGAAATTCCTAACGGCTCACGGTGAATTTGATCTCGATCAGCTTTTGTCCGACCCGACGAACCAGACTTCGTAGAGCGACTCTCAAAAGGGACAGACTCATTCCGAATTTGAGGACTCGTTGTTCAGGAGTTCCAAATAATCCAGATCGACCTTATCTGCGTATTCTGGCTCGTCAAATCGAACCGAGTTGACTTGTCTCGATACCGCGTAGCAATCGAAGAAGTCTTCTGGAGGCGCTTTCAGTAGCTCGCCCAGTTGTTGGGGGTCTGAAACCGTCGGATCAAGCCAAGCGTCAATCCTTGCAGGATCCCCGACATTCTGTTGTGGATTCTAGCATCCACCGACTAGCTTGTTCCGGCCAAAGCAACGGCCGCGAAACACGATGGACAAGAAGCGCTAATATATGCAATTCTTGATATGCCATTATATGCACTAATCAGCAAGGACCCACAAAGGACTTATGTGCCTGCCTTTAAACGGATCCACCACACAGGAACGCAAACCACTATTAGCCAAGTCGAAGACGGCTGGCGCGTTAATATCGATCTGAGACAACCAAATCATGATCCTGTCACGATTGTCGGTTACTTAGTGCCGACCATCGCTTTGGCCAAAGCGCTTGCAGACAAGGAAGTCGCGAAATACGGCCACAGCTGCGACGAGTCATGCAAGGACTGGGTTGAGGTTCCCTAAATCCGTCCTGAATGGGGCTAAGGGAAACCACCGTGGAACGGCTCAGGTTTTTACCCAATCGACATAACGTGCATGAAGAGTCCATTCTGTTTTTTGCCACCAATCTACTGTTGTGAAGATCGAAAGGAATGGAACACGAAGAGATTGCCCGCATCGCTAAACGTTCGAAAGAGCTGATTCAGCGGCCCAAGGAACTCATTGACGAGTCTCAGGAGGTCATCAATGAATCCAAAGTACTCAAGGAACTAGCCCGGCCGACAAAAGAGAGCGTCAGAAATTCCATCCTAACCAGCCCTGAGGCTTACCGGGTGTCTAAGAGGCGAGTGCTCCGGTCAAAATTGAACGTCTCAAACTAAGCGCTCATGACAGGATTGGTCCCAATGTTTTGCAGACACTGCCACGACTATATTCCGGAGGACAGCCGTTTCTGTCCCAAATGCGGGGTAAGACTATGGACTGCTCCCCCTGCAAATCGACCATGGTTCTGGATTTGTACCATCCTTCTATTTGCGTTCATCTGGGCAACTCTGGCCCACAAGGAGTTTCAGGCTCAACTTCTTAACCTCAGAGCTCAGGTTCACAGCACACTGAACGCGTTGTGAGACCGCTACCAATGCCACACCATTCTCTTTCAAAAGTGGCACCTTCTTCAGGCGTACAGTGAAACGAGTCCACGACGGCGGCACGGAAGCGGTCCTCAAGCAGACTGCCGATGGTTGGCGTGTTCAAATCAACATCAAGAATCCGGATCGAAGCCGTGTGACGGTCGGCTTTCAGCGATCTACCCAATGAAAAGCATCCCGTTGGTGTGTGGCTACTGCCGTGGTGGTCCGATCGACTTGGATGTCCCGCCTGTGGGGGCGCGGGTACGGTGAAAGTCTCGGCATGGAAAGCTTGCGACCGCTACGCAGGCGATGGGCGTGCAGCAGCCAGTGACTCGTTTCCCTTGATCGAAGGTCCCCTTGTAGCGTGGCACCGGCAGAAGATCAAAACCGGGAGATAAACGAAGGAACCGGTGGAATTTCATCCGCAATACAGGCGTTGACCACAGGCAAAGCAACTTATTCGCGATGTCGGCGATAACGTCGTGAGGTCAGTATTGAGCGCTGACCCTACTAGGAGGAACCAAGAAATGGACTCATTGCGTTTACTTGCCACTGTCGCCCACTTGCAGGCAGAATCAGGTGCCAGTGATCTTGAGACGGTTACGCCAAATAGACAAAAAACGAGCCAGCAAGAGGCAAACGGGTTTTCCAAGCTACAGAGTGCCTACGCGTCGGGTTGGGACGACTTTAGGAAATCCATAGACGACGATCAATCGTTGGTCCAATTCGAGATTCAAACCCTGACCAGCCAGAAGCAGAACGTAGAAGCCAACAAGGGCAGTCTGTCCTTTTGGGGGACGATAATCGGTGGGCCAGTGATAGGCACGCTGATAGGCAGTGCCATAGGGGGCTGGAGTGGAGGCGATGAGGCTTCAGCGTAAACCTGCACGGGTTTAGCGTAGTTCGCGCCCAGCCGATTCGATAACTTCTAATGGTGATAGCTCGTTCGGCGACTCTGCGATGAACAGTGGCTCTAACCATGAAACACCCGCAAAATCCAAGTCGTTAAGTGGACGAAAGCCTGATTTGAGGTTTGATCAACTTGAAGACCGACCCGCCTAATACCGGAGCCAATCCAGAGCGGAGAACCAAGCCGATCTCCCAGCGAGAAAAGGAACTGACCGAAGCGCTGGACTTTCTCGTCAACAACCTGCAGTTGCGCGCCGAGGAGTATCATCACAAAGCGCGGAAAGCGAAGCGGTGCGAGGCGATTCTTGAAGAGGCGATTTCGGAACTGATCGCACGCAAGGAAAGAGATGCAGGGACACGTAGTTCGACCCGATGGCGGAAAAGGAAGAGGTGAACAACTCCCTGTGAGCGGTGAGGTAGACAATGTGCGCCCAATGTCAGCCTTTTGATGGTAGCGCCTACAGGCAAGCAAGCAGCGGCCTCGTCGGCAGCCAGTTCATCAGCAAGAAAATTCACTGAAGGGTTCAGTACCCAGATGCGTACCCGAGGAAGGAAAGTTGGCGTCCCGTAGGGGATTCGAACCCCTGTTATCGCCGTGAAAGGGCTAAATTGGGGTTATGCCGGTGGAACACTTATTGATTATATGGATACTTAGTCGCACCGTGGAGCACCAAAAGGGGCTTTTTAGCACCCAAATTACGCAAAGTGTTCCCGTATGGCCAAAAAACTGGAACGAATTGAGACACCCGAGCTTACGCTCCTCCTGTCCCCTCCCTGAAATTGCGTTTTCCCCTCCTCCCATAAAGCCTAAAATCCCGACTCCATGACTGTGTGCAAGGGTGGGAGGATTCGAATGGATTGGGCTCGCATACTGGCGTACATTACAGGCACCGTCGATCAAGAACTGCTGCTACGGAATGAGTATCTCATCGGTGAAAACCGGATCCTGAAAGCACAGATCAAGGCTCGGCTGCGCCTTTCCGATGCCGAGAGGATAACCCTGGCAGAGATCGCTCATCGGCTGCGTCGTCAGGGTCTGGAGGAGGTGGCTGTCGTAGCCAAACCAGACACGATTCTGGGCTGGTATCGGAAGCTCATCGCTAACAAGTTTGATGGATCGAAGGCGCGTCGAACTCACGGTCGGCCCAGGATTGATGAGGAGATAGAGAGTCTGGTCGTACGGATGGCCAAGGAGAATCCCAATTGGGGCTACGACCGCATTGTGGGAGCCCTGGCCAACCTTGGCTACAAGCTGTCTGACCAGAGCGTCGGCAATATCCTTCGTCGTCACGACATCCCTCCCGCTCCCAAGCGAAAGCACACCACCCGTTGGAGAGACTTCATTCGCACTCATCTGGATGTCCTGGCTGGAACCGATTTCTTCACCGTTGAAGTTGTCACTCTCAAGGGATTAATCACTTACTATGTCTTGTTCTTCATTCATCTGGAGAGTCGCAAGGTTTGCCTGGCAGGGATGACTCCTCATCCGCATGAAGAGTGGATGAAACAGATCGCCAGGAACGTGACTTTGGAGACCTGGGGTTTCCTCGAAAACTGCAAGTATTTGATTCATGACCGAGACGGTAAGTTCTGTCTCTCTTTTGATCAGATCATCGAATTGGGAAAGACTGAACCGATTTTGCTACCCGCCCGCAGTCCCAACCTGAATTCCTACGCGGAACGCTGGGTGAGATCGGTCAAAGAGGACTGCCTCTCGAGGCTGATTCTGTTCGGCGAGTCTTCCTTGAAGCGCGCGCTTCAACAATACGAAGTGCATTATCACGAAGAACGCAATCATCAAGGCAAGGAGAATCACCTGCTATTCCCTCGGCAGACTCAAGCGGTGGGAAGTGATCAAGGATCGGTTCAATGTCAGGAACGATTAGGAGGTCTGCTTAAGTACTACGATCGGCAGGCGGCGTGAGCAGCAGAGCAGGCAAGCAGATTCAGACCACAGGATTCTACCTTTCTGGGTTTCTCTCATTAGCCTTGGCTGTGCTCAAGCTGACGGCCATCGTTGATTGGTCTTGGTGGCGGGTCGTGCTGCCTTTATGGGTCTTCCTAGGTCATAACGCTGCCTACCTCCTGGTTGGTTTCATTTGCCTATTCTTCGCAAGATATGGAGAAGAGCAGGAAGAGGAGGAGCAATCCATTATTGGCGAGACCAATCTCCTACAAGGTTACCACTTCGGGTCGATGCTATTTTTCGTCATTTTCGTGGATAACTTGCTGAGACGGATGGAAGGAGGAGATTCGAATTGGATTTGGCTTTGCTCGGGGAAGTTAGAGATCCTGGTATTGTTTGGAGTTCTCAGCCTGGCCGCCGAGTTTTTGTACTGGGCAGGGATAGTAGCCATAGTCAATGAGCAGCGACGTGGAGATTAAGGGAGCTCCGTTTCGCTTGCCGTGGCTGTGATCGAATTGCGTTACCTCACACGACCAGGTAAAGGCAACGAGGGAGATGAACTCGGCTTGGCTTGCATCGCCGCAAGATCGACGCACGACTTTTTTGACCCAACGAGGTCGCGCGCAAAGGTTACGGTGTTGCGATCTGAATAAGCCGGACCGACATGTTGTGAGATCGATGCGACCTTGTCTTCGACAAAAACGATTTGACCCTCCCCCTGCCTGCCCGAAAGATGATACGCATCTGTGCTTCGCACTCCCGAAACAGGCCTGATTTGATAATTCTTCCGTAGTTCGGTAAGCGCTGTTTCCTTCGACATTCCGATCCAAATATCCGAAAGTCCCGACGGTTGCTGCATCGGGTCGCCTCGAAGCAGTAAGATACAGAGAAGAAAGATGAGTATTGCCGTGATTTTCATAACGTCTTCCTAAACTATCGAGCGTAAAGAATGACTCTTAATGTCTGCCACCCACAACTTCAGTGATATCCTCTTTGCAGCAATGATCGTACTGTCTCTCGGCAGCTTTGATAATTCCGCATGACCCTTCTGAACTCTGAATTATCACGAGATGTTGTCCATAGCTCATTCTCGCAGGGCGATAGCTAACGCCGTCAAGCTACAGACTGATCGTAGCCTTCACTTCTGCTTGGCAATCACCAATCCCGAGATCTTGGCGTATGTCGCCGCCGGAACGATCTTTTTGGTTTTCAGTTCTGTCTTCATTTTGTACGGCTGCCCGTCGATGATCTTCTGGGCATACGCTTCGCCCACACCCGGCAGTGCTACAAGCTGCTCCTTCGTCGCCGAGTTCAAATCAATCAATTCCGCCGCAGGTGCCGCCGCCTTCGATCCGAATTCTACGCTACCTGCCCATCCCTTGCCCTATTCGTTTTTCTTGACGGCGCGCTTTTGGGTCGCGTTACCATGGTGGCGAATAAAAAGGTGCTTCCGTCACCAAGTGTTGCTAGGCGGCCAGCAACCTCGTAGGAGATTGGTCTCGTTAATGGTTTGCTCCTTCTCTTCCTGCTCTCCTCCATATCTTGCAAAGAATAGGCCAATGAAACCAACCAGGAAGTATTTCACCGTAGGGAATCCAGCCCAGATACGCCGTGTTGTTCCGAAAACCATCAGCCTAAAGGCTGAATTAGGGATTAGATCGTTGGGATGAGACCTGGACTAATCGATTCGAACGGTGTTTTAAGGTTCAGGCAATTCGGGGGGCGAGCCGTTGCTAGGTGCCAGGGCACTTGAGCGAACAGCCAGCCGACTTTTTACGACTCGTTACCCTCCATCATGGAGGGCAGCCAATCATAGACCGCTTGAAAGAGGAATTCGGTTGCGGAGGGAAACTAGAGCTGTTTGAAGTCGCTGAGAGTTTTTGCAGCTTTGAACTGGCAGCCTGAGGTGTTACTGCTTTAGTCCGAACGCAAACTTCCCGCACCGCCTACACTCCCAGGTCCCGCTTCGGGAGCGCTGAAGATCATGTCGGCAAATTGTGACCGATGATCCAGCAGATAACCCTTTTCAATGGCTTCATGATACGTAGAGGCTCGCATTCCACCTGAGGCCGGGAAGTAGTCAAGCAGAAGGCTCAACAGATCTGCCTGAGGCAGCCTTCGCCACTTTGTAGACGGGTGGTTTCGCGAACTGGCTCGGTTTGAAAACCCAACTTGGTGGAGCGTCATACGACTCGTCAGTGGTGCGGCCACACCGACAGGAATAGATTCTATTGGCCAGTTGTAGGTGCTTCCGTCATCGTCTGTTGGTATCCCAACTATAACTCATCATCGTGGTATCGTTTTAGACTCAAATCGAAGGCACCACTTTCTACCCTCGATAAGGTCCACGAACGATGAAGAGTCTCAAACTATATCACCCGCGTACGGAAGCACCCCCCTGGTTTCGATTCCGGTTGTCGGTGAACTGCACCACCGCTACGTGCGAGTGGCAGCCTGATTCCCTTCCCTGCGGGCCAATTACCTTCGATCCACGTTTTTGTCTTCTTTGATGAGCCGCAAAACAGCAGTCTCGCCCGCGCTCGCTGTCGTGCCGTGGTAGTGAAACGATTGCCCTAGAATCCATCCTCCGTGAGGTTTTTCTGGTAGACAATGTTGGGCGACGCTGGCATTGAGTCTGCGAAATTAACACCGCGAGCACCGAACTTGAACGCGTACGACCCTGCAGCAACCGTCGAGCGACGGCAAAGGCTTGGTGGGATGCTGAACTACTATCATAAGACGGCAGCATAGACGGCCACCCTCGGGCACCAATCACACGATATGTTGAAGCCGCCGCTGTCGGGGGCGATTGCATCCAGTGCGGCAAAGTGCGCTCATTGTGTCCGCGATGCGGGACCATATGAGGCGCTGAAAGAAATGGCGGTCGACGCCAATTGCCCACAACCCTGTTTTTACACACTACGCCGTCCGTGCCCTTGACGCCGGCCGCGTTCAGCCTTTCCAGCCCATCATCACGGAAGGCCTCCTGATTGCTTTCTCCGGCGGCGGACTAGGTGTCCTGTTCGCCTGCCTTTTCGGAAACCAGACTTCGTTCCGCGGGATTTTTCGGGTGGACACCCCTGAAGAATTGTCATGCCAGCCAGGGATTGACCACCGGCACCGAGAGATCTTCAAAATGGATCACGTTGCGAGTTGCCAGAGTCGCATGGCGCGCAATCACGATGCCCGCGATCATGGTGTCACGCAGCTCCACCGGCCGACCCTTGCGCTGCCGGAATGCCATCAAGTCTGCGGCTTGCATCGCGGCAGCATCATCGAAGGGAGCAATTCGATGCCCCATTTTCTCAAGGACGGTCTTAAAGGTCTCCAGCAACTGAGATCTTCGTTTTCCGGCTGCGATAATTTGCAGTCCAAACCGAATCTCTAAGATCGTTACTGACGTCGTCCAAACGGATGTACGAGCCTGCTTATCGAGCCAGGCAATAACTGTCGCATCGGGGGTCTGCCTCATCAGTGCTGAGAGTACGTTCGTGTCCAGAACGATCATGACCCAAACGCTGCCGGCTTGATTTTGTGTCCGCGAAGTTCGGCTACGTCCGAGTCGAGGCCAGTTTTCACAAATAGCCTGGAAATATCTGTCCCGAGTCCTCCACTCGGAGTCTCTTCCTCGCTCACGGCGCTGCGAAGAATATCTCGTACCTCTTCCTCCATGCTCCGGCCATGCCGTTTGGCGCGCCGCTGCAATCGCGCCTTCACTGTATTTTCAATGTTTCGGACCACCAATTGACCCATGATCCATCTCCCCCCTCAAACTTAACTGATAGCATGATATCATATCGATCGTCAAGAGTGATTGCACTTCCCCTGCTGCGCCATAAATGCTTAGGGCCGATTCGGGCAATGGATGCCAGCTGAATCCTTGAGGAGGCTTGAAATGGTCGGCCGTAACCTCATCGATCAGTCTGTAGCTGCTTTTGAAAACACTCCTGCAGCTGTGAAGGGTGGGCAGAGGCGATGAAGCCCATTGGCGTGTACTCTCCTCGTAGGTTGCTAGGCCGCCAGAGGCTGCCAGGCCGCTACGCTGACGGACGGGACCGAGTCGAAGATCGCGAATAGGATATTCTTAGACGCCATAAAAAGCAGCCTCGATAAGAAGATGTTCCTTAACGTCAGCGTCCCCTTGGTCAACCCAGCCTACCTGGCTGGTGTTCTGACTTCTCGTCCAAATTTCAGGGCTAGGTGAGGTCTCACGAAATTGTAATGGCAGCGAACTACTCCAGGTGATCGTCGAGACATTGCTTCCATCGGGCTTAACATATTGTTCGTCGACCCAGCTACGCTGAGCCCTGTCGAATTGTGAGATTCAGCCGTTCCTGCGCGTCTTGATCACCTGACCGTAAACACACGCTGGCCCAAACACCCGCCCGATGACTCTTTCATGGAACTTGAATCCATCCGTCGTGATGAGTGCGAGGAAACCGTTCACAAAAAAAATTTGCTCTGAAGTGTTCCCCCAACTGTTCCCCAAGATATCAAGATTGGCGTCCCGTAGGGGATTCGAACCCCTGTTATCGCCGTGAAAGTCCGATACCGGCCCTCCTGTAGATTCTAACCCATTGATATTCCGTTGAAATGTTAGCGAATCTAAAGCGAAAAGATCGTTCTTTTCGAGTTCTGCCGTACACGGTTCGTACACGATTTTTTGAGGGGGCTGATGAATGCGCGCCTTGGATCGAACGGCTGACCTCTATCGTGTCAAGGAATACGCTCCCGCATTTTCATCAACCTAGAAGCTGTGCCTTCAATGAAGAATCAATATCCTCAGCGTTCTTTCTAGCGGATTTTGTGTGGGTTTTGGGTGGGTTTCATAGTGAAACAACGATTCCCTGTAGTCGGTGTGAGAAGTGCATTTACCTGCCAAAGTTCGAGTCAGTTAGGGAGCTCGTCTCATAACCCAAAGGTCGCGGGTTCAAATCCCGCCCCCGCAACCAACCTTAAGCTCCTCAGTACCTATCACTTCAAGAGCAACAGATAAGCCCCAACTGCCCGTCTATCAGTACCTTTTAGTTCCCATTAAGCGGGAACTCGTTCGACCTCCGGGCTGTTCTGGTCGAAGACCATCCCTACGACGGCGCTATTGGCCGCCCGTTTGTGATCCGAGATGGCTTGGGTGTAAATGTTCAGGGTGCTTTGAATAGTCGAGTGCCGCAACAACTCTTGCTGCACTTTTATGTCGGTGCCCGCGCTGCGCAACATTGTCGAATACGAATGTCGAAAGGTGTGCCAGCCGATTTTTCCTATGCCGGCCCTCAGTGCTGCCGGTCTGAGGTGTCGCTGCAGATTATTCTGCTGGCAACGAGGCCTCCCAACTCGACTTGCGAAGACCCAATCCTCCGGCGCCGTGTACGACGTGTGCTTGCGCCACTCCAGGAGAGCCTCAGCTAAGCGGGAGTCCACCGGAAGCGCTTTGCGCGAAGCTTCAGTCTTCGTATCTCCGCATCTGCCATTCACTACACCTCGTCGTATCAAAACGGTGAGACTGTCCCAGTTAAAGTCACCCCATTGCAGACCCATGATCTCGCTGGCTCGAAGGCCAAGACAGGCTGCAACCAGCACCATGGTTCGGTAGGGTTCAACCAGCTGCACAAGCAAAAGCTTGGTCTCCTGGGCCGTTAGAACGCGGGGTATCGAGCGCCGGCCACCGCTCTGTCGCACCAGAGCAATGGGATTGCGGTCAGTTAAGCTCCACCGCAGTGCATGAGTGTAGAGAAGATGAAACACACTGCGAAGGTTAACCTTGGTTTTCGGCGCCAGCAATAGCGCTCGCAACCATTGTTCGACCGCAAGCGGTGTGACTTGTTCCAGCAGAGAGTCGCCCCAGTGAGGACGAATCCAGCGGTTCAAGGCTGAGGCATAGGACTGTTGAGTTGCATGACGGCACTGCGGAAGCTCTTGTTCAATGTATCGACTCGCCAGGGCGCCGACGGTGATCGGTCGCCCGAACCGATGGCCCAGGTTCAGCCAAACCCTGAAGGGCTCGACAGCACGGAGGGCCTCCGCACGTGTCGGATATTGCGTCACTGTGCCGATGATTCGCGACCGACGGCATCGGCGTCCTTCGGGCAGGGTTTCGTAGAAGCGGAATTGCCACACGTCTTCGCTGAGAATGTGGCGCTTCTTGGTTAAACATCCGTACTGATATCTTCGTCGCTTCATCTCTATTGTGTGTTCCTTGTGGCAAGGTGTTTTGCAAAGAGAATTCAATCCGAGCGAACAGTCCCCAAATTGGAGCCAGCCATCAAGGACACTCCTATCGAAAGGGGCTTTTCGGCAAAGTACTTTTGGCAGCGCGCCCAAGTTCAACAGGCATATCATTTGAGACCCGGGCCTCATGATTCCAGAGACGGAACATGGACTAGCTCAAAATTTCAATGCCCGATGGGGCCTCACGAAATAGTTGATGGCGGAAGCACCCCGGAAGATGTTGTTCAGTTCACCCAGAGCATTGAATGTGTCGTACCTCCCCCAGCGTAAACGTCCTGACCCATGGTCCATGGGGGCTGCCCAAAAGTTGGCCTACCAATGCACGCCTAAAGCAGATTTCCAGTACGGCCCTGAGAAGTGTTCCTCCTGCGACGGCTCGACCGTTTGCAGCGGCGCCAAAGACCTTCCCTGTTATTGCTGCCGCGGCCAAGGAAAAGTCTTGGTTCAACAGCCATCGAGGCCGTGCCCCTCGTGTCACGGTTCAGGTAAGCATTGGGTTGGACTAAACGTTGTCTGCTTTGTGCCGGAAGAGGTTGGCAAAATACAAAAATCATCACGCCACACTCCGCGCGTTGACTCTCTAGCTATCCTGTGAGGGTGATATCAGTTCGGACAGGCGAAGACATCTCGGCGTTTCTTCCTGCGCTCCTCGATGACTCCTTGCTCAAGTAGCATATGGATGACGCTTCCTCTGTCGTCACGGACCAAGCGAACGATGTCACGGAGGTGCAGGTTTTCGTTGAGGAAAAGATCACAGATCCGATTGGCATGCATGCTTTTGAGGTCTAAACCTGAAATGTTTTTAGGCAACGCAAAGCGATCTTTGAGTATTCGAAACCCATCTCGGGTGCTGGATATGTATTGCTTCATAGCGGTCTCCCACGAGGATAGATTCGAAGTTCGAAACTCGGGTTGTACCAGAGCGCAGTTGGTGGGTCAGGAGGAATCGTGTTGGATCAGTCCAAGAAGTTTGCCGACGATTCAGTTCTGAACAATGGCCACCGTTGCACCCCCGCTTGCACAGCTTGGACAGGATTCTGAAGATCCCCGCTCTATTTTGACCATACAAGACCTCTCTCCCACGCGCACCATGTAGTTTTGGATAGGCTTACGGTCAGCATTATAAATTGCAACTGTGGGAGAAATGGCAGATTGAGGCGCACGACAGCGAAGGAAGCTACCGGGGAAACCTGGCACGCGGAACGTGCAACCGAGTCATCGTCACTTGGGAAGGCCGCTACTATTACTCGGGAGCTGTCTGCAAAACCGAATCACAGCACTGGCAGCGATACTGGGATGGAGCTTCTAAAGTGAACATAGTGATCCTCGTATTAGTTTTGAAAAAACGGATCGGCAGATTCCAGAGATGTAAAAACTCAGATACCATCACACAATGACGGAAGCACCATCCTTGGGGTGCTGGAACCCCTATGACTAAGAACACCACAGAAGAAAGGTAAGGAATTATGACTAGCAGCGTGACTCCGAAAGTTCCGAACACCCCCTCTACCGACTTGGTGATCACCCACGCGGCGCTTCTGGAGCACTGGCAGGGGCACCGGAGACTGACCCGCCGGGTCATCGAGGCGTTCCCCGAGGATGAGTTCTTCCGATTCTCCATTGGCAGCATGCGCACTTTCTCGGCGATGGTGATGGAGATGATAGGGATGGCAGCCGGGGGCATCCGCGGGCTGGTCAGGCGGGACTGGGATTTGGTCGATGATCTCATACATCACTCTAAGGCACCGGCGCTGGGAACCCGAGAAGATGTTCTCCGTCTCTGGGACGAGGCGACCGAGCAGATCAACGGGCTCTGGCCTCAGATCCCACCACACCGCTTCCAGGAGATCGACACCGCCTTCGGCCAGTATGAAGGGCCGATCTACGCGCTCTTTCTCTACTGGATCGACAACGAGGTCCATCATCGGGGTCAGGGGTACGTCTACCTGCGTGCGTTGGGGATCGACCCGCCGCCCTTCTACGAGCGGAGCTACACTAACGGGAAGGATTAATTCGGGGCGGCGATTCTCGAAAAGGTCGGGGCACGTGCGGGCGACGTCATCTAACCCGCAGCAGCCGACCAAAGACACGGATACCCGCGTAGCTAGTATTACTTTGTTAAGTAACTATTGACATCGTTTGCAGGTGCCTGTAACCTTGAGGCATGGAATGGAACCAGAAGCTTTTTGCACGGCACTTGAAACAGTTTCAGCAGTTCGGTTAC
>Ga0187893_10005617_pt1 | contig 22289 bp, 27 predicted proteins | sample MA1701074metaG_FD_139574 | JGI IMG/M metagenome (GOLD analysis project Ga0187893, IMG submission 139574) | White microbial mat communities from a basaltic lava cave in the Kipuka Kanohina Cave System on the Island of Hawaii, USA - MA170107-4 metaG ...
CGTCTGGCCGAGCGCCTCGTCGAGCGCATCGAGCCGGGCGGTGACCGTCGACTGCGTGACGTTGAGCTGCTCGGCCGCCCGGTTCAGGTTGCCGGCCCGAACCACCGCCAGAAAGGTCTCCAAAGCCGCAAGATTCATGGTATATAGTTCGAATAATACGAACTACATGTCAAATTAATTTCGTTTTACCAAAATTAATGCGCATGGCAAGGTGCCCGGGAATCCAGCAGGGAGCCCGGACCATGGAGTTCAACCATTTCCTGTCGTCCTACTACCCGGACACGAGATACGGCGGCGACCGGCTCTATGCCGACATGATCGCGCAGGCGAAGCTCGCCGACGCGCTCGGCTATGCCTCGGTCTCGATTCCCGAGCATCACATTCTCAACGTGCTGCTGACGCCGGCACCGCTCCTGATGGCGGTGCGGCTCGCGACCGAGACGAAGCACGTGAAGCTGATGACCTCGGTCGTCGTGCTGCCGCTGCACGACATGCGCGTCTTCGCCGGCGAGGTCATCATGGCCGACATTCTGACCGACGGCAGGCTGGTGCTCGGTGTCGGGCGCGGCGCGTTCAGGGTCGAGATGGAGCGCTTCGGCGTGCCGATGGAGATCACGCGCGAGAAATTCGACGAGTCGCTCGACCTGCTGCAGAAGCTGTTCGCGGAAGAGGACGTGAGCTGGTCGGGCAAGTACTATAATTTCGACGCGCTCACGGCGATGCCGCGTCCGGTGCGGCCGATCCAGCTCATGATGGCGGTGATGGTGCCCGAGGGCATCCGGGCCTGCACGAAGCGCGGATTCCACATCCAGACGACGCCGCTGTCGGCCAGCCGCGAGGCGATGCTCGACCAGGTCAACGCCTTTCGCGACGCGAAAGAGGAGATGGGTGCGGCCGGCCAACATCTCACGCTCTCCCTGTCGCGCGTCGCCTGGCTCTGCCGCGACGAGGCGGAGAAGCGCCGCATGGTCGAATGGGCGCACGACTATTATTCGCGCTTCGACAATGTCTATACCGGGCCCGGCATCGTGACGGGCGGTGCGATCGCGCCGCTGCCGCGCCAGCAGACGATCGAGGAGCTCGAGCGGAATCTCGTGATCGGCACGCGCCAGGAGATGATCGACAAGCTCGCGATCTACGCGGAGGCCGGTGTCGACGAGATCATCTTCAACCAGAATATCGGCGTTTCGAATGCGGAGACGCTGGACAATATGTATGCGATCGCCGACGAGGTGATGACGCATTTCTCCGCCCGGCGCCGGGCGATGCTGGCCGCCTGACGAAAGGGACAAATCCATGCCGATCATCCGGGTCGAAATGTTCAAGGGCCGCACGCGCGACGACAAGCGCAGGCTGGCGAAGGCGCTGACCGATGCCATGGTCGAAACGACCGGCGCCAAGCGCGAGGCGGTCTGGATCGTGATCTCGGACGTCGACAAGGAAGACTGGGCCTTCGGCGGCGAGCTCGGCGGCGACAAGTTTCCCGGCTAGCGGGCACCGCGCTCTCTCATGGTTTCGGCGATCGACTGCGACTGCTCGGTCGAGGGATCGGGACCGCCGCTGATCCTCGTGCACGGGATCGGGGCGGCGCGCGATGCCTGGCGATTCGTGGTGCCGATCCTGCGCGAGCGTTTCACGGTCGCGAGCTACGATCTGCGCGGCCACGGCATCTCGCCGCTGCCGCAGGGTCCGTTCGGCCTCGACGAGCTCGTTGCCGACCTCGAGCGCGTGCGCGAGCGTCTCGGTTTCGAACGCGCGCATATTGCCGGTCATTCGCTCGGCGGCATGATCGGCCCGGCCTATGCGCGCGCGCACCCCGACCGGGCGATCTCGCTCGGCCTGCTGTCGACGGCCGCCTTCCGCACCGACGAGGATCGCGCCAAGGTGCGCGCCGTCATCGCCGCAATGGAGGAGCAGGGCATAGATAAAGTGCTGCCGACGCTGACCGCGCGCTGGTTCACCGACGCGTTCGTCGCGGCCCGTCCCGACCTCGTCGAACGGCGCCTGAAACAGGTGATCGCCACCGATCCGGCGGTGTTCATGAACGTGTTCCGCATCTACGCCGAAACCGAGATGGCGCCCTGGCTGCACGAGGTTCGGGCGCCGTCGCTGGTGCTGACCGGCGAGAATGACGGCGGCTGCAACCCGCGGCTCAACGAGCGGATCGCGGCGGCGCTGCCCGATGCGGAGCTCGTGGTCCTGCCGAAATACCGGCACTCGATCCTGGTCGAGGCGCCCGACGCGGTTGCCGCGCATCTGATCCGGTTCATGCTCGGCCGCCGATAATCGATGCGGCGCCGGCACGCATTCAACGTCTCCAGAACGGCCGCATGGCTTCGCGCATCGCTTCGCGGCGCGAGAGGCCAATATCGCGCAGGTGCTCGTCGCTGAGCTGCGCGAGATGCCGGCGGTCCGTGAGGCTGCGACGCCAATCGTGCATCCAATCGATCCAGCGGGGTCGCGGACCGTCCGTACGCAGCCGTCCGTCGGTCGACGCGATCAGGATGCCGGTCGCAACGCCTGCGACACCGACCAGCAGGTCGAAGCCGAGCGGTTCGCCGATCAGAACCGTCGCAACGAGGGCCGCCGTCACCGGATTGAGCGTGATCGCGTTCGTCACGCGCGTCGGCGTGGTGTGTGCCAGCGCATAGACCCAGAGAAAGAAGGTGACTGCGGCGCCGAACAGAGCGAGATAGAGGATTGCGCCCCATTGCGCGATACCGAAAGCCGGCACGCGTTCGAAACCGCCGCCGAGCCAGGCGACGATGCAGACGGCCAGCGAGCCGGCGCCCATGCCGAAGGTGACGAATCCGAGCGGGCTCGAGCGCGCAATGAACGGTCGCGACCAGATGCTGTAGAGCGTCATGCAGAAGGTTGCCGCGATCATGATCGCATCCCCGCGCCAGGCCCCGGGCGGTGCGTCGTCCAGCCCCGCCAGCAGCGCGACGGTCACACCGCCGATTGCGATCAGCACGCCGAGCGACTTGCGCGGGCTCAATCGTTCGGCACCCTGCACGGCTGCCACGAGCATGGTCGTGAGCGGCAGGGTGGCGAGCGCCAATGCGCCGCGCGCGGCCGAGGTGTAAACCAGCGCGAGATTGAACAGGCCCATGAAGACCGCGAAAAACAGGATGCCGAGCAGCGCGGCGGCGATGCGGTCGCGCCCCCGCGGCCAGCGCGCCCCCAGCAGGAGCGCGACCGGCAACAGCAGCAGGAAACCGATGCCGAATCGCAGGCCGGCGAGCGTTACCGCGTCGGTCGCGCCGACGACATAGCGCGTCACCGCCGTATTGCCGCCGCCGATGATGCAGGAGAACACGGCAGCGACGATGCCGAGCGCTTCGCCGCCGCGCCCGCCGGAATCGCGATCGCTGTTTTGCGATCCGGAAGATGCCGATTCCATGACCGCCCTTTGCGTCGTGGTGCAGGGGCAATCTCCCGTCGGCTCGGGCTGCGATCAATTACGTGGCAGGTAATAGGCGTGGGTCATGCGAAGCCGGCAATCAGGCGCGGAAGAAACCGCGAGTGGCTTCGTCCATGGGGAAAAAGCTTTCGATCCGGATTTCCTGGGCGGTCACATCCTGTGGCGTACCGAGTGTCGCGATGGTTGTGAAGAGTCGCAGGTCGGTGCCGGATTTTCGGAGATGCATCGGCAGCAGCGGAGTCTGCGTCTCCTCGATCGCGGCGCCGTGCAGCAGCGCCGCCACGCCGTCGTAGGAGAGCAGTCGCGCCAGCAGCGCGGCGGCGGGCTCGGCGCCGTCGGCCAGCGCATCGGCCTGCACGCCGCGGACGAAATGCAGCGCCACCTCCGGCCAGTTCACCACGAAGGGCCGCAGCACCGAAGGCGCGAGCAGCGCATCCGCAAGATTGACGTCGCCGGCCGGCACGCTGCCGAGCAGGAACCCGACCAGGTGCGCCGCGCCCTTGTTGGCGCGCTTCAGGTTCCAGTAGCGATCGACGACGAAAGCCGGGAACGGCTCCTGCTGCGCCAGAATATGCTCGATCGCGCCGTCGAGCGCGGCGAGCGCCGGTTCGCCGAGCCGGCCTTCGCGCCAGACCGCTGCAAAACCGGCGGCAGCGAGCAGCGCATTCTGCTGGCGCAGCGACAGGTTGAGGGCGGCGGCGAGCGCCAGCACCATCTTCTGGCTCGGCGCCGCACGACCCGATTCGAGGAAGCTCAGATGGCGTTGCGAGGTACCGGCCGCGCCGGAGAGTTCGAGCTGCGACAGGCCGCGGCGCCGGCGCCACCAGCGGAGCTGCGTACCGAACTTCGCATGCGTGCCGTTGCGCATCGCTGACCTCGGTATTGCGCGACTCCCCCGCACATTGCGGCCGCTAACGGGAGAGGGGAGCGTCGGGCTACCGACGCTCCCTGAAAGTAGTCGTTCCGGAGGCTGCCGTCATATTTTCCGCCCGTCAGGCAGCAGCGCTTAAAGCGCCGGCCCGAACCGCAGGGGCACGGATCGTTTCGGCCGAGCTTCTCGATCAGCTCGACATTGCCCATGCACCGTGCGGTTGCCGGTCTTGACCCGCGTTTCGGACGGGAACGAGCGGCGGCGTTTAGCTATCACTTCGAAAGGACGGCTGATCGTCTAACCGGATGCGCATTGCCATGACAGCCTCCATCGATTGGGATGGCCTCGGAAGGAGCGGCTGACTACATCAGCCGGCGCAATCGTGCAACGTGTGCTTATGCCCTTCCGATAAGCCGCCGGCTCAGCACGTGGAAGCGCCAGGCGGCGAGCACGGCGGAAACCGTCAGCGCCAGGGCGGCGACCCAGAGCAGGCCCGGCGCGCCATGACCCCGCTCGACGCCCCACCACCAGCCGAGCGGCGCCATCAGGCCCCAGAAACAGACCGCATAGATCGTGTTGGGGATCCAGACATCGGCCGCACCGCGCACCGCGCCCATCAGCACGGCCTGCACGCCGTCGCTGATGCAGACCGCGGGAACGACCGCGAGCGCGGCGAGCGCGTAGGGGATGACGGTCGGATCGTTGGTATAGAAACCGATGACGGTTTCGGGAAACGCCCAGACGAAGAACGCGGCGAGGCCCATCGGCAGCACGACGAGGCCGGTGCCGACCCAGCCGGCCGTGCGCATGCCGGCGGGATCCTCGCGCCCGATCGCGTTGCCGACGCGCACGGCGGTCGCGGTCGAAAGCCCGAGCGCGAGCATGTAGATCAGCGCGTTGAAATTGATCGCCGTGTGGTAGGCGGCGAGCGGCAGTTCGCCGAGCCAGCCGGCGAAGGTGGCGATGGCGGCGAAGGCCGTGGTCTCGAGCCCGATGCCGAAACCGAACGGCGCGCCGAGCGCCATCAGCCGTTTCGCCACCGGCCAGCGGCCGGCGATCCGTTCGCGCAGGCCGTAGCGCGCATGGTCGAGACCGAACCAGATGTAACCCGCGATCGCGAAGAACATCGCCCAGCGCGTAATCGAGGTGGCGAGCGCCGCACCCGCCGCACCGTCGGCGGCGAAACCCCAGTTGCCGTAGATCATCAGCCAGTTGAGCCCGGCATTGAGCAGGTTCGCGAGCAGCATGACCGCCATGCCGGCGCGCGGACGGCTCAACCCTTCGAGAAAGAACGCGGCCGCCATGTAGAGCGTCAGGCCGGGCATGCCGACCGCCCACATTTCGAGCACGCGTCCGCCCGCGGCGGAAAGTTCGGCGCTCTGGCCGAGCAGGCGCAGCAGAGTCTCGCCCTGCGCGACGATCGCCGCGAAGACGAGCCCGAGTGCGAGCCCGATCAGCAGCGCGAAGCGCAGGATGACGCCGCTGCGCCCGCTCTCGCCGGCGCCGTCGGCCTGCGCGGCGAGCACGACCGTGCCGGTCAGCAGGCCGGCGCCGATCGTCAGCATGATGATCTGCGGCGGCATCGAGATTGCATAGGCCGCGAGCTCGGCGGCGCCCGCGCGGCCAACCATCGCGGTATCGACCGTGATCGTCACCACCATGCCGAGCCGCGCCAGCATGACCGGCGGCGCGAGTGCGACCGTGCGCCTGACATGCTCGCCGAGCGTCATGGCGCGCGGGCGCAACGGGGCGGCGGCAGCGGGGAGGGGCGTATCGGCTGGCATGGCAGCCGGCTATAGCCGCTGGCGCGGGTTTCCGCCACGGTCCGGGCGGTGGATAAGGCCGGTCACGCGGGCCGGAAAAGGGCCTGAAACGGGCGCTCTCGGGGGCGGATATGCCGCAGCCGGGCCGGGGTCCGGTCGGGTTGACTTGGGCGGGGGGCTCGCATAGGTTCCGCCGCCTTCGAAATCACCGAAAACGCCCGGAATTCCGGCCATGAAGATCAGAAATTCGCTGAAAACGGCGAAGACGCGCGACAAGGATTGCCGCCTCGTCCGGCGCAAGGGCCGCGTCTACGTCATCAACAAGAAGAACCCGCGCTTCAAGGCCCGCCAGGGCTGATCCCGCCGCGCGGCCGCGCGAATTCCGTTCTATCCGATTCGAACTCGCGCCCGAGGGCGAAAGCCCGCCGGGCGCGATGACGTTGGGGGCGCATTACTCCTTGGAAATCGTGACCTCGAGAACGTCGGCAACGGCCGGGTACTCGAAACCGTCGGCGACCGGTCGGACCACGCCATTTTCGGCCGGCCCGGTGTTCGGCGCCGTCTGGCGCGGCGCCTGATTCGCACCGACGCCCGGCCGCTCGTTGACCTCGGTACCCGCATCCCAAAGCATGACCTGCGACGAGACGTTGCCGTCGATAGCGGTGCCGGTCGCGTCGAACAGCGCGATGCCGTCGGCACTTGGTGCGTAGAAGAGATCGTTCGACTCCACGAACATCGCGGCGAAAACAAGTCGGTCGCCGGGCATCGCAGAAACCGTGAACGGCCGGCCGGGGACGAACAGGCCAGCCTGACGAATGCCGGGTTGCAATTGGAGGTACGCGATCAGCGTTTCGGCGTTGCCGTCCTCCGCCAGCGATTCGAGACCGAAATTGCCGGCATTCGCGCCTTCCCGAAAGATCGTGGCACCTTCGGAGACGATCGCATATGCACCCGGTGCGACCGGTACGGCGCGCGATTCGTCGGCAGAAATTACGAGTGTGCGGTTGTTCGACACGTTCCGGATGGTGACCGACACGGTGTCGTCGCCGGCAGCGATCGCGATGCTGTCGAGCGCTTCCGTACCGAGAAGCAGGAATGCGGTAAGCACAGACCGCGAGAAAGCTTTGAGCATCGAAATCTCCGTCAGGTGTGGTGATGGGACAGCCACATGGTCGGAAAGCCGTTGGATCCAAGCCAATGCCGTCCTGTAATTGTTTCGATAGCCACCGCGAATGTCTCGCGATTCCACGCGCCAGCATGCCCAAGAACCGAAAATGGGCGCTCGGGACGCCTGTCGATGCTACGAGGGGTGCAACTGGCAAAGATGAAATTGAGCACGACGATCTTGTCGGAAAAATCCGCAAGACGGATGGCATTGCCCTCGACGTCGGCGAGTTCGAACGCTGGCGCGGACGTTACATCGATTGCTGAAAGTACTTCTCTTTTGGGCCATGACCTCGTCGAGGTCGTCGCCCGGATGGTTCGCCGATGCCGTCGCCGCGAACAGCAATGCGAACAACATCGAACAGATTGACGCCCTCATGACCGCACCCGTCGGCGTTCTCCGATGCTGTGTCGAGCCGACAGCAACTCCTAACGGACTCCCTAACCTTTCTTGCGTGGCTTGCAGAGTCCAAGCGCACACATCGCGGCACAAGGCAGCAGGACGATAATGATCGGTGCCACGCCGACGGCTGCAAGCCAATTCCAGCTTGCGGCAAGCCCGACGGCGACCGACACGCCTCCGATCAGGATCAGGATGCGAGGTCTCATGATCCAGTGCCGCAAAGGCAGAGGATCAGCGGATATCGCGCTCGGTTGATGTATCCGGTGTTCGGAGTTCTGCATAGTTGATTCTCCTCATATTGCGCGCCAATCAAGCCATCCAAGAAAGCGATCGTCTCGGCTGTACGCCGCTCGGCAGCGCCAACGAACCGTCGCCAGACCCCGCTCCGTGCGCAGTTTCAAGAATTTCAACCGGCACGACCGCTGCATGGAACAGGGCCGATAAGGGATAACGATCGTCAATCCGCACTCTCCGTCACCGCACGCTGGCGCGCGGCGATATCCGAAGGCCAGCGGCTCTTGATGTACGCCAGTGTTGCCCAGATCTCCGCGTCGGTGAGCACGCCCTCGAACACGGGCATGTCGCTCTGATAGTCGGGCGTCGCATACTGCGACAATCCATATTTCGTAATTCCGAACAGTATCTGGTCGGGATGGTGCCAGGAGTGCCCTGTCCCGTCGTGCGGCGGCGCAGGCAGCCGACCGTTCTCCTGTCGAATTCTCCAGTCGGGTTGCCCTTCCAGATTGGCGCCGTGACACGACGCGCAGTTCGCGGCGTAGACCGCCTGCCCGAGCGCAACCTGCTCCGCATTGCCGGGATCGGCCGACGGCCGATCCGGCGCCGTCCAGTACCAGACTATGGCAACGAGAATCACCACCGGCAGGAGACAGGTTGCGACGATTGCGGCTTTGCGAAGCACAGTCCGGGCCATGTCGGTCACTCGATGGCGTAGACCGCCGGCACACCCTCGCCGATTGCGTAGATGGTGAACGGCCCGGTTTTCGATCCGCCCATGCCCGGCGAACCCAATGGCATGCCGGGAAGCGTCACGCCTTTGATGTCCGGGCGCTCGCTCAGTAGCCGTTCTACGGTTGCAATCGGCACGTGACCGCTCACCACATAGTCGTCGATGACGGCCAAATGACAGCCGCTGAAGTTGTCGGCAATCCCGGCCTCGCGGTTCATTTTCGCAAGATCGTGCGTGGGCACGACCGTTACGTCGAAGCCGTTCTCGCGCAGATAGTCGGCATAGTTCTCGCAGCAGCCGCATTCCGGATTCTTGTAGAGGGTTGCGTGACGCGGTGCGTCCTCGGCCAAAGCGGGTGTGGCTGCCGCCAGACCGCAACCTACGGCAAGTGCCATCAGAAATTTTTGCATCGGGGTTTCTCCTTGCTGAAGTGGTCAATCGACACGAATCACGCTCATCATTCCGGCGGCCTGGTGTTCCAGAATGTGGCAATGGAGCATCCAGTCACCGGGATTGTCGGCAACAAAGGCAATCTCGACCCGCTCCCGCGGTGCGACGAGCACCGTGTCCTGCCATTCCCGAAGGCGGGTCGCCTGTCCGTTTCGCGAAATCACCCGGAAGGCATGGCCATGCAGGTGCATCGGATGATTCCAAGCGGTCTCGTTCGTCATGGCGATCACATGCGTCCGGTCCCGTTCGAGGGTCAGCAATGGATCGAGATCGTGCTCCATTGCCGCGATGCCATTCATGAACCAGAACCTGTCTTCGCCCGACATTTCCATCAACGAGTCCATCGCACCCATCATGGCGCTGCCCATCTCCTGCATGACCATGTTGCCCATCATGCCGCCGTTTAACACGATGTCGTGGCGTATCGCCCGATCGAGATTGGGTTGAGCGAGCGGATTGGACGGAAGCTCGATCGTCCAGTCGGGTGTTCCGTCGCGTAACGGCGTGTCGGCGAAAGCGAATTCCGTCAGCGTGTACTCGAGACCGTCATAGAACCGGTCGACGATCGCGACCCTGTGGCCTGCTGCGCCTTTGAGATCGAGGATAAGGTCGGCGCGCATCGCCGGTCCCAGAAAGACCAGTCCGTTCTCGGGCACATGCGGTGTAGCCGGTTGGCCGTCGAGCGCGACCACCATCGGCGCGAGATCGGTGAAGTCGAGCGCGAATATGCGGGCGTTGGCGACGTTTATGAGACGAAGACGGATCCGTTCGCCTGACTGGACTTCGAAGGCATCGGGCAAAAGGCCATTGATTGCGACCACGTTGCCGATGCGGCCGCCGTGGCTCATGTCATGCCGGTTGCCGAAGTCGTCGCTGATCTCGGCGGACTCCAGCATCCGCCAATCCTCCAGCATCCACGTCACGTCACGATCGACGCGAATCGGCTCCGCCTCGTCGACGATGAACGAACCATGAAGCCCGCGAGCGACCTGCGCGAAGCTGTGAAAATGCGGGTGGTACCAGAACGTTCCGGCATCGACGGCGTCAAACTCGTAGATGAAGTTTCCGCCGGGAGCGATCGGCGGCTGCGTAAGGAAGGGGACACCGTCCATGGCGTTTGGCGTACGGATGCCATGCCAATGGACGGTGGTTTCTTCCGGCAGATGGTTTTTGACGACGATACGGACGCGATCGCCTTGACGTACGCGGATCTCCGGGCCGGGAACCGTAGCGTTGTAGCGCCAGGCAGCGGTTTCTCCGTGCGGCTCCGGAAGAAGCCGTATTTGTCCCGGCGCCGCATGCAACGTGAATTCACGGGTGTTTGCGGTCTCGGCAGCCGAGCCACCGTAGAAGGGTGATACCGCGCCGGCTGCAAATGCACCGGCGGACGCGAGAAGGTTCCGACGCGAGAGCGTCGGTCCGAACAATACGGACATGGCTCGGTCATCCTGAATCGGAAATGTCGATCTGCATCGCGATCTGCCGATGCAAGATTGAACTCACAAGGGCAGACAGCGCCGTTTGAGACGGTCTGACTCCGCGCCCGATCGAACTCGGGGCTTGGTCAGTTCAGGACGATGATTCTTGGCGGGAATGGATCGGGCGGACCCGTTCGGCCGGCAACGCCGGGCACCATCGCATCGGCAGCAGTTACCTCCGCAACGGGTTGCGGCGTCCCAGGGGCGTTGGACATGGCAAACACCGGCGCAACGCAGACAAAGTCGCAATCAGGCATGTTGCGGCCATTGTCGGTGCAACCGTCGCAACCCGATCCGTCCATCGTGCCAGACTTGGCCAGTGTCATCTGGGCGGCCATAGCGGCTGCGGCCGCCGACTCCAGAATTGTCCCCGCTGCAAATGCAGCCAGAAGCACGATCAGGAGAATACGGGCGCAGTACCGCATGACCTGAATCTAGACGCCCGCTGTCGGGTTGTCGATGGACGATCTGTCGCGGATTTCGCCGCCGAGTTTCCCGTCAATCGCCCGCAGAATCCGGCTGCAGCGGGTGACTCAGCCTTCGCGCACGAAAGCGGCGAAGCCGTGGACGAATTTCTGCAGCCGCTCGCGCAGGCTCTCGTCGGTCAGGCTGCCGTCGGCATCGAACACGCCGTCGGCGCGCGAGACCATCAGCCGTCCGCCGAACCAGGGCTGCGTGCCGAGCGTGCGCAGCACCGGCAGCCAGGCGTCCTGCGACAGGATGGTGCCGAAATTGCCGGGCGAGGCCCCGATGACGGCAACCTTGCGGCCGCGCCAGACGCGTGCGATGTCGGAAGGCGGCCGCGTCGTCCAGTCGATCGCGTTCTTGAACGGGCCCGGCAGCGAATTGTTGTATTCGGGCGTCACCAGCAGCACGCCATCGGCCGATGCGATCTTTTCCTTGAGCGCGGCGACGGGCGCGGGAATGCCGAGCTCGGCTTCGACATCGCCGTCATAGAGCGGGATGCCGCGGATGGTTTCGATTTCGATCGTCGCACCATCGGGTACGAGCCCGGCTGCCGCACGCAACAGCGAACTGTTGAACGATCCCGTCCGCAGGCTGCCCGAAATACCGAGAATGGTGGTCATCGCTGCTCCCTGTCGGCCCTCACCCGGTCGTGCGGAAGTTCGTCGTCCTGGCCAACATCCTGATCAAGGAAGACCGGACTTGGGTGCCAGTCCATGCTTGACCGCCAACACAGATGCTCACCCGCAGCGCGGGAGAGGGTCGCTACGCTTCGACTTCAGTGTATCGAGCACCGAACACCGACCCAACCATTCCCTCTCCCCGACACGTCGCGGTCGGCCGCGACCGATCACGGCGTGGGGAGAGGGTAGGGTGAGGGGGTTCCGTCCGGCGTCGTCCGTTCAGAACCGTCCGCGCTGGAAGTCGGTGATCGCCTGCGCGATCTCGGCGTCGGTGTTCATCACGAACGGGCCGTAGCCGGCGATCGGCTCGTCGATCGGTTCGCCGCCCATCACCAGCACGGTCGCATCCGCGTCGGCTTCAAGCGTGAAGCGCTCGCCGTCGCGCTCGAACTGGGCGAGCTCGGCGACGCCGACCTGCTCGCTGCCGTTGACGCGCACCGAACCGCGCTGCACCAGCAGGAGTGCGGTGTAACCGTCCGGCAGATCGAGATCGACCTTGCTGCCAGCCTTGAGGCGCAGATCCCAGAGATGCACCGGCGTGAAGGTCTTGGCCGGACCCTTCGCGCCGCGCAGTTCGCCCGCGATCACGCGCGCGCGGCTGCCGTTCCCGTCGAGCGAAACCGACGGCACGGTCGCATCGAGGATCTCCTGATAACCCGGCTTCGACATCTTGTGTTTCGCCGGCAGGTTGACCCAGAGCTGCACCATCTCGAGCGCACCGCCTTTCTTCGTGAACTCGCGGCCGTGCATCTCCTCGTGCAGCACGCCCTTCGCGGCCGTCATCCACTGCACGTCGCCGGGGCCGATGCGGCCCCGGTTGCCGGCGGTGTCCTTATGCTCGACCTCGCCCTGGTAGACGACGGTCACGGTCTCGAAGCCGCGATGCGGATGCATCTCGACGCCGCGCGGCCGGTCGGCTGGCGGAAAATTCGCCGGACCCGCATAGTCGAGCAGCAGGAACGGGCTCACCTCGGCACCCTGCCGGTGATAGGAAAACATGCTGCGGACCGGGAACCCGTCGCCGACCCAGTGGCCCTGCGGCGCCTTGTAGACGCGCGCGAGCTGGCGCAGCCGTGCGCTTGCCGGCGCCGTCGGAGCGGTCGCTGCGGTCCCGGTCTTGCTGGCGCTGGTCATGATCGTGGCCCTCACTGAAGCGGGGATGAAACCGGCCGTCCGGCATTGTCGCCCGGCGGCCTCTCGCTGTTAAATGGCCATACCGGTCATCGGGGCAAGTACGGTCCTTGAGGATACTGTAAGGCGCACCATATCGAAGGCGCGTTCCCGTATCGGCAGGTCCCGGAGCCAGCGAAACCATGCCCAAGAAATCCGTCACCTGTCCGGTCGAAACGACGCTCGGCATCCTCGCCGGGCGCTGGACGGTGATGATCATCCACCAGCTGCTCGAAGGCACGAAGCGGTTCAACCAGCTCCAGCGCGAACTCGCCGGCATCACGCATCGCACGCTCTCGAAGCAGCTGCGCCAGATGGAAGCGCAGGGGCTGATCGAGCGGCGCGACTACCGGGAGATTCCGCCGCGCGTCGAGTACTCGCTGACGCCGCTCGGCCTGACGCTGCGCGACATTCTGCATTCGATGCATGTCTGGGCCGAGAAGAACGGCAGCCGCATCCCGCCGAACAAAGCGGCGCGCGGCGAACGGCCGGCGCCGGCACCATCGTCGCCGGCCGCGGCGCGGGCGGCGCGCTCGGTATTCGGCGACCGCCGGATCGGCTAGAGTCGCTGCAACGGCGCCCGACGGAGCGCCGACGGCTTCATGTCAACGGCAGCGGATCGCGCGTGAAACTCTCCGAACGTTTCGAGTTCATGGTCGGGCTGACGCTGCTGGTCCTGCTGGCGGTCGGCTGCCTGATCGTGCTGCGGCCGTTTTTCTCGGCGATCCTCTGGGCGCTGATCCTCAGCTTCTCGACCTGGCCGATCTATATCCGGGTGCTGGGGCTGCTCAACGGGCGGCAGGCGATCGCATCGGCGCTGATGACCTTGGGCGTCGCGCTGGTGCTTGTCGCACCGCTGGCGTTTCTCGGCGCCACGCTGGCCGACCATGTCGCGGGCGTGATCGAGGTGGTACGCGTCCTGCTCGACGAGGGCCTGCCCGAGGCGCCGGCCTGGCTTGGCAACATTCCGCTGTTCGGCAGCGACCTGTTCGACGAGTGGCAGAATCTCGCGGGCAGCGAGGCCGAGTTCCGTGCCGCTGTCGATCCCTATGTCGCCCAGGCGCGCGCCTGGGCTCTGCGCAGCGGCGCCAATATCGGCCAGGGTGTTGTCGAGCTGACGCTCAGCGTGCTGATCTGCTTCTTCTTCTATCGCGACGGCCGTGACGCCGCGGTGCATCTCCATTCCGGCGTTCGGCGCGTGGCCGGCGATCGCGCGCAGCACCTGCTCGACGTGGCCGGCTCGACCATCAAGGGCGTCGTCTACGGCATCATGGGCACGGCCTTCGCGCAGGGCCTGCTGGCGACGATCGGCTTCTGGATTGCCGGCGTGCCGGGTGCGCTGCTGTTCGGCTTCGTGACCTTCGTGCTCTCGCTGGTGCCGATGGGCCCGCCGCTGGTCTGGGTGCCGGCGGCGCTCTGGCTCTTCTATACCGGCGATACCGGCTGGGCGATCTTCATGGCGCTCTGGGGTTTCTTCGTCATCAGCAGCATCGACAACATCATCAAGCCCTGGCTGATCAGTCGCGAGAACCGGCTGCCGATCCTGCTGGTGTTTCTCGGCGTGATCGGCGGCGTGCTGGCGTTCGGCTTCGTCGGCATCTTCATCGGCCCGACGCTGCTGGCGGTCGGCTTCACGCTGCTGCAGGAATGGATTGCGACCACCACCGGCAAGCCGGCGAAGAGCGTGAAGGTCGTGCGCGCCGGCATCGCCTCGCGGGCGAAGGCGAAGGAAGCGGCGAAAGAGGATGGCGGGCCCGACGAGCGAGGGTGACGTCTGCGACCGATCCTGCAGCGACGCCGGTTGCGGCGGTTCGATCATTTGGCCGACCGACCGGCCCGAATGCCTCCGTTGACCGGCCGGCACTCACGCCGTTGCCGGTTCGACGGGCCGGCGCGGCATCACAGGATGCTCGACCTTCCGGCTACGGCCGTCCGCAGCCGATTGAGCTGGGTCAGACATTCGATGGTTTCCCGGGGGCGTTTTGCGGCGATCCCGACCAGAAGGGCTTCCAGGAATCCGAGAGTCGCCGTATGCAGGCTGAACCTGTCGGTGCGGCCGCGGGGAATCTGCAGTACGAGATCGCAGTGTTTCCCGGCCTTCCCTGCAAGCGTATCGGTAATGAGGATCACGGGGAGCTTCAGGCGATCGGCGCGATCGAAAAGAGCCCGCAGCTCGGGATAGATGCGGCTATAGGCCATGACCACCAACAGATCGCGCTTTCGAAGACGCAGCAGCCCGTCGGCGAGCAACAGGCCGGTGTCGGTGATCGCGAACGAGTCGAGGCCGAATCGCGCGATCTGGATGGCGAAGTATCGCGACATCGCACTTGACGGCCCAATCCCGAAAATCGCGATGCGGTCTGCCCGGCCGATGCGATCCACCGCATCCTGAAATTGCGACGACGAGACGCTTTTGCGAAGCGCCACAAGCGACTCGAGGTGAAGATCGAGGGTCGCTTCAAAAACGTCGGCCGCATCGCCCCGCACCTCTTCAAGGGTGCGAGCGACGCGCCCTGCAGGGCCGAGGTCGACCCGCAGTTCTTCCGCCAGGCTGCGGCGCAGCGCATCGAGTCCCGAAAAGCCAAGCGCCTTCGCGGTGCGCACGACGCTCGCGTCGCTGGTGTTCAGCCGCGCGGCAAGTTCGGCAGCCGACGCAACCAGAGCTTCTTCGCGATGCGACGCGAGGTAGCGGGCAATCCGCAGCATCGTCGCGCTCAGGGACGACGATCGTTCCTGGAGTCGCAGCTGGAGGGAGGGCTGTCGCGGCATTTCGGGGGTCCGTTGACACCTGTTGTTGTAGATACTACAATATCAGAAATATCGTAGTAAATGCTACATACCGAAGATGATGCTGCCGGCAATCGTGACCTGGAGCGTTGCCGCCCCCGCCGTCGGCGCGGCCTTCGCGGCTTCGCTTGTCGAGGTGGTCGAGGCGTTCACGATCGTATTGGCGGTCAGCGCGCTCAGGGGCTGGCGCCCGGCCGTCTCGGGCGCCGCAGCGGCGCTCGTCCTTCTCGGGGCGATCGTACTGCTCCTCGGGTCCGTACTCGATCGCGTGCCGCTCCATTGGTTGCAGCTCGTCATCGGCGTGCTGCTGCTTCTCTTCGGTATGGGTTGGTTGCGAAAGGCCATCCTGCGCGCGGCCGGCGCGTTGCCGCTACACGATGAGAACGCCGCCTTTGCCGCCGAGCGGGCCGCGCTGGCCGAAGCCGCCAAACGACGGGACACCTCCCTCGACTGGATAGCGGCGATGGCCGCATTCAAGGCCGTGTTGCTGGAAGGTCTCGAGGTCATCTTTATCGTGATCGCGGTCGGTGCCGGTCGGGGCCTGCTCGGTGCGGCGGCGCTCGGTGCGCTCGCGGCCTGCGTCGCGGTGCTCGCGGTCGGCGCCGTCATTCACCGGCCGCTTTCGAGGGTTCCCGAGAACACTTTGAAGTTCGGCGTGGGCGTCATGCTGTCCGCCTTCGGCGTCTTCTGGACCGGCGAGGGACTCGGAGTCGGTTGGCCCGGGCAGGACCTGATGCTGTTCGTTTTCGTTGCGTTGTTTCTGGCTGCGGGAATCGGCATGTCGGCGCTTCTGCGCCGCCCGGCAAGGGAGCCGGCCCGATGACCGTGCTGCTCGACGTGCTCAAGGAACTCCGCGGCATGTTTCTTGCCGATGCGAAGCTGAGCTGCGCAATACTCGGATTTGTGGCGCTCATCGCGCTTCTCATACACGACGGCCTCGATCCGACCATCGCGGGATTCGCGCTGCTTGCCGGCTGTCTGACGATTCTCGCAGTAGTGACCGCGATCGAGTCCCGGCACCTCGTTCGAAAAAACTAGATCCGGTGCCGGCGCCGTTCTTCACGCGGCGCGATGTCGGCCTGTCGGGTCGCCCCGGCGAGACGGGCAGGCGACGCGCCGTTCTTTCGAATCATCGATCTTCCGTTCGTCGCTTCGCCGACCCGGCGCAGCGCCCGCTCCGGTCACCGTCAACCGTTGGTACCGTACTGAATGACCCTTACTTTCTCCAAGGTGACAAGACCGCTGCCCATGATCGTCTCGAGTACCGCGAGAAAGGCGCCGATCTTCTCTTCGCTGTCGACGATCTCGATAACGATGGGCAAATCATCCGAGAGGCGCAGTATCTTGGCTGTATGGAGTCGGCTGGAGTGGCCGTAACCCAGCGCGCCCCGGAGCACCGTCGCCCCCGCAAGATGCAACTCCCGTGCCTTGAGCACGACCGCTTCATGGAGGGGACCGCCGTCATGCCTGTCGCTCTCCCCGATGAAAATGCGCAGTAACAGCGCCTGCTCAGGAATTTTCATTGCGCGACCTCCCCAATCGGTTGATCCGCGTTGCCAGAGCGAATCCCGCCCATACCGCGAGAAGCCATCCCGCAAGGGATACGCCGACACTCGCGCCGGCAACCTGGAAGTTTTCGGCCTGCAAAAACCGGATCGTCTCCAGGCTGAAAATCGAAAACGTCGTGTAACCGCCGCAGATGCCCGACATCACAAACTGCCGCTGAACCGGACCCGCAAAAAGCCGGCCCTCGGACGCCGAGAGCGCAGCATAGAAACCGATGAGAAACGAGCCGGTGACATTGGCGAAAAGCGTGCCCCAGGGAAATCCGCTGCCGAGCCAATCATGCAGCAGCTCCGACGCGAGCCAGCGGGCGGTTCCGCCGACGATCGCGCCGAGCCCGACGGCCGCGTACAGCTGCGCCGAGCGCCCGACCGATTTCCATCCCGAAGCGGTCGGCACCGTCCGGTCGACTGAAGGTTTCGATTCCGGCGCCTGCGGCTGAAGGGGTGGCTGAATTCTCCGCTCTGTCGTCATCCGCCAACTCTAGCCGGTTCCCAACAGTTGCGTTCCGACGATGAACCCTGTGCCTGCCGCCGGCAGGCACAGGCCGACCGAAAGCAGAATGTTGCCGGCCGCTCTCCACAGCTCGCCGTCTCGCGCAAGCGCCAGGGTCTGAAGCGAGACGGACGAAACGGTCGTGTAACTGCCCAGAAACCCGATGACGGCGACATGCCAGATTCCGGAACCCGAAAGCCAGGCATGTTCCGACGCGTTCGCCGCCGCCATGATCCCGATTGCGAACGCACCGCTGACGTTCACGACCATCGTTCCCCAGGGGAATGTCTCGCCGATCCAGCGACCCACCATTCCCGACAGGCCGAAACGGGCCATGCCGCCGAGTGCGCAGCCGAGAGCAACCAGCGCCAAATCGTACAAGTTGCTATCGTCCGGCCGACGGCTGGCGACATTCGATGTCGATGTCGCTCGACAACCTGCGAATCCCCGCGATTCCCGATCCGACGGCTTGCCGGGTAACCGTTGCCGGGGCGACAGCAGGCGGAAGAACGAGCGAACCTGTGCGGGCTTCCGCCGGCGCGCCGGTGCGGTCGAACAGCCGATAGCCGCCGCCGAACGGAAGCAGGACCGGCACATGCGCTTGAATCGTGAAACGATCGGCCCGGGACTCGCAAGGTCGACGAATCGCCATGTATCGGTCGTTGCCCATTCCGCAATCTCCATGCGCAGTCGCCGAATTCGGGCGGTCCGGGTCCAGTTCCAGAACCGATTCTATCATTTGACGACGAGAACGGCACAGGGGTCCGGTCCGACAAGCCTGTCCATCGTGCTGCCGCCGAGCCGGCTGCAAAGGGCGGAGCGCCTCATGAATCCGACCGCCAGGCGATCGCATTTCTCCCGTTCGACGAGACCCGGAATGCCCCGGCGCCGTATGACCGCCGACGATATGCGACACGAGCTTCACGCGGGCGGCTTTGACGCACGTCCTGGCGCTGCCGACGACCGGTTCGAGCCTATGCGCGGCTGCGACTTTCTCTTCTTCGACCTCGTCGATCGTCGTGGGAAATCGGGGCCTCTCTTCGACGGTAGCCATGCGCAAGGCCGCCTTGTGACTCCGGGCAAGTGCAATCGCGGCTGCGAGGGTCCGAGTGCCGCCTTCGGAGCCGTCGTTTGCGATCGGGGTTCTGCGAAACATGTCATTTCTCCTTTTGGGGCACCGGGACGGCGGAACCTTCGTCGACCGCCGGCTTGAACACGGGCCGGAACCAGCGTTGCGCGACCAGCGTGGGCACGACCGCACTTCCGATCACCGCTGTCACCAGGATCGCATACTGGCGCTCGTCGATGATTTCATTGTTGAGACCAAAGAGGGCGGAAATGGTGCCGAAGGTGAGCCCCGTCGACATCAGGAGCGTGGTGTAAATCCCCTCGCGGCCATCGAACGCAAAGGCCCGCGTCAACGGCAGGATTCCCAGGAACTTGGCGGCCATCTTGATCGTGAGAAATATCAGTATCAGACCAGCCGATTCGATCACCGCATCGACGTCGACGAGCGACCCCGCCTTGAGGAAATAGAACGGCGTCAGAATCGTGAAGGCAATGATACGCATGCGGTGCGGCAATTCGGGATTTGCGAGGAAGGCCGGTGCCAGCGCCATGCCCACGAGATAGGCCGGCAGCACCGCTTCGCTTCCGGCGATCGTGGCCAGGCCCCCCAGCCCGAGGAGAACCAGCGCAACGAACTTCGTTTCGGGTTCGCTGACGCGATGCCCCACCTTGCCGAAGAACCATGGAGCGAACCGGGGCAGCAGGGCAAGCGTACCGGCGGTTGCGGCGCCGAAGAGGGCCAGCCATATGTCAAGGTGCGCGAATACGAAGCCGAGTGCCAGAACCGTGCCGAGATCGGTGACGAAGCAGGCGGCAAGAATGATCCTGCCGATCTCCGTTTTGTTGAAGCCCGTCTCGATCATCACGGCGTAGACGACTGCGACGGACGTGGTCGACAGCGAAATTCCGGCGATCTGGGCCTGCGGCCAGGACCAGCCGAGGCCGTATCTGGCAAACAACAGGCAGCCAAGATACGGGACGGCGAAGCTTGTGACGCCGATGCCCAGGCTCATTCGCAGGTTGCGACGAAGTACACGTATGCCGATTTCGGTTCCTGCCAGGAAGGTGATCAGGATTGCGCCGAAACCGGAAAGAAAATTTACCCATTCGGTGAGTTCGAGCCCGACGATGTTTCCTGCAACTGCCCCGACCACTATTTCGATCAGGGCAATGGAGACGGCGACCCGAATCGAGATAATCGAGGCGAGCAGGGCAAGGCCCAACCAAAGCGCGGACGTAAGCCAGACGTTCTCCATCGCATACCGCTCCCTCCGGCAAACTCAGCCGGCAACCGGGTGCGCGTCGAGACGTCGCGAGATTTTCGGTGGCGGGTCGTCGAAACAAAAAGACCCCTGCTGCGCGGCTCGACGCTGCAGGAGTCATCAGCCCGAGGCGGGCGGTTTTGGGGGACCCCATCCCCTTCGTGCGAAAGAATACTAACGATGCTCCGGCCCGACCACAACAGGGTCGGGATTGGCGGCGCGGATCGATGCATTCGCCGTATCTGCCGCCCGGCGACTGCACGGTGGCGGATTGGCTGGATGGCATGTGGTGCACGATGAGTCGACGCGGTGCCATTGCCCCCTGAGGATCGGTTTCGGCCCGGAGGGCGCGGTATCCGTCGCCCGATGGCACGCCGCCGTCCGAAGGCAGGTGCGGCCGCTCGGCTTCGTCGGCATCTTCTTCGGCCCGACGCTGCTCGCGGCCGGTTTCACGCTGCTGCAGGAATGGATCGCGACCAGCACCGGCGTCGTTGCTCCAGCATCGTCGCGAAATGCCGGGAGCCGGCCGCCCGGTGAAAATGCCGGTACCCGACGGGTTCAGCGTCTGTCGTGACGTGCCGTCGCCGCCGCCGATCCGAGGCTGGTGTTCGTGAAATCGAGAACGACCCTGAGCCCCGGCTCGTTGTCGAGGAGCGTCACCGCGATGCCGTGAATGTCCGCAACGGCCGCGACCAAAGACAAACCCAGACCGCTGCCGGGGGTTGACCGACTCTGTTCGAGTCGAAAGAAACGCCGGAAAACCTTCTCCCGCATGTCGGCCGGAATTCCGGCCCCGTCATCGGCTACCGTTCCGATCGGTCCCGGATGTCGATCGTTCAGTAGAATATCGATGCGAGCGCCGATCGGCGTGTGGCGGATGGCATTCTCGACCAGATTTGCAAGCATCTGGGTCAGAAGCTCGCGGTCGCCGAGAATACGAATACCGGGGTCGATCGCGGCAGCAACGGACTGACCGCGATCTTCGGCGACAGCACCGTAGGTTTCGGCGATCGACCGAAAAATGTCCGATAGATCGACCGCCGAAAAGGCCGCCTTGCGAGTACCGGCTTCGATCTGCGCAATGCGCAGCAATGCCGCGAACGTCAACAGGATCGAATCGACAGCCGCGATCGACTGTTCGACGGCACTCTCGTAATCCTCGATCTTGAGAGCTTTCGATCGCGCCGTCTCCAGTCGCTGGCGCAAATGGCTGAGCGGCGTTCTCAGATCGTGCGCTATGTCGCTGGATACCTGCCGCAAACTGTCCATCAGCGACTGCACGCGATCGAGCATCTCGTTGAGGTTGATCGCAAGGCGATCGAGCTCGTCGCCGGTTCCGCGGGTCTGAATGCGATCCGAAAGGTTGCCTTCGACGATCGCTCTGCTCGTTCGATTGATCGCGTCGATGCGCCGAAGGAATCCGATGCTGAGAACGATGCCGCCGGTCGCCGCCAGGAGCGCGGTGACGCCGAGCGCCCATCCGAATGCGCGGACAATCGCCTCCTGGACCTCGACGATTTGAAAGGCATCCTCGCCCACCAGCAGAATCGAACGATCCTCGAGAGCGATACCCAGCGCCACAAGGTGATGCTCGTTCGGATCGGCAACGCCGCCGCCGTGCGTTTGCGGCAACGGAATGCCCTGCCAGCCCTCGCGGGGCGAAACGTCCGGCAAGTTGCCGGCGACCGTCCGACCTTCCGGATCAACCAGTAGATAGTAGGTTGTCGGATTGGGGCGCGATGCAATCCGTCGTTCAATTGCGAGTGTCAGGCGCGGAGTTCCGCCGATCCGTTGCTCCTCCTTGAGTGCGGCCACCTCACGCTTGACGCTCGCCGCAAGCTGCTGGCGAAGGGCATCGCTGGTAATCCAGTAGATAGCCGAGAACAGGATTACAGCCGACAATCCGAACAGGGCCGCATAGAGTGCCGCAAGTCGAAAACCGGTAGTGCGGATGATTCTAGTCAGGTTCACGGAGGACGTATCCCGATCCGCGAACCGTGTGGATCAGTTCGCCCTCGAAGCCCCGGTCAACCTTGCTTCGAAGGCGACTGATATGAGTCTCCACCACGTTGGTCTGCGGGTCGAAATGAAATTCCCAGACGTTCTCGAGCAGCATGGTCCGGGTGACGATGTGACCGGCCTTTCGCATCAGGTATTCGAGCAGCTTGAACTCCTGGGGCTGCAAGTCAACACGTCGACCGGCACGGGTTACCGTTCGCCTCAGCAGGTCCACTTCCAGATCGGCCACACGCAGCGTCGTATCGGTCGACGCCATC
>Ga0187893_10005618_pt1 | contig 22286 bp, 23 predicted proteins | sample MA1701074metaG_FD_139574 | JGI IMG/M metagenome (GOLD analysis project Ga0187893, IMG submission 139574) | White microbial mat communities from a basaltic lava cave in the Kipuka Kanohina Cave System on the Island of Hawaii, USA - MA170107-4 metaG ...
CAAGCTGATGCGCTACATCCGTCTCTACAACAAGAACCCCAAACCGGTGAACTGGCAACACAAGGACCCCACGCGGCGGATCGTTTCTACTAGCGATCCAAAGGTTACGGTGCACTAGCCGTGCGGGCCGCCGCCGATGCCTCGGCGACCATGCTTGTCGGGGCCCAGAGAGCGTACTTCTTTGTGAACGTGGCGGGGTTGGCACTCGCCGCCATCGTGCTGTTGGAGTCCGTGCGGCGCCGGGAATTGCGGCGATTCATCCCGGGCTTTGCTCTGATCATGCTGGTCATGGCGGTGCGCCTTTTGGCGCAGGTGTTCCCTCTCCCGCTGCAGGCCGATATTCTCATGGTGTCGGCGACCCTGCCCGTCGGGCTCGCCGGAGGGGCGATGGTGATCTGGCAGTGGCAGCGCATGCGTACGGCCGGAACAAGGGCCGGGTAAGTGGACCGCCGCCGCGCGAGGCCTTCACGCGCCGGGAATGGGCGATCATCGAGCAACATCGGACGCCGGGGCAGGTCGAGCAGTACCTGCGCTCGCTGCGGTACAACCACGAACGCGTCGGTGAAACCCTCAGGTCGTTCCGGGAAGTCGTTCGCGCCGGCCAGGTGCACTGCCTCGAGGCGGCGCTGGTGGCAACCGTAATCCTCGAGCAGCACGGCTATCCACCGCGGCTCATGAGCTTTGAATCGCAGGATCATCTCGACCACGTGATCTTTGTCTTTCGCCGCGGCGGCCGTTGGGGGTCGGTGGCCCGATCGCGCGATGCGGGGCTGCACGGACGCCGCCCGGTGTTTCGTTCGATACGGGATCTGGCGTGGAGCTACTACGATCCGTATGTAGACTTCACCGGACGGCTTACCGGCTATGCGCTTGTAGACCTACGCGAGATGGGCACGTACGACTGGCGCTTTGCGCCCCGCAACATGTGGAAGCTGGAACGGTTTCTCATCGACTACCCGCACCGGCGCCTGCGGTCATCGAATGACCGGTATCGCCACCTCTTGAAGACCTTCAGGGAGTTCAGACGGCACAACCCCACCGCCCCCGCGGTGTACTATCGCGGGCGCGAGCGGTGGATGCAACCCCTGCCGCGCTAGAGCCGGGCCGTCGACGGAGCGGCCGCAGAGCGCAGCGCGGCCAGTTCCTGCACAAGCCCCACGACAAGACGCACCGTTTCCTCGAGATGACGAGGCTCGACGTTGGCGGGCACGTCCGTCGGCCGGTGATAGTGCGGGTCGACGCCGCGGTACAAGAAGATGGACGGCACGCCCGCCCGCTCAAAGCTGGTATGATCGCTGTTACTGGCCCGCGTGCGGTTGACCTGGATGCCGAGCCGCTGTGCAACCTGCGCAGTTGTCGCCACGATGCCGTCATCGCGGCCTGTCGAGTTTCCCACCATGAGGCGATCGCCCCATCCCACCATGTCGCTGTTGATCATGGCCACGACACCCTGCCGACGTTCGCTGCCGGCAAACGCCGCTGAGCCATAGAGGCCCAGTTCCTCCGCCGCAAAGAGGACGAATTGCACCGTGCGCGCGGTGGGGATGGACGCCAGCACACGCGCCGCCTCTATCGTTACGGCAGTACCCGAAGCGTTGTCATTGGCTCCCGGACTGCCCGGCACGGAATCGTAGTGGCCGCCGACGACAACGATTTCATTCGGGCGGCCCGTCCCGCGCTTTGTGGCAACGACGTTGACGGTCGACCTCGTGTCGTTGACCGTCTCCACCAGGAGCCGCAGGCGCACCGCGCCGCGCTGCGCGGCGTCCAGGAGCTGCTGGCCGTCATCCTGTGAGATGATGACCGCCGGCACTTCCGAGGCGCGCTGGAGCGTCCCGGGAATTATGCCGGACTGGTTGTTGTACACCACGACAGCGGCCGCGCCGCGCGATGCGGCGTTGACCACTTTTTCCCTGAACGTGAGCGTGCCCCGCTCTACCAGCACAATCGCGCCGTTCACCCGCTTGCCCTCAAAGTCTTCGGGCCGGCCGATCCCCGCTGGGACCACCTCCGCTTCGATACCGGCCGCCGGCGTCGAAGTGGAGAGGAGGAGTGCCTGTGCGGGAATGGATCGCGTCGAGGCGCCGAGGACCTGCACCTGCACCTGCCGGGTCTCGAAGAACGGGAAGGGGAAGGTGTGAAACTCGACGGCGTACCCGTACTGACGCAGCTGCGCGGCAAGATACTCGGCGGCCTGCCGCTCACCGGCGGTGCCGGCGACGCGAGGCCCGATCACTCCCGCCAGATGCTGCACGTGCGCGAAGGCCGATGCGCCGGCCGGCGCCGACTGGGCGGCCGCGAACGGTACCGCCAACATGGCAAGACTCAGCACGACCACAGCGCATACGACTTGATACCGGACGGACCGCACTCCGACACCTCCCGTGGCCGTGAGGCCACCGTCTCCCCTTTTTTAATTGTAACGTATGGAGATCGTGTGAAGGTTTCCTCAGGCTGACCCCGCGGTCTATAGCGGCCTATATAGGCTGGGACAGGTCGGCCGTCACTCCGGAGGTGATGCGTGCCAGGTCCTGAGGTGCGATGGGAAAGATCGTCGTCGGGGTTCCGGCGGCGGCGAAAACCACGTCGTGGCACAGCGCGCGTATCACATCCGGACCGATGCATCCGATCCGGTGTTCGCGAGACGAACCGGACTGGTCGTTGTGCCCAAGCTGGCGGGCGCCCTGAGGGCGAATCTTGCGGCCGACTACTACCTGTTTGCCGGTGGCGCATCTGGCCAGAGGGCAGTCGCGAGCACGGTACCCGGACGGCCGGATTACACGCCGGTGTTTCGCATCTCCCGCGTGCGCTTTAGCGGCGCACCCCGGCTCTTGACCTCGGCCGAGGCGGTGAAGGACGCGCAGTCAAGCGGACGGGTCAAGGTCGATCCGACCAACGTTGTCGTGAATTATCCATTCGTCAAATGGGCTGAAGGCGAGCTGCCGCGCGACACGAAGCTGGAAGCATACCTCGGTGGTGGACACCTGATCGAACGTCCCAACACCGCTAAGGGAGAGGTCACCTTCAAACTGCACCAGTGTTTCCCGGGCGAGTGGTACATTGTGACCGACACCTCCGCCGCCCCAATGGCGCCGATGATGGGCATCGTGGGCTCGCCAAAGACGCAGGGCCTCACGCGAGCGGGAGCTACGGCGAAGATCCTGGTGTTCGGAAATGGCATCAAGGGCCCGGGCCCGATGGGGTTCCAGCCTTCGGTCGTGGACAGTCTGCCGGGCAATCCTGTGTGGAGTCCCTTTTGGGATCACTACACGTTCACGTGGGTCGAGGGGAAAACACCCGCGGTGGCGGAAGACCAGAAAAAGGTCGGCGTGCTCGAGCGCAACAAGGCCTTAAAGCGCTGGCCCGGCACGCCCGACACAAATGGCCAGCTGTTCGTCGTTAATTGCCCGGTTCCCGTGGCGGCGCCGATGACCTGGAAAGTCTAACGCGCCGTGCAGATCACCGTCCGGCGCGGCCCGTCGGTGGGCGACTTAGCCAGCGGAATCGTCTTTGCCGGCAACGCGGCGAAGGCGTCGCAACCCTTTGAGGATGATCTGACCCCGCCTGATTGAGATCAGCCCTGCGTCGCGGAAACGGTTCAGAACGTTCGTCACCGTCTCCCGGGTGGCCCCGATCATACTTGCCAGGTCCTGATGCGTCAGCCGCAGCGTCACACGCTCATCTAGATCGCGCGGGTCGGCGCCGGTCTCTGCCAGCCGCACGAGCAGCGCGGACAGCCGGCCGGGAACATCGCGAAACGCCAGGCTCTCGATCTCCTCTTCGGCGCGCCGCAGGCGTGCCGCCAAAGCCCTGATGACCCGCATCGCCAGGTCGGGCTTTTCCTTGATTAGCTCTTCAAAGTCTTGCAGGCTCAATACGCAGATCAGGGTATCCTCGAAGGCTTCGCAATGCATTGATGCATGCCCACCCGCCAGCGCGTGTTCGCCGAAGATTTCACCCTGTTCGAGCAGCGCCAGAACCTGCTCCCGTCCGCTGGCCGAGTAGCCCGAGAGTTTGACCCGACCCTTCTTGATGAGATAGATCGTGTCGGGCGGGTCGTCAGGCCGCGCGATGATCATGCCGCGCGCGTACGAGCGCATCACCGTGCGCTCGGCGAGGCGGCGCATCTCCGCGTCGGTCATGCCGGCGAAGATGGCTATGTGCTTGAGATACCAGAGTTTGTCGCCGTCGGCTCGGGTGTCCGGCTCCATGCGCCCCGTCGCGCTCTCAGTAGGCGCGCGCGTAGTACATCGTGGCGGTCGCGGGCTTGCCGCAGGAGAGGCACACGCCCTGCGGTTTGTCGTCAAGCGGGATGACCCGGGGCGAGGCGCCCGTCCGCGTGCGGATCGCGTCCTCACAGGCCTGGGCCTGACACCACCCGGTTTTGACGAATCCCCGGCGGTCACGAATCGCCTCCTCGAACTGGTCCATCGTCGTGGCGCTGACGGTGTGGCCGTCGAGGAAGGCCTTCGCCTGAGTGAAGTACTGGCGCTGCACGTCGTCGAGAGATCTCTGGATCACCTGCTCGATGCCGTCGAGCTTCACGGGGGACTTTTCGCCACCGGTCCGCTTCACCATGACCGTTTGACCCGCCGCCACATCGCGTGGTCCGATCTCGAGCCGGAGCGGAACGCCGCGCATCTCCCACTCGTTGAACTTCCACCCCGGAGTGTATTCGTCGCGATCGTCCAGCCGCACGCGCGCGACCTTCCCCAGGCGCTCGGCCAGCGCCGCGGCCGCGCTCCGGACCTTGTCGCCTTCCTTCCCGAGGATTGGGACAATGACCACCTGGATCGGCGCGATGCGGGGCGGCAGCCCCAGGCCCCGATCGTCGCCGTGGGCCATGATCAGCGAACCGATGAGCCGCGTGGATACCGCCCAGGATGTCGTCCAGACAAACTTCTCAGTGTTGTCCCGGTCCAGGTACTTCACGCCAAAGGCTTTGGCGAAGTTCTGCCCCAGGTAATGGCTCGTGCCTGCCTGAATCGCCTGGCGATCGGGCATCAGCGCCTCGAGGGTATAGGTCCAGTCGGCGCCTGCGAATTTCTCCGACGGCGACTTGCGCCCCACCAATATGGGAATCGCCAGGACGTCCTCCAGCAGCTGCCGGTAGATCTCGAGGATCGTCAGGCACTCGCGGTCGGCCTCCTCGCTGCTCATGTGCGCGGTGTGGCCCTCGTGCCAGAGGAACTCGCTCGTGCGCAGGAACAGACGCGTCGCCTTCTCCCAGCGCACAACGCTGTTCCACTGCAGGTAGAGCACCGGCAGATCTCGGTACGATTGGATCCATTTGGCGTACATCGGCATAATGATGGCTTCGGACGTGGGCCTGATGGCCAAGCGTTCGGCAAGTTCCTCATCGCCGCCCTGTGTCACCCAGGCCACCTGAGGCGCGAATCCCTCAACGTGCTCGGCTTCTTTCTTGAGATACCCTTCGGGCACGAGGAGCGGGAAGTAACCGGTCACGTGCCCCGTCGCCTTGAAGCGCTCGTCGAGCCACCGCTGGATCCCTTCCCAGAGCGCGTAGCCGTACGGCCGGATGACCATGAACCCGCGGACGGGCGAATAGTCGGCCAACTCCGCCTTCAGGCAAACGGCCGTGTACCAGTCCGGAAACTGGTCGGCCTTGCTGGGAATTTCTTTGACGAAGGCCTGGGCTTCGGTCGACATCATCCCTCCAAAGCGAAAGAGCCCGCCATCCTCAAGGGACGGGAGCTCCCGCGGTACCACCCTTGGTTCCACATTCGGCACTCAACGCGCATATCGGGCGCGCCCGGCGGCCTTTCTCGGCCGCGGCTCAGGGGTGGGTGGCCCCGTCATCGCCTGTACGCAGCGAGTCTAGCATCTGCGGCGGATCGCCCGCAAGTACGTATGCTCGAGAGATTGCGCACGGCTCTCGGGGTTAGGCACGGGTGGCTAGCCCGCCGAGGAGGAATTCACTCCACAAGATACTTTGGACTCCTGCCAGTCGCGCGGTAGTTTGGCCTCGTGGCCCCACGAGCACCAGTGGCCGAAAACGTGGATGTCGGCGACAGAATTCGAGCAAGCCACGAAGCGCCTCTGGTCCGAAAAAATCGGTCTTGACTTCAATAGCCCAGGCTCCCCAACTGCCTTCAATGGCGCCGTCCACTTCACGTGGCTCTTCACGCCAGTAACTGATGCGTTGTCCGGCGTTCCAGGCATAGGCCAAGCATGCATTCTCGACCCACCTGCCGTATCGCTCAGGATCACGGGAGGGGTCTGGCGGGCCGCCCGGATCCATCGCGGCCATTAGTGCATTGTTCAGGACGACAAGCTTTGGAGGTGCTGAGCGACGCCGTAAGGCACGCGTGGAGTATTTCTCCAACGTCGCCACCAGGTAGGCGTTTTCCAATACCTCTAGGTAGTGGGCGATCGTTTCTAGCGCACTAGGATCCTGCAGCTGGCCCTGGAGTTTTTGCAACGAAACGATTTGAGCTGGCAGGCCCACGGCTACAGCAAACACCTGCCGAAGCAGCGCTGGTCGACGAATCGCGGTCAAGGCCAGAATGTCACGGCCGATTGCCGGCTCGATGATTGCGTCTCGCACATAGGCCCGCCAGCGTGCAAAGTCATGCCGGAGCTCGACAGCGCCGGGATATGAACCCTGTCGCACGACGAGCTCGACTGCCTCCGATGGGGGGAGTCCAAAAACGCTGCTCAAGGAGCCGGCGGACCAATGGGCCAGTGTGACTCGCTCGAAGCGGCCTGCTAAACTCTCGCGCGATCCGACGCCGAGCCGCAGGGCTGAAGAGCCTGTTGCGACGACATGCACTGGGATCTTCCTGCTGCGCAGACGATCCCATTCTCCCTTGAGACGCGCGGCCCAATCGGCGATGTGCTGAATTTCGTCAAGAAGCAAAACAGCTTTGCCTAGCGCCAGAGCCTTTTCGTGAGCCTCTGCCCACTGCCGTTCCCAGAATCCCGGAAGGCTTGCCTCTGGACCGTCGCACGTAGCGTAAAGCGCCGCGTTTGCTCGCTGATTCGCTAGTTCCAATAGCAGCGTGGTCTTCCCGACTTGACGAGGGCCCGTCACGAGTTGGATCCGCCCGGGAGCTGGCGCGGTCAATCGTGCCGCTAGGCGATTCCGGCAAGTAGTATAGTCCTCCCTATATTCAATCATACTCGAATAATTATCCGACTATACCCGACAGACTGTCAAGCCCCAGAAGACCTGCCGTCGACTAGACTGCTAGAGCTTAACCCCGGTTCCTGAGATCTCATAGGCCAGCTGCACGATGGGGATGGGCGTGGAACCGCGGGCGGTGTAGACGCCGAGGTGCTGTCTCAGGCGCTCAACGTCCGCCCCACGGCTGGTGAAGAGGTTCGTCTGCTCCTGTGGATCGCGGACCAGGTCGTAGATCTCGCCCGGCTGGCCATCGCCTCGATGCACGTAGCTCAGCTCGGCTGTGCGCACGCAGCGGTGGGGGGCTTCGTGGTAGCCGACCACCGCGTGATCGCGCACCGATGCCACCTGGTGGCCCATGACGGGCACCAGACTGCGGCCGTGCATCCCCTCGTCGTTCCCGCGCGCGGCGAGCAACGCCAGAATCGTCGGCGCGAGGTCATGAGTCTGCACCAGGGCGGTGACGCGGCCCGGGGATCCGCCGGGGCCGGGAAGGCGGATCATGAACGGAATGCGCAACAGCTCACCGTAGAGGTTGTCGGGGGTCTTCAGCAGCGATCCGTGATCCGCGAGGGGCAGGCCGTGGTCGGCGAGCACGACGATGAGTGTATCCTCATGGAGCCCGAGGTCCCAGATCCGCGCGAGCAGACGCCCCACCCACTTGTTCACGAACGTGACCTCGCCGGCGTACAGGCCGCGCATATAGTTGATCTCCTCGGCGGTCACCCAATCGGCGCGGCCGTACTTGGGATGAATCAGGCGCGCGCCGCGATACGCTTCGTCGGTATAGGCGCGGTCAAAGGGCGGCGGTGGATCCCAGGGCTCGTGGGGATCAAAAAAGTCTACCCAAAGCAAGAACGGCTCTACCCCGGCACTTCGGTCGAGCCACGCGATGGCTTCCTTCGCCACCCGCGGAGCAAAATAGTCTTCTTCCCCCGCGAACTGGGCGGTGTTCTTGAGATATTGATCCACCATGCGCTCCACGGGATCGCCTTTCATCTGGGGCTTCACATAGCGGTCGAGATCCTTCCCGTGAGGGGCGGTCTCGTAGGCGTCTGCCTCCTGTCCGCGGATCCAGCGAAACGCGTGAAAGCCTTTGTGAAAGTTCATGTCGGGTTTGAACATGTGGTAATTGTCCGTGACCAGCGCGCACGTGTAGCCCTGCCCGCCCAGGATTTCGGCGATCGTCACATCCTCGCGGGCCAGAGGCTGCCAGGCGCGCGACCACAGGGTGCGGCAGCCGGTGAACAGCGACGACCTGATCGGCAGCGTGGGCAGCGCTTCGGGATAGGCATTCTCAAACACCATACTCTCGGCCGCAAGGCGATCGATGTTGGCCGTCTCGATCTGCCTGTTCCCGTAGCACCCAAGGTGGTCGCGGCGCAGGCTGTCAATCATGATGACGATGCAGTTCGGCTGGCTCGGTGCCATTGGTCACCCTCCGTGGGGGATGCGCGCTTGCGATTCGACTGGGCTCTACGGCCGCCGAGGCCCTTCTCCTCCCCGGGGCAGGAGGGCGCAGGGGATCAGGGGAAGCCACCAGTGCTACCGGAGCTGTCAAGAACAACAGGAGGTGGATTGGCATGCGGTACACGTGGGTGATCGCTCTGTGCGTGGTCGGCGCGCTGGCCCTGCTCCCCACCGCGCAGGCCCAACAGCGGACCATCACCATCAAGGCCTGGACCATCGGCCCGGACAACCCGTCCGTGACTCGCTTCAACAACCTGCTGACCGCGGCCGAACGCCTGAACGCCGACCTCAGGCGTGAAGGCGCCAACTACCAGGTCAAGGTCGAGGGCTTTTTCGATACCACGGCGTGGGATCCGTACCTCCGCCGCGCGCTATTGGCGTTCCAAGGCGCGGACGCGCCCGACATCGTCCAGGTCCAGTCTTTCTTGATCCCGACCTGGGCCGCGGCGGGCTTCATCACGCCGCTGGACGACATGATCCCCAGGCATCCGCAGTTTAGCGATGTGGTCCCCGCACTATGGAGCGCGATGAGGCTCAAGGGCAAGACATGGGGGATTCCGCAAGACACAGAAGCCCGCCCGCTGTACTTCAACAAGGTCCTGCTCAAGAGAATGGGGTGGACCGACCAGCAGATCACCGACCTCCCTAAGAGAATCTCCAGCGGTGATTTCACCTGGGACGACGTGATGACGACCGCCAGGGAGGCCCGCCAGAAGAACATCATCGAGGCTGGAAAGGGCTACTACCATCGGCCGGTAAACGGCATCGATTTCCTCCAGTGGTACCGGTCATTCGGTGGGCGGGACTTCGATGCCCAGAGCGGCAAGCTCGTCTTCAACAAAGCCGCGGCGCTCCGATACTATCGGTGGCTGCGGGCCGGCGTCGACGCGGGCGTCATCGAGCGCGACCGCCTCAACGGCGACTGGAATCGTTGGTTCCAGCCCGTCACCGACGGCGACGGTAAAGTACTGTTCTTCTCCGGCGGCACGTGGCAGTGGGCGGAGTTCGAGTCGCAGTGGGTTGCGACGAGGGGCGGCGAGCAGTGGCTCTTCGAGCACTTCGGTTTTGCACCGCACCCGTCGCATGCGAAGGGCGGCAAGGCGATCACGCTATCGAACCCACAGGTGTATACAATCTCCGCCGTTTCAAAGAACAAGGACCTCGCCCTTCGGCTACTGGCCTACACCACGGTCCCCGATCTTGATGCCAAGCATGCGGTCGGCAGTGCGCACCTGCCGGTGCTGCGGCGCACCGCCGCGCTCGTCAAGAACCGGTTCCTCAACGAGGTCAGCTACTTGCTCAACTACACCACGTTTGCGCCGCCGCACCCCGACCTTCCCAAGTGGCAGGACGCCCTCTACCGCGGCGTCTCGGCGGTTGAGTCCGGCAGTGCGACGCCTGAGCAGGCGGTCGAGGTGGTAGCGACGGAGATACAGCGGAACATCGGCGACCAGGTAATCATTGAGTAACGTCGTCGAAGCCTCGCGCGCTGGCGAGCGCGCCCGGCCCGGGGGCGCCGTGAAGAGGTACGCGGCGCCCTTCGTCTTTCTCTTTCCGGCCACGTTCCTGATCGCGTGCTTCTTTCTCATCCCGGTGATCACGACCGTCTATCTGTCGTTCACCGACATCTCCACCGTGACATTCCGGAATCCCCGATGGGTCGGCCTGGCCAACTACCAGGCCCTGCTCAGTGACCCGTTCATGGGCCGGATCCTGCTCAACACAACCCGCTATGTCGGGCTCACCCTCCTCTTCAACGTGGGGATGGGCCTGGCGCTCGCGCTGCTGAGTTCGTCAGTGCGGCAGCGGTGGGCTGATCAGATACGCGCGGTCTGGCTGCTGCCGCGCATCCTGCCGCCGGTCGTGTACGTCCTGATCTGGCAGGGGCTCACGCGGGAGGCGCCGTTTGGCCTGGTGAGCGACGTCGTCGGTGTCTCGAAGAACTGGATCACCGCCTCTCCCTGGACGGTGATCATTCTGGCCAACGGGCTCGTCGGCGCGTCGTTCGGCATGCTGATCTTCACCTCCGCGATCCGGGCGATCCCCAACGATCTCTTTTACGCATCGGCCGTCGACGGCGCCACCGCGTTGCAGACGGTGCGGCGGGTCGTACTGCCGCTGCTGCGGTGGCCGATTCTCTTCGTGACCGCCTACCAGACGCTGTCGCTGTTAACGTCGTTCGAGTATATTCTGCTGCTCACCGACGGCGGGCCAGGATTCTATACGACCACCGTATGGTCGCTGCACGCATACAAACTGGCGCTCTCGAACTACGTGGGTAACGTGCAGTTCGGTCTGGGCGCGGCGATGGCCGCGCTCCTCGTGGTGATCGGCATTCTCGTCTCATTCGTCTACCTGCGCATCTTCAATTTCAAGGCGCTCGTGGGCGAGCCCAAGATCGAGGTCAACTGAAGAGTCCCGATGCCGCTGCTCCCCCCGCGCTGGCGCCTGGTGCTCCTCGCCCTTGCGGCGGTGAGCCTGCCCATCGCGGCAGGCCTGGTCTGGCTCATTCTGACCGGCTCGTTCGATCGTGTGCACGGCCTGCTGCCCGCCGGACCGCCGGACGCCCAGAATTGGCGCTTCCTGTGGGAAGGAGTCGGCGGCCGCCCGCCCGTGAGCACGCCGCTGCTCAACTCGTTCGTGTTCGCCGGCGTTGTCGCCGCAGCGGTCGTGCTGATTTCGTCCATGGCAGCGTACGCGATCTCACGCCTGTCGTTTCCCGGCCGGAGCCTGTATCTGGGCCTGGTACTGGTGCTGCACGCCTTCCCCGCAGTCAGCCTGATCATTGCCATCTTCTACATCTTGCGGTTGCTCGGACTTTTCGACACGCTCACCGGGGTCATTCTCGTGAAGGCGTCGCTCGAGCTGCCGCTCGGGATCTGGCTGATGAAGGGGTTCTTCGACTTCCTGTCCTGGGAGATGGAGATGGCCGCCCTGGTCGACGGGATGTCGCGCTGGACGGTCTTCTGGAAGATCGCCCTGCCGCTCGTGCGGCCCGGACTGCTCGCGCTGGGCACGTTCGCGCTGCTGTCGGCCTGGGGAGAGTTCATTCTGCCGTTCACGCTCATCGTCTCGAGCCGCAACTGGACGATGGCCATGTACCTGCAGACATTCCTCGGGGAATCGTTCACCGACTTCGGCATGGTGGCCGCGGTCGGCTTGTTCTACGCGACGCCGGTGATCGCGCTCTTCCTGCTGGGCCAGCGCTACCTGCTCAACATCTACAGTGGGGGCGTGAAGGGATGAGGGGCATCAGCGTCACCCTGAAGGGGCTGGCGAAACACTTCGGCAAGGTCGTCGCGCTGAAGACGCTCGATCTGGACGTCCGCGCGGGCGAGCTCGTCGCGTTCCTGGGCCCGTCGGGATGCGGCAAGACGACGACGTTGTTAATGATCGCCGGCATCTATCAGCCGACCGCCGGCGAGATTTACTTTGGCGAGCGTCGCGTCGAGCACCTGCACCCGCGCGACCGCGACGTGGGAATGGTGTTTCAATCCTACGCCCTCTATCCACACCTGACCCTCTTCGAGAACATCGCCTTTCCCTTGAGGCTCAAGAAGGTCTCCCCATCTGAGATTACTCAGAAAGTGCGAGAGACGTCCGGCCTGCTGGGGATCGGCCACGTCGTGGACCGGCGCCCGGCGCAGGTCTCGGGCGGGCAGCAGCAGCGGGCGGCCCTTGCTCGGGCGCTCGTCAAGGAGCCCCAGGTGCTCCTGTTGGACGAACCGCTCTCCAACCTCGACGCGCAGATCAGGATTCAGGCGCGGGGCGAGATCCGTCGGCTTCAGCAGGAGATCGGGGTGACCAGCGTGCTGGTCACGCACGATCAGGCCGAGGCGCTGGCGATGGCCGATCGGGTGGCCGTATTTTCCACGGGGGAATTGCAGCAGTGTGCCACGCCGGATGAACTCTACCGCCGGCCCGCCAACGTGTTTGTCGCGCGATTCGTGGGCCATCCTCCAATGAACCTGCTCGAAGGTCGCTTCGACAACGGCCAGTTCGCCATGGGGGACGTACGTATCGCCGTCCCCGCGGGTCGCCTGACTGGGCCGGGGTATCTCGGCATACGCCCTGAAGACGCGAATCTGACCGGCGAGATCCCCACAGGGGTGGCGGTCGTCGAGCCCCTGGGGCGCGAAAACCTCATCACGGTCAAGCTGGGTAAGCTGGATTTCAAAGTTCTTGTCGACCAGAACGTGCGTCCGGCGACTGGTACCGCCGCGCGTCTCGGGTTCCACCAGGAACGTCTCCACGTCTTCGACGGCTCCGGGAAACGAACCGGATCGTGAGCCGCGCCCCGCGGGGTCACCTGACCTACAAAGACCGTTCCGTCCTCCTCAAATACCACAGGCTGCTCAGCGGCGCGCATGCCCATCCCCCCAACTCCATCGCAGCGCTCCACAGGGTTGTGAGCGACGGAGCTGAGGTGATCGAGTTCGACATCAGCCTCACAGGTGACAAGGAGTTCGTCCTGCTGCACGATGCAACGCTCGAGCGCGAAACGACCGGACTCGGGTCACTGCGATCGATCACGCGGAAGCGGTTCAAAGCCCTGCGCCTGCGGGGATCGGAGGAGCCGCCAGCCACGCTGGCCGAGGTAGTCGCCGTCCTCGCCGATGTCCACCGACCGCTCAAGGTCCAAGTCGATCTGAAAGAGCAGGAGCCGATGTCCGGCACCGGTGCCGCCGCGCTCCTGAAGGCCCTCGCACCCATACGCCGGAACGAGCATCTCCGGATCGTCGTTGGCTGCCTCGCCGACTGGAACCTGCGCACGCTACGCCGGCTTGATCCCACCCTCGAGGTGGGGATCGACTTCGCCTTCTACCTCGACGCGCCTGTCGACGAGCTCGTGCGCCTGCCCCTCCGGGTGAATGCCTACGGGTACCTCGATGATCACCCGCTTGGCTACCGCCGGCTCCTCCCGCCGGCCGCGTACCTGCGGGATCGCCTGGAGAGCCTGCTCGACCTGGTCGAGGGAGCCAGCGAGTTCTATCTGCGCAAAGAGTTCGTTCTTCAGGCCCTACGCGATGGGATCAATCCTGTTCAGGTGGTGCACGAGCGCAAACCCGGCGCGCTGGTCGACGTGTGGACCCTCTACCCGGATCAACCAGATATCGGGGACGTGCTCAGCACCGTGCTAGACGCCGGAGCGGACCAGATCACTAGCTCGAGCCCGGCCCGCCTGATCGACGTGCTTGAACAACAGCGTTCCAACCGATCAGCACCGGCCCGGTAACCCTCCACACGGATGCCCTCGATCGCGGAGACTCGCCAGGAGCTGGTCCACCTGGTGCTTCCCGAGCACGCCAACATCCATGGCAACCTGTTCGGCGGGCGCATGATGTACTGGATTGTCTCCGCCGCCACATTGCCGGCCTTGCGGCTGGCGCGCCGCGCGGTCTTGTTGGGCAGCATGGACGACCTGGATTTCCTGGCGCCCGTGCGGGTCGGCGACCTGGTCGTGATGCGCTCAGAGATCGAGCACGTCGGGCGGTCGTCGATGGAGGTCGCCGTAGATGTGGAAGCCGAGGACCCGCGTACCGGCGCGCGTCGTCCAGCCACTGCCGCGCACCTGGCCATGGTTGCGGTGGACGACGATGGGCACCCGCATCCCGTCGGCGCGACAATTACACCGGCGGGACCGGAGGAACGCGCGGCAGCGGAGGCCGCCCGCGCCCGCAAAGAGGCGCGTGACCGGCGCCTGGCCGCACCATGCCGCGGAGGCGCAGGCAACGATCGCACCGTTGAGCGCGGCAAGTCGCGGCGCTCCGCGCTACGCAATCGAAGTCCCGCGCATTGTCTTTCCCGAAGACACCATCGCTGGAGGGAGGATGTTCGCGGGAACGCTGCTGGTGGCCCTAGACGAGTTCGCGTCGATCCTGGTGGGCCACATCGTCGTGTATCAGGCGGCGATCAACCACGTCGGCCGGAGCTCGATCGAAGTCGGCGTGCGCGTCCTGGCAGAAGACCCCCGAACAGGCGACGTGCGCCACACCTGCACCGCGTACCTCACAGCGGTGCACGTGGGCCCTGACGGCCAGCCCCAGCCCCTGCCGCCGTTTGTACCCCAACTTCCAGGCGAGCGGCAGCGCTGGGACGAAGCGGAGGCACGCCGCGCGATGCGGCTGCAGCGGCGGGAGGCGCGATAGTCGCTATGCGCCGTTGAGTTTCGCTTGGGAGGCCAGACGCCTGGCCGTCACCGCGCCGTGATTGACCGCGCGGATGTCTCCGGCGGGGCCGATGACAACCGTGCTCGGCACCGTGAGAATGCCAAAGCGCCGGGCCAATTCGGGGGATTCTAACGCGTCGACCTCACCGGTAACGACCAGCCCCGGGAACCGTCGTTTGAGATCCTCCAGGGCGGGCCGCTGCAGCACCTTGCACGGCATGCAATCAGGCGTGGTGAAGGCGAGCACCAGCACTCCCGTCCCGCTCACGTCGTAGGCGCGGACAAGATCCTCGCTCCTGCCCCGGCGCACGCGCCGCCGCCGCCATTCCAACCAGGCCCAGAACGATCCCGCTGCGGCAGCGAGGATGAGCAGGGCGACAAGCGGCTCCTGCATCTACAGACCCTGCGCGCGGCGGCGAAACCAGCCGCGCCGGGAGAGTTGATAGTAGACAAAGCAGCCCGCGCAGAACCCCGCGACGGCGTTGAGCAGCGCTAGCGCGGCGACGAGCCCGGCCAGAATCCATCCCAGTGTAGAGGCGCCGATGAAGAGGGCGAGCGTCGACAGCCAGAGGACGCTGGCGCCAACGCCTTGGGCGAACCTGTGTGGTGCCGGATCGTCGGCGATGACGCGGGGCTTTACCATCCCCAGCGGCACTGCGACGCGGCGGTACAACAGGGCGAACAGGCTCCGCGATGGCGACGCCGCGCTGGTCACGAGCGTCGCCGCAAGGAACAGGATCAACCAGGGGGCGGCCAGCGCCCCGGCAAGGACGACCCAGGCCGCAATTAGCACCTGCGAGAACTTGATTGCCGAGTGATCCACTAACGTTGCCTGCGTCATGCGCATCTCCTTTAGAGTGCGTGATCGAGAGCCGCGGCGTGGGAATGGCGATGTTTACGCCTCCCGCCGAGTCCACTCGGGCGGAGATGCCGCCGGGCGCCTGCCTTGACTTACTGAACTGCGATCTGCTCTAGCGAACGGGGGTGGCGAAGGCGCCTGGCGACCTCCGCCGCGGACAGATGCATTTGCGCGGGGTGTACTGCAGGGTGGGCTTGGGGCTGTGCATATGCGATACCGCTCTTGTACCAGAGGCTTCGCCGGCTGTCAACGCCCGCCGAGCCATCACCGCCCGGAAGGCCTAGGGCCGCAACTCATGCGCTGTGCACCCAGGCCATCGCACGCGCGAGGGCCGCTTCCTGCGCCGAGGCTTCATCGTGCGGGGGCGGGATCGGCGGGCCGAAACGTAAGCGCACGCGGCCGGGCCTGGGGAAGCGCGCGCCCAAGGGAAAGACGCGCCCTGTCCCCCTGATGACCGCCGGCACGATCGGGACCTGTGCCCGGGCGGCGATCAGCGCCGCCCCTCGCTGCGGCGGCCGCGGCGAGGGGCTGACGCCACCCTCGGGAAACACCACGAGCTTCCTTCCCAGCGTTAGCGCGTCCAGGGATTCTCTGATCGCGGCGATATCAATTTGCCCGCGCCGAATTGGGATGCACCCGTACGTCCGCATCGCCCACCCGACGGCGCGCATCGAGAAGAACTCCTTGGCCGCGATGAAGAGCAGGCGCTCGGGAACCGCCGCGCCAAGGAACAGCGGGTCGACCGCGCTGGGATGATTGGCGACCACCACCGCGGGCCCGCGCGGAAGATGTTCGCGCCCCTCCACGCGGAATGCGAAAAGCGCGCCGAGCAGGGCGCGCACCGCAAGACGCGTTAGGCGAAAGAGAAAGGTCTCGGTAGGCCAGCGCTCGACTGCGGCTCTAGCCTCCGCCATCGCCGCCGGAAGTGTGATACGGGCGGCGGCGCTCGCGCTTGGGCCTATGCCGGCGGCGCTTTGGCTCGCCGCGCCGGTCGCGCCTGGCCCGCGTGACGTTGATCGCATAGATGCTGACGCGCGTCGTGCTTTTCACCGCCCAGCCCAGCGGCCGCACGACCATTCGTATCGCCGCGCTGAGTGCGCCCAGCCACCGGCGAACGAACCGCAGCTCGCGACCCACTGCCTGCAAGGCCGGCGAGCGCGCGTAGATGAGCGTCACCGCGATGACGCCCAGCGAGATGGCAAACTTGCCGACGTCGGTGAAGTGAACTCCCAGGAGTTCTTCGGCGAACAGCTCGAGGCCAATCACAAATACGAGCAGATACGCCGTCGCCTCGAGGATCGGCTCGCGCTGGATGAGCCGCACGAAGATTCCCGCGGCGAAGCGCATGGTCACGATGCCGAGAAACACGCCTGTCAGCACGACCCACATCTCGCGGGAGAGCGCGACGGCCGCGACGACGTTGTCGATCGAAAACGCCATATCGGCGAGCTCGACGTTGAGCACCACCATCCAGAATGATCGCGCGGCGGCCGGGATGCGCCCGGGCTCGCGGTCGAGGTGCTCGGCCTCCTCGGCCTCGGCGCCAAAGTGCGCGAAAGCCAGGTAGATGAGGTAGAAACCCCCCAACAGGAGCAGCCACCGGTTCTGGATGACCCAGGCAGCGGCGAAGAGCATCGAGCCGCGGCCGACGTAGGCGCCGAACAGTCCCGCCTTGAGGGCGGCGAGCTGCTGGCCGCCCAACAGACGATGGACCGGTGCTTCCAGGAAGCGTAGCGGTGGAGGCCAGGGGATAGGCTCGTCGCGCGGCAAACGCGAGACCATTGCACCCAACACCGCCGCGTTGTCAATAGAAAGAATGCCCTCCAGGTAGATGAGCTGGAGGACAATCAGGACAGCGGCCCAGTCTAGCGACAACGGCACGGCATCCCCTCGGTTCGGCGATCGTCGCTTAAGGTGTGGCCTGCGTTAGCGTGCGGCGTTCGCCCGCGCTCTGCGTCGAGTATACCCTTGGATCGCCGGGAGCAGGAAGAGGAAGGCGCTGGCGAGCAGGAAGCCCGCGGCGATGGGTCGGGTCAGGAAGATCCCGATCGACCCCTGGCCCATGATCAGGCTCTGGCGCAGGGCCTGCTCCATCATGTCGGAGAGGACGAGCGCGACAACGAGTGGAGCCAGCGGGTACTTCAATTTCTTGAAGACATAGCCGGCCAGGCCGGCGCCCAGCATGATCCAGAGATCGAGGATGGCGTTGTTGGTAGCATAGGCGCCGATGCTTGATAGGATGACGATGAGCGGAGCCAGAACCGCAAATGGGATGCGGTTGATAGACGCGAACACCGGCACCAGCGTGAGCACCAGGATGACGCCGATGACGTTGGTGATGTACATCGATCCGATCAGACCCCAGACGAACTCGCGATGCTCCTTGAACAGCAGCGCGCCCGGATTCAATCCCCAGATAAAGAATCCCGCCAGCATGACCGCGGCCGTGGGCGAGCCGGGAATGCCCAGCGTCACCATCGGCAGCAGCCCTCCGATGCCCGCGGAGTGCGCGGCGGTCTCGGGGGCGATGACGCCTTCGACCTCCCCCTTCCCAAAACGCTCGGGGTGCTTGCTGAACTGCCGGGCCATCCCGTAGCTCATGAACGAAGCCGGGGTGGCGCCGGTCCCAGGCATGACTCCGATCCAGAATCCCACGATGGTCGAGCGGACCAGCGTGGCCCAATAGCGAGGGAGCATTTTCCACGTTTCCCAGACTTCCCGGAAGCCGAGGCGCGCGCGAACCCCCACCAGGCGGAGCCCTTCCTCGACCGAGACGAAGATCTCTCCGAGACCAAAAAGCCCGATCGCGATCACAATGAAGTTCACACCACTCTGGAGCGATACCAGGCCGAAGTGCATGCGCGGCTGCCCGGTGACGATATCAAACCCCACCGTCCCTAGCAGCAGGCCGAGGAAGGTCATCAGGATCGCCTTCAGGGGGTCGCCGCCCTCGAGCCCTGCCAGGCTCGCGAAGGCGAGCAGGAGCACCGCGAAGTTCTCCGGCGGGCCGAACTTGATGGCAATCTCTGCCAGCGGCGGAGCGAAGAGCGTGAAGAGAATAATCGACACGAAGGCACCGATGAACGAGGACGTAAATGCGGCGGTCAGCGCCACGCCCGCCTTCCCCTGCTTGGCCAGCGGATGCCCGTCGAACGTGGTCGCGACCGACCAGGGCTCTCCCGGGATGTTGAACAGGATCGAGGTGATCGCTCCTCCGAATATCGCGCCCCAATACACGGACGCGAGCAGGATGATCGCCGCGGTTGCGCCGAGCTTGAACGTGAGCGGGAGCAAGAGCGCGACGCCGTTGGTGCCTCCGAGTCCCGGCAGGACCCCGATCGCGGTCCCGAGCAAGAGCCCGGCCAGGCCGACGAGCAGGTTGTACGGCGTGAACGCCACTCCCAGTCCGTAGAGGAGATCGTTAAAGACAGAGAGCGGCGTCACGGCTATCTTTTGTACAACAGATATTCAAGGATGGCGCCGCCGGGCATTGGCAGCAAGAACCACCGCTCGAAGATGAAGAACAGCGCGAGCGGCACGAGCACGCTGACCGGAATGATCGCCGACCAGCGGTGCCGACCCACCAGCCACATGTAGCCCCCAAGATACAGCGCCCCGCCGATGTAGATCCCAAGGTAGTCCATCAGACTAAGCATGACGACGATCGGCAGGATGACGATGAGCAGGGGCTTCCAGGCCCGTTCCGGGATAAAGGGTGCGGAGGATTTCGCCGGGTTCGCGCGCAGGGTCTTGACGACGAGCACCGCGGCGCACACCATAACGCCCACGGCCAGGTAGAAGGGGAAGAACCCGGCCCCCGGACCGGTGCCGGTCCACGCGATTGGCAGGCGCCGCGCCTCGCGCACGAGCACACCTGCAACCAGCGTGAGGGCGAGGGCAGCGAGGACCTCCGCCCTACGCATGGCCGCCGTCCCGGGGGACGGACCTCAATGCTGCTCGGCGATCACTCCTTGGTCGTCAGGCCGCCTTTAGCCATCAGGGTGATGACGGACGCATCCTTTTGCTGCAACCAGCGGACAAATTCCGGTCCGGTCTGGAACGCTTTGGTGAACGCCCCGCGCTCGATGAAATCGGCCATCTCTTTCGTCTCGATCAGTTTGCGAAACAGGTCTACGTAGAAGGCGACGACGTCCGCGGGCATCTCGGGAGGGCCGAAGACGCCGCGCAGCATCTGGTATTCGATCGGAAAACCCGACTCTTTCATCGTCGGGACATCCTTCCACTTCGCGATCTGGACGCGCTCGCCGGCGAACACTGCCAGGGGCCGTACGCGGCCGGAATCCCAGTGCCCGATCATCTCCAGCGGGTTGTTCACGGTGAACTCTACCTGCTTGCCCACCAGGGCCCCGGCGACCGCGCCGCCGCCCGGAAATGGTACGTAGGTGAAATCGACCCCCCAGGCCTGCTCGAGCATCACCATGATGATCTCGTCTTCCTGCTTGGACCCGGTGCCCGCCATCTTGATGCTGCCCGCGGGCGCCGCCTTCGCCGCCCGTTGGAAATCCGCGACGGTCTTCCACGGCGAGTCGTTGTGCACCGTCAACGCAAAGTTGTCGAGCAGCAGCCGGGCAACTGGGGTCAGATCCTTCCACGTAAAACGCCCGCCATCGCGTCTCCGGATCACCTGCGCCTGCGGCGTCGCAAACAAGTTGTCGAGCGTGATCAGGATCGTGTGGGGATCGCCGGTCTTATCGATCATCCACAGAAAGGCCTGCGCCCCGGCACCCGCCGGGCGATTCACCGGGATGACCGGCTGGGAGGAGAGGTTGTACTGCGCGATCAGAGGACTCATGAACCGGGCCTGCTGATCGGCCCCCCCTCCGGTCCCCGCGGGAATGGTCCATTCGATCGGGCGGCGCGGGCTGAAGGCCGGACCGCCCAGGGCGGGCGTGGTGCCCGCCAGGAGCACCACAAGCAACCCTGCGCACACGAGCCACCTGCACGTGTGTGAATACATCGTTCCGCCACCTCCTCCGGCATTGCCGGTTACGTTTCAGGCCGGGGCTTTGTCCCTATGGAGGTCGCTCGCAAACGGCAGCACCCCAGGGATGAGCCACCGTGTCCACATCTCGTCGATCTTGCTCTGGAAATAGTCCGTATCGTCGTCGGTAAAATGCGCGAACCGGCCCTGGCGGGTCAGGTAGTCGCGCACCGGCCGCCGCTTGAACCGACCCTCGGCCATCGGCTTGGACTTCCCGTACATTTTCAGCGTGTGGTTTTCGACCTCGTAGAGCGGCCAGATGCCACACTCGACCGCAAGCTCACCAAGCTCGTGCGATTGCATTGGATCGTAGTCCCAGCCCTTGGGGCAGGGATCGAGCGAGTGGACGAAGGTAGACCCACCGATGGTCAGCGCCTTGCGCACGCGGTTCATCATGTCCACCGCGTACGACGCGCACACGGTGGCGACGTATTTGCACTCGGGATGCCCCGCGGCCAGCATGCCGGCGACATTCTTCTTCCACCGGTTGTGAAGAATCCGCTTGACCTTTCCCGGGGGACTAAACGTCGTGTGCGCGCCCCAGGGGGTCGCGCCCGAGAGCTGGATGTCGGTGTTCGCATACGACTCGTTGTCGTAGAGGAGGATGAGGAAATTGTAGTCGGTGTGCGTGAGGGAGGCCGAGATCGCCGAGAGACCCATGTCCGCGCCGCCGCCGTCGCCGCAGAAGGCGATCACGTTGATCGGCTCGTTGGGAATCTTGCCCTTGCGCATGAGCACCTTCAGCGCCGCGGCGGTGCCGAGCCCAGCGGAGCCACTGCTCCCCAGTTGCGTATGCATCCAGGGCACGACCCACGAGGTGCTGTAGTAGGTGGTGTTGGCTACGTACATGCAGCCGGTGCTGCCCAGCACCACGGTGCGCGGCCCGGCCGCTTTGACCATGAGCTTCATCACCAGCGCGGACTCGCACCCCTGGCACGTGCGGTGCCCCGAGGTGAAATACTCCTCGAGCGGCACCTTCTTGACCCCTTTGAAGGGATCGAGAACCGGAACCGGATACGTCTCAATAGCGTCTGCCATGATCCTCCCACCCTTTCACGGTAATTCGCCTCCGCAAGTTCCCCGCGGGCGCGAGTCCTCGGCGTAGCCTCCGGACTCGCGGGCCGGCCGAGATCCTGCGGCCTACTCCCGCAAGCCGATCCAGTACGTATCGTTCAGCCGCACGCCGGAGGCGGCCTGAAAGGTCATGTCCGCCATCTTCCGGACGTCGGGCACGGTGACCTCACGGCCGCCGAGCCCGCAGATGAACCCCACGATGGGCGGTCGCCGCTCAGCATCATACATCGCGGTGCGCACCTCATTGGCCACGACGCCGCTGAAGTACGGTGAGCCGAATGAATAGTCCCGATCGATGACGCCGACGGCGCCAAACCGGCTGAGGGCCGCCTGGAGGGCTTCGGTGGGGAAGGGACGGAACCACCGCAGGCGCACGAAGCCGACTTTCTTGCCCTCTTTGCGCATTTTGCGAATGGCCACCCTCACGGGCATCGACATGGTGCCCATCCCGAGAAGCACGATATCGGCATCCTCGGTCTCGTACTCCTCAAAGAACGGATTCCCATACCGCCGTCCGAAGATTCGCTCGAAGTCGGCGTAGGCCTCGCGAATGACCTCCGGCGAACGC
>Ga0187893_10005619_pt1 | contig 22283 bp, 21 predicted proteins | sample MA1701074metaG_FD_139574 | JGI IMG/M metagenome (GOLD analysis project Ga0187893, IMG submission 139574) | White microbial mat communities from a basaltic lava cave in the Kipuka Kanohina Cave System on the Island of Hawaii, USA - MA170107-4 metaG ...
ATCCGGCACGTCTACATCAAGCCGCGCACCCCACAGCTCAACGGCAAGGTCGAGCGCTCGCACCGCACGGATCAGGAGGAGTTCTATCAGCTCCTCGGCTACACGGACGACGTGGACCTCGGGGAAACGCCTGACCGAATGGGAGAACTTCTACAACCATCATCGGCCGCACACCGCCTTCGCCGGGAAGACCCCTTACGAAGCGCTGCGAGAGCGGCTACAGTGACTCAGGCGACTGTCCAACGAGAGCCGCGACATCACACCGCCCCCTCCCCACGACTGAGCCGCCGGGTCTTTGTTTCTCAGGCAGAACAAACCACTACACCGCGCAGGACTGACCACATAGGACATAGGTTCGGTGCTTCGCCTCGTCCTGATCTACCGTAACCTTCACTATGAGCCACGATGACGGCAACTCCAATCGACGCCAGAGCCTTCCACCTTCCAAGTGCTCTCTCCAAGTAGCGCGAACTTCCGTGCGGCATCGCTCGCACTGGGCGACCAGCGACGCTGGCTTTGCGCTCTCAGCGCCAGCGCCAGTCAAGGCCACGAGCTTCTTCGCATCCCATGCCTCTATGCACGCTTCTCCCTGCAAGTAGAACGGATGCACGCTGGACGCCGTGGCTTCGCCGGAGCGCTTGGATACCTCAACATATCGCCAGCCATCCGGGGTCTTAACTGCTTCCCCCGCCTCGCCAGCGACCATCTGGACCTTCGCGCTAGCCGTACAGCTCTCACACCTGAGTAATAGTCCCATCTTGACGCACCCTTCCGTCAAACGTGTTCAAACGGGTTCGTTCCCGGTGGATTCCGTGCGGCAAAGGCCTCGGGAGGTGTTGGAAGAACGCCATCCATGCGCACCACCGTGGGAGGCACCCCATCCACCAGATGTCGACAGACAACGACATAACTCCGTTCTGGGTCGTACTCATCCACATGAGGGACCAACAATCCGGGATGGGTTCTCAACCACTCCGGTAGACTCCCGTGATGTAGAGCCTCAATTGTGCAGTAGCCAATTTGGTAGACTCACTCGACTATGACCACAGCTCCCCGACCTTCCGCCTTGAACTTTCCCCAGGGATACGCCCCAAAGCGATCATGCTGCTTAGCGACAAACCAGGCCGCCCTCGAGTCATGGTCGCTTACGGCGCAGTCGCAGGCGTGCGCATATGCAATCGGGGTGGCAATTCCAGCTTCGAGCGTTATCGTGACGTGCCACGCGTGGCCGCATTCGAGCTCGTGGCACTCACTCGCGCTCGACCGCGTCTTGCGCACCACCTGCGGCAGACGCGCATGCTCTCGCGGCGTCCCTTCGCAATCATCACATGAGCCCGGAAACAGAGTGGATGCCATCGTGAGGATGTCGGGGCTATGCGTAATCTCGAATGCCATGTCCCGAAGACTCGCGTAGTGGAAGTCTAGGACAGGCAGCGATACCCTTTCGTCACCGAAGCCACGCGTAAGGTGGAGCACGCCGTCCTCGGCGACCCTTTTTAAACACCCCGGTCAGCTCTGGATCGACGTGCGCACCACCCTCTTTCGTCGCAGCGCCCAGCACCATCGTCGCCCGAGTGATCCGAGTTGCTCCTGCGTCGAAGACGTGAAGGGTCTCATTCCACCAGTGTTCAATCGGCACCAGTTTCCAGTGTTCTCGCGTGGGCGCTTGAGCAACGGGACCATCGTCACCGAAATGAAATGTAGTGCCAAGCTGCAAGATCGCGTTCTCGTCGACCGGTGACTGCGACGAAGTGGTCACTAGGCGCGTGATGCCCTTGACACCAAGATGCGTGAGCAGGGACGTTGATCGACGAGTGGCATGAACAAGGATACGAATAGCGGTCGCGATGCGAACAGCTTCATCGCGATCACCAGCGTCGAACGCCGCCATTGAGCGCAACAGGAATCGCAGCTGGCGTCGCAGGTGCGCTCGAAAGTCGGAAGGCCTTGCAATCCACCCATCCCCCTATGCCGAAGCGTCAGATAGCCAGAGAATGGCGTTTCACTGCCGCTTGGCTGCGCAGTCTAGCGCGGACCACCGATGCGTCAACTCTGCGCTTCTCGAGCGTCAGCACCATTGCAGGGTCAGGGAGCTGATCAACCCGCGGAGAGACTTGGCGAGGGCCGACGACAACGCCATACTGCCGCCCTCATGCGGAAGGAGATTGCAAGCGTAGTGCTTTTCGCCCTCGCGATGGCGGTGGCGGCCTGTGATCGAGAGGACTCGCAGACGTTTGCGCCAGTTCGTCGGGTCGCGGATGAGCGCGCACGGGCAGCAGGTCAGCGCGAACCAGCAGCTCTGCGGCTCGGCGAAGTGACGCGCTACGTTCTTGGCCCAGCGGTCATCCCCGCGGTCACTAGCCTCATGCGTACATCGAACGATGCAGGTCTAGTTGAGATTGACGTCCTGTGCCCATCGAGCCTTGCGGGAAAGGACGCTATGATCTCGATTGAAAGCATACCGTTCGGCGGAACACCTCCCGCTGCAGGTACGCCAGGTATCCGTCATCTCCAGCAAATTATCGCCTGCCCCGGTGAGGACGGGCAGCCGACGAGGTTGACTATAGGTGCTCGAGATGGAGCGGGCGATGCCCGTGTTACCTATGTTGTAGCAGCACTGCCGAACTCGAAGCAGGTGATTGACCTTCCGGACGTACCACCCGCGGGGCAATTGCGAGCGGCTGTGGGGGTAAGGCGCCTTGGTACACCAGACGCCGGAGCGACGGTAGCGGCTTCGCTTCATGCGGAGATGGCAGACGGCACAGATTTGACGCTGTGGCGAGAGCATCTTCCGATTCCGGCCGCAGACGGTGTCGAAGAATGGCGAGAGATCAGCGTGCCTCTCGAAGCCGCACGATTGAAATCCGAGGGCTCGCTCCGTCTGACGTTCGATGGCGAGGCCAAGCATACAGATAAGTACGACGCCCTCGTGGCATGGGGTGACCCGACGGTTTGGGCACCCTCTACAGACCGTATGATACCGCATTGGAATGTGATCGTTGTGTCACTCGACACACTCCGCGCCGACCGCTTGGGCACGTACGGGTATCCGCTGCCGATTACCCCGGTCCTCGATGGCTTTGCGCGTCAGGGCACCGTATTTGAGCGCGCGGTTACCCAGGCCACGTGGACCCTACCGTCCCACGCCACGATGCTCACGGGAACATATCCGTGCGTGCACCAGGCAGGGATGGCTCCCGGCCAGGAGCGGGTAGTTCCTCGTCCCCTACCAGTCGGCATTCGGCCGCTTGCAGAACTACTGCGCGAGGCTGGATACGCGACCGTCGCATTCACCGAGGACGCCCTCGTGGATCCGATTACCTTCCAACGAGGCTTCTCCTCGTTCCTCGCGGATCGTCGAGGCGGCGATACTAAGAATCCACCTGCAATCAAGGACACTGTAGATGCCGCAGTGAAATGGCTTGCTGAGCACTCTCATGAGCGCTTCTTCCTCTTCCTTCATACCTACGAGGTGCACATTCCCTATGAACCGCCTGCTTCCTTTGCTACGCGCATCCCGACGCCATTGCCGCTACCTCCCGGGGGATTGCCACCGAGCCAAGCATTGCGCCAGGACGCCGCCCTCTACGTAGGCGAGGTTGCCTACACCGATGCGTCATTGGCCCCTCTCTTCACTGCGCTGGATGGGCTCAATCTATCGGGACGGACGATCGTGCTGGTAACAAGCGATCACGGGGAAGCATTTGGCGAGCACGGAAACAAGCTCCACGGCTATAGCCTTTTCGAAGAGGAGATCTGGGTACCGATGCTCTGGCGAGCGCCGGGACTCATCGCCACCGGGCGGCGTGTAGGGGGACTCGTCGGGCTCGTCGACGTTGTGCCTACGATACTGGATCTCCTCGGGCTCCCCACACCTCGCTGGATGCAAGGAAGAAGCCTTGCCGCAGAACTTCGCCCGGAAGGCTCATTGCTAGAGCCGATTGATCGTGTACTGCCGCTTTCAGGATACACAACGACGGGCATACGAGGCCGCACCTGGAAGGCGATCGATGGTCGCGATCACTATCGCTTTATGGACCTCGCAAGCGATCCTCAAGAGAACCGCGCACTACCGGGGAACCACCAGCAGGTGGACGAAGCAAAGCATCGCCTCAAAGAGGAGTGTGCGACCGGCGAAGTGCTGCGAGGCCACACGGCCGATGGACCGCTACCTCCATCGTTCGACCCGGATCGTGACCGAAAACTCCGTGCCCTCGGGTATCTCGAATAGCTCGCGGAATGATATGAGTCGCCGCGCGGAGCCGCAGATCCGCCGAGGCAGACTACTCGCGCTCGTGGTGCGGAACGTGATTGAAGGCCGAGCGCTGGGGCGGGACTGCGAATAGCAGCTCCGTTCTGCTTCGGTCGATGAGCCGTAGGTCATCGCGACCCCCAGCCTCTGCAAGGTTCATCCACGTTGCTCGGCTCTCTGGTGAGAGATCCTCGGTGTTCACGAGGACCATCTCGAGGCCGGTCGCCTCAGCAAGAGCCCTCAGCGCGTTTGGGTCGGGCAGAAGACGCGCCAACGCCATACGCTTTGGGAAAGCGGCCGGGTAGTAGCCGTCATATCCATTCAGTAGCGGGCGCCAATGGAAGATCGAACGATACATGGCGCGGGCGTTCAGCCTAGCGGAGCGAATCCCGTCGCCGACCGGGACTTCGAGGAGCGGCCCATCAGACTGCTCTAGAGCATCGGCGAGCGAAGTATCGAGCGCTGCCATTCGGAACAGTCCGTACGGCGGCAACGGCGGCCGCTGAAGGCGTGGGTCAGATACGCCCCGGTCAAACTCGGCGTAGGCAACCATCATCACTATCGCAGCGAGAACAACGGGCGAATAGCGGTGCCATACGGTAAGGCGGCGCGCGCACTCACTGAACGCTAGGCCGGCCAGCAACGCCACACCAATGAGTCCCGCAACTCCGATGCGCGCCGGGACACGGAACACCTCAAGGACTGGAAGGGATGACGGCTTGAGAGACATCACAATGCCAACTGCGGTCCATAGTGCCACGTGTGCCCAGGCACGCCGCGCGGGGGCGGCTGGACCCGCCAACAGCATACTCATTGTGCCTAGAACGATTAGCGCAACTAGAGGAAGCGGCGCAGCGGTTGGTGCCCCGACCCCGATGAGACCCCATGGGAACTCGATTGCCGCCATGGGTGTCTTCCAGAGCGTCTGGTCGGCGAGGTTAGGATTCTCGGCCCGCACGACGAAGTGACTGGCGAACGACACGAACAGCACGAGCACAACGAGCGCGAGACCCACCGACAACTGAAGCCCTGCACGCCGCGTCTCGGAACGCACCAAGCGCCCGCCAGCGAGCAGCCCGAGCGGCACCAGCATGGCCGCCCCTAGGTACACCGGGTCCACCAATGCCTGGAGGACGACGAGCGCAACGAGCAGGCTCGGGAACCGGCGCTCAGGGATAGTGGCAAGCAGCACCACTAGGGGGAAGTAATGGAGCAAGGCGTACTGAGGTGCCGTCGGGATGACTTCCCATAGCACCCAGCGGGTCATGAGGAAGCTCCACGCCGCGACTAGTCCGCTGAGATGCGAACGAGTCCAGTAGTAGACGACGAGGTGTAGTGTGCAAGCCGTGAGCGCCACTCCACCGAGAAACAGGACATTCAACGCCAACGTAGGGTTTCCAGTCGCGAGGAACGTGGGCGCAAAGTAAGGAAGTGCACCGAATGCGGTCTGCCCGTAGAAAAGCGTGGCCGGGGTCGGATGGTAGATGTTCGCGTCGGGCAGTGAGAGCGGCGACGTCGTAAGGCTGTAGGCCTCCCAACTGAGAACCCACGCCGTATGGATTGCATCGAAGAGAAGACTAGTGGTGCTTGGCAAGTGGGTAGCCAAGTGGGCGGCAAGGGGCCAGGTGAGCCACGCGGCCAGACCAACGTATAGAATCAACCCCGCTGCGGCGCGGGCAGCCCACACACCTGGAGCCATACCGCGGCTTCGGCAGACCCGCCCCGACACTTGAGTCCAGAGCCGTCTGCAAGGCGTCGGTCAGATTCCTGACGCGCGACGTTTACAACGGAGTCGACCCGACAGAGTCCGGACACAATCATCGGGTCTTAGGGTCGTGTCGCCGCATTGCGGCGTGACGGCCGATCGCCCAGCCAATGTCGCGCTGACCTTGATGAGAGCGCTGCTGGTAGGGACCAAGGCATCGGCGATCGTGCCCTGAAAGACCAGAGCTGCTCGACCGTCTCGGCGCATTCTGATGGACACGTGAGCTATCGCACCCACGTTAGGACCTGCCTGCCTTGCCCACCGGGCGCGTGAGCGTCCTCCTCGCCAACCGATCGAACCGGGGACCGTCTCGTCGACCAGAACAGCTCCTTCCGTCGCGAGGTAAAGCCGGACACCATCGCGAGCCATGAAGGGTTGCCGCGCCGGATCAGGATCGAGCTTCATGGCGACACGAAGACCGCGCGGCGCTCGCAGGTATCTTATCGCGCCGATGGTCAACCCCACCCGGCTGAACTCAAGCGCGCTCGGGTTGGTACACGGATCAACGGCGTCGCACATGCCGTCGCCGTCACCATCGATCAGTGTGCAGTTCACCGCACAACACCGGTTCGTCCCGTTCGCTTCGCCCGCGTCGCACGCCTCGCCAGCCGCCACCACGCCGTTGCCACATCGGCTCTCTGTGCAGTTCGGATCGCACCCATCACCCGCGGCGGCATCTCCATCGTCGCACTCCTCACCGACATCGAGAATCGCGTTGCCGCAGACCGGCAGCGTACAGTCGGTTTCGCACTCGTCACCGTCGATGGAATTCGCATCGTCGCACTCCTCGACAAACTCGACCTGACCGTTCCCACAGATGCTCTCACGCGGCTCCAACCGAACGGCACGCGGCCCCGCCCCTGAGACAGGCCAAGCGACCGCCGCAATCTGACCGCTATCATTCACATCGATCGCGTCGGTCACCACCCATGCAGTTCCAGGTGCGAGAAGAAGGTTGAGGTCGTGCATCGCACCCTCGCGGTAGACGAATCCGTGGGAGAAGGTCGGAGCGAACGGCCCCGTTGCCGATCCAACGATCTCGCCCGTGTCGCTACTCGCTTCGGCCCACGAGTCAAACTCGAATGGCGGACCGTGGACATCTACGACTCCGCCATCGCGGTAGATTGCAGCGTGAGTAGCACTCAGGCCAGGTCCCAACGGCGCTCTGACGCTTCCGACGACATCACCTGAGTCGTTGATACCTCCTATCCAAAGCGGTGCCGGCACGATCTCGCCGCCGGCAAGGATGAAGGGGACCCCAGACTCGCCAACTATGGCCCCCGAAGCGTTGATGCCTCTCGCGACGTTGGGAGCCCCCGATGCAACACCTTCCGGATCCAGCTTGGGGAGCACAGTTAGGGTCGGATCCCACAGGACACTCGAAGCTACGCCCGCGGCCGACAGCGTGCCACCGACTACGTGCGCAACCGCGTTGATCGCGTGGGCGACGGAGCTTCCGCGAAGCGGCGCCCCAAGGTCCTGCATACTCCCGCCTCGATAGAGGAATGCATGGCCAGCGATGACGGCTCCATCGTAGGCGGAGGCAACTCCGACGATATCCCCGCTATCGTTGACGTCGTAGGCATAGCTCCAGCGTCCTTCTGCGAGTGCAGGCGGAAGCAAGCTCCCCAGGTCGACGGTGGACCCATCCGAGAATATTACAGCTACACTGCCGGAACCCTCTGGCTCCATGTACCCGACTACCTGGCCATGACGGTTGATAGCGGTCGCGTAGGAATGGGTATCGCCGTCAGACAGCGGTGTCAGCTCATAGTAACGTGCGGCACCCGATGGTTGGGCTAGGGTCAGGACACTCGCCGCGAACACGGCAAATCCGGCCATCGCGGTCGCTCGCCCGCCGACACAGCCTCGTGCCGTTTTGTCTGTTGGATTGCGCCGGCCTGCTCCCTTTGCCGCGCGAACGCCAGAGTCCCGCGGTCCTTTCCAAACCCGCATGTCCACCCCTAAGAGCAAGGATTGGGCCGAAGACCCGCCGTCGCGCCGGCCTGCGGATGCCTGAGCATACGTGTGGCATCATTTTGACGCCGTCGCACCGAAGAGCGACAGTACCGATTGACAGTCTTCAGGAGCTGCTGAACTCCCAGGATCGACGCTTTCGCTCCGGCGAATCTTGCCCGCGACCTCCCTCAGGTTTGGGGCCGGAACGCGTAAATCGCTACGAGGAAAAAGAGCACTCCAAATCCAAGGAGAGCCGCCACGTCGCCAACGACACCGCCTGAACCAGCAATCGAACGCTGAAAGCCGTCGAGCAGATAGGTCATCGGGAGAACCGGCGCGATCGCCTCGAGCTGGTTTGGCAACGCTTCCGTCGGATAGAACGCGCCACTGACCAGGAGCATCGGAAAGAACAATGCGTGACATATCCCGGCGGCGATTTCGCCACTCGGAGCCGTTCCGCCGACCAGTAGACCTAACCCAACGAATGCGACGGCCCCGGCCGAGGCGATCGCCAGGAACTCCATCCAGCTAGAAGAGCCGACGCCTATCAGACACTCTCCAACTGCACGGAGCATGACAATCAGCACGATGATGAACGCCGTTCGATGCACCACCTGCCCCGCCAGGAACTGCGCGGCTCCTAGGGGAGTTACGGCCAACCGAGCCAAGAAGCCTCGCTGCCGGTACTGGGCAAGACGCGCACCAAAGCCGAACAGCGCCACGGATGCGACCACCATTCCCAGCACGCCGGGAAGCAGAACCTTGCTGAAATGCTGGTCTGCACCTAGCGGCCGTTGATCCAACGCCGGTCGTTGCGTGCCGAGACTCGCCTCTGCTGCTGACCTAACGATCTCCGGGAGGGCCATGCGCAAGAGATACGCCGCGTCCGAATCACCAACGACGCGCGCCACAAGCGCTTCCGAGCCACTGGGATGCTCCAACACCGCGATTGCCATCACAGAACCACCGGACAATCGATCTTGCAGTTCGCCGGGAGATCCACCTACCACCTCGAAAGGTGACAGCCTTTCCAGCATGGCCGCAACACGACCCGACGCACTCGAGGACGCAATGTCGATCACCCCGATCGTCCAACGCAACGCCAGCATGTTCGAGTGGACCTGTGACAAGAGAACAAGCAATAGCAGTGGGAGCCCTATGTGAAACGCAATCACCACCGGTTCGCGAAGAAACACCCGCGTCTCTATCCATACTTGGATCATCAAGTCTCGCAGCATGCGCCGACGACGTGGGATAGTCTGCCGCGACGTCATGGCTACCTGAACAGGGACCACGGGGTTCCTCGGGATGTCGCAGGATTCACTCATTGGACACACGCGGCACTAGTAACCAGCGACCCCGCCTGAACCTCACTCGTTCTCCTAGGAGGCACAACACTCAGGTGTCCGTCGACGGAGCCTGCCGACCGGCGAAGTCCATCTCTTCGCGGGAACGATTGGCGTCCTCATCGACGATCCAGGAGCCCAGTACCCCTGTCCGCACGACCTGCCCTTGATTGAGCACAATAACCCGGTCGGCAATCGCACGAGTTTCGCTCGCGGAGTGGGTCGCCACAACGGCGCTTCGACCAGCCAACTTATGCTCTCGCACAAGCGCCCAAAGCCTTCTACGAGCCTCCGTATCAAGGGCAGCGCTTGGTTCGTCGAGAACTACGAGATCGGGCTGATTGATGAACGCCAAAGCAAGAGCCAGTCGCTGGCGTATTCCGCCAGAGAGGCTCCTAAATTGTCGGTGACGATAAGACGCAATGCCGAACGCTTCCATGAGTTCCTCGGTGTCGCGCCGGCGTGGGTAGTAGCTCCCGAAGAGATCAAGCGCCTCATCGACGTGGATCGTTGGATAGAGGCTCGTTGTTTGTAACTGGCAGCCCAAGCGACCCTTCACCACGTCAGCCTGCGGGCTCTCGCCGAACACTAGTACATTTCCCGAGTCCGGCCGCACGATCCCGAGCAGAACGTGAAGAGCGGTACTCTTCCCCGAGCCGTTGGGTCCCAAGAGCACCACTGCCTCACCTGGGAAGACAGCGAAGGTGCATGCCTCAAGCGCTTTGGCGCGACCGTACCGCTTAGAGACGGCTGTCAAAGCGGCACACGCCGTGCGCACTCGGAATCTCCTGGCCGACTTAAGGCTAGCTCGAGGACGCGGGCCTACGGTCCGCAGTTGTTGGCGCCGATCGCGTTCGCGATATTGAGGTGCCAGATCGTGGCGTCCGGTCCGCCTGTATGGGCGTACTTTCCGCCGCCGTCTACCGCCAGCTTCGTTAAGCCGGATGGGTCCAAACCCGTGTCGCACTGGTGCCAGGAGCCCTGCGCCCTACGGTATACTCCCGCGTTCTCCACAAGCGCCCAGAGATCGTGGCGTGTTTGATCGTACGCTATGTCTAACACATCCGCATTGGGTAAGCCGGAGGATAGGTCCGTCCACACAGAGCTCTCGTTAAGATTCTGATAGAGCACGCCCCCGATAACGACGTTAGCGGTTCTACCGAAGGCGTTGTCGTTCATTGCGACCGCCGTCGCTCCACCGCCCGGCGCGTTAGTAGCTGCAGCCCAGGTCACACCATCATCCAGTGAACGATAGACTCCCTGATCCAGCGCCGCATACACTCGATTGGAGACATTGGGATACGCGGCGACGTCCCACCCGTTCCCATTGACTTTGGTTGCCCATCCATTGTTGCCATCGTAGCGGGCGATCCCGGTAGCATTCGCTGAATACGCCCGAACCGTTCCATCACCCACGACCGTGATCGCCCTCCAGTTCTGAGGGTTGATGCTCTGATGAGTGGCGGCCCACGACCCGGTCCCGTCGTTGGTGTTTACGCAGGCGTTGTTGTTCGAAGTATTCGAAGCCACCATCACGGTGGACGGTGCGGCAGGAGCGATTCCTACCGATTCCAGGTCCGTGCACGAGGTGACGCTCACCCCTGCCCAAGTGACGCCGTGGTCAGCGCTCCGAAAAAGGCGCTGGCCACTTCTCTGCACCATGACGTACATGGTGTAGAGGTTGGTCGTTGAGCTAGCCGGAGGTGCTGCAATGTCCAGCACCCCCGAGGATCCGCTCGCCGTAGGACTCGACGTGACCCAAGTGGTGTCGTTGAGGAACCCCATCAGAAGGGGTGCAGATGCCACCAGGCACGCCAGCGACCGAAGATTTCTAAATCTCATCGCTCCTCCTGCTCCGACATTGAAGTGCTGGTCGGGACTATGCGCCGTCTATCGCGATGCCTGAGCGGCCGTCAACGCCATTCCACACCTTGAGGAGCTTTACCGGCCGCTCGAAGGAGGGCTTCCGGTGCATTGGGCACATGAGGCGGCCTTCAGTTAAACGGGAAGCAGGCGGACATCGCCCACGCAAGAAGGAGAGAACTGAACAACGTGACTCCTACGATCGACGCTGCGCGGCAATGCAACATCACTGCGGGCCAGATGAAGAATTGCGTCATGAACCCCAGTACCAGCACGTTGCCGCCCATGCGCAGCAGGTAGCTCGTATTCGATAGAAGAAGCGCGACAGAGAGCACGGGGAGGACTGCCAACAGGAATGCCTTGGTTACATGTGTCGCGGGGGTTGCCCTCGTTGCGCATGTGACGCATAGCGTCCACACAAACGTCGGTCCGCAGGTCAGTGCGAACAACATCACCCCGGCGTTGGCGCGTCGTACCGAGGGCACAAAATCATAGTAGTGCTTTGATATTGTCGCGACTGCCGAGCAGGCAAAGAAGACCAAAGCAGCCGCGAACGCGAGCGACCCGCCGATGCCGCGTACCTCAAGCGACGCGACGTTCCGCCAGTAGCCCACCTTCACTGGAAGGATCAGGAGCGGTAGCGACAGGAGTAGGGTCGCGGCGGTTGCCCACATGGCACCCACCGCGGGACTGGCACCCGATAGTGGCAGGTTCCCAAATTCAGACGCTGCCCGCCCGACCAGTGGAATCGCGAAATAGACGCCGATGACAATCGACAGACTTCGGGCGAAGGCGACGAGGGTGCCTCGCACCTCCGAACTCTCAGGAGCTTCCTTTGGATCCACCGACATCTGTGCTGCCCATGGCGTTAGGCACCACGCGAGGAGAGAACCAAGGCTCGGAATCGAGATGGCTAGACCGACAAGTCCCAACACCAACCAACCACGCGGAATGGGGTGTGGCACTACCGAGCCACTAGGACCTGTCGACAGGGTCGACCGCAGCCAGGCGAGAACCTCGGCTCGAACGCTTGGATCGTACAGTACCGCGATGTGACCAGCCGAGAGTGCGACGAAGCGCCTCCGTCCAGTTCCAGTTGTCGGATCTCCGTACGTCCTGCCCAAGTCCACCGCCCATCTGATGTCCTTCGCGATCTTGGGGACCCTAGCGGGATTCACCAGATCTCGACCACCTTGAATGAGCAGCAGATTTCGAGGGCCCGCACCGTCCAGGTAGAGCTCTGTCTCGAGAGGCCCTGCAATCGAGACAACCCCCCACACTCGAGCGTCTAGCCTTGCTACTAGCGTAGCTGCTTGCGCTCCTTGGCTGTGCCCGACGAGCGCCAGCCGGTCGGGAATGACATCGGGTTGCTCAGCAAGGACATCGAGCGCGAGGCGGAGGGTCTTTTGTTCCTCCGGGGTTCCGACCGCACCGCGAGTGCGCCGCGTTCCGCCTCCACTCTGACCATGACCATCGTAGTCGATCCCGAGCACAACAAAGCCCTGCCGCGCAAGCTCGTACGCAAAGGGTGCCTCCATCGACACGAGATTGCCCGCGTAGCCATGAACCAAAAGAACGCCCGGCAGCCGCCCCTGGGAAGCCGTAGGACGGTATAGTCGTCCATGTGTTTGCCAGTCGGAGCGATCGATCCAGATCTCGCTCGTCTCCACGCCACGGGGTATTTGGGAGCGCGTTCCTAGGGCACTCGCAGCGAGAAGACCGACCCCAAAGGCCAACGCGATGCGTTGTCGAACCGTGGACTTCGCCAACGTCATCGATAGTGACCGCACCGGCCTGACCATGGCCTGCCGCCCTGCACAAGTGCACCCGTACCTGATGACCTGTCGCAGCGAAGCTACAACCCCATAGGCTACTTGCCTACTTGGAGCTACTTTTGGGGTGACGTGACCAAAGGAGGATGTGAATCGATCTCGCCATCCTCCCTTTTCGGGCTCTTCCTGCTAACACTGGATGCCTATCCCGCGAGGACAGCTTTACTCAAGAGGGGTCGCCGTGCGCGGGTTGCGTCTCAGCCTCTCGATCGGCCGGACACGTCGCGGATAGCGCGCGGCACGTGGTCAGCGCCGCCGCCACCATTGCAGGGAATCGACCCGAGATCTCATTTGCCCGCACTCACCTGTACGGATGCCACGCTAGGTTGTATGCGTGGGGAACCAGGCCGTGCAGCCACCTAGGTTTGGAGGGGCGATGCCGCCAGACGTATCTGGACTTGGACAACCGAACGTTCCACTTGCTGACGATGGATCAGCCGAGGAGCAATGCTGGACGAAGCGGGACGAGACCCTCTCCACTTGGGGGACCGCATTCTTCGACGCGAACCTTAACCAACTTCCGCATGCCACACCTGATGCCGCGCTCCAGATTGCTCTCGTGCGCGACCCGGAGGAAGGTGAATGGCGCGCCCAGCTCGAGATCCGCACGAGTCTTGCGTTCTTTGAGGCCGGCGCCCGCGGCGCAGGGGCAGCACAGCTGATCGCCTTCATAGTGAACACCCAGCGTAGATTCAGCAAGGATAGGAACGTCACTTTCGCTGAAGTCGGCGCGCGAAAGCGCCACGTATGGACTGCGGGCAGAGGGCTGGTTCGAGCGTACGGAGCAGGGAACGTGTTCGACCTTGCGGCTGAGACGACCAGCGTTGCTCAGTCGTGCCACTTTCTTGCGGATCTTCTGCAGAGGCTCCTCCGTTCTGGAGGACCAGCGCGGCTATATAAGCTTCGGTGGGTTGTCGACCTAGTCGTAGATGTGCAGGGCATGCGCTACCTGTTCGCCCAACCAGGCTCTTCCCCTTCCTCGCAATGGCGACCCGAGCTTACTGACGACCTACTGGATCGGGTTGCCCGAGGGATCGGCTGCCCAATTGTTGAGGATCGTCGCTATCAGGCGCCGATGGAACCAGTGGACATGCGGGGTCAGCCGCCTCCGGAAGTAGATCTCCTTGCGTCTCAGATCGTCGCAAGCCGACACGGGAGGACCGTCGACTACATTTTGCGCAAGGTCCTTGAGCCGGCGCGTGCAGGCGCCCTTTCCGGAGCGATTCTGGAACTTACCGAGGACAACGCGAAGGCCCGTCGGTCCCTTCAGCGTTAGCTCCTTGATCGGCACCTCTTGGCGGCCCCTGGAAGATTGATCGCGCAGTTTCACGCTCAATTTTCCGCGTTGCGATCGGCCGCTTGTTGAGCGTTGCGGTGCGGGGTGATCTATCGCGCACATGTCGCCTTCACATAAGTCGTCCCTTGCCCCCTCCGGTCGAACGCCCACGTCCGTTCCAGGACTGGCGAGCCTATCCGGGTGCGGCCGTACCCTCATCATCACGCACGAGGCCCGATCCGAGACCTGGAACCAGTCCCCGCCCCGTGAAACGCTCCAGCGGACAGTCGCTCCCTCAGCGGGCGTAAACGCATGGGTATCGGTCGACAGACACCCGCTTGCGAACCAGCCGTCGCGTCTTGCCAGCGCGGGAGCGCCACGATGAGGCGTGGGGACAGAGACACACTCAGGGCACGCCGGCCTCTGATCGAGGGCCACCCTGATCAAGACACGCAGATGGCCGGTCGAAGCTGCGGCGCTAAGGGAGATGCTCCAGGCGCGCGTCTGAACACATGGGCCCAACTCAACCCCCTCCTCCTCCAGCTCCAAGCGCGTCGGCGCGCCAAGGCCCCGATATGATTGACGGAGTTCGCATGCACACAGGGCGGCAAGCTTTGCAGCTAGCTTCTACATGCCATACAATTCCCGGACGTGGAGATGCGGCAGTCTCATCCGAACGTCCGGCGGGACGCTGGCCGCCTTATCGCCCGACTAACACTTCGCATTGTGCTCCCACCCATGACGCACACCATCCAGAGGAGAGAGTCGACCGATGACACGAATTCCCGCCCGGTATTTGGCAAGGCGCGCGGTCGTCTACCTAAGGCAATCAACCCCGCAGCAGGTTCGCCGAAACGAAGGAAGTCGCCAGTACCAGGAGGACCAGCGCGATCTCGCTCTTAGGTATGGGTGGCATGCCGATCGGATTCACATGATCTTCACGGACCTAGGACTCAGCGGCATGACCGACGACCGTCCTGGCTATCGCGAACTGCTGCAATTGATTGAGAGCGGGGAAGTTGGGGCGTTGTTCATTTCGGACGTCAGTCGCGCCGGGCGCGAGGAGCGTGCCTGGTTCGACCTGCTCGACCTGCTCATCAAGCATGACGTGCTGCTCTTCAAGGGTGGGTTATGCACGGACCCACACGATGACAGTCAGGCGTTTACCACCAAGCTCGAAGCACTGATCGTGAGAAGGGAGAACCAACTGCGGGTGGCAAATATGCATCGAGGACGCTTAGCCAAAGCGCGGTTGGGAAAAGCGGTCTCTCCACCCCCGATAGGCTATCTGCCAGTCTATGAGACTCGCGACGGAGTGCCCGCACAGACCGGGGAATGGGTGCAGGACCCCGATCCAGAGGTCCGCGATGCGATTCTGGCGGTCTTCGCGGCGTTTCGCGAAGGTCGGTCGTTCCGCCGTGCGGTAGATCTGCTCAATGCCCAGGGACTTCGGGTACCGGCGCGCCGTGGGCGACCTGGACGGACTTGCAGCTACACGAGGGGACAATGAAACTTCGCTGGGAACGACCTACCGTCTCCAACGTCAGAGGTCTGATCAGGAGTCCCATCTACGCCGGCGCCTACGTGTACGGGCGACGATACTGGCGCCGTGCGGAAGCAGGCGCCGAACCGCTCCCCGAAGGACGTCTGATCGGGCAATTCGTCGCACGGTGGGATCACCACAAGGGGTACATCGATCGCACCGAGTTCCTCGAAAACCAGCGACTCCTGGCTCTCAATGCAAAGCGACCAAAGCAAGCACAATTGGGACCCGGACCATCCCTTCTGCAGGGTCGATGCTTTTGTTCGCGGCATGGTGCGATGGCCGTGCACTACCATCCGCTGGTGCGCACCCGCGCTTGGTCCTTCCGCTGTTTGGGTGACTATTTTCAGGGGGGTAGGCAGTGCATCACCGTTCCCGGCATCGGTGTGGAAGCGGCTGTCGTGGCGGCTCTCTTGAATGCGCTTGACGTTCCGATCGTGGAGGAGGCTCACCAACTCTGGCGTGCTGCCAAGCGGGATTGGCGCCAGAACAATCGCTTGTTTCGCAGGGACGTAGAACGCAAGGAGGAGGCACTCGCGCACGTAAGAGAGCGCCTGCTCGACCCGAGCCTCCGAACGCGCCCTCGCGTGAAAGCAATGCTTGAGGACGAGTACGAGAAGCTCGAGCGTGAGATCGAACGCCTACGCGGGCGAGTCGTCAAAGAAGAGATTGAAGCCGACCCTTTCACGGAGACCAAATGGACGGAGGTAAAAGCTCTTTGCAGCGATGTACGAGCCATCTGGGAGGCACCGACCACATCCAATCACGATCGCAAGCAGATCGTTCGCGTCCTCATCCGACGGGTCGTGGTTCAGGACGTCCACCCTGAGCGGGTGAATCTGGTCATCGATTGGGCGGATGGCCGACCCCAGACGCCGATCGAGATTCTTCGTACCGCACATTTTCATCGCCTGCTGTCCGATTGGGACTCGGCCGGGGTGCCACTCCAGGCAATGGTCGTGCGTCTGTCAGAGATTAACGCGCGAACGAGGCAAGGCCGCCCCTGGTCACTGGAAACGGTCCGTAAGACCGTGGCGATCATTCGCAAAAGGCGAGACGCCTGAACCGCAGGCACGGCAGGACCACTCTTGTCAGGTCGATCCAAACAGGCCCGTGAGCTTGGTCACTGCGAGATGGAGCGTCTCGCAGAAGCGCTGGACCGAGGCGACTGGCTCACGGTCGTCGCAGAATGCCAGCGCCTACACCTCGTTGCCATGCGAGCATTTCTCTCGCTTCCCGCCGAGCCCGCGATCGCAACACCGGCCGCAAACGAACGCTTTGATGTGAGAGCAGCCGCAAAGCATCTAGGAATATCGGCAACCCAAACTCGCCGCTACGTGGCGTCTGGGGAGCTCGGATACGAGCGATACGGTCGCCGACTCGTTATTCCCCGCTCCGCGCTCGAGGACTTCGCCCTGACGCATGCGGGGGGTGGTGATGGTTGAAAGGCGCACGACGATCATGACGGACCGCAAGCTGCCTGAGGGAGTGTACTATCGTGTCACGAGCTCCGGGAAGACGTGGTGCATCCGCTATCGTGTCAACGGCCTCCTCATCCGCGAGAAGGTCGGGCGGGAGTGCGACGGCATAGCGAGGCAGCACGCGATCAATGCTCGCAAGTCACGAATGGGCGACATTGTGCAGGGGCGATTCCGGTTGCCCGAAGTGCGCAAGTCGGTCCCGTTCCGTGACCTCATCACCCGCTACCACGAATACGCTGCCACCTCGAAACGGAGCTATTCGAAGGAACGATACACCCTCGAGGCGCTGGCCAGAACCTTCGGTCGGATCCCCCTCGCTAAGCTCACCCCCTGGGCTATCGAACGATGGAAGAGCGATCGTCGAGGGCGTATCGCTGCGGCGACCCTCAACCGTGAACTGACCACCCTCAAGGCCGTGCTGTCCAAGGCGGTCGAATGGGACCTTCTCGACAAGAGCCCGGCGGCCTCGGTGAAGTACCTCCACGAGGACAATCGCCGCGTACGCTGGCTCACCTCGGACGAGCTAGGCCGCCTTCTTGCTGCGGCTGCTGCTGACGTCGCGGTCGCCTGGCTGGTGCCCGCGATCACCCTGGCCGTCCACACGGGTCTTCGCCAAGGCGAGCTCCTCCGCCTGCGTTGGGAGGATGTGACCGCTGGTGGGTCGAAGATGAGCCTCTGGAACACCAAGAGCGGTAAGCCACGTCATATCCCCCTCAACACCGATGCCCGCGCGATCCTCGCCACGCTGCCGCGGGAGGGCACGCTGGTGCTCGCCTGGCCCTGGCGCAAGCCTATTAGCCGTATCACGCTGTACCACGCGTTTCGGCGCGCCGTCCGTCGCGCTGGCGTTTCCCACTGCACGTGGCACGACCTTCGGCACACGTTCGCGAGCCACATGGTCATGGCGGGGGTGGATCTCGCCACGGTGAAGGAGCTCCTCGGCCACGAGACGCTTGAGATGACGATGCGGTACGCCCACCTTGCCCCGCAGCACAGCGCGCAAGCCGTGGAGCGGCTCACGGGACTCTTCATCTCGGCGGCACCGACGCCCGAGGCGCCCACGGGTGCTGGAGGTGCACGCCGTGAGCACGCGGTGAGTGGCCGGCAATCCACCGCCAAGCGCGAATACCTGCAACGGCAGGCAGTTAGAGAGTGGAGGCGGGGGGAATCGAACCCCCGTCCGAGCCGGAGACCCCGGAATCCTGAGGTACCCTACGTCGCCAGGTGTGCGGAACTACTCAGTTCAGGACTCACGACGTTTCCTCGACTAGCCCTGATTTACCACCCGACCTGGAACGAAACTGGAACGCGGCGGTGAGCATCCGAATCAGAGTCCGACCGCCCGCACTCGGCGCTCGGCTACCTCACGCCGAAGGAGTACCTGGACAGATTAGCGGCGTGACCTGTACGGAAACCAAGGGAACCCCACAGTTCGTTCCTACAAAGCCTCTCTGGGATCGGCCTTACGAGGTTCCTCGGCAACGCTTCGAGATACTCATTTGAATGATCCAAGATGTGCCCTTCCCAGTTCTTCAGCTTGCGTTCACGGCTCTCTATGGCACCTTCTTTTCCGCCATCCTCCGGAGGGCGGATCTTTGGTCTCCTTTTACTCCCACCTTCACCGCCGCCCCACGCCAGTGGGGTAGCTGGCAGGATGCGTTTCGTTTTGCTCTTTCCGGAATATTTCTTCTGCTCCTGCCAACCCTGTTTTTCATCTACGTCCAACTAGTCCTATCATCGCGGGCGGAGGTACTGACGGTTACCCTACCCCCAACCCTGTCCGACCTCTCCAAGATCATCACCGTCCTATCATTCGTGTTCCCTCAGCTGGGCTTCTACAACGCCTGGCAGGCAATAGTGCGTTCCCGCCCAACCCTCTTCTACTCCGATGTGGCTATTAGAAAGCTCGAGGATCTCTATCCGAACGCGTTCAAGGCCGGACGCGCCAACACGATGGCCTCGGCTCTTGTATGGATCGTCATTCCCACTCTCGCGCTCCTTGCTCTTTTCTACTCCTAGGGTGACTTGACGTCGTCACTCCTTCCTCGGTGAATCACTCATCGCAGCGGTTCCCGCAACGAACCCGAGGACCCCGAGATCATGAGGCGCTCTACATCGCCAGGTGTCCGGAATTACTCACTTCACGATTGGCTCCGTTTCCTCGAGCGACCCTGGATTCTCGCCCGACCTGGAACGAAATTGGAACGCGCTCCTCCTGATCGCTCCCGGCGCTTCCTGCGAACCGACTCCACTAAAGGCAGGGACCCGTCGTGCCGATAGTCTATAGTCTGTCGATAGACCGGATTGGCGATCCGTGACTGAGGGATATTTCCCCATGCCCTTCGAGCAAGAGTAGGCCATCAGGATGGCAAACAACTGCAAGGCCACCTATCCGGATCGCTCCTGGCGCGTCGGGAGGGCAGGAACGCAGGACACCGTAGTACTGCCTGAGTGGTGCTAGCGATGGACGCATCTGCAAGCAATGCTCACTTTCCTGGGCCGATTGTCGCGTTCCTTCAGCAGGAACTCGCTCGGCTCCAGCGCACCAGCCAGTCCGCCCATTTCTGTGCGCTCGCCACTGCAGTGGAGAGCGCTTACGACGCAGCATTCGCCGCGGTCCCGACGCCCCTCGATAGCGCTCGTGACATGTGGATTTGGAACACACTTGGCGTTTGCCACCGCTCCTTCCTCGTCGCCGCCTCGCTCATTGGACGCGGCCACCCTGACGACGCTGCCGGCACTACGCGGCGGGCACTCGAAGGTGCACGCGTCGCGCTCGCGGTGCGATACAACGAAGAGAATTGGACGAAGTGGGCGGCCTACGAGCAACGCATGGCGCGCTGGAAGGACCGCGAAAGGAATGTGAAGCCGAAGCCTGTGTCGCCCCAACTCGCGCTCCCGCAGGGCCATCAGCGGCTCGAACCACTGGGAAAGTGGCTCGGGATGCTATCTGATGCACTCCACTTCACTCCCGAGTTCATCGGGAACTACCAGCCGGAGATGCGTCCGAACAAGGCGTTCCTTGCCTACTTCACCGACGATCCGGCCGAACTGGACCGCGCCCTTCGGTGCCTCGCAGCGGTACATCTGCTCATTCTCGAGTTCTTCGATGAGGCGTTTGGCGGCGCATTCACTCAAAGCTCCGCATGGCGGCAAGCCATGCAGGCGGTTGGTGATGCCGGCACGCGGCTTTGCCGCAATGCCTCTACTGAACCCACCTCTGACTAAATCGAGCAGCGTCGTCTGCCCGTATCCCGCTCGTCTCAAGCGCCTTGATCGCCGCCGCCAATGCTGGCGGGTCCCGCCTCGATAGACCTAGAGCCGCTTGCCGACGCCTTCAGATTGCGCTCTGCCCAGCGCTCAACCGCCCGCAAGCCCAGATACTCTGCGTAGTTCTCTGCTACGTCCGAATAATGCATTCCCGGCAGATGCGGGAACCACATCGACTCGATGCGGATTCTAAAGGCTTCGAGGTCCTTGGGGTTGAAGAGACTCGCAAGCTCCGGAGCCGGGGGCACACTCGGTAACAGTGGAAGCCATGCTCGGATCGCGACCGACACATCGTCTGCGAATATGGGCGTTTGTCGTCGACGATCGCTCGCCGCCCAAACCCGAGGTCGGATCTGGCACGTATGGAACTGCTCCCGCCCGCAGGCACCAGACCAGCCGTCCAGAAGATCGCACACATACCGGACTCCCGGCGCCTCGGGCGGACCCATCCACATGATTCCGAACTCGCGCAGCAGGCGCTCTCGTACGTCACGGGTACCCGGGAACGGGTGCTTCAGATCGAACTGAACGGTTGGATCGAGATCCACGGCATAGTCGTCAGGATCTGCCTCAGGACCGATCGTAGTGGCGAATTCGGCAAGCTCCTCCATTAAGTCATCGCCTTCCCTCCCCCACGCCACGTATCGGATGAGCATGTACTCCAGAAGGGTGAGGCGGTCAGGTTCCTGAGTTTCGGTGGAAGTGATCCGGAGCAATGGGAGATCCGCCGCCTTACACAGGCTGTTCTTTATGACATCGCGCTCGATGGCCTTGGCGTCATACAGGTGGTGTTGTCCGTCGAACTCAACAGCGAACACGGGCATTTCATTCTTTGCTACGACGAAATCCAGATGAGCCCGAGTGAGATAGTCGAATTCTCGAGTCGGCAGACGCTCTGATCTGTCGCGATCGATGACGTCTTGTAGGCGCACCTTCGCGTAGATCCGGTAGCCCTCACGCACCAGGCAGCGCTCCAAGATGTTGCGAACATCTGGCTCTCGAAAGTACAAAAGCCTCTTCTTGCGCATCAGCGAAGCACCTCACGACCAAGTTCCACCCTCGGCGCCCCCCTTTTGGTTCCTTCGACCGCCAACATCGACTCTCTCCCGAACTGCTTTTCCAAGGGAACGAACGAAGAAGCGTTCTCCCTGTGCAGCCGAAAGTGCCCAACTCGTCGTCACTTGTCCACAGGCCTGAACAGAACGCGATGGTATCATAAGCAAGTAACCAACTACCGACGCCCATGAAACGCATCATCTCACAGACGTTCTCGGTCGGCCTCGATCAACTCGAAAGGTTGAGCGACGTTGCGGCGCGCACGCGCGTCAGCCGGAGCTCGCTCCTTCGGGAGGCGATCGACGTAGTTCTGGCCCGATACGAAGAACCAGCCAAAGTCGACGGTGACCCGGTCGCATCGGGGAGGGAATCAACTACCACCCGCACGTGACCCGTATCATCGCTGTAGCGAACCACAAAGGTGGTGTCGCCAAGACGACGACCACCTACAACCTTGCGGGCTACTACGCGGCTCAGGGGAAGCGGGTTCTTACCTGCGATCTCGACCCGCAGGCGAGCCTCACCAAGCTGTTTGGCATCAACCCGAAGACCATCCGGCCTTCCCTCACGGAGCTTCTCGTCGGCATCAATACGCCGCCGGCGAGCGCCATTCATGCGACGGAGATTGCCGGCATCGATC
>Ga0187893_10005620_pt1 | contig 22268 bp, 22 predicted proteins | sample MA1701074metaG_FD_139574 | JGI IMG/M metagenome (GOLD analysis project Ga0187893, IMG submission 139574) | White microbial mat communities from a basaltic lava cave in the Kipuka Kanohina Cave System on the Island of Hawaii, USA - MA170107-4 metaG ...
AACGGTAACGAGTGAGCAGCGCTTGCAGCTTTCAGCGCGATTTTCCGATGACGACGCGGTCCACATGGGACGGCTACTTGGCGCCGACAGCATCGTGGTCTTTCATATCGATGTTCCGGGCTGGAGGGATCGGCTGTTGGCACGAATGCATGGGACCATGCCGCCGGTGTTCGTCTCGAGCAAGGTCATACGGGTAGAGACTGGGGAGGTGCTCTACCACGACATGGTCGTGCGCACGCCAAATCCGGGAAAGCAGGGGTGGGATGCCTATGCGAGCGACTTCGAACTGCAGCCGATACTGAGATCCTCTCTGGAAGAAAGTCTGTCGGATTCGATCGTCAATCTTGATCAGGCATTTCGATGATGAAAATTGCCCGTCCAATTACTCCTTGCTAGCGTCGGGTCGGAGACCGCTCTGAGACGTTGAAAGGCCTGTGTCAGCCGACTGCCGCCACGGAGAACATGATGATCGCTGCCCTGGGAACGTTACGAAAAATTGCCGGCATGAGCCCGACTGAACTCGGTGTACGAAGCCGGCAAGTTCTGCAGAAATCCTGTGAACGGTACTTGGGAGTCAGCCAGGGGGAACTGGACGATCGCAGTTTACGGCGACAGCTGATACCGTCGCTGCAGACCGAATCCATAGAGACAGTAGCGGGGGCAGTGCTCGAGTCCTTCGCGGGCCTGGATGGCGGCCCGGCGTTCATGCCCGGCCTTCGATCCCGCGAAGCCGTTGTCCAGCTCATGAACAGTCGATTCCAGAATGAGCGCACCGCGTTGCTTGATCGTGCAGGCCGGGCCATTGAAGGGCGGTTCGATCTCTTAGGACTCCACGATGTGTCATTTGGACTCCCGATCGATTGGCTGCTCGAGCCGACGTCGGGGAAACGCATCGGCCTCGATCATTGGAGCCGGATTCCCTATCTTGCCCCAGAACTGGCCGGCGACAAGAAGATCACTTGGGAACTGAATCGGCACGGGCACTTCGTCACGCTGGGGCAAGCCTACTGGCTGACGAACGATGATCGGTATGCGGAGGCCTTCGTCACTCAACTCTCCGGCTGGCTCGACACCAATCCTCCGAGGCTCGGCATCAACTGGGTCAGCAGTTTGGAAGCTGCGTTTCGGTCTATTGCATGGTTATGGTCGCTCCATTTTTTCGCCGCGTCCTCGAGACTGACTCCGGGTTTTATCTGGCGGGTGTTGAAAAGCATCGTTCAACACGGACGTTACATCGAATCGTATCTCTCATATTACTTTGCGCCGAATACCCATTTGACGGGAGAAGCCCTGGGATTGTTTTATCTGGGGGCCGCCCTACCGTTTCTTCAGCCCGCCAAACGATGGCGGTCGCTCGGATGTGAGATCCTCTTGGACCAGCTTGGGAAACAAGTGCGCGCGGACGGCGTCTACTTCGAACAATCTTCGTACTACCACCGGTACACCACCGACTTTTACCTTCATCTCCTGCTTCATTCACAGGTGACCGGGACCATGCTTCCGCCGATTGTAGAGCAGAAGCTTTCAGGATTGCTGGATCACCTGCTCTGGATTACACGCCCGGACGGATTGAGCACCATGTACGGTGACGATGATGGTGGGCGCCTCCTATCTCTTGGAGAAAGGGCATCAGCAGATTTCCGCGATACCCTGCAACTTGGAGCGACCCTCTTAGGGCGCAGAGATTGGAAGTGGATGGCTGGACCCGCCACGGTTGAGTTGCTGTGGCTCCTCGGACCCGAAGGTCTCGAGGCATACGATCTCCTGGAAGCGGAATCCCCTGACAGTCGCGTCCACTATTTCGGATCGAGCGGCAATGCCGTCCTGCGCGATGGATGGCATCCGGACGCCGCCTACGTGTTCTTTGACGGTGGCGTTCATGGCGCAGTCAACTACGTCCATGCCCATGCGGATGCCTTGTCGATCGAGTTCTCTGCCGATAGGGTCGCATGGATCGTCGACCCAGGCACCTACACCTATACAAAAGATCCGGTGCTTCGAGATTACTTTCGAAGCACGGCGGCTCACAACACGGTTGTGATCAATGGACTTTCTCAGGCGGTACCCGCGGGCCCGTTTTCCTGGAGCCATGTCCCGGAAACGACCTTCCGGCGCCTTCACATGACCGACGGTGAGGTGCTAGCCGAGGGAGAACACAATGGGTATGAACGGCTGGTTCCGCCCGTGCGCCATTCCCGGGGATGTCATTTGCTGAAGAGGACAGATGGGTCGTCCGCAACCTCCTATGTGATGCTGCGGGATACGATATGGACAGGCGGAGCGACTCATGCAGCATTGCGTTTTCACTTGTCACCGGAGTGTCGTGCCACGCATGACGGCACATGTGTCCGAGTGTCCCATGTGAGCGGGAAACAACTAACCGTCGCAACGTGGCAGCTCGCAGCCGACGGCACCCTTTCACCTCTACCCATCAAGCGTGAGATGGGATGGGTGTCACCCTGTTACGGACAGCGCGAACCGGCTGAGATTCTGACCGCGGAAATTGAAGCAAAGGCCAGTCTGACCCTCATCACTGTCTTGGTTCCCTCCAGACCCGGCGAAGACCTCGATCTGGAAGCACTGTCGAAGCAGGAATCGCCATGCATCGGTGCGAACTGCTAGACGAATATCTCTTCGTTGTTCCCGAGTGGAACTGAGCCGTTCTCTATCCAACCAATCGTCCTGTCAAAATTTTCTATGCGCATTCTGTGGCTCAAAACCGACTTCCTTCATCCGGTAGACGTTGGGAGCAAGATCCGAACCTATTACATGCTGCGTGAACTCAAACGAAAGCATGAGGTGACCTATTTGACGCTTGACGATGGAACCGCTGACCCGGAGGCCCATCGACGAGCCGAAGAGTACTGTCATGAACTCATTCATGTGCCGCATACGACGACGAAGAAATTCTCCTGGAGCTTCTACTGCGAGCTCGCGATGAATGTATTGTCAGGCAGGCCGTATGCCATCGATAAGTATCGCTCCGCCATGTTTACAGACACGATCGGTCGGTTGATCCGTACGAACAAGATCGAATTGGTCGTCTGTGACTTTCTCCATCCAAGCGTGAATATTCCGTCTTCGCTTGCCTGTCCTGTGGTGTTGTTCCAACACAATGTGGAAGCCATGATTTTACGGCGACATTTTGAAGTGCAAACTCAACCGATCACGCGTGCCTACTTTCGCCAACAATGGCGCAGAATGCAGGAATATGAGCGGGATGCCTGCCGCCGATTTGATTACGTGGTGGCGGTATCCGAGAACGATCGGGATGTCATGGCTCGCGAGTACGGACTCGCGCAGATTGGATACGTTCCGACGGGTGTCGATACAACATATTTCAGGTCGAGTGGGCGCATCAAAGCGGAGCCCGCTCACCTGGTATTCACCGGGTCCATGGATTGGCTGCCGAACGATGATGGTATGTGGTTTTTCGTCAAAGAGATTCTTCCACTCGTCCGGTTAAAGCTCCCGAACGTCACCATCACGATCGTCGGACGCAAACCGTTTCCGAGAATGGAAGCCTTACACAGGCAAGATCCTTCTATTACGATCACAGGACGTGTGGAGGACGTCCGTCCCTATATGGAGCGAGCGAGTGCGTATGTGGTTCCTTTGCGGATTGGTGGAGGTACTCGTCTGAAGATCTTCGAAGCGATGGCGATGGAGAAAGCCATCGTCTCCACGTCGATTGGGGCCGAAGGGTTACCAATCAACGACGGCCTGGACGTGCTGATTGCGGATACTCCCCAGGCATTCGCGACCGCTGTCTTGCGGGTGCTGACCGATCAGTCATTGGCCGAACGCCTTGGAGCCAATGCTGCAGCGAAGGTCAGGAACGAATATGCATGGGATCGTGTAGCGGATTGTTTTGTGAATCTGTGCGAACGGGCCTGCAGTTCAGGGCTTCGGGCCACTGCCTGACAGAGGCAAACATTCACTCACCATGTCAATGAAAGCTATGAGGGGCATATGAAACTCAGCGTCTTCGGATTGGGGTACGTGGGGTCCGTATCGTTGGCCTGCTTTGCCGATCAAGGCCACGAGGTGATCGGCGTCGATACGAATCCCGTGAAAGTCGACATTATAAACGAGGGCCGTTCTCCCGTCGTGGAACCGGGTGTCGAAGAGCTGATCGGACGGGGCGTAAAAGAGAAACGGCTGAGAGCGACTTTTGATCCTCTCGAGGCGGTGCTGGGTACGGATGTCTCGCTCGTCTGTGTTGGGACACCCGGCCGCCCCAATGGCAGCTTGGATTTGACGTACATCAAGGGTGTCTGTAGGCAGATCGGGACGGCGCTGGCGACCAAATCGCGTTTCCACATCGTCGCGATGAGAAGCACGCTGCTGCCCGGCACGATCGAGGACACGGTCGTGCCGACGCTCGAAGTGTATTCAGGCAAGAAAGCCGGCCGAGACTTTGCCGTGGCCATCAATCCGGAATTTCTCCGTGAGGGAACCTCGATCGTCGACTTCCACAACCCTCCATTCACCCTGATCGGAGCTGATGACTCGGAGACGGCGGATATCGTGCAGCGCCTGTATTCGCATCTGAGCGCGCCGGTGATGACGGTCGGGATCAAAGAGGCGGAGATGGTGAAGTATGCCTGCAATTGTTTTCACGGATTGAAGGTGTCCTTCGCCAATGAAATCGGGGTGCTCTGCAAAGCCTTCGGAATCGACAGCCATCGGGTGATGAAGGTATTTTGCCAGGATACGAAGCTGAATTTGTCGCCCTATTACTTGAAGCCGGGGTTTGCGTTTGGAGGGTCGTGCTTGCCGAAAGATTTGCGGGCGATCATGTACAAAGCAAAAACGACGGATGTCGAGGTGCCGGTTCTGAACGCCATTCTGGCCAGCAATCGGCAGCACGTCGAACGAGCGGTCGAGATGGTGTTACGCACGGGCAAGAAACGCATCGGGGTCTTGGGACTCAGCTTTAAAGCGGGGACCGACGATCTACGCGAAAGTCCTATGGTGACGTTGATTGAAACCCTGATCGGGAAGGGATTGAGTCTCACTATTTTCGATCGGGAGGTGGAGTTGGCGCGTCTGTTTGGGTCGAATAAGGAATACATCGAACGGGAGATTCCGCATATCTCTTCATTGATGCGCCGCCGGCTGGATGAGGTCATCGAGAGCTCGGAGGTGATCGTGGTCACCAAGCGTACCGACGAATTTCACGCGGTCTTGGAGCAGATGGCGCAAGGTCCTCTCATCATTGATTTGGCGCGAGTGCTCGAAGGCCGATGTTCGGAAGAGTCCTATCAAGGCATTGCCTGGTGATCGCCGGCGGTTATGCCGGCAAGGAGATGGTGATGAAAAGAACCTCCATTATATGGGCTATGGCCCTTGCTGTGTCATGGGTGCCGGCGTTCGGTTTCTCCGACGTGTCGTCGGGTGCCTCGAACGGGGCAGGCGCGCCGGAACCGCCGCGCGAGTTCGTCGACACGACAATCATGCCTTCCACGGGCAGGACGCTGACAGTGAATGCGGGAGGAGACTTTCAGAAGGCGCTCAACGAGGCGCAGTTAGGTGACGTCATCGTGCTCGAAGCAGGGAGCTCGTTTTCCGGTCCGTTTTTCTTGCCGGATAAGAAGTCCGGAACCGGATGGATCACGATTCGTTCCAGCGCCGTGGACAAAAGCTTTCCGGCTCCAGGAACCCGAGTAAGCCAGGCCCAGGCGCCTCTTATGGCTCTCTTAACTTCTCGGCGAGCAGATGGAGTGGTGTTTGCGGAGAAAGGGGCGCATCACTATCGCTTCATCGGGATTGAGGTGAGGCCGCCAGAAGGAAGCTATCTATTTTCCCTGATGTGGTTCGGGAATAATAGAGAACGTTCACTCGAAGAGTTGCCCCATCACATCATCGTGGACCGCTGTTACATTCACGGAGATCCGAAAAAAGGGTCGCGGCGCGGGATTTCCATGAATGGCCGCCATGTGGCGGTCATCGATTCCTATATTTCGGACTTCAAGGATGAGAGAGAAGACTCCCAGGCGATCCTGGGATGGGGGGGGAGTGGACCATTCAAGATCGTGAATAATTATCTGGAAGGCGCGGGTGAGAATCTGATGTTCGGCGGCGGCGATCCGTTCATTCAGAACCTTGTCCCGTCGGACATCGAGATCCGTCATAATTATATGGCCAAGCCCTTATCGTGGAAGCGTGGCGAACCAAACTATGACGGAAGTTCATGGGCGATTAAGAACATATTCGAGCTCAAAGATGCTCGCCGAGTATGGTTCGACGGCAATATTCTGGAATACAACTGGGAAGCAGCGCAAAGCGGGTTCGCGGTGTTGTTGACCGTGCGAAACCAGGACGGCCGCGCTCCGTGGTCGGCAGTGGAGGACGTGCAGTTTACCAATAACATCGTTCGCCATAGCGGCAGCGGTATCAATCTGATGGGACATGATAACAATCGGGCCTGGAATGACAGCGTGGAAACGAAGCGGATACTGATCAAGAATAATATGTGGGAGGACATCGGCGGTCCACGTTGGGGGGGAAGTGGGATTCTCTTTCAATTGGTAGAGGGCACGTCTGATGTCACCATCGAGGGCAATACCGGCGGACAGACGGGAACGCTTGTTTTCGGCGTCGGCCCTCCACATGCGCGGTTTGTTTTTAAAGGTAACGTGGCTCCTCATAATGAGTTCGGTATCTTTGGAAACGCCGTGGGGGTCGGAACGAAGGGGCTTGAAGTGTATTTTCCCGATGCGGTCGTGGTCGGCAACATCATCATAGGCGGGGACGAACGCCTGTATCCGAAAGGCAATTTCTTTCCGAGCTCTATGGACGCCGCCACGTGGCCGCCTCAGCGCAGTGCAGCCTCCCGGCTCGCCAAGACCACTCTACGTACGCCTGCCACTGTGCTGCCGACGGATGCCGGAGCGAGAAGCCAGGAACTGTGCCTTGCACTCGGCCCGCAGTCTGACCGAGAACCTGTGTGCCGCGTAGAGGCGGATGTCCGTGAAAAGTAGCCGGGCATGACCCCATCGAATCCCGACTGCACTCTGTCCCGCCATACTGTCCCATACGATTTGTCGCATCAGCATATGGATTTTACCGGCAGGAGGTCACGCATGATTATCGGCGAACAGGTACTGGAAGAGATCGGCACGGGACAGGCCATCGTTGCTGCAACGTGGTTGCCGTCGGCACAACGTGTGCTTGAGATCGGCTGTTCGACTGGGTATCTCACCCGATTATTTGCCGATAAGGCGCAGAGCATGTTCGGCCTGGATATGAATCAGGCGGCATTGCGGCAGGCGGCCAAACGAAATCCCTCGATGCATCTGGCGTGCGCGGATGCTGAGCATCTTCCTTTTTCCGATGGAGCGTTTGATGCCATTGTGATGCTTGAAGTCATCGAGCACACGCATTCAGATGCCGCCGCGGTCGCTGAGCTCCGCAGGGTGCTCAAGCCCGGCGGCGTGTTGATTCTATCCACTCCACATGCAGGTTTATTCGCGTGGCTCGATCCCTACAATGTACGGAGAGCCATCCAACGACGTTTGCCTGTCGTGTCGAGGCTATCTGAACAACTCGTGCGCTTCAGCAGCGGACAATTCACCGATAACTTGGAATGGCATCGTCATTACCGTCTCGTTGAACTCAGCAGAATGCTGGAACGGGATTTCATCATCCGTACGGTATATCGGGGCGGATTTTGGCTCTATCCGGTTACCGCCGCCATGATTTCCGTCGTCGGGCGGCTTTGGAATAATCGAGCCGTGCTGAAATTGATGTTTCGTGTGTTGAATTGGGACTTCAGGCAACGGGCTGGTTCGTTCTCCTATAACCTCATGATGTTGGCAGTGCGAAGACCCTAGCTGCCACACCGCTCAATCCGTCCTTTTCTCCAGCACAGAGACCGGACAGCCGCTGTTCCTCCGACAACCCTGCTCCCTGGCATGCACGCGCGGATAGAGGCGGCGTGTTGGCTTCATTCCTTTAGAGGATAACTCATGGTGGAAAACATCACGTTCGCGCACGTCGTGCTCGCAACCTCGCTGAGCCTGTTGTTCTATACGTACGTCGGCTATCCCATCCTCTTGACGCTGCTCGCATCGTTGCGGCGTGACGGAGGTGAGGGACACCATGATCGAGTGTCTTGGCCGTCTGTCACCGTGGTGATTTCGGCTTATAACGAAGAAACTGTCATCGGGCTGCGGATTCAGAATCTGTTGGAGGTGGATTACCCGCGAGACAAGCTCCAAATCCTCATTGGCTCCGATGGGTCCACGGACGGAACGTGTGACGTCATTTCCAGGTATCGATTCGCCGGGGTCAAGCTGGTGGCGTGTGCATCCCGAAAAGGAAAGGCCGGGGTGTTGAACGATTTAGTTCCCCGGGCAACCGGCGAGTTTGTCGTCTTTACCGACGCGAACACTTTTTATGATCGCGATGCGATTAAGGAATTGATTCGAGGGTTTCAGGCCTGTGAATCTGCCTGCGCGGTGGTCGGTCTGCTGGAGTTTAGGACGAGTTCCGGTACGGTGAATCCGGACAGTCTGTATTGGCGTTATGAAAGTCTGTTGAAAAAGCTTGAATCGCGCTTTGGCACGTTGTTGGGAGCGAACGGGGCTATCTATGCCATCCGTCGTGCTTTTTACCATCCGCTCCCGCCAGGGACGATTGTTGATGACTTTCTTATTCCTTTGCTCATGCGTCTTGACGGCGGGGGAGCCGTGGTGTTCAGGCCTTCGGCGAAAGCCTGGGAGCATACGCCGGAAACCGTTCGGGATGAATTCCGTCGTCGAGTGAGAATTGGTGCCGGCGACGCCCATGCCCTCATACACAGCTGGCGCCTGCTTTTCCCGACGCACGGTATGCTTGCGCTCTGCTACTGGTCGCACAAAGTATTCCGTTGGATGGGACCGGGCCTTTTGCTCACAGCCTTCATATCGAATCTGTTCTTGCTCAATAACCAGTGGGGCCAGGTTCTATTGGGCGCCCAGCTGCTTGGCTATGTGTTGGGCCTTTGTGCGCCTTGGCTTCGTAGCATTCCACTGCTGGGTCGTGTCGCGACGGCCATCTCCTACTTCATTGTCCTGAATGCCGCGTTGCTGGTCGGCTTTGTACGCTTTTTCATGGGCATGACAGGGCAGACGTGGCAGACCACTCCCCGGACAGTGGAAGCGGCGTTGTCCTCCGGTCAGCCTCTGGGTGAGAATATGCGTATGGAAAAGGCGAGGGAGAATCGCCCAGCTGCGTGAATGCACAGTGTCCCAGTTGGTGCGCTCTCTATCTGGGACACTGTGTTCCGATTAGTTAATCCTTAGACCTATCGGGGTGGCGGGAGGTATCACGTCTCCCGGGGTCACCAGCAACTGTGAGGGCACCTTGACGAGAAAGGCGTCCAGGCGATTTCCGCCCAGATTGGTGGTCCAAATAAAGTACTTGCCTGTGACATCGAGATTTCCCTTCGGCTGTCTATTGTAGGAGTCGCTGCCTCCACCCGATGTATTGGGATTGGTCATGACAGGCGCGACAATGAGTGCGGTCTGAGAGCCGTCGATTCGAAAACAGGTAATTTCATTTTGGACGGCAAAGTTCGAAGACGCATCGCTGCCACACGCATATTGCTGGTTCAGGGGAACGTTCGGTTTCGCATTGGCATGCGAAATATGATTCACCGCCGACACATTCCAGTTGATGTTGTAATGGACAACGGGCCCTTGGGCGATCGAGGGTTCGAATGTCCACAGGGTGGTAGCTTGTGGCAAGGAATTGTAGTTGTCGGCTCCTACGACATACCCATAGCCGGTGTCGAGATGGCCGAGTGTGCCGCTCGGTCCGTTGATGCGAGTCTCTCGCCCGGTCTGGTTATCAAAGATTCGATTGGCCAGATCACCGGAGCCGATGCCGACGTCCTCCAGACTAATGGCCCAGCGCCCACTCTTATCGAGATTGCATTCGTCATAGACTCCGACTTTTGGGTAGAAACGAAATTGACCGGTAATTTGAGAGTACACCAGACATCCCAAATATTCTCCCGTATTGGTGACTTGCAGGGTGGCGCTATGGACTCTGTCATCATTACTGGAATGCATCTGATAGATGTTGCGATTGGATCCGAACTGCGCCGTAATGTCGTAGATGGTTTCGAACGTCTTGGTGATGACATCATAGCGGAGCATTCTCGGTCCGTCAGGAAGATAGAGTTTGGTCGGAAGGCTGGCGCTAAAATACCAAGTGTTGCCGCTGTGGCTGTTGAATCTGCTGCCGGCTGGAAACACCGGGCCAACTTTAGTGATCGCGTCGGTCGTTTTGTTGTACCTGAAGAGCGTGGGACCGCCGCTGCTGCCAAGTCCCAGAAATATCAGCATCTCGTTGCTGCCCTGGTGCGCATTCGTATTGCGCCAGTAGGAGTAGCCGACATACGAGACACAATCGGCCCCGCCGCAGTCCGAAGCATCCGTGATCCTGACACCTCTCGTGTTGTAGGGAGCAGGGAACGTGAATGGCCCGCGCGCCGATGGAATGAACGATTGAAGTTGCGAGGTGGAATATCTTGCTCGGACAGCGCTGCCGCTTCTCTCCACCCAGCCGCCTGGAAACGTTTGTGCAATGGCCGGGGTGATACCCGCGATCAGAATCAAGACCATGAGTACACTGGCACGAACCATTGCCGAAGTGGGTTTCATCACTGCCATACTCATCCTCCTGGTTGTTCTCTAGAGATTCGCGTCTTGTTAGACGTATGAACCAGTGCGGGGGGCCTATGTCCCCTCGCGATGGAGAGACGATACCAGTGGATTTCGGCGAGTTCGTGAAACCAGGTAAGTCAAATGTTCAGTAAATGATAAATCTATGTTAAGGAATGGTAAAAAGTGGGGGGGTGGCTCGCCGAAGCTATAGGAGTTGCTATACGGTAGGTCACGCGGGCCCGGTACGAGCGAGGACGTTCATTCCCGCTCGTACCGCACGCTATGTGTGAACGCGTGTCGATATTTTTTGTGGTCCTTCCATTATTTGAACAAGAGCTGAGAGGGAACCTTTACTAGAAACGCTTCCAATCGATTACCGGATAGATTGGTGGTCCAGATGAAATATTGGCCCGTGATATCCAAATTGCCCTTCGGGGCCTTGTCGTAGTCGGTCTCGCCGCCTGGCGCATCAAGATTGGTCATGATCGGCGCCACGATCAACTGCTCGGTCGAACCGCTCAGGCGCACGCACGTAATTTCATTCTGGACACCGACGCGATCGGCATTGCTTCCGCACGCATACTGTGAGCTCGGCGGCACACCTTGCTTGGCGTTTCCGTGAGACATATGGTTCATCGCGTTGACATCCCAATTGGGATTGTGGTGGACGACAGGACCTTTCGTGATGGTCGGTCCTAAATACCAGACTGCCGAAGAATTGGGCATCCGATTGTAGGCTAAGGCGCCGACGATGTAGCCGAAGCCGAGATCAAGATGGCCCGGTCCTCCGCGCTCTCGGTAGATCCGGGCCACTTCAGAGTCATCGTCCATATTGAACACGCGCGTGTCATTGCCGTATTGTCCGTCGAGATCCTCGTGGCTGATGAGCCATCGTCCGCTCTTGTCAAGATTACACTCGTCGTAGATGCCGATTTTGGTGAAGAATGCGAGGTGTTGAGTCCGCTCATGGTACACCAGGCATCCGAGCATCTCGCCGGTACTTTTGATCCGTAGTGTGGTGGAATGCACTCGATCATCGTTGCTGGAATGGGATTGCCAGATGTACTTGTCGTTCCCCCACCTGGAACTGACATCCACCACCGTGTCAAAATCCCGTGTCAGCACGTCATAGCGAAGCAGCTTGGGTCCATCGTTTATATACAACTTGGTGGGCTGTGTGGCACTGAAGTACCAACCTGCTCCGTTGCTCCAGCTGAATTTGCTGGTCGGTTCAAACAGTGGCCCCACTTTGACGACGGTATCCCTGGACTTGTCATAACGGAACAATGTGGGTCCGGCGCCGCCTTTCCGGCGGTCGAAGCTGAAAAAGAGGTACATGTTGTTGCTGCCGACATGGTTGTTGCTGTTGCGCCAGTAGGAATACCCGGTCGGGATCAAACAGTCGCCTCCACCCGGGCAATCACTCAGGTCGGTAAGCCGTACCGCTTTCGTTTCATAGGGAAACGGGAAAGTGAAAGATCCTCGAGTGGGCGGGACAAACGATTGAATTTGCTGAGCCGTCAATTTCGTCCGGAGGCCGGAACCGTCTTCTTCGACCCATCCTCCTGGAGAGTCGGCAGAAGCCGTACCGGTCAGGCTTGCAAGGGCAAGCAGGCATGCAACGAATGCATTGCGTCGTGACATCGTGATTCTCCTATATAATGGACACGCTACTGATGCTCCATCCAGGGCCGCGTCCAGTTGAATATAGGGGGAATCCTAGCACGGCGGTTCTGTGCTATTGCCAAGGGTCGGTGCACGCAATGATGGAATCAAGAAAAGTTTTTGTAAAAAGTAGGTAAATCCAGTCAGTCGCTACACTTCAACGGGTGGGTCATGACGTTTCAAGAACTTCGGTCATATTGGAGAGCGGATCTGTATCGCCATACAGGAACGCGTGGCTGGTGGAATTTGCTCGTCCATCTAATGTTCTCCGATGGCGACGAGCATTTTAGCGACGGGGTCAAATACACTTTCTATCTTCGCCTCTGTCGCTATTTACATCGATGCCGTCCTAAGATCATCTATTGGCCGTTGTATCTCATCTGCCGGAGTGTCTTCACGCATTATAAATATAAATTCGGGGTATCGATTCCACATGCCGCGCTCATCGGGCGAGGTTTGTATATCGGGCATATCAGAAACATCGTCGTGAGCGACCGTGTGATAATTGGAGAAAATTGCAACATCAGCCACGGTGTGAGCATTGGACAGGCCAATCGCGGCGTACGCAAGGGTACCGCCGTGATCGGAAACAACGTCTATATCGGCCCCGGCGTAAAAATCGTCGGAGCGGTGTGCATCGGAAACCACGTCGCGATCGGCGCCAATTGTGTCGTGACAACCGATGTGCCTGACCATGCCGTCGTCGTCGGTATTCCGGGACGAGTGATTTCCTTCGAAGGCTCCGCCGGCTATGTGAATCGCACGGATTACGATGAACAGACCACTTCATGCAGGGTGCCGGCAAGCTCCGCTCAGGGCGAGTGCGCCGTTCAAGACCATGCGCTTCCGGCACAATCTATCGGCGAAGAGGAAAGATACGAACGAGGTCACTGCGGGGGCGAGCGGGAGAGAAGGCATATCGCTTAATTCGGCTGGATGGAACCGGGATCGAGACGGTATCCGACGTTGCGTACAGTGAAAATCCGGTACCCTTCGGGGCCTAGCTTGTTCCGCAGGCTCCGGATGTGCACATCGATCGTCCTGGACTGCAGGTCCGCATCTTTGTCATGTCCCCAGACCGATTCGTAGAGCGCATCGCGACTCAGCACCCGCCCATTGGTCATAATGAGCGCCCTGAGAAGATTAAATTCCTTCGATGTCAGATGGATCGATTTGCCTTCGATCGTCACGGTATAGCGATCTAGCTGCATCTCCAGACTGCCCACCTTGAGCACGCGGGCCGGATCGGTTGGGGCGGAACGGCGCAAGCGCCCTTTCACGCGCGCGATCAATTCGTTGGCCTGAAAAGGCTTCGTGATGTAGTCGTCGGCGCCGATTTCCAGCGCGATCACTTTATCTGTTTCTTCTTCTTTGCCGCTGAGGATGATGATCGGCAAATGTGCCGTAAGGGGGTCATGGCGAATGCGCCGGCAGACTTCCAACCCGTCCAGTCCTGGCAGAATCAAATCCAACAGCACGAGATCCGGCTTCTCCCGCCTGACCGCTTCCAATGCGTCGAGTCCGTCTTGCGCGGTCGTGACTTCAAAGCCTTCGCGCTCCAACAACGACCGCAAGAGCGTGACGACGCTCTCCATATCTTCGACAATCAGTATTTTGGCCATTGCCGACACGATCTCCAGCAGGCTTACGGTTCAATTAAGCGGCGCCGGATGGAATATCGGACCAAGCCGGCCGTGTCATGTATGTCTAATTTGTCCATAATCCGATGGCGGTGACATTCGGCGGTCTTGACGCTGATCCCCAGCATGCCGGCCACCTTCTTCGTCGTCATCCCTTCCGCCACGAGTTGCAGTACTTCCCGCTCCCGGGTGGTGAGGGGATCAGAAGGGAGATCGGTCTTCCCGAGATAGGCATGGATGACAGTTTGTGAAATGCCTGGGCTCAAATAAAAAGAGCCCTTTGCCACTTCGTGGATAGCCCGCACCACGTCTTCAGCCGCCTGTGTTTTCAGCAGATAGCCTTTGACGCCGGCGCGCAACGACTCCATCACGAAGGCATCTTCGGTGTGCATGGTCAACACGAGGGATTTGGTCTTCGGCGAGATATGCCGGATCTCCCGGACGACATCCAATCCGTTGAGCAGCGGCATCATGATATCCAGGACGGCGAAGTCCGGTTGAGTCTGTTGCGCGATTCGGATGGCCTCGCGCCCGTCTCCCGCTTCCCCAACCACTGTCAACCCATCGCCCTCTAACAAGGCTTTTATACCCTGGCGCAACAACATGTGGTCGTCGGCCAGCATGACGCGGAACGCGATCGGAGAACACACATTTCGGGCTTCGCGATCCGGTCGACGACGGGTCACCATTGGTTCTGAAGACACTCGCGGTATCGGCTGCTCATGCGTCACGGCATTCTCCTTCTGTGTGTAGATACATGAACTCATTACTCGTGCTTATTTCACCCTAATAGTATAGACGTGTCTCAGTTACTAGGCTAACCCCCAAGTATCCCGCGGCAATCCCCCAGTGGTGTAACGATCGTACGAGGCAACCATGGGAAGCGGATGCCCAGGCACAAAACTAGGGTTCTACCCAGTACCGTCTTCTCGGACTCCTCTATACAGTGAGTTCATATACGAGAAGGAGGGTTTGGCTAATGACAATGACACCGACTCTTCCTATATGTTGCGTCTGCGGGCAAGTTTCCGACGAGCGAGCCGAAGCTTCGGTTGAAGTGGAATGGACGCAACTAAACACCTACCTCGACCGACACCACATAGATCAGGCCGGTATCCGACTCACCCACACGTACTGCCCCTCCTGCTACAATAAACAAGCCCGAGAATGGCGACTTCTCCCACCTGCTCCTCTTGCCGCATAAAAGATTTCATAGCAGAACATGAGAACACCGAATCGGCGATGAATCGCGATCGGCTTGCGTGGAGCTACGGCTGGTGCATGGTGGCACCGGCTCTAGCAAGCAGATTCGAAACTATCTGTCCAACAGCCGGTTGATCGTTCATGTGTTGATTGAAGTAAATGGTCCCGGCTGCAAACACGAACGCCCGGCCTCGTTCGTAGATCGTCGCTTCGTGCCGGCTGCCCGGTCTGATATTGTTCGGCACCACTGACGAGGCCAGCACGATCAGCCCCGACGGGGTTAGACCATTATTGACGAGGCTGTCCCACTCGTAGAAAACAAGGTCAGGAATTTGACTGCCGTTGGTGAGCCCGGTATTCGCATACACCCAGTGATCGGCATTCGTCACGACCCAATCGGCCGGTTGCTCGTTATGGCTACCGTCGGACATTACGCCGGTGATCTGATTCTCCGGGCGGTTTACGATTGGGTCACGGAAGAGGGTCGTAGTCAACCGCGGATTGGTCAGTCTCATCGGATCTTCAGCGGCCAATTCCTTATACCCGACCATTACCCGATTGTTCTGCTCATATCGAACCTGCCATACGAGCGTATTGCCCGTCAAAAAGGCGAGGCTTATCCCGTTTGTCAGAGCTTCCTCCAGCCGATCGAGCGTCGCCATGGTCGCATACTCATCGTGGCCGATCGTGATATACAGTCTGTGATTGCCGATCCGGCCAGCGGACCCACCGATGTCGGTGCTTGAGAAATATTCCACATCGTATCCCCGATCTTCGAGCCATCTTACCGCCTCCGCTTCTTCATAGAGAAATTTACCGGAGCCGAAACCCAACGTAATCGGGCGGTCAAGTGAGACTTTTCGCGCATGGCCTCCCGATAATCCATGTGAAGAGACGTACAGACTTTCTCCTCCGAATTCGTTGTAAGCATGCCAGGTCGCAGTGGGCACGTGTAACCCGACCTCGGCATCGCGACTGTCGTCGCGCACGATGAAGATCGCGTAGGTTTGCCATCCGTCCGCCTTCGTGAGAAGCGCAACATAGACCCCTGTCAGCCAGCTTGTTCCGTCAGCATGCCGTGTGGTGAGCGTGAAGGTCGGCGTCCAACCGGCGACGACCAGCCCGGTGGTCGGTTCAAATGTGGGGTCTGCTTGGCGCGGAGAGAGTATGGGTCCGCCTTCCCCGTACAACCGACCTCCCATGCCACTATAGCCACCCATGCGGAACACCTTCCAACTGAACTGGCCGGGCGGATTGGCCGAAACGGAAATCCGCACGTCTGATCCCGCCGCATAACTTTCCCGATCGGCATATGCAGCCAATTGACCGTTCATCGCGGCATTCCCCATGCGCCAGGCAGTGGAACCGGGCAGGGCATTTTCGCGCGCAATGGCCCTGGCCGCTTCTGAATTATTCACACTGGGCGGCGCGTTTCCAACTGAACTTTCGTTACCGCCGCCGCTACACTGTAATTGTGTCGCGAGAAGCGTCACGGTCAAGATCGATACACCAAGATGTGTCCAGGGAGAAAATCGGGATGATGCAGTGGACGTGAACATAACGATTCTCCTAGGTCATGTTGTGATAGAGGATAGAGCGAATGTGTGTCCGATCGCGGTACATGCGCAGACGTATGTGCGCCTGCGGGGTGTGGTTCGGGCGAGCCTCGCGTGGGTCAACGATGCATCCCATACTCATGCTAATGCCCAGGCGGAGGAGAAGATGGTTCTGTGTAAATCGAAACACATGCAGGACAATATCGATCATGTCACACGCATCAAAAACAGAGAAAATTTCTGCTCCCTGTCACCGACCATATAGTGCCGTTGGGTGCACCCGTACTGGGAGGGTCCCCAGCCTAAGGGTGAGGATACCCTAGCGTGTCTTCACGCTTGCCTTCAGTCTTAAGACGAGCAAGCGGTGCGGTCTATCGAAGGCAGGTAACACGTATTGAGTTTAGTGGGACTCACTCATGTGTGTCGATCAGATCCAACTCGATCTCTGAGGCGAGCGCGATAATCGTATCTGGTATCTGCCCCTGATCGAAGTGAAAGCGTTGTGCGGTTTGACTCAGTTCTAGCGTCTCCGATGCGCGATGTCTCGCTGTGCCCATGGACACCTTGTCTCCAACAGCCCGGATAGCTTGTCTGGTAAAACCGCCGGCAAACTGTCCCGTTTTCTATCCCCTTGACCAACCAGGAACTCCTCCGCCGCTCTCTCAACCGCATAGTGGTCCGTCGATTGCAGAAGGATAGGGCCGGCGGCTATGACAAACAGGTAACTCCATTCAGCAAAGGAGGTCACACGATGCGTAACGGGGAATACGAATATTATGATGACTCGACTGCATGGCCGGCGTTCGTTATCGGAGCGCTGCTGGGGGGGGGAATCGCCTTACTCCTTGCACCGAGAACGGGGAGCGAGCTGCGCGGCTTCTTGCGTGATTATGCGTCGAAGACGAAAGATGAGGCGTTGGAGCAGGGGAAAGCCGCCTGGGATAGTGCTGTGGACCAGGGGAAAGCATTCTACGACAAGGGAGAAGATGCCGTGCAGGAAGCGGGTCAGAGTGCTCGTGAGTTCAAGCAAGCCGGCAAGGAGGCACTGAAAAAGGCGTCCTGAGAGACATCGAAATCGTCTGCCTAGGCTGCATGACGTCAAACCAAGACCGGTAAAATGACTGTACGGTGGCCAGTCTGTGGAGGTGATCGCCGGCTGAGGAGTCATATCGATCGGCCGCTGTCTGTTTCGGCCGAAGTTATCGATAGGGATGTTAGTCGGCACGACAGAGTGGCCGCTCAGTGAAGGCAAAAACTCCTCATGGCTCTCGATCTCCACCTCAATCATATACTCGAGGCGGGTGCCTCAAGCGGCTTTGCGAAAACTCGATGATTGTGTGCCACCGCGTTTGTGCTTCTTCATCACCTTGTTTTTCCGTGTAGCGATCTCTTCCTCCTGATCCATCTGACGGACGAAATTCTTTCGTATGATCTTCAATGTTTGAGGACGGCGGTGATTGGGCTTGAGAAGATCGAAGAGATCTTGGGAATCTTTTTCGAATTCCATCTCCTCGTCCTCAGCTTCAGTAGTATGTCGATCAGATTTCCTGCCTCGCATAGCTCCCTCCTGTGATAGACGTGCATCATTCGCCCATTCTCACTTTACCGGTGTTGTAAAAGGGGAGGCAGAGGAGGGAGACTCCTCTGCCTCAGTTGCCTTCCCGCGTGGGACCCGCTTGCGTCATGGTCATAGAAAGCGAGAGTGGGCGACTCTCATGTTTGCTCTATGACGAAGGCCGAACGGGGGCACGTTCGGTTCCTCCCGTCATGCGGGCCTTTACGCATAGAAGACAACGCCTTCACCACTGGAGTTTTTCACGCTGATCACGATATTCAACCTTCGTTCAGGCAGCCAGCGAGGGCGTCAGGCCGTCCCGCCGCCGCTGCATGGCGACCCCCAGAGCTTGCACATCCAGTTCAGACGCAGCTAGAGGGAGAATGTCGGCCTCTTCTCCGGCGATATGCTCCAGAACGGCGTCTTCGAGTTGCATAAACAATTTCCGATAGTCGGAACCTCGCGAGTCGAGCGTCTTCAATTGTTCGATGAGTGCCTCCACCGTCTGATGTTCTTCATACGCCTGAGCGATGACGTCTTCGTTATCCTCTTCCTCGTCGACCTGCATGTTCATCCCGTCGAGTCTCCCCCCGTCGAGACCCTGCTTTTCTTCTTCGCCGGTTTCCGACATGTCGACGCCGTTTTTTTCGATCGACGAACCGAGTACATCGGGAGGGTTGAGCTTCCTCCGGACCGCTGGATAAAAGAGTTCTTCTTCCAAGGTGGCATGAATGGTCAGTTCGATACACAGCCGGTTGGCGAGATCAGTCTTCTCATCCGCTGATGCGACGTTGAATTGATCGAACATTTTTTTAATCAGCTTGTGGTCGGCTTTCAGCATCTTTACCGCATCGGGCGGTCTCGAAATACTCTGCGACGTTTTCTTGGACATTACGATTCCTCTTCGAGAGGCGAGATCTATCTGTTGGCGACCGTCCTGCCATTTAGATGTGGCATATCCTTATCAATACCGGCGAGTCAGCACGTGACCCTCGCTTAACTTAATTGGAGTGAAGCGTGATCCTGCCCTGTGCAAGACATGGACCTGTCATGGCCAAGGTGGGAAAAGTAAAGGGATTGGCTGGAGCTGTTCCTCTGTGCGGGGCGCAGCAATCTTTGGCCAAAAAGGATTTCACACGCAATATTGACTAGTCCGGACAGAATGTTCTTTCTTCGGACAGGTCTTCCTGGGGAAACAGCGGAGAGGGTCGTCCTTGTCTAGGACGGCACCCGGCGGGCCGATCGAGAGAATCTAGCCTTCCGCGATCGGCCACCACTTTCGGCCGGTCAATTCCGTGTCACCTCTCCTTTGCTTCTCGAACCAATGGACGAAGCTGCACGGTGAGTACCGAATGAACCCGGTCAGGTTCAATGATGCGCCGTGTGAAATTGCCGTCCGCGTTGGACCAAACCACGGATCTTCTGTCCTCATTTAAGACAAGTTGTCTACACCCACTTGTCTTTTCCCTGATGTTTCGCTCGCTCCACTCACAACTTGAAGAGAGATTCATTCATGCCGAGAAGCGATGGGCGGAGCGGGTCGCCTCGTCACACAGGTCATCTTTCTCCCGACTCGCCAGGTTAATTATCCCAGAAGCCTAACCCTATGCACGCGAGGCGGCCCGGTTCGCGATTTGCATCAACAGTAGGGGCACCGGATGGAACCCTCATGTTTTTCAACAAGAGACGAGAATGAGAGGGCCAGGGAACTATGGAGTACCCTAGGAAAACTTTAAGAGACGTCTCGAATACATTGTTGAGCGAGGGTTTGGCAAGCGAGATCCTAGGGAGACACGCAATATAAGGATGGACTTAATTGTGATGTACTGAGGCCTATGAGAGACCAACGTGTCTCATCAGGACACCAGCTAGAAATGTAGAAAGGAGATCGTTACCATGCAACTGGTTCAAGATGATTTCATCATCAGGGAAGTGGGCCACGACGAGATAGTTTGTGACACGCTGCTTGAGTGGTATGGCCGACGTCCATCCCTACGGGATGTCGAGGTCACAGTGTTGAATGGCATTGCGATTCTCCGTGGACGTATCACAACTCAGAGGGATCGAACCCTCGCGGTCGACCTTGCGCTGGCTGCCGGGGCTGATGAAGTACAAGACGAATTATTGTTAACCTGGCCGGTCGCGGCGTGACATGTAGCATGTAGATTGGATCAGAGGGTGATAGACCGGGCGGCTCCGAGAAGGTCATGTCGGCACAAAGTCCACACGCTGCAGACGTTCACTCATACCCCTTGCATAATTGACGGATGCCAGCAGGCAGCTGGTTGTCAGGCCGTTGATGCACGCGATACCCTGCGGCTACCGGGATGTGACGACGGATGGGTGGGATTGCATGATGGCAATTGGAGGGGCAAAGATGAGCAAGAGACGATGGGCCGGAATCGGACTGGGGCTGGGGGGCCTGCTAGTTGCAGGATGCGGCGGCGGCGAGCAGGGGAAGAGCTATTTGATCCGGCACGCAGTTGTGACACTTTCTCAGGCCGCGGAAATCGCGGAATCGACTGCACCTGGGCGAGCCGTGAAAGCTGAGCTGGAGTTTTCACACAGCCGCGTGATGTACCAGGTGGAAATCATCGATGCCGTCAACAATACCCGCAAGATATGGATTGACGCGGAAACGGGCAAGGTCGGGAAATGACGGGCGGGTTCAGGCGGATGCTATGCCAAGCAAAAAACATCGAAATTAACTAAGCTGTTTCGTGTCCACGTGTTGCATTGTGGGAAGAATGCGAAGACCACGGTTGTGGATTCTGATGTACCCACGTGAGTGAACTGAGGACCTTCCGGCGACATTTCTTTACATCTACCCGCACCTTCAATGCGTGCGTTCTAAAAAACTTCTGACTAGGCTTCGCCGTCATGCAGCGGCTTGCTGAGTGCTTGAGGGAATCGTCCGTGCCGGACCTCTAAGCTGCTTCGCCAGCCCGTGCGTCGCACAGCGAACGGTATGGAGGAGATCCGATGAATCGAAGGGCTTCGGCAGCACCGCATAAGCCGGAGCGAGGAGACTGTTTCTCGCCTGCTCAATCAAGAATGCATCGCTGGAGGCAAGAATCACCGGCGTATGAGGCCACATCGCCTGTGCCAGGTCGAGCAATTCCAATCCATCCATTTTCGGCATATGGTAATCGGTCAGCACGGCATCGTAGCGGCGTTTCTTGAGCGCATCGAGGGCTTCTAACCCATCGCATGCTTCATACACGTTGTACCCTGCTTGACTCAGGATAAAGCACACGACAGTTCGTACAGACGCATTGTCTTCCGCTACAAGCACCCGTTTTCCATAACCATCCATTGAGGGCACCTCCTTGTCATTGAGTGGTATCCAAGGCTACGGGCTAGCAAAAAACACACCTTCATTTCCTTTTCCTCAAGGAAGATCAGTATTGATATTGCTCGCATATTAAAAGAACGGACGAGTCGATCTTTCCGAGTCGGGACAACTTGTCCTGCTAGCAGGGGAAGCCGAAATACCGCAACTTCCTCCGCAACGTTTTTCGGTGTATCCCAAGAATCTCGGAGGCCCGTCCGATATCCTGATTGTGGGATTCCAGTACACGAAGAATGTGTTCCTTTTCCAACTCGGCGAGCGTGACCCAACCACGGGCCTGGTCGGCAGTCTGCACGGTGGCAGCCTGCACGCACTGCGGTAAGTCCTCTGGAAAAATGACTGTGTGAGAGGTCAGGGCGATGGCGCGTTCTACCGCATGTTCCAATTCACGGATATTCCCGGGCCATCTATACCGCGTCACCAGCGCCATGGCCTCGGACGTAATGCCGTTCACAGGAGGGGATTTTTTAGCGCCGTACATTTGAATGAAATATTGGGTCAACAGCGGTATGTCTTCCGCGCGATCGCGTAATGGCGGAATATTGATGGTGATCACATTCAGCCGATAAAACAGGTCTTCCCGGAAGGCTCCTGACTTGACCAGCGATTCCAGATCCTTCTTGGAGGCCGCAATGATGC
>Ga0187893_10005621_pt1 | contig 22256 bp, 25 predicted proteins | sample MA1701074metaG_FD_139574 | JGI IMG/M metagenome (GOLD analysis project Ga0187893, IMG submission 139574) | White microbial mat communities from a basaltic lava cave in the Kipuka Kanohina Cave System on the Island of Hawaii, USA - MA170107-4 metaG ...
AGTCCGCCCTGCGGGGGGCCAGCCGGCGGTTCCGGCGCCGCTTCGAGGCCCTGGAGGCGGCGCTGGCCGCCGACGGGCGCGACGTCACCGAGGTGGAGCCCGGCGAGCTCGCCGAGCGCTGGGCCTCGCTCGGCCCGGGCAGCGCCGGCCACGCTCCGCGAGGCTGACGAGGCCGTCTCACCTAGGCCTGCTGCTGCTCGCTCCAGGCCTGGACCCGGCGCTGGGCCTCGGCGGGCTCCACCCGCTCGACCCGGGACATGATCGTCCGAGCTAGCCCGGCGCGTCGGGCCAGTCGTCCTCGGCCGTAGCCCTCGGGCCCCGGCCACCGGCCTCGGCCTCGGCCTCGGCCGCCTCGGCCGCCTCGGGGCACTCGGGGCGCAGCAGGCACCATCGGCACTGCGGCCCGGCCCGGCGGCGGGCGGGACGGCCGGCCTCGAGCTCGAGCATGCGCCGGGCCCCCTCGACGGTCCTCAGCACGGCGGCCTCGAGGGAGTCGAGGGTCACGTCCTCGTGCTGGAAGCGGCCCGAGGCGAGGTAGTAGGTGGCGACGCGGAAGGGGGGCACCCCGGTGCGCAGGGCCTGGACGAGGGCGTAGAACCGAAGGTCGTCGAGGTGACCCCGGGCCCCCTCACCGGTCTTGAGGTCGACGACGAGCACCCGGGCCGTGCTGCCCCGGGCCACGCCGAGGGCCAGGTCGACCTTGCCCTTGAGGACGACGCCGCCCCCGGCCACCACCGCCCCGAGGCGGGCCTCGGTGCGGGGTTGCCACCGGCGGGGGAGGGGCATCGGCCAGCACTCGAGGAAGGCCACGACGGCGGCGTTGGCCCGGGTGCGCACGTCGGCCTCCTCCGGGGCCGACAGCTCCCGCAGGTAGTCGGCGAGGTCGCCCTCGCCCTCGGTCAGCCGCTCGTAGGCGCCCTCGACGAGGTCGAGGGCGCTCGGGGCCCCGCCCCACCCCATGGCGAGGTCGACGGCCCGGTGGGTCACGGTGCCAGCGGCCACCGCCGGGTTCCAACGGAAGCTGTCCACCTGGTAGTGGGCCTCACAGGCGTGGACCCGGGCGAGCGCCGCCTTCGTCACCACGAGGGGCGCCTCGAGCCCGGCGGTGGCGGGACCCAGCTCGGCGTCGAGGCGGGCGGCCAGGCCGGCGGCCAGGTCCTCGTCGAAGGTGGGTCGGGGCTCGCCCGGAGCGAAGAGCCCGTCGGCCACCTGGCGCTGGGCGGGGGTCAGGGCCGGCCCGCCCCCCGCTGCCACCTCAGGGCCGGGCCTCGGCCCGGCGAGCTCGCAGCCCCACGATCGCTCCACAGAGCGCCACCACCGACGGGCCCAGCGAGCCCAGGAGGAAGATCACGATCTGGATGCGGATGAAGGTGGGGATGGTGCCGTTCTGGTACGAGTACGAGTGGAGGGAGTAGCGGACGGCCAGCAGGCTGCCGATGGCGAGGATCAGGGCGAGCACCGCCACCGCCACCACCCCGGCGGTGCTGGCCTGGCCCTGGAACGGGGTGACCGGTCGGCGGAGCAGGTCGGGCAGGAAGAGCAGGACGAGGCCGCCCACGAGCAGAGCCAGCGTGGGGGGCCCGAGAGCACCGAAGGGGTAGCCGAGCCGGTGGAGCAGGTCGGTCGGCACCCCCTGGGGCTGGTTCTGGCTGCCGTCGAGCGTGAAGCCCTGGACGAGGGCCCCGAGCACCTGGGTGGCCACCACGACGACGAGCCCGACGCCGACCATGGCCAGCAGGCCGACCCAGCGGTCGGGCCCCCCCAGCGTCGGCCGGCCGGCGGCCGCCAGCGGTGGCGGCGCGGTGAGCGGGCCCGGGGACGGCCGAGCCACCGGTGGGGGGGTCGGGGGAGGGGGGGGTACGGCGCTGTCGGGCACGGGCCGGTCGGGCACGGCGTTGTCGTCGGGGAGGGGGTGGTCGGGCACGGCGCTGTCGGGCACGGGCCGGTCGGGCACGGGCCGGTCGGGCACGGGCCGGTCGGGCACGGGGCGGTCGGGCACGGGGCGGTCGGGCACGGGGTTGTCGTGGGGGAGGGGGCTGTCGGGCATGGTCCCCAGCCTGTCGCCTCCCGCCCGCGCTGTCACTCGCGCCCGGCGAGTGTCGCCCCGGCCCGACGGGCGCGAAACCCCGTCGCCGCTGTCGCAGGGCCCTGCGAGACTGCGGGCGTGCCCCTCCCGCCCGGCGTCGCCGGCCCGTCCGCCCTGGCCTTCGCCCGCCTGGCTCGGTGCCTCACCGCCGCCGCCCGGGCTCGGGGCTTGGGCGAGGTCGCCTTCCGCAGCCCGCCCCGCCTCCCGGGGGTCGACCGCAGCCTCCTCCGCCGCCCGGGGATCACGGTGGTGGCGGTTCGCCGCCGCGGCCGGCCCGGGCCGGAGGTGCTCGACGACATGGTCGAGGGCGTGGTCGCCGCCGCCGGTCTCAGCGGCGCCGAGGCCGAGGCCCAGCGCCATGCCCTCCGGTCCTCGGTGGCTGGCGCTCCGGCCCGCTCGGCCGCCTGAGGTGGCCCGGGGGCCGCGGGCCGCACCCGCCACCATCCGCCCGGTCCGCTCCGAGGAGCACGCGGCCGTGGCCGAGCTCGTGGTGGGCGTCTACGAGGAGGTCCTCGGCGACTGGCTCGACGACGAGTACCGGGTCGTGCTGGCCGACGTGGCCGGCCGGGCCGAGGTGGCCGAGGTGCTCGTGGCCGTCGACGAGGCCGGCGCGGTGGTGGGCACCGCCACCTACATGCCCCCGACCCCCGGCGGGGGGGATGGCGAGGGCGGCCCCGGCGCGGAGGCGGAGGGCCGGAGTGGCATCCGCATGCTGGCGGTGGCCCCGGCCGCCCGCCGCCGGGGGTGGGGCCGGGCCCTGGTCGAGGCGTGCGTGGCCCGGGCTCGGGCCGACGGGTGCCGGGAGGTGGCGCTCCACACCACCCCGCTCATGGTCGGGGCCCAGGCCCTCTACGAGGGCGCGGGCTTCGTGCGCGAGCCGGCTGGCGACCGGCCCCTGCCCCGCCGGGGCGCCATCCTCGGCTACGTGAGGGTGCTGGGTTGATCGTCGGGAGCGAGGCGGGCCAGGGCGGCCCCGAGCGCCTCGAGCTCGGCCACGGTGAGGGTGGCGAGCTCGGCCGGCGGCTCGTGGATCCGCTCGAGGAGCTCGTGCTTGAGCCGGAGGCCCTCGGGGGTGAGGACCACGGCCTTCACCCGGCGATCGGAGGGCAGCACCCGGCGCTCCACGAGGCCCCGCTCCTCGAGGCGATCCACCATCCAGGTGGCGTTCGAAGCGTCGCAGGCCCACGTCTCGGCCAGGGACCGCATGGGCCGGGGGTCGTCGGGCTCCAGGGCGAGCAGCCCCTTCATGTCCCCGAAGCTGATCCCCAGCTCGCCGAGGATGCCGGCCATGCGCTCGCGATGGGCGAGGAACACGGCCAGCATGCGGGCCCAGGCCCGGGCGGCCGCCTCGGACTTCCTGAGCCGAGGGCCGCGTGCCACGGGTCCAACCTACCACCACCAGCCGAGATGGTTCAATCACCATGAAGGTAGGACAACTTCAACACTTGACATGGTTGAAGCAAAGCGCGAGCCTGCAACGATGGTAGAAGCAGCGCAGCGGGACGGGCCCACGGTGCGGGCCGAGGGCCTCCGCAAGCGGTTCGGTGACGTGGTGGCCCTCGACGGGGTCGACCTCGAGGTCGCCCCGGGCGAGGTCGTGGGGCTCCTCGGCCCCAACGGCGCCGGCAAGACCACCACGGTGCGGATCCTCACGACCGTGCTCGCTCCCGACGGGGGCGAGGCCACGGTCGCCGGCTACGACGTGGTGCGCCACCCCGACGCCGTGCGCCGCCGCATCGGCCTCGCCGGCCAGTTCGCCGCCGTCGACGGCAACCTCACCGGGCGGGAGAACCTCCACCTCATCGGCAAGCTCACCCAGATGCCCCGGTCGACGGTGCCCGGCCGGGCCGGCGAGCTCCTCGACCGCTTCGGCCTCACCGATGCCGCCGACCGACCGGCCCGCACCTACTCGGGGGGCATGCGGCGCCGCCTCGACGTCGCCGCTGCCCTGGTCCACCGGCCTCCGGTGCTCTTCCTCGACGAGCCCACCACCGGGCTCGACCCCCAGAGCCGGGCCCAGCTCTGGGAGATGATCCGTGAGCTCGTGGCCGAGGGCACCACGGTGCTGCTCACCACCCAGTACCTGGAAGAGGCCGACCGCCTGGCCGTGCGGATCGTGGTCGTGGACGGCGGCAAGGTCATCGCCGAGGGCACGCCCAACGAGCTCAAGGCCAAGCTCGGGGGCACGGTGGTGGAGATCGGCCTCGAGGACGAGGACGGGGCGCGCCGAGCCGTGCCCCTCGTGGGCTCGGCCGGGGTGGCCCCCGACCGAGAGGGCAACCTCGTGCGGTTCAGCACACCGGTGGGCGCCCTGTCCCTGCTCGGGGTGCTGCGGGCCCTGGAGGACGGCGGCCTCGCCCCCGCCAGCCTGAGCGTCCGCGACCCCAGCCTCGACGACGTGTTCCTCTCCCTCACCGGCCACCACGTGCGGGCCGAGGGGTCGGGGGGGCGGTCAGGGCGCCAGGGCCGCCGGTCCCGCCGGGGTGCGGCATGAGCGCCGCCCCCACGCTGACCTCCGAGGCCCGGGTCCGGCGGTCCCCGGCCACGGCGCTGGTGGCCGACGGGCTGGCGGTCACGGGCCGCAACCTCCTGGCCTACGTGCGCATCCCCCAGCTCGTGGTCTTCTCCACCATCCAGCCGGTGATCTTCGTCCTCCTCTTCCGCTACGTCTTCGGGGGGGCCATCGACGTCCCCGGTGGGTCCTACGTGAACTACCTCATGCCCGGCATCTTCGCCCAGACGGTGGTGTTCGGTTCCATCGGCACCGCCGTGGGCCTGGCTACCGACGTGCGCTCGGGCCTCGTGGAGCGGTTCCGCTCGCTGCCCATGGCCCGCTCGGCGGTGCTCACCGGCCGCACGGCCGCCGACGGGGTGCGCAACGTCTTCGTCGTGCTGCTCATGACCGTCGTGGGCTACCTCGTCGGCTTCCGGGTGCAGACCAACGTCGCCGCCTTCCTCGCCGCCCTCGCCCTCATCGTGGCCTTCGGCTACGCCTTCTCCTGGATCTTCGCCACCGTGGGCCTGGCCGTCGCCGACCCCGAGTCGGCCCAGGCCGCCGCCTTCCCGGTGATGGCCCCGCTCGTCTTCGCCTCCTCGGCCTTCGTGCCCCTCGACACGATGCCCGGATGGCTCCAGGGCTTCGCCGCCAACCAGCCGGTCTCGGTGGTGGTGGACGCCACCCGGGCCCTCGTGCTCGGCGGCCCCACGAGCCGGCCCGTGCTCGAGGCCCTGGCCTGGATCGTCGCCATCGTCGCCGTGTTCGGTCCGGTGGCCGTGGCCCGCTACCGCCGCATGGCCTGACCCGGGCTCGCCACATCCCGCCCGACCGAGGCGGGCCGGTCCCTCGGCTCAGCAGTCGGCCAGGGCGCGAAGGGCCTCGCACAACGCCGCTCGGCGCGCCCCGGGCCGGCCCACTCGGGTCGTGAGGGCGCTCCGGCGGACTCGCTGGAGGTTGTCGAAGGTGGCCGCGCCGTCGACGGCGAGCCCCTCGCCGTCGACGAGAGCGATCTCGGTCGGGATGGCGCGGACGGTGCGGGTGAGGGGCGCCACGACGATCGCGGTGAGCACCGGCACCGCTTCGAAGCGGGTCACGACGAGCACGGGACGGCGCATGCCCTCCACCTCAGCCCTCCAGATGTCGCTCTGCTCGGGGATCGTCGCGTCGACCGCCTCGGCAAGCCGACGATCCGCGCGCGTCACGAGCTGCGTCATGCTCCGAGCACAGCGTGCTGCAATGCGGTGGCCGGCTCGATCGTCTCATCGGCGTCGCGCTGGACCTGCAGCACCTGGATTCGACGGTTCGGGAGCCCGTGGGGCGCGGCTCCGGCAAGAAGTCGTCCCGCCAGGTGCCGACGGGTGGGGACGGAGGGACTCGAACCCTCACTGGGGGCGGTTTAAGCGCCCTGCCTCTGCCGTTGGGCTACGTCCCCGGATCGGGGCCCGGCCGCGCCGGTGCCCGCCAACGTCCTCGTCACCCCGAGGTCGGCGGACTCTCTTCCGCCGTGGCGGGCGGAGCCGTGGTGGGCGGAGCCGTCGTGGGCGGAGCCGTGGTGGGCGGAGCCGTCGTGGGCGGAGCCGTCGTGGGCGGAGCCGTCGTGGGCGGAGCCGTCGTGGGTGGCGGGTTCGTGGGTGGCGGGTTCGTGGGTGGCGGGTTCGTGGGTGGCGGGTTCGTGGGTGGCGGGTTCGTGGCCGGGGGCCGGGTGGCGGGGGGCCGGGTTGCCGGGGGCCTGGTGGTGGTGTCGGGCGCTCCGGGGACCGTGGTGGTGGTCTCCTCGGGCGCCGAGGTGGAGGTGGTCTCCTCCGGCTCGGTGGTCGTGGTGGTGGCGGGGGCGAGGGTGGTGGTCGTGGCGGCGGCGGGGCTCACCTGGACGTCGGCGTCGGGGCCGCCGGCCGCCAGCTCGAGCACGAGGGCCACGAGGGCCACACCGGCCAGGGCGTAGAGGGCGGCGTTGAGCCGGTAGGCGGTGGAGAGCCCCGCCCACCAGGAGCGTGCCGCTCGGGGCCAGGCCCGCAGCACCTCGAGGGGGCTCCCTGCGTCGTCGTCGGCCATGGGGTCCATCCTGTCGCACCTCGGGGGCCCCGCCCGGTTGGTGGGCGGGTCTCACCGTAGGGAAAGCTACCCGGGTGCAACCCTGGCCTGGATTCGCCAACCCTCTGGGCCCCACCTGGGACGGGGAGGGCACGAACTTCTCGCTGTTCTCGGAGAACGCCGAGCGGGTCGAGCTCTGCCTGTTCTCCCCCGAGGGTGAGGAGGTCCGCTACGACCTCACCGAGGCCGACGCCTTCATCTGGCACGGCTACCTCCCCGGCGTCGGGCCTGGTCAGCGCTACGGCTACCGGGTCCACGGTCCCTACGATCCGGCCAACGGGCACCGGTTCAACCCCGCCAAGCTCCTCGTCGACCCCTACGCCCCGGCCATCGAGGGCGCCCTCGACTGGGACGACGCCGTCTTCGGCTACACCGTGGGCAACCCCGATGGGGGGCCCGACCCCCGCGACTCCGCCCCCCACGTGCCCCGCTCGGTGGTGGCCGACGTGCTCTTCCCGTGGGGCCACGACCACCGCCCCCAGACCCCCTGGCACGAGACGGTGATCTACGAGGTCCACGTGAAGGGCTTCACCCACCGCCACCCCGGCGTGGCCCCCGAGCTGCGCGGCACCTACGCCGGGCTGGCCAGCCCGCCGGCCATCGACTACCTCAGCCACCTCGGTGTCACCGCCGTGGAGCTCCTCCCCGTGCACCAGTCGGTGTCCGAGCACAGCCTCGTCGAGCGGGGACTGGCCAACTACTGGGGCTACAACACGCTGGGGTACTTCGCCCCTCACGCCGCCTACGCCTCGGCCGGCGGCGGCGGCCAGGTGCGGGAGTTCAAGGCCATGGTCCGCAACCTCCACGCCGCCGGGATCGAGGTCATCCTCGACGTCGTCTACAACCACACGGCCGAGGGCAACCACCTCGGTCCCACGCTCAGCTTCCGGGGCATCGACAACGCCAGCTACTACCGCCTCGTCGAGGCCGACCGGCGCATGTACATGGACTACACGGGCACGGGCAACACCCTCAACGTCCGCCACCCCGAGGCCCTGCGGCTCATCATGGACAGCCTGCGCTACTGGGTGACGGAGATGCACGTCGACGGCTTCCGCTTCGACCTCGCCGCCGCCCTGGCCCGGGGCTTCCACGCCGTCGACCGGCTCTCGGCCTTCTTCGACCTCATCCACCAGGACCCCGTGGTGTCCCAGGTGAAGCTCATCGCCGAGCCCTGGGACGTGGGCGAGGGTGGCTACCAGGTGGGCAACTTCCCCGTGCTGTGGACGGAGTGGAACGGCCTCTACCGCGACGCCGTGCGGGACTTCTGGCGGGGCCTGGGAGCGAACATGGGGGAGATGGGCTATCGGCTCACCGGCTCCTCGGACCTCTACCAGGCCGACGGGCGCCGGCCCAACGCCTCCATCAACTTCGTCACCGCTCACGACGGCTTCACCCTCGCCGACCTCGTCTCCTACAACGCCAAGCACAACGAGGCCAACGGCGAGGGCAACCGGGACGGCAGCGACGACAACCGCTCGTGGAACTGCGGGGCGGAGGGCCCCACCGACGACCCCGCCGTGCTCGAGCTCAGGCGTCGCCAGGTGCGCAACCTGCTCACCACCCTCATGCTCTCCCAGGGCGTGCCCATGCTCCTGGGGGGCGACGAGATCGGCCGCACCCAGGGCGGGAACAACAACGGCTACTGCCAGGACAGCGACCTGAGCTGGTTCGACTGGGAGCTCGAGGGCGACCAGATGGAGCTCCTCGTCTTCACCCGCCGGCTCATCGAGCTCCGCCGCCGCCACCCCGTCTTCCGCCGCCGCCGGTTCTTCCAGGGCCGGCCCATCCACGACCGCCAGCTCGCCGACATCGAGTGGTTCTCCGCCAACGGCGACAAGATGACCGATGCCGAGTGGGCCTCGGGGCACACCCGGGCCCTGGGGATGTTCCTCAACGGCCAGGAGATCCCCAGCGCCGGGCGCCGGGGGGAGCGCATCGTCGACGACAGCTTCCTCGTCGTGCTCAACGGGGAGGAGCCCGTGGACTTCCGGGTGCCGGGCAAGCCCTGGGCCTCGAGCTACCAGCTCGTGCTCGACACCCGGGTCGGCTTCGTCGACCCCGGTCCCCGGCGCAGCGGCCGGGTGCGGGCCGGGGCGACGCTGTCCCTCGACCACCGGGTCGTCGTGGTGCTCCGCAAGGTGAGCTGAGCGCCCGGCGCCTACTCGGCCCGGGAGAACCGCCGGATGGCCAGGGCGAGCACGGCCGCCCCCGTGGCCGTGAGGACCAGGAGCTGCACGGCCACGGGCACGGTCCAGCCCCACCACGTGAGCGAGCCACCCAGCGCCATGGATCCCGTGCCCTCGAGGTGGGCGAAGACGAGCTCGCGCATGGGCAGCACGGCGTAGGTCACGGGGTTGACCTTCGTGGCCAGCGCCAGCCACCCGGGCAGGCCCGAGGTGGGGTAGAGGGCCCCGGACAGGAACATCATGGGGGTGATGACGGCCTGCATCACGGGCATGACCGACTGGATGTCGGCCACCTTGGCCCCGAGCAGGAGGCCGAAGGCGGTGATGACGAGGGCGGCGAGGAAGGCCACCCCGAGGAGCCCGAGGAGCAGCACCGGCGAGTAGGGCACCCCGGCCAGCCCGGCCAGGGCCAGCACCACCGACGCCTGGGCCGTGGCCACGATGGCTCCTCCCAGGCACTTGCCGACGAGGATGGAGGAGCGTCGGATGGGGGCAACGAGCATCTCCCGGAGGAACCCGAACTCCCGGTCCCACACCACCGACACGCCCGAGAAGACCGAGGTGAACATCACCGTGGTGGCGAGGACGCCGGGGAAGAGGAAGGTGCGGAAGTCGGCCCCGGCGGCACCGGCCGAGACGACCCGGGAGAGGCCGGTACCCAGCACGAACAGCCACAGGAGGGGCTGGACCAGGCCGGCCACGAGCCGGCGCCGGTCCTTGATCCAGCGCAGGAGCTCGCGGGTGGTCACCACCCTCACGGCCCGCAGGTCGCTGGCCAGGCCGACAGGGGCACGGCGGACGGGAGCCACCTCCAGCGGTGGGTCGGCGCGGGAGGGCCCGGGGGTCGTGGCGGGGGTGGTGGTCACGGTCCTACCGCCAGACCCGGGCCCGGGCCGGTACCGACCTCGCGCCCTCGGCGTCGCGGATCCGCCGTCCCGTGTAGCTCATGAAGACGTCGTCGAGGGTGGGCCTCGAGACGCTCACGGCCCGCACGGCCACGTCGAGGGACCCGAGGAGCCGGGGGACGAAGGTCTCTCCCCCCGCCACCCGCAGCACGAGGCCGCCGTCGACCGGCTCGGCCTCGATCCCGTAGCGCTCGGCGATGGCGGCCGCCGCCCGGGCGTCGTCGGCGGTGACGAGGCGAACCCGGTCGGTGCCGATGGCGGCCTTGAGCGCGGCGGGGTCGTCGAGGGCGACGATCTCGCCGCCGTCCATGATGGCGATGCGGTCGCAGTGCTCGGCCTCGTCCATGTAGTGGGTGGTGAGGAAGATCGTGAGGTCCTCCTGGCTGCGGAGGCGGTCGAGGTACTCCCAGATCGAGGCCCGGGTCTGGGGGTCGAGGCCCACGGTCGGCTCGTCGAGGAAGAGCACCCGGGGCGAGTGGAGCAGGCCGCGGGCGATCTCCAGGCGCCGGCGCATCCCGCCCGAGAAGGTGGCCACGTCGCGGTCCCGGCGGTCCCAGAGCCCCACGAGCTCGAGCACCTGGTGCATCCGAGACTCGAGCTCGGCCGGCGCCACCCCGTAGAGCTGGCCGTGGAAGCGGAGGTTCTGGGTGGCGGTGAGGTACTGGTCGAGGGTCTGATCCTGGAAGACGAGGCCGATCTCGCGGCGCACCTGGTCGCGCTCATCGAGGACGTCGTAGCCAGCCACCCTGGCCCGCCCCCCGCTCGGCCGCAGGAGCGTGCAGAGCATGCTGATCGTCGTCGACTTGCCGGCCCCGTTCGGCCCCAGGAAGCCGAACGTCTCCCCGGCGGCCACCTGGAAGCTCACCCCGCGCACGGCGTGCACGTCGCCGAAGCGCTTCTCGAGGTCCTCCACGTCGACCGCCACCCGGCCGGGCTCGCCCTCGATGCCCATCCGCTCCCTCCCACCCCTGATACTTGGTTATACCAACTATAGGTAGTTCCCACGGAAAGTCAACGTGGCGGCTAGGCTGGCCCGGTGACCGGCGACACCGCCACCCCCCCGGGCTCGCCCCCCGAGGCGGACGGGGTCGACGCCCTCTCGGGCGTGTACCTGCTGGGCCGCGAGATCCGTCGCCACCTCACCGACCTGCTCGGGTCGGAGCGATGGCTGGCCGACGCCGGGCTGCGGCCTCCCTGCCTGTGGGTCGTGGCCGTGGTCGATCGCTGCCAGCCGGTCTCCCAGCGCGAGATCGGCGATCACCTCGACCTCGACGCCAGCGACGTGGTGGGGGCGCTCGACGTGCTCGAGGCGGCGGGGATGGTCGAGCGCCGCCGCGACCCCGCCGACCGCCGCCGCCACGCCGTCGTGCTCACGCCGGAGGGCGAGCAGGCCGCCCGCCGCTTCGAGGTGCTGCGGGCCCAGGCCGAGGCCCGCAGCCTGGCCCGGCTGGACCCCGAGGAGCGCCGCCAGCTCGCCACCCTCCTGGCCTGGGCGCTCGACCGTCCCCTGCCGGCCACGCCCCCGGCGGCGCCGTCGGCGAGCGGCGACTAGTCGCAGCCCCGGGGCCCGGTGGTGGGGGTGGGAGGCGCCGGGGAGCCGGCCACGGCCTCGACGTCGACGAGGTGATCGGCGACCCGGCGGCGGCCAAGGCGATCTCGGCGCGGTAGCGATGCGCGAGGCGTCGCCGTCCCTCGACGACCTCGTCCGCCTCCCGGGTCGGCCGGGGCCCGGGCTCAGGGGACCGGCCGCCGCCCCGGCGTCCTGCGGCCCCGGGCCAGCTCGAGAGCCAGGGCGGCAGCCTCCTCCGGTGTGTCGGGCCGGTGGATCCCGTCCCGGGCCCGCCCGGTCCGGCGCAGCTCCCAGGTGCCCAGCCCCACCACCGGGGTGCCGGCCCGCAGGGCCAGGGCGATCTCCGAGAGGGTGCCGAACTCGCCGGCCACGGCCACCACGGCGTCGGCCGTGGCCACGACGATGGCGTTGCGGGCCTCGCCGAGGCCGGTGGCCACCGCCACGGCCACGTGGGGGTTGGCCTCGGCCCGGTCGGATCCCGGGAGGATGCCCACCGTGGTGCCGCCCGCCGCCCGAGCCCCCCGGCATACGGCCTCCATCACCCCGCCCAGCCCGCCGCACACCACCACCGCCCCGCCCTCGGCCAAGGCCCGGCCCAGGCGCTCGGCCACGCCGGCCACGGCCTCGCCGACCACCGAGCCGCCGATCACCGCCACGTACGGCGGCGGTTCCGGAGCGGGGCCGGGCGGGCCCGGGGGTCCCGGCCTAGCCAGGGCGGCCGATGCCGACGAGGTCCTTGGCGCGCCATCCCCGGTAGCGCACGGGGACGCCGGTCTGGGAGGCCTCGATCATCTGGCCGTCGCCCACGTAGATGGCGTTGTGGTGGATCCCGGCCACGCTCGGACCGAAGAAGAGGAGGTCGCCGGGCCGGATGTCGGCGACCGCCACCCGGGGGGTGTTCACGTACTGGAGGTAGGCGGAGTGGGGGAGGTAGACGCCGGCGGCCTTCCAGGCCCAGGCGGTGAGGCCCGAGCAGTCGAAGGAGTCGGGCCCCGCACCCCCCCACCGGTAGGGCTTGCCGATCTGGCGCCGGGCCTCGGCCACGGCGATGGCCCCCTTGTCGGAGGCGGCGTTGGCCGTGGCCGGAGCGGGGGCGGCAGCGGTGGCGGGTGCTGCCGCGGCCGGTGTCCGAGCCGGTGCCCGAGCCGGGGCCGGGGCGGCGGCCGCCTGGGCCCGCTCCCGGGCCGCCGTCTCCTGGGCCACGAGCTCGGCGAGCTCGCCCTGCACCCGGGCGAGGACGGCGCGCTGGGCCGCCTCGGCATCGGCCGCCGCCTGGCGCCCGGCCGCCGCTTCCGCCACCGCCGCCCCGGCCGCCGAGCGCTGCTCGGCCAGTGCCTCCTGGCGGAGCCCGAGGTCCTCGCGGGCGGCTCGCACCTCGCCCAGCACCCGGGTCTGGTCGGCCGACGCCAGCCGGAGGTACTGGCTGCGCAGCACGGTGTCGTTGCCCTCGGGGAGCAGGAGGCGGCCGATGACGCCGCCGTCGGTGCCGGTGTAGGCGGCCACCGCCGCCTCGGCCAGCCGGGTCCGGGCCTCGTCGAGGCGGCCGGTGGCCCGGGCCACCTCGGCCGCGGTGTCCTCGACCTGGCGCTGCACCTCGGCGGCCCGGGCCTCGGCCTGGTTGAACCGCTCGGCCGCCTCGCTCAGCCGGGTGCCCTGGCGATCGAGTTCCTCGGCCAAGCGGGCCGCCTCGGCCCGCTTCTCGCCCACGGTCTGAGCCCGGGCCGGCTGCGGGGCCAAGGCGCCGCCCAGGACCACGAGGGCGGCCACGACGGCGGTGAGCACGGGGCGGCGGGTCGGTGACGAGCCCGGGCGCGCCTCATGCTCGGCCTCGCCCGGAGCGGCGGGGCCGAGGGGGCCGGGGATCGGCGAGGGAGGGTGGGCGAGCCGCCGGAGCCGGCGTGGGGTCATGAACCTCGCAGGCGGGTGGGGGGTGCTGACCAGCCACGACGCTAGGCGCCGGGGGTGGCCCGGGGCAAGGCCCGGGGGCTGGTGGGGCAAGACGCCGGCCGGTGGGGTGCAGGGCCCGGTCCGGGCCCTGCACTACGGTCGGCGGCGGTGGAGGAGGCAGCCCCGCACCGGGGACCGACGCGGCTCGAGCACGACTCGCTGGGACCGGTGGCGGTGCCCGTCGCTGCTCGCTGGGGGGCCCAGACCCAGCGGGCGGTCGAGAACTTCGCCATCTCCGGCGAGCCCATGCCGGCCGCCGTCATCCGGGCCCTGGCCACGGTGAAGGCGGCGGCGGCCGAGGTGAACGCCCAGCTCGGGGTGCTCGACGCACCGGTGGCCGAGGCGGTGGCCGCCGCCGCTCGGGAGGTGGCCTCGGGGGCCCACGCCGGCGAGTTCCCCGTCGACGTCTTCCAGACGGGCTCGGGCACCTCGACGAACATGAACGTCAACGAGGTGGTGGCCCACCTCGCCTCCGAGCGCCTGGGCCGGCCCGTCCACCCCAACGACGAGGTGAACGCCTCCCAGTCGTCGAACGACGTGGTCCCCACCGCCGTCCACGTCGCCGTGCTCGCCGCCCTCGGACGCGACCTCCTCCCCGCCCTCGAGGGCCTGGCCTCCACCCTGCGCCGCCGCGCCGGCGAGCTGTCCGGCGTGGTCAAGGCGGGCCGCACCCACCTCGTCGACGCCGCCCCCGTCACCCTGGGCCAGGAGCTCGCCGGCTACGCCACCGCGGTGGAGCACGGCCTCGACCGCCTGCGGGGCTGCCGGGGCCGGCTCGGCGAGCTCGCCCTGGGGGGCAGCGCCGTGGGCACCGGGCTCAACGTGCCGGCGGGGTTCGCCGCCGCCGTGGTCGCCCGGGTGGCCGCCGCCACCGGCCTCGAGCTCGTCGAGGCCCCCGATCACTTCGAGGCCCAGGGGGGCCGGGACGCCCTCGTGGAGGTCTCGGGCGCGCTGCGCACCGTGGCCGTGAGCCTCGTACGGGTGGCCAACGACCTCCGCTGGATGGCCAGCGGCCCGGCCACGGGCCTGGGCGAGGTCCGGTTGCCGGCCCTCCAGCCGGGCAGCTCGATCATGCCCGGCAAGGTGAACCCGGTGCTCTGCGAGGTCCTCGTCCAGGTCGGCGCCCAGGTGGTGGGCAACGACGCCGCCGTGGCCTTCGCCGGGGCCTCGGGCGCCTTCGAGCTCACCACCGCCGTGCCGGTCATGGCCCGCAACGTGCTCGCCTCCATCGGGCTCCTGGCTTCGGCGGCTCGGACCTTCGACGAGCGGTGCGTGGCCGGGCTGGGTGCCGACGTGGAGCGCTGCCGGCGCCTGGCCGAGTCGTCGCCGGCGGTGGCCACCGCCCTCGCTCCCCGGCTGGGCTACGAGCGGGTGGCGGGGCTCGTCCGGCGGGCCGTGGCCGAGGGCCGGCCCGTGGTCGAGGTGGTGGCCGAGGAGCTGCCCGAGGAGGCCGAGGCCCTCGTGGCCCTCCTCGACGTGGAGGGCATGGTGGGGGGCGCCGGAGGCGCGTAGATCCCCGGATGTGCCCAGGTTGCTCCCCTAGCGCTCCACATACCCGGGGGCGCACACTGCTCGAGGTGGCGAGAGGGCTTCAGGTGGCCAAAGGGCTCGAGGTGACGAGGCAGCGCTGGCACGGCGAGGCCCGGGTACCCGGGCCCCGGGGCCGGGCCGGGCGCTGAGAGGCCGCGGGGCAGGCGTGGTCGTCGACGGCGTTGCCCTGGCCACCGAGCTCCGGCGCCGCCGGGTCCGGCCCCGGCGGATGGCCGACGAGGTCGAGGCGGTGCGGGGCTGCACCTGGATCGTGGGCGACGTGCGCGCCGCCCCCACGCCCTGGCTCGTGCTGGCGGCGCTGTCGCTCACCGCCGGGCCCCCCTCCGGGGACGGCGCCGGCGGGACCGAGGCCCCTAGAGGTGGGGGATGGGCGCCCCCGGGAAGGGCGCCGGGTCGCGAAGCCCCGGGATCTGGGGGTGGGTCCAGCCGGTGATGCGGGACAGCTCGAGGGTGAGCGCCCGCCACCCCGGGGGGTCCCAGCCCTCCACCGCGTTCACGACGGTGCCGTCCATGCCCAGGTGGACGACGGCTGGGAGGTGGCCGAGCCCGAAGGCCCGCACCGCCTCGAAGTCGGGGTCGAGGAAGGTGAGCATCTCCGATGCCCACCGGCCCAGGAACCGCCGGGCCTCGTCCTCCATGCCCGTGACCATCCACGCCACCCGGCAGTCGGCGTCCTTGTAGGTGGCGAGCACCCGGGCGGCCGTGGGCACGATGCGGGCACTGCGCTCGTGGGAGGGGTCGAGGGCCACGAACACGAGGTGGAACACGGTGAGCCAACCCCGCACCGGGCGCCCGGCGCCGTTGATAGGGGTGAGGACGAGCTCGGCGGGGGGGTGGTTGGCCACGGCGGGGAACGCTAGCCCAAGCTAGGTTCCAAGACGCCTTGTCGCCCGAGCGCCGCCCCGGGCCCGAAGGGAGTGGTCGTGGAGCTCACCAGTGACGCCTACCGGGTGGTCAAGGCCCTGCACCTCGTCACGGTCATCGCCGGCTTCGGGGCGCTGGCCCTCACCCCGGTGTGGGTGGGTCGGGCCCGGGCGGCGGGCTCGGCCGGGGGGGCGGCGGTGGCGGCCGCCGGCCTCCAGGTGGCCCGCCTGGCCGAGTGGCTGCTCTACGCCGCCGGCATCCTCGGCGTGCTCGCCGTGCTCGTCAGCGACGACGTGTGGCAGTTCAGCCAGGCCTGGATCTCCGCCGCCTTCGTGCTCTACGTCGCCGCCATCGGCGTGTTCCACGGCATGAAGCTCCCGGCCCTGCGCCGGATCGCCGCCCTCCTCGACCCGGGGTCGGCCCGCCCCGCCCCCGCCGACCTGGCCCGCGAGGTCGAGGCCGCCGAGCGCAAGGCAGCCGTGGCCACCGCCATCTTCGACGTGGTCATGGTGGTGGCGGTGGTGGTCATGGTGTGGAAGCCGGGCGCCTGAGGGAGCCGCTCGCCCCCCGGCGGGTGCCCACCATCGCCGCTGTCCTCCCCGCCCGCAACGAGGCGGCCACGGTGGCCGACGTCGTGGCCGCCTGCCGGGCCTGCGCCTACACCGAGGAGGTCATCGTCGTGGACGACGCCTCCAGCGACGACACCGCGGCCCGGGCCGCCGCCGCCGGGGCCCGGGTGCTGCGCCGGGATGCCCCCACGGGGTCCAAGGCCCACGCCATGGCCCTGGGGGTCGAGGCGGCCAAGGCCGACGCCATCCTCTTCTGCGACGCCGACTGCACCGGCCTGGCGCCGGCCCACCTCGACGCCATCTGCGAGCCCCTGGTCTCGGGCCGGGCGGTCATGTCCATCGGCTGGTTCGACTACGGGTGGCTCAACCCCGTGGTCTGCCGGTTCCCCCCCACCACCGGGGAGCGGGTGCTGCCCCGCTGGGTGTGGGACGCCGTCCCCGAGTCGAAGCGCCAGGGGTACTCCATCGAGATCATGATCAACGAGGTCGTCGCCGAGGCCCGCCTCCCGGTGGTGGCCCGGACGATGACCGGGGTGAGCCACCGCACGAAGCGGGACAAGCTCGGCCGGCGCCGGGGGTTGCGGGAGACGTGGCGCATGTTCTGGCACCTCGTCGGCCTGCCCTTCCGCCGGGTGGTCCGGTGGCGGACCTACTGGTTCTACCTCCGGGACCTCACCGTGGACCCGCCCGCCCCCCGGGGCCGGGCGAGCCCGGCGCTACCCCGGCCCCGCTCGACGGGCGAGGACCGTCACCAGGGGCGGTAGCACCACGGGCTCCTCGCCGGGGGAGACGCCGGTGAGGCTGGCCAGGTAGTCGGCCACCGGGCCGGGGCCGATGCCGGCCGGCGACTCGGCCCAGGCGTCGACGACCTCGAGGCCGGCCGCCACCGCCAGGCGGGGGAGCACGGCGCCGACGTCGGGGTGGGCGGCGTCGGGCATGGCCAGCGCTCGCCCGTCGATGCGTCCGGCCGAGGTGACGGGCTCCTGGGCCACCACCCACCCCCCGGCCCGGGTGACGCCCGCCATCCGGGCCACGACCACGGCGGGATCGTGGACGTGGAGGAGCAGGAAGCGGCAGAAGGCCAGGTCCACGGCCTCGGGCAGGAGGAGCTCCTCGGCCGGCTGGGTCAGCCCCAGGATCTGGCTGTGGCGGGCCGCGGCCCGGGCCAGCGGGTCCCGGGCGTGGGGGTCGAGGTCGACCGAGTAGACGCGCCCGGCGGGTCCCACCACCTCGGCCAGGGCCACGCTCACGTCCCCACCGCCGGCGCCCACGTCCACGCAGCGCCACCCGGGCCCCAGGCCCAGGCGCTCGAGGGCGGTGGCCAGGGGCCGGCGGTAGACGTCGTTGCGGAGCCCCAGCTCGACCATCCGGCGACTCTAGGAGGCGCCGGGCCGGCGGGGCGCCTGGGCCGTCGGCGCCTCGACCGCTACGGTGGCGTAGACCACGGGCGAGGCGGGCAGGAACCGAGTCACCCGGCGGCGAAGGAGTGCTCCCCCGGCGAAGCAGTGCTCTCCCGGGGGGAGCGGTGCTACCCCGGCGAAGCAGTGCTCCCCCGGGGGAGCGTCGTGGGTCACGCCGGGGCGAAGCCCACCCCCGGGGTTGGCCCGAGAGGTTGGCCCGATCGTGGCCCTGGGCCGGGGTCGTGCAGCAAGCGTCGTGCAGCGAGCGAGGGAGGACGAGTGATCCGAGTGGCCGAGCTCCCGCTCTGGGAGGCGACGAGGGAGCAGTGGCTGCGCTCCACCCTGGCGGTGGCCCTCCTCCTGCTCAACCTCGCCGACGTGCTCTCCACCCGCACCGTGCTGGCCATGGGCGGCACCGAGGTCAACCCCCTCTCCCGCTGGCTCATCGACCAGGGCCTGCTCGCCCCGGTCAAGGTCCTCATCGTGGGTTTCGTGGCCGTGGCCGCCCACGCCGCCAGCACGCGGCGGCAGGTGTCGGCCGCCCTGGGCGCCGTGGTCGCCATCTACGCCGGCGTGGTGGCCTCGAACGTGCTCCAGATCCTCGGCGCCTGAGCCCGCCCGCCCCGCCCTTCGCCCTGCCCACCGAGGCCCTGCTCTCGTGGGCCCGCGCCCACGGGCGCCACGACCTGCCCTGGCGCCGAACGCGGGATCCCTGGGCCGTGCTGGTGAGCGAGCTCATGCTCCAACAGACCCAGGTGGCCCGGGTGGTCGAGCCCTACCGGCGGTTCCTGGCCCGGTTCCCCACCCCGGCGGCGTGCGCTGCCGCGCCGGTGGGTGAGGTCCTGCGGGCCTGGCAGGGCCTGGGCTACAACCGCCGGGCCCAGCGCCTCCACGCCGCGGCCACCACGGTGGTGGAGACCCACGGCGGGCGCCTCCCGCCGCAGGAGGCGGTGCTGCGGAGGCTCCCCGGGGTGGGGCGCTACACGGCCGCGGCCGTCGCTGTCCTCGCCTTCGGCGCCGACGCCGGGGTGGTCGACACCAACGTCGCCCGTATCCTGGCCCGGGCGGTGGCGGGCCGACCCCTGGGCGAGGCCGAGGCCTGGGCCCGGGCCGGCGAGCTCGTGCCCCCCGGCCGGGGCCGGGAGTGGACGTCGGCCCTCTTCGACCTCGGGGCCCTGGTGTGCCGGAGCCGCCGCCCGGCCTGCGACGTGTGCCCCCTGGCCGGCGGGTGCGCCTGGCGCCGAGCGTCGCGCCCGGGGGAGGGCGGCGGCGACCCTCGGGCTGGGCGGGAGCGGCCCGACCCGGCGGCGGCCACGGCGAGGGGGGCCCGGCGCCAGCCTCCCTTCGCCGGCTCCGACCGCCAGGGCCGGGGTCGCCTCGTCGAGGCCCTCCGCCACGGTGACGTGGCCCTCGAGGCAGTCGCCGCCGTCGCCGGCTGGCCGAGCGACGAGCCCCGGGCGCGCCGGGCGGTCGACGCCCTCGTGACCGAGGGGCTGGCGTGCCGCCGGGGGGGCGTGCTCACCCTGCCGGGGTGAGCGGGCCGCCCTAGCCTGGCGACGTGGCGTCGGCTCCCGATCCCGCCCGGGTACGAGCACCGAGCTTCCGCCACGTCCTCGGCCACTTCGCCACCGGGGTCACGGTGGTGGCGGGAACGGTCGAGGGCCAACCTCGGGGCCTGGCCGTGAACTCGTTCACCTCGGCGTCGCTCGATCCGCCCCTCGTCACCTTCTGCGTCGACCGTCGCTCGAGCACCTGGGAGGGCATGGCCGGCGTCGACGCGTTCTGCGTGAGCGTGCTGGCCGAGGACCAGGAGGCGCTGTGCCGCACCTTCGCCACCCACGGCGTCGATCGCTTCGCCGGCGTCGGCTGGCGCCCGGCGCCCTCCGGCGCCCCCATCCTCGGTGGGTGCCTGGCCTGGGTGGACTGCTCGATCGAGGCCACCCACCGGGCGGGCGACCACCACCTCGTGCTCGGGATGGTCCACGCCCTGGGGGTGGAGCGGGAGGTCGGGCCGCTCGTCTTCTACCGTGGCGGCTATGGCCGCTTCCAACCCTGACGACGCCCTCGCCGTGATCGAGGAGGGTGCCATCACCGGCGTGCACCTCGTGAGGCCCCGCTCCTTCGGCGACGCCCGGGGCCGCTTCGTGGAGTCCTACCGGCGGGAGTGGTTCCCCGAGGGCAGGGAGATGGTGCAGGCCAACCGGTCCGACAAGGCGGCCGGGGCCCTCGTGGGCCTCCACTACCACCGTCACCAGGCCGACTACTGGTACGCCGTGCGGGGCACGGCCCGGGTGGTGCTCGCCGACCTCCGCACCGGGTCACCCACCGAGGGCGCCACCATGGCCTTCGCGATCGGCGACCACCCCGGTGAGGAGCTGGGCGTCTACATCCCCCCCGGGATCGGCCACGGCTTCGCCGCCCTCACCGACCTCACGCTCACCTACCTCGTCGACGGCTACTACGACCCCGCCGACGAGCTCGGGGTGGCCTGGGACGATCCCGACCTCGGCCTCGACTGGGGGGTGGCCGACCCGGTGGTGTCCGAGCGTGACCGCGCCAACCCCCGGCGCCGGGCCCTCGGCCCCCAGGCGCCGGCCTACCGCCCCGATCCGCCGGCCACCGGCGCGGATCGGTGATCGTGAGCGGTGACGGGAGCCGTGCCGTCGCCGTCGTCCCCCTGGCCTGGGGTGCGGGGCCGGCGCTGGCTCGACGCCTCGTCGCCGCCGGCCAGGCCGTGGTGCTCGTGGCCGACGACGGCGGTGCCGCCGGCGTCCTCGCCGCCGAGCTGCGGGCGGCCCAGGGGCGGGTGGCGGTGCTCGTCACCGGCGAGGGCGGCCCCACCGACGCCGAGCTCGAGGCCCTCGTGGAGATGGTGGGCGAGCTCTTCCCGGCGGGGACGGGCGAGGTCGGCAGCGACGCCGGCCCGTGAGCCCTGGCTCCCCGGATCGGTGCTGCTGGCGAGCACCGGTAGGTTGGGCTCCGTGAGCGAGTGCAGCGACCGAGCGCCCCGGCGCCCCGAGCGAGCCCCCGGGCCCAGCGGGCCCGAGCGAGCCCCCGGGCCCAGCGGGCCCTAAACGAACACGGTGAAGCCTCGCATCGGCATCTCGGCCTACCCCCGCACCGTCGAGACCGCCATCGGCCCCACCCTCCTGCACACCTGCTCGCGCCACTACGTGGACAGCGTGGTCCGGGCCGGTGGCCTGCCGGTGGTGCTCCCCGTCCTCGAGGTCGACGACGCCGCCGAGCTGCTCGCCGGGGTCCACGGCCTGCTGCTCACCGGCGGCGGCGACGTGGCCCCCGCCCGCTACGGGGCCCACCCCGTCCCCGAGACCCACACCGTCGACCCGGCGCGGGACGCCTTCGAGATCCGCCTCCTGAGCGTGGCCATCGAGGGGGACCTGCCCCTGCTCGCCACCTGCCGGGGCATGCAGGTGCTCAACGTGGCCCTCGGCGGGTCGCTCATCCAGCACGTCGGAGCCGTCTCCGACCACGACCACGACCGGGTGGACGCCTGGGGCGAGGCCGTCCACCGGGTGAAGGTGGAGCCCGACAGCCACCTGGCCGACGCCCTGGGGGTGACCGAGGTGGAGGTGAACTCGCTCCACCACCAGGCGGTGGCCGAGGCCGCCCCCGGCACCCGTCCCGTGGCCTGGGCCCCCGACGGCACCATCGAGGCCATCGAGCTCCCCGGGTCGCCCCACGTCGTGGCCGTGCAGTGGCACCCCGAGCTCCTCGAGGACGTGCCCGAGCAGCAAGGCTTGTTCCGCCAGCTCGTCGAGCTGGCCGCCACCACCGCCGTCCGCTAGGCCCCAGGCGCGAGCGGGGAGGCCAGGCCGGCCGGCGCAGCGCCGGTCCCCGGTACCGGGGTCCACGCTGCCACCGGCCTCATGCCGGCCCCGGCCCCGGCCCGGCCGGCCCCGAGCGGCCGACGAGGTCCTCGAGCACCTCGACGAGCGCCGGTGCCGAGGGGGCCCAGTGGGAGGCCCCGGCCACGGCCGCCACCTCGGGGTTGCGCACGGCCTGGCCCCCGAGCACCACGGCCACGCCGGCGGCGGCGACCTCCCGGCACACGTCGGCGGCGGCGGGCAGGTGGGCCACCCGGGTGAGGCTCAGCGCCACCGCCAGGCACCGGCTGGCCCGGCCGGTCGCCACCACGAAGGCCTCGGGGGGCACGTCGGTGCCCAGCTCGAGCACGGCGAAGCGCTGCCAGCGAACGACGTTGGCCAGGATCCGGGGGGCCAGGGCATGGTGCTCCCCGGGCGGCGCCCCCACCACCACCGTGCCCCGGGTCTGGCCGGCGGGTCGGAACCGCGAGCCCAGGCGCACCACGAGCCGCTCGGCCACGGCACTGGCCAGGTGCTGGTCGGCCACCGAGGCCGTGCCCGCCGCCCAGGCCTCGCCCACGGCGGCCACGGCCGGGCCGATCACCTCGGTGCAGCACCGCGGGGGCGACACCCCGGCGGCCAGCGAGGCCTCCACCACCCACCACGCCGCCCGCTCGTCCCCGGCCACGAGGCTCGGTCGCAGGCGGGAGGACCAGTCGACGCCGTCGGGACCGTAGGCGGCATCGAGGCGGTCGGTGGCGAA
>Ga0187893_10005623_pt1 | contig 22253 bp, 19 predicted proteins | sample MA1701074metaG_FD_139574 | JGI IMG/M metagenome (GOLD analysis project Ga0187893, IMG submission 139574) | White microbial mat communities from a basaltic lava cave in the Kipuka Kanohina Cave System on the Island of Hawaii, USA - MA170107-4 metaG ...
GAACGCGTTCTGCAGCACCGTCACGACCTGCTTCAGCGAGATGCCCGTCGCGGCCAGCAGCGGCGGGAACAACTTCAGCTGGTACTGCTTTTCCAGCCCTCCCACCGAGGCCACTTCAGCGACCTGTGGCACTCGCTGCAGCGCCGGCTTGATCCGGCTCTCGTTGAGCTGACGCAGTTCGCGCAGATCAAGCGCCTGCTCGCGGTCGACGAGCGCATAGGTGTGGATCCAGCCCATGCTGCCGGCATCGGCGCCGAGCGTGACCGTCGCGTCCGGCGGCAGCCGTGGCTTCAACTCGTCCAGCCGCTCGACCACGAGCTTGCGCACGGGCTCGCGCTTGTCCGCGCTGGCCAGGATCACATGGATGAACGAGTAGCCCATGTGAGAGACGCTCCTGATTGCCTTGATACCGGGAGCACCGAGCAGCGCCTGGATGATCGGACCGGTGAGCTGGTTCTCCAGCACCTGCGGGCTGCGCTGCCACTTCGCGTAGACGACGAGCTGTGGGTCGGCGAGATCGGGAATCGCGTCCAGCGGCATGCGTTTGATCGACCACAGGCTGACGGCGACGCCGGCGGCGAGCAGGCCCCACACCCAGGCACGGTAGCGCAGGCTGGCCCGGATGATGGCGAGAAGCATCGGGCGGCAGCCGGAGCCGCATCTACTTGCCGCGCCCGACGATGTCCGACACCTGGCTGCGGTACTCGGCCAGCCGGCTCTTGCGGCTCTGTCCGCTCGACTGCAGCGAGGCGAAATCCATGCCCGGCGTGGTGGTGCAGATGCCGAGCATGGCCGCGGCCCCGGCGGCGCTCAGCTTGTGTTCGGCATCGACGAAGAAGCTGCCGATCGACACCACCCGATCGCCTTCCTCGAGACCCGCCTCCACCTGCGTGTACAGCTCGCCTTCGAGCCCGGTCGTGATCACGCGGCGAACCAGCTCGCCGGATGCGCTCTGCAGGTAGGCCACGCGCTCGGTGCCCTCGTCGATGATCGAGACGTTGGGGACCGAAAGATGCGGCCCTTCCTCGGTGAGGATCTCGAGCAGGTAGCGTGCGGTGTCAGCGCGTGCGAGGTCGCCGGAGAGCGTCGCTTCTACCAGCGCGCCGTGAGCCTGCCGGTGGATCGCGGTGACGCGTCCCTGATTCATGCGCGTCCTGCCATTGACCGCAAAGCCGCGCACGCGCTGGCCGAGCCGGATCGACTGGGCATCACGATCGTCGAGCGGCAGCGTGACCGTGTGGCGCGACGCATCGAGCGTTCCAGCGCCGCGAATCCAGCTCTGGATCGGCCGCAGCGCCACCTCGGTCAAGGTCAGCGTGATGTCGCTCGCCTGCGCCTGCGTCAACCCGGTCGCGGTGACCTCGAGCGGGCGTGTGCGCTCGCGCACGTCGGCCGCGTGCGCCGGGGCCAACCAGGCGCACGCCAGCAACGCCGCAGCCGTGCGGGCGAGCCTGGGCCAAACGCTGAACGACGACATGGCGATGCGGGCGACCTCAATGGCAGTAGTTGTCCTTGCTGTCCATCACGTGCGTGCCCCAAGGATACAGGCCGACGTTTTGCACACGCTCGACCGCCTCGGTCTGCGCGTCGATGATGTACACCGAGTGGTCGGTCGAGCTGGCGAGGTACAAGGTGCGATCGGCTGCATCGGTGGTCGCTGTCTCGATCTGGTTGTTCGGGCCGCCGATCTTGATGCGGCCGGCGTTGCGCAGCGTCCTCATGTTGTAGACGTAGATCGAGCCGCTGCTCTGGCTGATGACGAACGCCTTGCCGGCGGCGAAATTGACTCCGGTCAGGTCGGGCCCCGCCTCGAGGGTCGCGGCCACATCGTTCTTCTGCGTATCGATGATCGAGATCGTCTCGTCGCCGTTGTTCACCGAGATCGCGTACTTTCCGTCGTGGCCCATGTAGACGCGCCACGGATCGCGTCCGACGCGAATCTCCTTGATGACCTTGTCCTCGCGCGTGTCGATCACGCTCACGATGCCGAGATCGCCGTCGGCCACGTACAAGGTTCGGCCATCCAGGCTCGGCGTGGCGTTCGACCCGCCTTTCACTTTGGCGAGACTGCGCGCCGGGTCGAGCCGCGCCGTGGCAGGCACCTTGCCGAGCTGGATCTTCTTTAGCAGTTCGTGCCGCGACACGTCGATCACGCCTATCCAGTGCGCGCCGTAGTTGCTCACATAGGCCTTGGCGCCGTCGGGGGTGAAGGTGATGTTGAGCGGCTCGACCAGGCCTTCGATCGTCTTGATCACCTTCAGCGACGCCATGTCGATCACCGTCACCGAGTCGGCACCCGGGTTGCCCTGGTAGTAGTAGCGCCCGTCCGGTGTGAAGGCCAGGTGCTCGGGTGCGAAGCCGACCGGAATCTTCTTCACCACTTGCAGGGTGCGGCTGTCGATGATGTAGGCGGTGTTGCTGTTCGTTCCGCCGGTCACCACGTAGCGGCCGTCCGGCGACATCATCACCATGTGCGGGTTGACGTTGTTGCCGAGGAAGGTGCGCCCGACGATCTCCTTCGTCTCGATGTCCATGAACGCAATGTCGTTCGAATCGCGGTTGACGATCATCACGACGGCGGTCGGATCGGGCACCTTGACCGCAGCACTCGACGCCGCAGGCGTGGCCGGGCCGGGCCGGGTCTGCGGTGCTGCGGCGCCGGGCGCGGCCGCGACCAGGCATGCGCACAAGACGGTCGTGATCCACCTCGATGGCTGGCGATAGTTCGGCATTGGAGCCTCCTCAAAATTCGACCTGCATGCGCACGCCGGGCAGCAGGTAGTTCTCGTCACTGGCGCGCCGGTTCAAGTACTGCAGCAGCACCGACAGCGCCACGCTGCGCGTCAAGCGGAAGTTGTAGAACCCCTCGGATACGCGTTCGGAGTCGACGTTCGGGCCGCTCACGATCTTGGTACTGGCGACACCCAAGCCCCACGTATCCTGCGGATGGAAGGTCAGCGGTGCCTGGAAGCCCACGCCGACGCTGTTGAAGCGCATGCGTCCCTCGACCGCCCCGACAAACCCCCTGCCGTAGCGGCCGAACAAGGTGACGGCCGGCAGGATCTTCTGGTCGACGCTGAGGCCGTATGCGTTCTTCGACTCGCCGGTGCTGTTGTCCTGTCGCCCCCAGAGGCGGTAGTGTCCTTCGGGCAGCGAGAAGGGCCGGGCAAGATACTCGAGCTCGCCAAGCACATAGCGCGACGTCGACAGACTGGTCGCGTCGTCCTTGCTCTGCTGCACTCCCAGCTTGGCGTTCAAGCCGATCTTCGGGTCGTAGATGCCGACCACCCCGAGGCCGTTGCTGGTCAGCCCGAGCAGCGGGTTGTTGACGAGTGCGTCGTTGATGAACTGCGTCGCCTCGTCGTTGGCGACGGTGTTGTTGTCGACATAGTTCGTCAGGTCGAGCCGCCCGAGGCTGAGCGACAAGCGCTTGTCGTAGAACAGCGTGTTGACCCACGCCTCGCGCAGGCTCAACTGGTTGTCGCTGAGCCGGGCAGTCTGGCTGTTCAACAGATTGATGGCCGGTATCTCGCGGTCGGGCGGCGAGCCGCCGGCGCCCACCAGATCGGCGAAGAAGGTGGTGTTGCGTGCCGCCGATGAGGCCTGCAACGTGATGTCGACCGCCGAGAAGCCGAACACGTGGCCGTCGGCCTGGGTCTTCGTACCGCGTGTCTGGTGGGCGGTCTGGAACGACGTCACGTTGCTCAACCCCAGGCTGATGCCTTCCCGGCCCGCGCTGGCGAGCGCCGCTTCGATCTCCTCGCTGATCGTCTGGCGGCGAAACACCCGCTCGCGCTGATAGGTGAGCGTCGGCGTCGCGCCCGGGGTCGGCACATCGTACTGGTTGCCCTTGTCATCGACGTAGACGGTCACCTCCTTGACGATCGTCTTCGGCTCGGAGAGCACGCTGTTGGTTTCCACTGCCGTGAGGCGGTCGTCGATCTCGCCGAGCTTCTCGGCCACCGATCCCGGAGCGGCGGCTGCTGCGGCCGGCGGCTCGGCCGCAGCGCGGGCCGGCGGGGCGGCGGGCGCAGCACGACCTTTCAGATCGGACAGCGCCTGCTGCATCTCCGCGAGCCGCTTCTCGAGCAGTTCGATGCGCTTCAACAGCGCCTTGCGACTGTCGGCCGCCTCGGCGCCGTGCGCCGTCGTCGAGTAAACGCCGCAGGCTGCGGCGCAACACACCAGCAATGCCGTCGGCATGATGCGATGGGTCGTGCGCATGGAACCCCTCCGGGACTTGCGACCGGCGGGAGAAACGAGGCGATCACGGCCGGCCGCTCTTGCAACATGGTTGCAATAGTTCCGCAGCCCACGAAGCTTGTCAAGTGCGAGCTGTGCGGCGCATCGACCAGAAGCGCCTTGGGTGCGCTCAAGCCTTCCAGCGCGCGGGGTCGGGCACGATCAGCAGCCGCTGCACACGCTGGCCGCGTTTGACGTGCCGCTCGAGAATCTCCTCGATATCGGTCTCGTCCTCGTAGTGGTACCAGACGCCTTCGGGGTAGATCACCATCGTCGGGCCTTGCTCGCACACGTTGAGGCAGCCCGCCAAGTTGATGCGGATGCGCCGGTCGGCCGCGGTCACCATCGCCAGCCGGCACATGTAGTCGGCGAGGTTGCGCGAACCCTTTTCGGAGCAGCAGCCGCGCCGGTGCGTCGGCGGCCGCTCGTTGACGCAGCAGAACACGTGCACCTCGTAGAGCGGCGGCGGATCGTCGGGCAGGCTGCGCGTCATCGCGTGGTGTTCCTTCGCGGTTGCGCGCCGGCGTTCTGCCAAGGTCCAGCTCAGCTCATGGTGTGCACCCTGGCCGCGCTTCGCACGCGCCCGCGCGCCGTCCATGCCCAGATGACGACCATCAGCGCGATCAGCAGGAAGCCGGTGACCGAGAACGCGACGTCGTCGAGTTCGATCGCGGGCAGCAGCGCCTTGCCGATGTTGTAGCCCGCCACCCCGTAGGAGATGGCGACGATCAGCCAGCCGAGCGTGCGCCGGAAGCGCTGCCCTGTGGCCGCGCTCGCGCTCTTGCTGACGCGGCAGATGAGCCGGCCGTCGAGCGTGTCGGTGATGATCATGCCGAGCGTGAAGATCAGCCCCGCGGCAAGCGCGGCGAGCAGGCCGCCGCCCTTGTTGCTCGCCACGTAGCCCCAGGCTGAGGCTTGCGTGGCGGTGTCGAACACGGTGGCGAACAGCACGCCGATCGCCACCACCGCCCAGGGGCTCGAATGGTTGCGCAGCTTCTCGGGAATCAGCCTCAACTTCCAGCCGGTGGGCTGGAAACTGCCGGCGCTTCGCAGCAACAGCTTGAGGTTGAGCGTGCCGACCAGAATCAACAGCGCCGTGGGCACCCATCCGAAGACCTGCACCACCGGCTCGGGCACGCTCACGGCGCGTGTCAGCTGGCTCACGCCGACCGCGATCACGGTCACCAGGAGGCCGTGGCCGATGGCGAACAAGGTGCCGATCCACGGCGCCTGCTTGTGGTTGTGCTCGTGGTTCAGCGCACGCCACGTCAGCCCGTCGATGCAGGCGATGTGGTCCGGGTCGAGGCCGTGACGCAGCCCGAGCACGAACATCAGCACCAGTCCGGAGGCGGAAAGCAGTTCGGCGTCCATGATGTCAATCCCTTCGCGGTCAGCGCGCGATGCAAGCGGCAAAACCTTCGGCGAGCGCCTCGCGGTCGAGGTCGCGCCCGATCACCACGTATTCAGTCTTGCGCGGCTCGTCGTCCAGCCAGCGGTTGAAGCGGCTCATCGTGGTCAGCATGCGCACGCTCTGGAACACGACACGTTCGGCGAAACCCCTGGCGTTGAACACACCCTTGGTGCGCAGGTAACGATCACCCTCGCGCTGCAGCAGCGGCGCCATCCACGACATGAAGCGGTTCATGTCGATCGGCCGCTCCTCGCGCAGCACGATCGAGGTGATCGCCGGGTCGTGCTCGTGTTCGTGGTCACCGAGAAACTGCGGATCGACCTGCAGCTTGGCTTCGAGCTGGAACGCATTGGTGGCGAGGATCAGCCCGAGGTCCACCACGCCCTGCGTGCTGCGGTGGATCGGCGCGAGCGGGTTGCGCGCGCGCACCAGCCGCTCGATGCGCGCGAGGCCCGCCGTGTCGACCAGGTCGGTCTTGTTGACGAGGATGATGTCGGCAAACGCCACCTGCTCCTGTGCTTCGATGCACTGTTCGAGGTTTTTCTCCAGGTTCACCGCATCGACGACGGTGACGAACGAATCGAGCCTGGTTCCCGAGCGCACTTCCTCGGAGACGAAGAAGGTCGATGCCACCGGCGCCGGATCGGCAAGGCCGGTGGTCTCGATGAGGATCGCGTCGAGCGAGCCGGCACGTTCGCGCAGCTTGCCGATCGTCTCGATCAGGTCGCCGCGCACCGTGCAGCACAGGCAGCCGTTGTTGAACTCGACGAGTTGTTCGCCGCCTTCCTCCTGCTCGATCAGCTGGCCGTCGATGCCGACCTCGCCGAACTCGTTGACGATGACGGCCACCTTGCGCCCATGCTGCTCGCGCAGGATGTGGTTCAGCAACGTGGTCTTGCCGGAACCGAGATACCCGGTGATCACGGTGACCGGAATCCTCGGCGGGGTGGCGGGTGCGTCCATGCGTGCTCTCTTCCAATTACGCCGGCAGCGCCGGGATGCTTGCCAGAATACTCCGGCGCAACGCCCCGGCGGGCGCCACCCTGCGGCGGCAGGTGACGCGGATGCGGAGGTCGAGCGCTGCGGCATTCATTGCGCGATCAGCTTGACGAGTGCCTGCCCGGCCCGGCCGGCGAAGCTCGCCGCGCGCTCGGCGATCAGGTAGTTGCGCGCGCCGAAGATGCGCCGCACGTAGGCGTCGGCCTGCCGGTCCAGCGTGAGGCAGAAGGTCTTCACGCCCTGCCCCGCCGCCTGCGCGACGGCATGCCGCGCGTCCTCGACCAGATACTCGTCCTCGTAGACGTCGATGTCCGAGGGTTCGCCGTCGGTCAGCATCAGGATCAGTTTCGAATCGGCCGCCTCGCGTGCCAGCGCGCTCGTCGCATGGCGCAACGCGGCGCCCATGCGTGTGGAGAGCTGGCCTTGCTGGCGCCGCAGCAGCGCCTCTTCCTCGGCGCCGAAGGCGTCGTCGAAACCCTTGATCGAGATGTAGTTCACTTCATGGCGGCCGTTGGACGAGAAGCCGTGCACGGCGATGCGGTCGCGCGCGCTGTCGAGCGCTCGCGCGAGCATCGTCGCGGCGCGTTTCTCGACGTCGATGACCTTGGTGAAGCTGCCCGGCACGAAGCGCTCGGTGGACCGCGAAAGGTCCAGCAACAGCACGATCGCGGTGGCGCGGCGCCTGCGGCCGTGGCGCCGGAAAACGCGCGGGTCGGGTGTCTGGCGGCTGCGGCGGCTGACCATGCATTCGATGGCCGCGCCCAGATCGAGTTCGTCGCCAGCCTCGAGGCGGCGCAGGCGGATCGAGCGGTCCGGAATTCGCTCCAGGCCCTCGAAGCGCAGTGGCTGGCGTGCACCGCGATGGGCGCGTCCGCCTTTCGCGGCGGCCCTCGCAGGCGGCGCAGCGTCGATCACCGTGGCCCAGTTCTCGTGCAGCGCTTCGAGCTTGTTGTCCCATTCCGGGTAGCGGGTGCGGCGGCGCATGTCGACCTGCACTTCGCGCATCGGCCTGGGCTGGCTCGGCTCGAACGGACGCCGCTTCAGTTCATAGCGCTCGCGCACTACGGTCGCGTGCTCGTCTTGCGGCGCGGGCGCCAGATGGTTCCACAACAGCGAGTTGTCGTCGCGGTAGATCGGCAGCGCACGATACTTCGCGTCCGGCGCGAGGCGCATCTTCATCATCGCGACGTGCAGCTTGCGCGCCAGCTTGTCGAACGCCATCACGTGGTGCAGGTCGTGCGATGCCTCCTCGAAGCCTTCCCGGCCGGAGATGACCCAGCGATTGCCGTCGGCGTACGCCGGGTCGTGCAAGGCGCGCGCCAGCCGTGCCGTGAGCCCCTGGAAACCGAAACCCGAGGTCGCGCGCGTGGCGTCGTGGAAGAGGCCCCACAGGGTGTGCAGGCCCGGATAGCTTCGCGCCATCAGGCGCTCGACGCGCGCGTCTTCGACGAGCGACATCAGCATGGTCAGCCCCGGCGGACGGTTGCCCGCGGGTCTGCGCAAGGCCGAGAAACGCAGATGCGCGGCGGCGTGCGCGGCGCATGCCCGATAGAGCCGGCCGCGGTCCGACCCGAGCCCTTGACCGAAGCCCCTCGGCAGCCACAGCTCGTTGTCCGCGATCGTCGGGCAGCGTGGCACTCCACGCGCTGCCTCCGGATCGTGCAACTCGAACCTGAACTCCGGATAGCCGAAGCCGGCCAGGTAGTGGCGCAGCTCGCCGCTCACCGCGAGCAGCTGCTCGCCGTCGCTCTTGCCGTCATGCGAAGCAAAGGCGAGCGGGTCGTCCGACTCGAAATAGCGCAGGCGCCGCGCCGGGTCGCTGCGCCAGCGTTGCAGGCCATGCAGGACCCAGCGGCGCAACGCGGTCGCATCCACCGCGGGCGTCAAGCCGTGCAGCCTGGCGACCAGCGCGCGTGCGCAGGCGGGTTCCTCGGCCGAGGTCTGGCATAGCAGATCGATGAGCGCGATTGCCTCGTTCTCCCCGGCCAGATGCAGCGCCTGTTCGGGCATCGCCTCGAGCAGCGCGTCGTGCGTCTCGCGGTCGAGCGCGCGCAGCACATCGAGCCGCCGCGCGACACGCGGCGGCACGCCCGCGCGGGCCGCATCCCTGGGCAGCAGCGACAGGTTCTTGGCGAGCGCCACGTGCCTCATGCCCGCGCCCTCGCACTGTCGAGCCGCGGCCCGAACTGCGCTTCGACGAAGCCCTCGAGTGCCGCCGCGAGTTCCTCGTCGTCGGTGAGCGGCGCCGTCATCGCGAGCCGGCAGGCATCGTGCACGTCGATGCCTTCGGCGATCATGCCGCCGGCGTGGATCAGCATGCGTGTCGAGATGCCTTCCTCGAGCCCGCGCCCGCACAGCGCGCGTGACTGCTCGGCCACGGCCACCAGTCGGGCCGCCGTGTCCGCCGCGACGCCGCTTTCGTGGACCACCACGTCGGCCTCGATCGCCGCGGGGGGGAAGCTGAAATCGATGGCGCCGAAGCGCTGCCGCGTCGACTGCTTCAGATCCTTGGCCGCGCTCTGATAGCCCGGGTTGTACGAGACCACGAGCCGGAAGTCCGCATGCGCCTTCACCACTTCGCCGCGCTTGTCGAGTGGCAGGATGCGCCGCTCGTCGGTGAGCGGATGGATCACGACCGTGGTGTCCTGGCGTGCCTCGACCACTTCGTCGAGGTAACACAGCGCCCCGTAGCGCACCGCCAAGGTGAGCGGACCGTCGTGCCAGACGGTACCCTCGGCATCGAGCAGATAACGCCCGACCAGGTCCGAGGACGTCATGTCCTCGTTGCACGCAAGCGTGATCAGCGGCAGCTTCAACTGCCAGGCCATGTATTCGACAAAGCGCGTCTTGCCGCAGCCCGTCGGGCCCTTCAGGATCATCGGCAAGCCGCGCGCGAAGGCGGCGCGGAACAGCGCCACCTCGTTGCCCGCCGCCCGGTAATACGGCTCGGCGTCGATCAGGTAGGGGCGAACACGTTCATCCATGGATGCGGCATCGACCGGCGCGCGCCCGGCCAGATGCATCTTGGCGCGCCGATCCGGCGCGCTCGATCCTTCGATCACGATGTGTCTCGTTGCGCCACCGGGCCGGGAGGCCGAGGCTGCTTCCCCGGCCCGGTGCTTTCTAGTGCTCAGGCGCTCAAGCGTGCGCCTTCACCTTCTTCGCGTCGCCGCCCGGCGTCTTGACCACGGTCTTGGTCATCATCGCGATGCCCTCTTCCATGATCACCTTGCGGTTGGGCGGCGGCAGCTTGTCGCCGCGCAGCTGCTCGTAGGGCACCACGACCCAGCAGGCGCAGCCCCAGATGCACTCGCCGGCCATGCCTTCGAAGCGGATCGCCGGTTCGGAGAGCATCGGCCCGATGTCGATCAGCCACGCATGCTCGTTGAGCTTGGTCTCCCATTCGAGCTTGTCGTACTTGGCCTGGCTGTCCCAGAACGCCTGCAGGTCGGTCTTCGCGACACCCGGCAGGATGATGTTGGCGTACGCCGTCAAGGTGTCGAAGAACTCGTGGTTGGCGGCCTGGTACGTCGAGTCGCCTTCGAGCAGGTACTGCTTCGTGATCAGGTCCTTGAAGCCCTTGTTCAGCGAATCGACGTTCATGTCGCGCGACGCGTGCACGTGCACCTCGGCGTAGTCGGTCTTGAAACCGTCCTTCAGGCCGCTGTACTTGGGCACGAAGTCGATCCACTGCGACATCACCGCGTCCCACTTCGAGCCAGCCTCGCCAGGCAGCACCTGCACGCCGGGGTGCGTGAGCTTGGCGACGTCGAACAAGGTCCAGTTGCGCGACTTGCCCGACAGCGTCTCGTGCGGCGCGCCGGTGAAGCCGGCTGGACGCAGCGCTCGGAACAGCACGCGCCCGTTCTCCAGCACCGCGAAGCGCATGAACGAGTCGGCGACGAAGCGGTTCGTCACCGTCTCCTTGAAGCCCTGGCGCACCTCGGGCAGGCCGGTGGTGGTGTAGGCGGTCAGCCGCTGCCAGCTCTGCTCGGGGTTGACGACGAAGAAGCCGCCGGTGAACGGGCTGCGATAGAGGTCGCCCCAGACCACCGTGACGCCGGCGTTCTTGTCGTCGTCGAGCATGCAGTCGAGGTCGTTGAGCGTCGTGTACTGCGAGGCGTTGTTGTAGTAGGCCGGGTCGTCGCCGCTGTGGCTCAACTGGCCCACGCCGATGACCGGGATGCGCCGGCCGAGCTTGACGTTGGAGAGGTGGCGCGCCAGATCGACAACCATGCCACTGCCGGTGCCGCCGGCCATGCTGAACGCGACCAGCACCATCGAGGGCAGGGTCGCCTTCTCGATCGTGTCAACGAAGTCGCGCAGCGCCTTGTCCATCGGCCGATCGCCTGCGTAGTAGGCGTTGGCGTAGATGCCCTTGGCGACGGCGCGCGGGAAATGGTTGCCGGCCTTCGGCAGCTCGTACTTGTGCGGCACGTACGACTCGAAGTTCGGGTTCCAGTAGTAGCGCGGGTACTCGAGCTTGAGGAACTCGCGCGTGCGGTTCATGCCCTCGAAGAACTCGTCCTTCGGTGGCACGGGCAGCGCGACGCGGATGAAGTTGAAGCGATCGGCCGGGATGCCGCGCGACTCCAGGCGCTTCTTGAACGAGTTGGCGTAGTCGGTCACGACGCCCATGTCCTGGTCGCCGATGTCGACGATCATCGCGGCGAAAGTGGCGCGAGGATCGGTCAGCAGATCCTCGACCTCGCCGGTACGCAGCAAGGCCTCGAGATAGACCATGCCGGTACGGCCGATGCCGATGGCGTGGATGCAGTGTGGAGACTGCACCCCGGTTGCACTGTGGTACATCGATGAAGTCATGTGGGAGCTCCTCGGGTTGAGTGGGGACTTCGGTAGCAGAGCAAGGCGCCGCCGTTGGCGCCCTCTTCTCAGGGCGGGACTTTCACCCGTCTTCCCTCCTGGGTTGGGATGTCCATGAGGTTCAGCAGCGAATCGAGAACGTCTCTGTCTGGTCGAGAAAGCCCAGGTCGCGCAGGATGTGCGCCACCGAGGTGGCGCGTTCGTTGGCCACGTAGAGCATGTAGTCCTCGACGAACAGGCCCGGGTCGCGCGAGATCGTGCCGGCCTCGATCAACTCGACGCCCTTCTCGAGGTTGGCGCGGTGCAGGGTCGCCTTCCAGATCGGCGACTCGATGTAGACCGCCTCGTCGTCGACTCGCGCGACCTGCAGGAACTTGCCTCCGGTCACAGTGGGCACCTTGAAGCCGTTGCCGTATTTCTGCTGCACCTGCGACCAGTCGAGCGGCATGGATCCTCCGTGCGTGCGATGGATGGCGATCAGGCAGCCCGCGCCAGCGGCTGCGCGTCGGGCTGGCCGCGCAGTTCGTCCAGCGACACGGCGATCCACTGCTGGCTCTGGCCGATGCCGGCACCGGCCATGCCTTCGATGCGTGTCGAGGGCTCGCACAGCAGTACGCCCTGCTCGAGCAGGAGCGCGTGGTCGCGCAACCGCTTTGCCTCGCTGCTCGTGTCGTAGGCGTCGCGCGCTTCGTGGAACCAGTTCAGATCGGTCTTCGCGACGCGCGGCAGCATGAACTGCACGGAACCGTCGCGGCCGCCCTCGGCGGCGTGTGGCGCCACCTCGGGTGCGAACGCGGATTGCAGGCTCGCGGCAAGCGGCGCCGTGCCGGTGTGCGCCGCGTCGGCAACACGCATCTCGATGAATTCGGGCACGTAGCCGGGCAAGAGGCCAAACTGCTTGGGCAGCTGCGGGCCGACGGCAACCGGCACGCCGGACACGTCGGCGTAGCCGCAGAGGTGGATCCACTTCGCGCCCCACGGCGTGCGCGCCGCCGAATGCTGCGTGGAGGGTGCGGCCACCCAGTTCAAGAGCCGCAGCGCCTCCCACAGGTTGGCGCCGCGCCGCAAGGTGAGCAACGAGGCGATCTCTTGGTCGACTCTGCGGTGCGTGGCCGCCAGGCTCTTCGTGCCCTGCCACACCGGCTCCTGCGGCACCACCAGGACACCGGCGGTGAACGGGTTCTTGTACAGGTCGCCGCAGGACAGCACCACGCCCTTGTTCTTGGTCTCGTCGCACAGCACGTCGAGTTCGTTGAGCACCGGGTAGAGGTTCGCGCCGGCGTGCTCGGCCGGGTCCCCCTCGCAGGGTGCGATCGCCAGCCCCGCGACGAGCACGCGCCGGCCGAACATGACGTTGGAGAGATGGCGCGCCAGGTCCAGGGCGATGCCGCTGCCGGTGCCGCCGCCGAGGCCGAACACGATGCAGACCACGGCGTCGCCGCGTGTGGCTTCGACGCTCCTTGCGAAGCGGCGCAGCGCCTGCGCGAGCGGCCGCTCGGCGTCGTAGTAGGCTCGCGTGTAGAGGGCCTTTGCCACCGCGCGCGGGATGCGCTGCCCCGCCTTGGGCAGCTGCGCACCCGCGTCAAGCCATGGCTCGTAGTGCTCGTTCCAGTGGTACATCGGGTACTCGAGCTTCAGGAAGTCGCGCACGCGCAGCAAGCTGTCCTGCAGCGCGTCGGGACCGGGCATCGGCAGCGCCAGCGTGTCGACCTGCGCGCGTTCGGCGGGGAAGCGCCGTGCTAGCTGCTCGATGCTGTCCGGCGCGCCGTCCCCGATGTCGATCGAGAGTGCGCACAGGCGCGAACCTTCGACCGACAGCAGATCGTCGGGAGCGTCGCGCAGCACCTGCTCGATGACACGCGCACCCGCCCCGCCGATGCCGACGAGGTGCACCCCGTACGGCAGCGATCCGATGTCGGCGATGCGGTGAATGCCGCGCTCGAGCGCGTCGAGCTTGCGCTGCTGCAGCTTCGCCTCGGTGGTGCCGATGGCGGGTGTCGGACGCCCGCGCAACAGATCGATTCCCGCTGATGCCATCTTCCCTGCCCGCCATCGAACGATCGACAAACAAAAAGGCCCACCCGGCAACGGATGCCGGCGTGAGCCTTTGGTGCTCTGTCTCCCAACCGGCGATGCTGCCGATCGAGACGAAGAAACGAACGAGAGCGGAACGCTATTCGCTATGGATCACGCTGTCAATACTCTTTCCCGAGAAACACTTTTCCCGTGGACTGGTGTCTTCCCGGAGTGCGGCGCGGCAGGCGCCGCGCTCGCATCAGGCAGTCGTGGGTGCGGCTGAGAGCGCCGAGCGCAGCGTCTTCACATCGACGCTCATGGCGTGCAATGCGGCCACCGCCGTCAAGGTCGTGCGCAACGCCGCGTCGCCGTGTGTACAAGCAGCCGGCAGCGCGTCGAGCGCAATCAGTCGCTCGACTGCTTCATGGCCCGCCGCACGCACGATCCAGCCGTCGCGTATCAGGATCGCCTGGCCGCCGGCATCGAGGTGTTCGCGCATCGGCACCGAGTCGGCGCCGGGCGAGCAGCAGAGCAGGCGCACTCCCGCGGCGGGTGGCTGCGGCCGTACCGCGCCCGCTCCCTCCAGGTTCAGCACAACGGTCCCGCCGCGGCGCACGCGCGCCGCCACCAGTGCGGCGAGTGGCGCGTCTTCGCCGGCAGCGTGCTTGTCCGGCATGTCCACGATCGCCACATCGGACCAGTCGTAGCCGAGGCCCTCGCGCGCGACGGCCGGCTGCGTGAGCTCGACCACGGCCACCTCCACGCCCGGATCGGCCAGCACGGCGCGCGCGCCGGCGCTGCCCTGCATCACTTGCCGCGCGCCGATCCACACACCTCGGCTGCCTGCCATGCCGACCGCGCGGCCCGTGGCGGCGAGCGCGCCGCGCAGCAGGCCTGCGGGCTCGGCACGGCTCGCGATGGCAACCAGCGGAATGCGCGCGTCCCGAGGTTGGGCACCGCGATAGAGCATCTCGATGATCGCCTTGCCGACCGGGCGCGGCTCTCCGGCGCTCGGCCGGCAATGCAACTCGAGGCTCGGCGCCGCGTTGAGCTCGACGACGACGGCGTCGCCGTCACGCGCGATGTCGGGCGAGATGACGTCGACGCCGCACACGTCGAGCCCGATCACACCCGCCGCGCGCACGCACATCGCCGCCACGTCGGGATGCACCACGCTCGTGACGTCGATCGCCGTGCCGCCGCTCGCCAGACTCGCCGCCTCGCGCAATGGCACGCGCACTGCAGCGGCGGGCACCGAATCGAGCCAGACGCCGCGGCCGGCAAGCCACGCGGTCAGCATCTCGTCGATCTGGATCGCGCGCAGCGGGCTCGCCGACTCGCCATGGTTGGCGCGACGCTTCTCGTTCTCGCGCTCGATGAGCTGCGCGATGGTCGAACTGCCGTTGCCGATCACCTGCGCGGCAATGCGTTCGCTGGCCGCAGCCACCTTGCCGCCCACGACCAGCAGGCGGTAGTCGCGCCCGCGCGCTTGCTCCTCGACCAGCACGCGCCGGTCGATGAGCGCCGCGCGCGCGTAGGCCGCGGCCGCTTCGGCCTGCGTCGTCACGCGCAGCGCAGCGTGGCGCCGGTGCGGCCCGCTTACCGGCTTCAACACCAGAGGTGCGGTCAGCTCGTCGAGCGCCTGCGCCGCCGCGTCGGCGCTGTGCACGACGCGGCCGCGCGGCACGCGCACCCGCGCCTCGCGCAGCAGCCGGGCGGCAAGTGCCTTGTCGGCGGCGGTCTGCGTGGCGATCAATGCCGTGCCACCACAATGGGCGGCGTCGATCCATCGGATGTGGCGGCCCCAGCCGAGGCGCATCAGCCCGTTGCTGGCCTCGATGCGCCGGCACGGGATGGCACGCTCGGCGGCGGCATCGATGATCGACTGCAGGCCCGGACCGGGCGCGTTGCGCGCGACGGCGCTTCGGGCGCCGGCCACACCCTCGTGCATCGACACAGGCCGCATATCGAGCAGCGCATCGACAAGCGCGACCGCCGCCTCGAGCACGGCGCGTGTGCCGGCCTCGTCGGGGCAGTGCACGACCAAGAGCGGGACCTGCGGGTCGTTCGTCTCCAGCACGGCGCCCCATTCGGGCTCGACGTGGGCGGACCGGCCGAGTGCCAGCGCGACGGCCAGCACCAGTTCACTGACCGTCAGACCGCGCGCCAGCCGTTCGGCGAAATCGCGCTCCGCCGAGGCCACGCCCGGCAACGCGAGCAGCAGGTGCTCGGCCACCTGCGGCGCTTCGTCGCTGCGCCACCCGTGCGCGTCCGCCAGGTCGAGCCGCAGCGTGGCGACCGAGCGGGGATGGAACAGGTTCGGACCCTCGATCGTGCGCAGTTCGACGATGGCAAGCGGGGTGCGCAGCGCTGGCGCGCCGGTTTGGGTTCGCATGTTCATGGGCAAGGGGCGCTGCTGCGCCTGGTAACACTTGCACGTTGTATGGCAAGCAGCGTGCCATGTACGGCCGGGCTGTAACCAGGTGCACGCCCTGGACACGGTGCGATGCGCGGCCCCGTCAAGGAACACGCGCCGGCTCACCGCGTGTCGAACGACAGGATGCCGTCGGCGTGGATGATGGCGCGCGCGATCTCCTCGGTGGCGACGCGCTTGCTCATCGCCTGCTCGCGGATGATGCGGTAGGCCTCGGTGTCGCCGACATTGCGCGTGCGCATCAGGATCGTCTTCGCCTGGCTGATCTGATTGGCACTCAGCAGTTTCTGTTCGAGCCGCTCGGCGCGCTTCCTGCGCTCGCGCAGTTCGTCGTGCAGCTGCTTGGCCAGCGCCAGCGAGGACAGGATGCCCGCCGAGCGCACCGGGGTCGAGATCACCGCACGCGCGCCCATGTGCAGCGCGGCATCGACGATGGTCGGGTTCTCGTAGTTGATGACCGCGACCACCGGCACACTCGGGTCGCCGCCCATCCACGCACAGTGGAACCGCGCATGCTCAGGACGCACCGCGCAAAACACCGCGTCGGCCGTTTCGGGCAGTTCGGGCAACGGCGGCCACATGCTCATCACCTGGCAGCCGATGCGCTGCAGCTGTTGCGTCAGCGTCTCGCCGTCGGTGTCGTGCGGGTGGAAGACGAGGATGCGCAGCTTGCGCAGGTTGCGCAGCAGGTCGGGCGTCGAACGCTGGTCACGCCCCGCGACTTCCCTGTTGGCCGGAGCCTTAGCCAACGATGTCTCCGAGCGCCACGCTGCGCAGGCTCCATTCGTCGGAGGCGTGGTTCACCAGGTACGGGTCGGCATCGACGCCGCGCGGCGACTCGGCGACGACGGCAAAACGTCCGTCGGCGCCGATGCGTCCGATGCGCGGATGCAGCCGTGTGTGATGATTGCTCGGATCGATGCGCACGCGGCCCTGCGGCGCGTCGAACTCGCTGCCCAGCAGATGCGGCAGCAGCCGGTCGAGTTCGTCGCTGCCCGCCCGGCGCATCGCATTGGCGGCCAGGTGCACCTGGAAGTAAGCCGCCTCCCAACCCATGTTCGGCTCGACCTCGTCGCCGAACACCGAGCGGAAGCGCGCCAGGCAGGCGCGGTTGGCGTCGCTGTCCACCGACTGGAAGTACGGCGCCGCCGTGATGTGGCCGGCCGCGATGCGCACGCCCATCTCGGAGGCCTCGGCCTCGCAGGTGGTGAGGCTGGCGATCGGCATCTTCGCCGGATCCAGCCCGGCGTCGGCGTAGGCCTGGTAGAACATGCGCGTGCCCTTGCCGACCACGGTGGAGAACACCCAATCGGGCTCCTTGTCCCGGATGTCGCGCACGATGCGCACGAAGTCCTTCTCCGTCGCATCGAGCTTCACGTAGCGCTCGCCGAGCTTGGCCCCACCCGGGCGCTCGAGGATGAAGTCGCTCATGATGCGGTTGGACTCGTAGGGGTAGATGTAGGCGCTGCCCACGAGGTACACCCGCGCCCCGAAGTTGCGCGTCATGTACTCGGCGAGCTGCGCGCTGTTCTGGTTCGGCGCCGCGCCGGTGTAGACCACGTTGCCGGAGAACTCGAAGCCTTCGTAGATGGTCGGGTACATCAGCAGGCGGTGCCACTTCTCGACCACCGGGATCACCGCCTTCCTCTGACTCGACATGTAGCAGCCGAAGATCAGGTTGACCTTGTCGTCCTGCACCAGCTTGGTGGCCAGGCTCTTGTAGTTCTGCGGCATCGACTGCGGGTCGTAGTGCACCGGCAGCAACTCGCGCCCGTCGATGCCGCCGCTCTCGTTGATCTCGCGAATCGCAAAGTGGGTCGCAAGCAACTGCGAGAACTCGATGCGCGAGGTGACGCCGGCGCGCGAGTACAGCACGCCGACCTTGATGGGATCCGTATTGGCCACTGTGTTGTCGCTCCGCCTCTGGCTTCATCCTCCGAGTGCCGCAGCGCGCTGTCAACGCCGCCTTCGAGCGTCGGCCCACTGCTCGAAAACAAGTAGCGCCCGCGCCTTGACAGCGCCCCCGGCGCCCCGCTACGCTTCTCGCATCGTATCGCTGCGGCCGCCAAGAGCGTCGGCCGGCAGCACGGCAACAAGGCCCGCGCGGATGCTTCCGCTCGGGCTTTTTGGTTCTGGTCTCCTCGGTTTCGCCGGGCGCAGCAGCGCGCTCGTCGAGGGGCGTGACCGTGTTCGCTTCCGTTGACCCGCGCACCCGCAGGTCGTGTGTCGTTCCCGTCCGCACTACCAGGAGACAGCAATGATGAGAGGCATTTCCCGCCGCGATCTGTTGAAAACCGCGGCCGCCGCATCCGCCGTGGGCAGCGCGGCGCTGATCCGGCCCGCCTTCGCGCAGGAGGCGGTGAAGGTCGGCATCCTGCACTCGCTCACCGGCACCATCGCGATCGCGGAGGCCTCGGTGGTCGATGCAGAGAAGCTCGCCATCGACGAGATCAACACCGCCGGCGGCGTGATGGGCCGCAAGGTCGAGGCCATCGTCGAGGACGGCGCGAGCGACTGGCCGACCTTTGCCGAGAAGTCGCGCAAGCTGCTCGACCGCGACAAGGTGGCCGCCGTGTTCGGCTGCTACACCTCGGCCTCGCGCAAGGCGGTGCTGCCGGTGTTCGAGAAGAGCAAGGGCCTGCTCTACTACCCGACCTACTACGAAGGCCTCGAGCAGTCGCCCAACATCATGTACACCGCGCAGGAGGCCACGCAGTCGGTGATCGCGGCGGTGAACTGGCTGGCGCAGAACCGCGGCAAGAACTTCTACCTGATCGGCTCGGACTACATCTGGCCGCGCACCACCAACAAGATCGCCAAGCCGACCATCACCAAGGCCGGTGCGAAGGTGGCGGGCGAGGACTACTTCCCGCTCGGCCACATCGAGTTCGGCTCGGCCATCAACAAGATCAAGGGCAGCGGCGCCGACGTGGTGCTGTCGACGATGGTGGGCGGCTCGAACGTCGCCTTCTACAAACAAATGCGCGCCGCCGGTATCGACCCCAAGAAGACCACCATCCTCGCGCTCGCCGTCTCGGAGGAAGAAGTGTCGGGCATCGGCGCCGAGAGCGTCGAGGGCGTGCTGTCGTGCATGGGCTATTTCCAGAGCCTGCCCAACGCCGCGAACCAGAAGTTCGTGAAGGCCTTCAAGGCCAAGTACGGCGACAAGAGAGTCACCGGCGACACGCTCGCCTGCGCCTACACCTCGGTGTGGCTGTGGAAGATGGCCGCCGAGAGGGCAAAGAGCTTCGACGTGGACAAGGTGGTCGCCGCCTCCGCCAACCTCGAGATCGATGGACCCGAGGGCAAGGTCAAGTTCCACCGCCAGAACCACCACCTGTGGAAACACGCGCGTATCGGTGAGTTCCTCAAGGACGGGCAGGTGAAGATGCTCTACGAGTCCCCGCTCATCGAGCCCAATCCGTTCCCGAAGATCTAGCGGCAGAGGAGAAGCGGGGATGGCGTTCGCCATCCCCTTTTCGGTGGCCTTCGAGTTCGACCGATGACGCTCCAGGTTTTTCTTCTGCAGGCCTTCAACGGCCTGTCGCTGTTCACCGTGCTGTTGATGATGGCGCTCGGCCTGGCGATCGTGTTCGGGCTGATGGGCGTCATCAACCTCGCGCACGGCGAGCTGATGGCGATGGGCGCCTACGCCACCTACGCCACGTCGTTGTTCTTCCAGGCGTTCCTGCCTTCGCTCGTGAACGGCTACTTCGTGGTCGGCATCGTGGTCGCCTTCGCCGTCACCTTCGCCTTCGGCTGGCTGCTCGAGCGCGGGCTGATCCAGTTCCTGTACCGCAGGCCGCTCGACACGATGCTCGCCACCTGGGGCGTGAGCCTGATCCTGCAGCAGGTGTTTCGCCACGCCTTCGGCGCCAAGGAGGTGACGGTGCCGACCGTGTCGTGGCTGCAGGGCGCCGTCGAGGTGGCAAGCGGCGTGAGCCTGCCGCTGAACCGCATCTTCATCATCGGGCTGGCGCTGATCGTCACGGTGGTGGTGTACGCGTTGCTGTTTCGCACCCGCTTCGGCCTGCGGCTGCGCGCGGTGACGCAGAACCGCGCGATGAGCGCTGCCGCGGGCATCAACACCGAGCGTGTCGACGCGATGACCTTCGCGCTCGGCTGCGGGCTCGCAGGCATCGCCGGCAGTTCGTTCACGATGCTCGCCTCCACCGGGCCCGTAACGGGCCAGCAGTACATCGTCGACACCTTCATCGTGGTCGTGTTCGGCGGCGTCGAAAGCCTGCTCGGCACGATCCTGTCGAGCTTCCTGATTGCGCAGATGCAGTCGAGCCTGGAATACGTCCTCACCGGTTCGATGGCGAAAGCGACCATCCTGCTGTTCGTCATCGCGGTGCTCTACTTCCGCCCGAACGGACTGTTCGCATCGAAGGTTCGACGGTGATGGCGTTGACGGGCAAGCCCGCGCTGATCCCTCCCGGCGATGCGTCGCGGGGCAGCGACGCGCCTGGGCAGGCGGCGCAATCGGCGCAGGCGGCCAACTTCAGCTGGCTGGCGCTCGGCGTGCTTGCGCTGTTGCTGGCGGCGATGCCGCTTGCGCTCGACGCGTTTCGCCTCGGCCTGCTCGCCAAGTACCTGTGCCTCGCGTTCGCGGCCGTCGGCATCGTGCTGATCTGGGGCTACGGCGGCATCCTCAGCCTGGGCCAGGGCATCTTCTTCGGGCTCGGCAGCTACTCGGTGGCGATGTTCCTGAAGCTGGAAGCAGCCGCGATCGCCGGATCCGGTTCGGCGCTGTCGCAGTTCTACGGCTCGGACCTGCCCGACTTCATGGTCTGGAACTCGGTCGAGGCGCTGCCCTGGTGGTGGGTGCCGTTCGGCAACCTCGGCTTCGCGCTCGCGATGGTGATCGTGTTGCCGGGGGTGATTGCCTTCGTGCTGGCGTACGCGAACTTCCGCAAGCGTGTCGGCGGCGTCTATTTCTCGATCGTGACCTTGGCGCTGGCCGCGATCATGGCCATCGTCATCATCGGCCAGCAGGGCTACACCGGCGGCATCAACGGCATCACCGATTTCCGCACCCTGGCCGGGCTGTCGCTCGACAGCGAGGGGGCGCGGCACGCGCTCTACTACATCACCGTCGGCCTGCTCGTCGCGAGCCTCGTGGTCGGGCGCTGGATCGTCGCAAGCCGGCTCGGCAAGGTGCTGGTCGCGATCCGCGACCGCGAGGACCGGGTGCGCTTCTCCGGCTACGACCCGGCGCTCTTCAAGGCCTTCATCTTCGCGGTGGCCGCCGTCATCACGTCGATCGGCGGGGCGCTGTTCACGATCCAGGTCGGCCTGGCGTCGCCCTCGCTGGTGGGCATCGTGCCGTCCATCGAGATGGTGATCTACGCCGCGGTCGGCGGGCGCCTGTCGCTGCTCGGCGCGGTGTACGGCGCGCTGCTCGTGCTCAGCGCCAAGACCTTTTTCTCCGAGCAGTTCGTCGAGTACTGGCAGTACTTCATCGGCACGCTGTTCATCGTGGTCGTGGTGTTCATGCCGACCGGGCTGGCCGGATTGGCCGAGCGGCTGCTGCGTGCGCGGCGCAACGGCAACAAGCGATGAGCAACATCCTCGAAGTCGAAAACCTGAGCGTCTCCTTCGACGGCTTCAAGGCCGTCGACGACCTGAGCCTTTCGGTCGAGGAGAACGAGCTGCGCTGCGTGATCGGCCCGAACGGCGCCGGCAAGACCACCCTGCTCGACATGATCTGCGGCAAGACCAAGCCGAGCGCGGGGCGCATCCGCTTCGACAGGCACGAGCTGACGCAGATGATCGAATACACGATCACGCGCGCGGGCGTGGGCCGCAAGTTCCAGACTCCTTCAACCTACGAGGACCTGACGGTGCGCGAGAACCTCGAGATCTCGCACCCGGCGCGGCGCGGCGTCTTCGACTGCCTGTTCTTCCACCGCAGCGCGGACGTGGACCGCAGGGTCAAGTCGGTGGCCGGCGACATCTACCTGGGCGAGCAGCTGGCGACCAAGGCCGGGCTGCTCTCGCACGGGCAGAAGCAGTGGCTCGAGATCGGCATGCTGCTGATGCAGGAGTCGCGCCTCCTGCTGCTCGACGAGCCGGTGGCCGGCATGAGCGCGCGCGAGCGCGAGGCCACCGCCGAGCTGCTCAAGCGCATCTCGAAGGGCCGCTCGCTGGTCGTGATCGAACACGACATGGGCTTCGTCGGCAGCATCGCCGATCGGGTCACGGTGCTGCACCAGGGCAAGCTGCTCGCCGAGGGCAGCATGGAGGCGATGCAGCGCGACGAGCGGGTCATCGACGTCTACCTCGGGCACTAGTGCGCTGACCCACAGGTTTCGAAACGATGCA
>Ga0187893_10005624_pt1 | contig 22252 bp, 10 predicted proteins | sample MA1701074metaG_FD_139574 | JGI IMG/M metagenome (GOLD analysis project Ga0187893, IMG submission 139574) | White microbial mat communities from a basaltic lava cave in the Kipuka Kanohina Cave System on the Island of Hawaii, USA - MA170107-4 metaG ...
ATCAGGCAGATTGGGAAGCCAGTCATTACCCTCACCCTCTTGTTTAGCTTCCTTTGCCGCCTCGCGCTGAGCGTGTTCCCAGGCTTTCTGAATGGCTTCGTAGTCAAAGCCCTCGTGCGCGTGAAAGTTAGTGTCCTCGCCGGCCAGGACTGCTCGGTGCAAGTTTATGGAAATTCGCTCTAACGGCACCCAAACCTGAAATCGCTTTGGCTGTCGATCTCGGTTCCTGGCCTCGGCAAGGCGAGCATCAATCAGCGAAGTCGACGCGGGATTGTTAGTACGCAGTCGATAGACTCTACCGAGCATGATGGCTTCGTAACCGATCAGGCCGATGGTTACGCCTAGCACTAGCAGAAACAGTAGCTTTAATACTCTCCGCACCAATAGGGGATCCTTGGTTCAATCAGCGAGTGAGGCGAACAAGGAAGAACTCTCAGTCATAAACTTTAATGAGCCAAACAACATTCGCACTGTCCGAATTGTGTTGCAGTGGATTTCAACCGTATCCTGAATGTCTGCTGCGTAGCCCCCGGACATTACCGTAACAATGGGCACCTCTCGCTTATAACACTGACTCAATACTAACTCATCTCGCTTCTGCAATCCGGGCACCGACAAGGCCAGGCGCCCGAGTTTGTCGTATTTGTACGGGTCGGCACCGGCAAGATAAAAAACTATTTCCGGCTCATGACTAAAAACCGATGGCAAATGCTGAAGCAGAGCTTCAAGATACGTCTCATCTATGGTCCCATCCGGTAAATCAACGTCTAAGTTTGATTGCGCTTTAAGCAGCGGATAGTTTCTAGCACCGTGGACGGAAAAGGTGAACACATCCTCATCTTTGGCAAAAATTGTCGCCGTACCATTGCCCTGATGAACGTCGCAGTCAACAATTGCTGCTCGCCTGATTACTCGGTCGCGCTGCAGCACCCTGATTGCGATAGCCACGTCATTCAAAACACAAAAGCCCTCACCCCGATCTGCAAAAGCGTGGTGCGTGCCGCCTGCGAGGTTCGAGCCGGCCCCTTGCTCTATCGCTGTGTGCGCAGCGGCAACTGTGCCACCGGTCGCATAGAAAGAGCGGCGTACGAGAGCTTCAGACCAGGGCAGGCCAAGTCTGCGAATCTCCTTATCGCTGAGAAATCCCTGCTGTAGCCTCGTGATGTAGTCCTCGCTGTGCACCAAAAGAATGTCGGCGAGGGCGGCTGGCTCAGGTTCACACAGATCTTTTTCGGACAGCGTACCTTCAGCCAGGAGTTTGTCGCGGACTAGTTCGAATTTACGGATCGGAAAGACGTGATTCGGGCCGATATCGGCGTAATAGTAAGGTGAGTAGAAAACTCGCATCTTTTTTGGCAAGCAAATGATACCACTTTAAAGTCGCTTCGTTGACACTGCTGCAAAAAGCAGGCTAATCTGTTATCCCGTGAATCGCACGGGCTCAAATCATCAAAAAAACGCTATAGCAATAATTCCGGCCCGTTTCAGCTCATCTCGTTTACCAGGAAAAGTCTTACGCGACATTGTGGGTAAACCCATGATTTGCTGGGTCGTTGAGCGTACCATGGCGGCTAAAAGCGTCTCGCGCGTAATCGTGGCCGCTGACGATCCTCGGATTCTGGATGCCCTCGACGCTCGCGGTTTTGAGGGTGTTAAAACCGCAGCCGAGCATCAAAGCGGCACAGATCGCGTTGCCGAAGTCGCACGCAATCTGGATACGGCAGAAATTATAGTCAATGTCCAGGGCGACGAACCCCTTATCTCGCCCGAAACAATTGACAACGCCGTAGCAGCCATTAACGAGGCTGGTGTTGGTATTGCAACTACCTGGGAACCGATAGAACTCATGGCCGATGTGCTTAACCCCGATGTCGTCAAGATAGTCTTAGACGAATCGGATCGAGCTCTTTACTTCTCGCGTGCTCCGGTGCCCTTTCCCAGCGAGGAAGTTCGCGAATACGGCTCCATCGAGGAAGCCCTACGTCAACAGCCTTCGCTTGTCAGTTTGTTCCGCAAACACACTGGGTTGTATGTCTACCGCCGAGACGTGCTCCTGGATTTCGCAGGGTGGCCGCAAACCGCTTTGGAGCAATTGGAATCACTCGAGCAGTTGCGAGCGCTCGAGCATGGGGTAGTGATCAGAGCTGTGAAAGCTGCTTCGCCTTCAATCGGAGTTGATACGCTCGCCGACCTCGAGCGAGTCAGAAACCTAATAGGCCTGATAGGTCCTAAAAGTCCTATTTAGCCGAGTATCTCAGGAGCCTTTATGCCAAAATACATCTTCGTAACCGGTGGCGTTGTTTCCAGCCTGGGTAAGGGATTAGCAGCGTCGTCGATCGGCTGCCTGCTTGAAGCCAGGGGTTTGCGCGTAGCTCTGATCAAGCTGGATCCCTATATCAACGTTGATCCCGGAACGATGTCCCCCTTCCAGCATGGCGAAGTATTCGTGACAGATGATGGCGCGGAAACGGACCTGGATTTGGGACACTACGAGCGGTTCACCAACGCCAACCTCTCACAAGCCAATAATTGGACCACCGGACGCATCTATCTTTCGGTAATAGAGAAAGAGAGGCGCGGAGATTATCTGGGAAAGACCATTCAGGTCATTCCGCACATCACCAACGAGATCAAGGCGGCGGTTCGGGCCGTGGCCGAAAAAGACTCTGTGGATGCGATTATTGTAGAGATCGGCGGTACAGTGGGCGACATCGAGTCGCTACCGTTTCTCGAGGCCATTCGGCAAATGGGAAACGAAGAGGGTGCCGGAAATGCACTTTTTATTCATGTGACACTGGTACCTTACATTGCGGCCGCCGGAGAATTAAAGACCAAACCCACCCAGCATTCAGTCCGGGATCTTCGTGAAATCGGTATCGCGCCTGACATCCTGCTTTGCCGCTCCGAAAAGCCGCTTTCGCGGGATTTAAGATCCAAGATTGCACTCTTCTGTAACGTAAAGCAGTCGGCAGTTATTAGTGCTCAAGACGTAAACACGATCTACGAGGTACCGCTGGCATTTCACGAGCAAGGACTCGACGAACTGATTGTTACCCAGTTAGGATTTGGCTCTCGAGCAGCTCACGTGGACCTTTCACAATGGCGCAACCTGGTAGCCACCGTCAGGGAGCCCTCGGGGGGCGAGACCTCGATTGGCATTGTCGGCAAGTATGTCGAGCTTGAGGATTCTTATAAGTCGCTGCGTGAGGCGCTGACTCATGGCGGCGTAGCCAACAACCTAAGAGTCGATGTTAAGTGGATTGAGTCAGAAGACCTGATGGACGAAGACTACGAATCGCGGCTTCGCGATTTTGATGCAATCCTGGTACCCGGTGGTTTCGGCCGGCGTGGGGTGGCCGGAATGATTCGCGCTATTTCTTATGCTCGGCGGAGCCGTACACCGTATTTTGGCATTTGTCTCGGAATGCAAACCGCCTGCATTGAATATGCGCGCAATGTTTGCGGACTGAAGGATGCCGATTCAACGGAATTTGATGTGGAAACGCACTATCCGGTTATTTTTAAGCTGCGAGACCTGGTCGATATCGAGGAACTCGGCGGCACCATGCGGCTGGGAGCCTGGCCCTGCGAGCTTGCGCCTAACTCGTTAGCCCAAGAGGTTTATGGAGGCGTCGAGGAGATCAGTGAACGCCACCGGCACCGGTTTGAGTTCAACCCTGAATTCCGGGAACACCTCGAGCGGGAGGGCCTGGTTTTTAGCGGTATATCGCCGGATGGACGTTTTGTCGAGATCATTGAACTACCTCGTGAGAGCCACCCATGGTTTCTTGGTTGCCAGTTTCATCCCGAATACAAATCGAAGCCCCTGAACGCTCACCCGCTTTTCAAGTCCTTTGTGAAGGCAGCTTTCACCAATCGCCTCAAGAACGAGACTTCAATGGACCAGAATGGGGAAGCTGAATTGCCTGTCCACGAACGCGCTAGCGTGATTAGTGCGAATTAGTGGGCGGAATTTAGAAAATGCTGTCCTGCCCTACATGCGGAAAGCAGTACCCTGCCGACCTACAGCTGTGCCCAGCCGACCAAACGGTGTTGCAGGCTGATGCCACAATTGCTGGCGATAGCTCCGTAGATCCACTTCTGGGCCAAACCCTGGACAACAAGTACCTGCTTGAAGCCCGCTTGGGAATCGGTGGAATGGGAACGGTATACCGCGGACGGCATATCTTCATAGATCGCCCGGTGGCGATTAAGGTTTTGAATCCGCGATTTGGGGAAGACGAAGCAGCGCGAGAGCGCTTCCGGCGTGAAGCCAGAGCCGCTGGACGCTTGCAACATGAAAACGCAGTCAGGGTTACTGATTTCGGGGAAACTTCGGCGGGTTTGGTTTACATTGTGATGGAGTTGCTTGAGGGCCGAACCTTGCGAGAAGTCATCGCTAAGGAAGCGCCGCTGGAATTAGCTCGTTCAGTTTCTATAATGCTGCAAGCAACGGCCGCCATCACAGCTGCGCACGAAGCAGGTATCATCCACCGGGATCTTAAGCCGGCCAACATCTTTATAGTTCAGAAATCCGACGTTCCGGTGCTGGTGAAAGTTCTTGATTTTGGCATAGCCAAACTGGCAGTCGACACATTTGACGAGGAAGAGATGAAGACGCTGACCCTGATCGGCGCGATGATTGGTACTCCTCGATATATGTCGCCAGAACAAAGTGATGGCTTGCAGTTGTCGCCGGCGGCAGATGTCTACAGCTTGGGCGTAATCCTGTATGAGATGCTTACCGGCGTGGCTCCCTTTACGGGTTCGACCCCGTTATCCATCGCGCTGAAGCACGCGACTGAGCTCCCCCGCAGTCCACGCGAGATCGTGGCTACAATTCCAGAGTCTCTTGAGCGGCTGGTTTTGCACGCACTGGAAAAGCAACCTGAAGCCCGGCCGGCGAATGGGGGAGTGTTTCGTCAAGAGTTGCTGGCAATCGCCGAGAGTCTGGGGTTGGAGCATGCGGCACTAGATACCGCACCGGATCTGCAAGTGCTCAGGGACGTCGGCATGCAAACGCCCTCTGGACGACTGGTGGTCGACTTAGCTCGTCTGCGTGAGAGTCGAATACACGCCGCCAGCAAAGACGAACTGACAGTTATCCAGGATGGGGTCAAAAAAGTTGAACCTGGCGAGAGTGAATCGTTCTTTGGCAGGATCAAACGTATCTTTAAGTGAAATTGACGCTTCTTTGGCGCCGAGGCATTAAATACTTATGAAAGAAGCTGGTTTGAGAAAGTCCTTTGAGGTAGGCAACGCAACGTTCGGAGATGGTCGACTGACAATCATAGCCGGTCCCTGTGTGATCGAATCGCACGAGCATGCACGGATGATGGCCAGCGAATGTTTGGCTCGCGCCCGGGAGGTAGGGCTCGACTTGGTATATAAGTCTTCATTCGACAAGGCCAACCGGTCCTCAATCAAGAGCTTTCGGGGGTTGGGAATGGAAGCTGGTCTCGACGTTCTTCGAGCAATTAAGGAAGAGTTTGGCATTCCCGTGTTGACCGATATTCACGAAGTGTCGCAGGTTGCCCCTGCCGCGGAAGTGGCGGACGTGCTGCAGATACCAGCCTTCCTTTCCCGGCAAACGGATCTAATAGTTGAGGCGTCGCGCTCGGGGCGAGCAGTCAACGTGAAAAAGGGACAATTCCTTGCGCCTCAGGATGCACAGAACATTGTGGAAAAGGCTCGGGCGGCGGGTTGCGAAAAGCTTTTGCTAACCGAACGGGGTGCCAGTTTTGGCTACAACAATTTGGTGGTTGATATGCGTTCGTTTCCCATCTTGAACAAGTTTGGTGTGGCGGTGGTCTTTGATGTTACGCATTCGCTTCAACTGCCAGGGGGTCTGGGACATGCAACGGGAGGACAGTCGGAGTACATCGAACCACTCGCCCGCGCAGGAGTCGCCTGTGGGGTCGATGCCGTTTTCATGGAGGTCCACGATTGTCCCGAGCGAGCACCTTCTGATGGCCCGAACGCGCTTCCGCTTGAACGCATGCTTCCGTTGCTCAAGATGCTGCGCGATATCCACGAGTTGGTAAAGGATCGACCGGCGCTTCAATAGACCAAATCTTCGGAAGAACGTTAATCTGGATGATATGAAAAGACTGTTTGGATTCAGTTTAATCGTCTCACTGATTTTCATTACAAACTTAAGGAGCGGTGCCCAGGAAGACGGTCGACCGGTCTGGCAAGTTACCGGCCTCGATATCACTGCCAACATCCAGCAGGCAGAGCGCAGTCTAAACAGTAACGTCATTCTCGCGGCCAGGAATGTTGGCCGCGGCAGCGGTTCGACCCTTACTTTTCGCGTCAATGCAAAAGCGGTGATCAAAGGAGTAACGATCGGCGGTGCCGCAGCCCCTTTTCGAGCGGTACCTGAGGCACGTGGAAATCTGCAACGGATCACGGTCACGCTGCCCACTTCAGTAGCCTCGGGCGGAACTCTGAGCCTGGCCGTGACCTACACTTTGCCGGTTGAAAACAACACAGGGCAAGCGTCGATTTCTTCTCTGGGATCACAGTTCTTGCCGCTTTCTTTCTGGTATCCGATAACTAATTCACCTTTCACCGTGCGCGGGATTGAAACATCGGCATTTCGGTTGTCAGTCAGCGGTGCGACCACTCTCTCTTCCGGTTTGGAAAGGTCTCCAGGAGTTTTCGAGCAGCCTCTAAGTGGCCAACCATTCTTTGTACAGGGCGAATGGGAACGGATCGAGGGAACCGGTGAAGGGAAGGGTATTACATTTCATATACCCAAGGGTTCCGGACCAGAAGAGCTAAAACAGGTGGAAACAATCCTGGCGCTCGCAGCCAGGGCCCGGTCCTTTTATGTTGCTCAGCTGGGGCCAGCTCCAGACATGCCGGTCAGGTTGGTTGCGGTAAGGCGGGGCGGAGGCTTCAACGACTCCGGAACTATCCTGGTCGATACCAGCGCGCTTCGCAGATCCAAGATCGATTCAAGCACTGCGCTACAGATCTCGGAGGCTATAGCTCGTCTCTGGGTCGGGGGTCAGGCCCCTGTTCGTGGTGAAGGCAGTGGTCTTTTACGCGATGCTCTGGTGCGGTATGTGGCGACGGTGTTCATAGAGAAGCAGTTTGGCCGCGAATCGGCACAAGCGGAGATACAACGTGAGCGCCTGGCCTACCTGGCGGTGGCCAAGCGTGACTCGCCATTGTCCCGGGCCACCCCTCTGGACGATACCTATTTCGGTTCGGTGCCGAACAAGGGCGCAATGGTTTGGCGCCTGGTAGAACGACGCTTGGGCCTTGAAACTTTTATGAACGTCCTGCGGAGTCAGGTTCAGGCAGGCAAGGACAGCCAGGAAGGACTAACTTTGGCTTCCTTTAGGGCCGCCCTGGTTGAACGTGGCGGCCAGCCCCTGCAGGCGCTGCTCGATCAACAACTCGATCAGGTTACCGACATGGATTTGATGGTTGGCCTGCCGCAATTGCGAGGCGCCGACTGGGTTTCAGCCCTACGCAACCTCGGCTCGATTGACGCAACGGTGACGGTCACAGCAACTACGGAGCAGGGAAACCAGCTATCGATCGAGACCACGATTCCAGCTAAAAATTTTGCCGAAGCGGTGTTCAAAGCTGCGCCGCGACTAGTAAGGGTCGAGGTTGATCCGGAAAAGCTGTATCCCCAACTTGATTACGCCAATGACATAGTGCCCCGGGGGCGCGATCTGACAGAGGCTTTGGCCGAGGCAAACCGGCAATTCGGGGCCCAAGATTTTCAGCGGGCCGAAACGGTTGCGAGAGAAATTATGGCAACTGCTCCGAGGTTGCAGGAAGCCAGGATGATTCTTGCCCGCGCTCTGCTGGGTCAGGGCAAGTTGGACGAAGCTGAAAGGCTATTTCGTTCAGCTCTTGAGGAGCAGTTGCCGACTGCTTCCACACTGGCCTGGGCGAACATCGGACTGGGGGAGATCAGTCTGCGGAGGGGTCAGGCAGCTGAGGCTGCCCGGCGTTTCAATGAAGCTGTTCGAGCTGACGCGGAGTATGCCTCAGCGCTTGCTGCTCGAGCCGGCAGGATCAAGGCGGAATCAGCTAACTCAGGCACGTCGCCAGTGGACGAGTCCGCTCGCAATTTTCTGGCGAAGTTCGATCAGACCATCACGAGCGGAAAGAAAACCGACCTTGAATCACAAGTCGTTTCTGGAGAGCTGACGCGGTTTGTGAATGGCATCACCGGGACTCGGCCGGAGGCCTGGCAAACTCGGGTATTGCGAACCGAAGCCCTGGACGCAAATCTGTTGGCCGCCGACGTAAGCATTCAAACGAAACGACTTGGTCAGGAAGAATCAGGCACAGCCCTTCTAGTACTGAGCCGCACTGCAGGAGGCTGGAAACTCGCCGGGATCGAGTTGTTCGAGGTCAGATAAAGGCTCGCCCGTTGTGACCGTCATCCTGTCTTTATTCGATATTTCGAAAGGCCGAAACGGCGCTGCCATGACTCAAGACGGAGTGGAAAGCACTTTTGAAAAGCGTGCCCAGCGAATTCGGCTCTTGCTGATGGACTGTGACGGCGTACTTACAGACGGGCGCCTAATACTTTTGGGCAGCAGCGATGAGCAAAAATGGTTTAGTGTCCGCGATGGTCTTGGTCTGGAGTTATGGCGTCGAGCCGGTTTGAAGTCTGGAATAATTTCGGGTCGAAAGTCTGTGGCAGTCGAGCGGCGTGCAGGGGAGTTAAAGATCGACTATCTGATCCAGGGTTCTGAAGACAAGATCAATGCTTTAGATGAGCTGTTGCAGGCAGCCAGGCTCGGGAACGACGAAATAGCTTTCATCGGCGACGACTTAAATGATGTTCCACTAATGCGGCGGGCCGGGCTGGCTATTGCTGTCGCTGACGCGGCCCCCGAAGCCCAGCAGGCAGCTCACTACGTGACCACGGCGCGAGGTGGTGACGGCGCCGTTCGCGAAACGATTGAAGTAATCCTGAAGGCTCAGGGCCGCTGGAGCGACCTCCTGGAGAGATACTTGAATGGCTGAACCCTTTGGAGTGCGCTGCCTCGTCAGCGCTTTGGTACCTTTGGAGTGCGCTGCCTCGTTCAGCGCTTTGGTACTGCCTGTCGCACCAGCCACATAGTTTGACAGCGCCAGCCAGCCTGATTATCTTCTTCCTGCAATAAGCGCCCTTCACCCTTGAGCGGGTGTAACTCAATGGTAGAGTGTCAGCTTCCCAAGCTGGAAGTTGCGGGTTCGAGTCCCGTCGCCCGCTCCATCTTTGCCCTCGTTGCCTGTTAAAATCTTTAGCGCTTGAATTTATTGTCGTTCTAGGCTACCAATCGAAGCCGCCAAGGCATCCTAGTAGCGAACCTTGACCCGTGAAAAACGTTTTTATTTACAGTAGATAGGAGGCTTCCGCTATGCGTAAAGACTTGTTAGCAACACTGTGCTTGATTTTCTTGACGGCCACCGTTGGTCAAGCTCTGGCTCAGGAAAAGAACACTTCAGACAAACAGGATAAAAGTGTCATCGAAAAAACTGCTGAGAAGGCCAAAGACACCGGCAGTGAGGTAGTAAATACAACCCAGGACGTAGGTGAGAAAGCCGGCAAGGGTGCAAAAGAGGTTGGCCAGAAGACAAAATCTGTTGGTAAAGAGGTAAAGGAAAAGAGTAAGGACGTAGGTAGCGAAGTTGCCGACCAGACAGAGAACGTCAAGGACAAAACGGGTGAGGGAGTGAAAGCCACAGCAGAGAAGACCAAGGATGTGGCTTCGGAAGTCGGGGACAAAGCCGGAAGCGTCAAAGACAAGTCGGTTGAAGTCACCAAAAAAGGAGTAGAAGGGGTTGGCGATACGGCCGGAGCCGTCAAGGATAAGACGGCCGAAGGCGTCGAGGTGACTGTCGAAAAGGCGGGTGACGTTAAAGACAAGACCGCGAAAGGCGCAAAGAAGACCGGCAACTGGTTCAGCAGAATCTTCAAAAAAGTCTTCTGATAAAATTGGTTCGTGTGATGCGCGTGGATCGTTTTCGTTGGTCTACTTGATATGAGAACGATCCACGCGCATCACACGAAACAACCCTAACGAATGCTGAGCGGTACACTTTGGCCGGCCGCATAGAGCAATTTGAGAGCAGTCTGACAGTTTTTGTCAGATTGACATGTCAAAATCGGTTAACCGCCCAACCACGACTTGAGCAACCCCCGCCAGGATCATCTGTAACTCTTTGCCTTTAAGCAGTTTAGAGGAAAATATCGGGTCTCGGCATACCACTTGTAACTAAGCAAATCAGCCCCTCCTTCACCAGACGCAGCGCTCGTTAGACTGCGTCGCCGGCCAAGAACCATGTAACTGGTAAGCACTGTAGAGGCCGGAGAGATAAAAGAAAAACTCTTAAGATCGAGGTGGACCGTGATAACCCTAGTCAAAAAACATTTCAACAACACTGCGAAACTTTCAAAGGCTGAGGACTCGTCGAGACATAAGTTTTTAAGGCCGCGTCCGGTGACCGCCGAGGAATTCTGTCAGGTGAATTTCGTCACCATCAGAGAAGGCGTGAACCACTGTCGCTGGCCCCGCGAGGTCATCGAGCAATTTCTACTCGCAGAAGTTTAAGCTCCTACCAGCTCCGGCCAGCGTCTCACTCTTCCCCAAAAATCTGGGATTTTGCCGAATCCTAAACTGTAAAGTTAAGGATTAAATCCCCATACTGGGACGGCGGGGCGTCCGCCGCCCCGAGCGCGAAACGGAGCGTAGCGGAGTGCAGCGCTCGCAGCCTCCCAGCACCCTGCCCCTCAGGAGAGCCACGCTCCTCCTCTAAAAGCCAAATCCTAGAACTTCAAAGTTGAAGATTGAATGCGCATACTGGGACCGCGGGCGTCCCGCCCGCCCCGAGCGCGAAACGGAGCGCAGCGGAGTGCAGCGCTCGTAGCCTCCCAACACCCTGACGCTGAGGAGAACACAATAACCCACCTGCAAGTCCTAAAGTGTAAAATTAAGGATTTTGCTTTTTGGGAAGGCGTAGGTTCTCCTGAGCGTCAGGGTGTTGGGAGGCTGCAAGCGCTTCACTCCGCTGCGCTCCGTTTCGCACTCGGGGCGGGCGGGACGCCCGCGGTCCCAGGAAGGGAATTTATTCTTAAAGGCAGGGTGTGGGAGGCTGCGAGCGCTGCACTCCGCTGCGCTCCGTTTTGCGCCCGGGGCGGGCGGGACGCCCCCGGTCCCAGTGCGCGCTCAGCGAAACAAAATCCATGATTTTCACACGAAATGATGTCAGCTCTGATTCATGATATTCTGATGCGACTGTAAACTCCTTTTGATTCCTGCTTGGTGTTTCTCTCGATTGTGGAGGCGTAAGGAGATCGGCGCGCGAGCGTCAACTCGACGGAGCTTTCGTCAGTGGCCAGTTTTCTTTCAGCTGTCCTGGAAATGTTTAAGCGGCGTATCGACCACGCGGACGAGCCGGCGATCCGCGAAGAGTTGTTCAGTGTCGAGCGGCTTGAGCAGTATGCTCAGTTACTCGCTTCGGAACACCTGGTTATCCGAAAGAAGGGGCGGGCACTGCTACTCCCTCGCCTCGAGGATAACGGGCAAAAGTTGGTCGCTGCTTATCGCACCCTCTGTGATGCGATTCGCATGGGCCGAACAATCTCTCCGGCTGCCGAATGGCTCGTCGACAACTTTCATATAGTCGAAGACCAGCTCCGTGAAATTCGCGAAGACCTTCCCAAGGGCTACTATCACGAACTACCCAAACTGGCCCAGGGAGAGTTGAAGTTCTATCCCCGGATCTACGTCTTAGCCTTAGCCCTCATTGCTCACACCGACAGCCGGTTGCATACGAATACACTGCGACGATTTATCGCTGCTTATCAAACGGTTTCTCCGCTTACAATTGGCGAACTCTGGGCGGTAGCCATCTCGCTTCGCCTGGCTCTGGTCGAGAATCTGCGGCGGCTGGCCGTTCGAATCGTTGGCGCACGTGAAGAGCGGGAGCAGGCAGACAAAGTTGCGGACAAGCTGCTCGAGCTTGCCTCACGTCAACCATCGGGACTCATCCCCCTCATCAAGGATCATCTGGGCAAGCGGGAAAAAATTCCGCGCGCTTTCGTCGTACAGTTAACGCAAAGATTGCGCGAACAGGATCCGGCCGTGATGACCGTGATCGACTGGTTGGAAAGACAGCTGGCCCAGCAGGGCACCTCGGTTGAACAAGTCATCCACATCGAACACCAGCGCCAGGCTGCTGCCCAGGTTACTGTTGGCAACATCATCACCAGCATGCGGCTGCTGTCGAACCTTGATTGGAAGGATTTCTTCGAAAGCGTCAGCCTGATTGACCCGCTATTGGGCAAGGATCCCACCGGTGATTATCTGAAAATGGAATTCGCCACCCGGGACCGTTATCGCCATGTAATCGAGCGCATCAGCAAACGCACCGAAGCGCCGGAACTAGAGATTGGGGCGGCGGCGGTTGAGATGGCGGCCAAAGCCAAGGAAAACAGTGGCGATTGGCCGGAAGCGCATGTTGGCTATTACCTGATCGGCCTGGGCCGGTTTCGACTGGAAGCCGCCTTCAAATACACCCCTACACTCGGTGAGAGACTGCGGCGCTGGAGCCTGCAGCATCCCACCGTGGCCTATCTCGGGTCGTTAAGCCTGCTGACTTTGTCACTTATCGGACTGCTGCTGGCAATCCTGAATAACGCCGGCGCTGGTTGGCCGCTTTTGCTCGCCGTCGCTCTGCTAGCTTTGATCCCCGCCAGCGACCTGGCTTTGAGCGTCGTCAACTGGGACATCACGCATTCTTTCGAGCCCCGGCTGCTGCCGCGTATGAATACGTCGAAAGGCATACCGGAAGAGGCCCGTACCTTCGTCGTGGTGCCGACAATCTTTTCCAATCAGGACAGCGTCCGCGAACTGCTCGAAGGATTAGAGGTTAATTTCCTTGCTAACCAGGATGAGCATATTTATTTCGCTTTACTCAGCGATTTCCCTGACGCCAATTCTGAAGAGACGCCCTATGACCATCTTCTAATCAATTCCGCACTCGATGGCATTCAGAAATTGAATCAGCGCTATAGCCAGGATCAGCCTTTGCGCTTTCACCTTTTCCACCGTAAGCGACAATGGAATGCCAGCGAAGGCAAATGGATGGGTTGGGAGCGAAAACGAGGGAAGCTACATGAATTTAATCAGCTTCTGAGAGGTCGTCGCGACACCAGTTTCACCGTGCAGACCGCCGAGCGCGACTTACTTGCAAGTGTGCAGTACGTCATCACGCTTGACTCTGATACCCAGCTTCCTCGGGAAGTGGCTCGCAAACTTGTGGGCACCGCTATCCACCCCTTAAATCGCCCACGGATCGATACCACCGTCCGGCGAGTCACCTTCGGTTACGGCATCCTGCAGCCACGAGTCAGCATAGCGCTTGAAGGTGCTGCTCGCTCACGCTTTTCGCGGATATTTTCCGGTAATACCGGAATTGATCCCTATACCACCGCAGTGTCAGATGTCTATCAGGATCTTTTTGGGGAAGGGAACTACACTGGCAAAGGTCTTTACGATGTTGACGCTTTCGAATACGCCTTATCCGATCGGGTACCATCTAACTCACTGCTTAGTCACGATCTCTTCGAATCGCTGTTTGCCCGCGCAGCGCTGGTCAGCGACATAGAACTGCTCGACGGCTATCCTCCCCAATACGAATCCTATGCGAAGCGCCAGCATCGTTGGACCCGCGGCGACTGGCAATTAATCCGTTGGCTGTTTCCGTCTGTAAAGGATGCTAATGGTCGGAAAGTGCCGAACGATCTGCCGCTGATTTCACGGTGGAAGATTCTCGATAACATGCGGCGCAGCCTCGTGGCCCCCTCGATCTTTCTCTGGTTGTTAGCCACCTGGTTGATCCTGCCCGGCTCCACTCTATTGTTAAGTTTGCTGGCGGTGTTGACGGTTGCCTTTCCGGTTTATCTGCACGTAACTACCAGTCTTTTATTGCATCCCAGAGGCATACCCTGGACCAGTCACTTTTGGAGTGTTTGGGGAGACATCCGGAGTAACACGGCCCAGGTAGCTCTGTCAGTTATTTTCCTGGCCCACCAGGCCTACCTGATGAGCGACGCTATTGTGCGAACGCTTTATCGGAAGGCAATCTCGCGGAGAAAACTACTGGAGTGGATGACAGCTGCCCAGGCGGAGCGGGAAACAACGAATGACGTTATCGCCGTAGTGCGATTCATGATGCCGGCGCAGTTACTGACTCTTGTCGCGGCCGCTCTCACGATTTATTTGCGGCCCGAGGTCCAGGCAGTGATGTGGCCATTTATCGTGGCCTGGGCCTTAGCTCCCGTGGTGGCGTATTGGGTGAGCTTGCCCACGCCGACTGAGATCCGGGCCATCTCAGGAACCGATGTGCTGTTTGCGAGGCTGGTGGCCCGCCGCACCTGGCGTTTCTTTGAGACTTTTGTTGGTGAAGCCGACAACTGGTTGCCCCCCGATAATTATCAGGAAGATCCTGTTCCGCTGGTTGCGAATCGAACTTCTCCTACAAACATTGGCTTATTGTTGTTGTCCACGATCTCTGCGCACAACTTCGGTTATATCAGTTTGCTGGAATTGGTCGAGCGTCAGGAACTGACTTTTGCAACCCTGCGCAAGCTGGCAAAATATCGCGGGCACTTTTTTAACTGGTACGACACCAAGACGCTTCAGCCTCTCCATCCCCAGTACATCTCCACCGTAGACAGCGGCAACCTCTGTGGTCATCTAATCGCCGTCCGGCAAGCGTTTATCGAAACGCCTGACGAGAAATTGTTTGATCAGCGGACATTGGCCGGTTTACGTGATACGGTCGAGGCGATTAGCGCTGAAGCCGCAGAGCTTGCCGCCATCAGGCAGCGTACCGAGGTGGTGACAGTTGGTCAGCTGCAAACCGAAATTGAGGCCTGCTTAAATTCATTCACCGGTTCCCCGACATCAATCCTGTCGTGGCAGATTCTGCTGAAGTCTGTGGCTGACCGGTCGTTAGTGATCGAAGACATAGTCGAAGCGTTCTCGCTGGAATATGGACCGGAGAACTTCAAAGATCTGCATTGGTGGGCGGGAACTCTTCGCCACCAGGTTGGCTCTTATCGACGCGATCTAACCTCACTTCTTAGCTGGGCACCAGCCCTTTTGCACGCAGATTCGATACTCAAAGAGTGGGAGGGCGAGGGCGCCAAAGCGTGGGCTGAAACCGCGGAACTACTTAGCAGGGTTCCGACCCTGGCTGCCATTCCTGAGGTGACGGATAGCGCGCTGTTACAGCTGGCGGCCTTGCGCGCGCGAATTGAAGAGGCTGACGAGACGGTGCCGCGACGCGAGTCTGCTTTGAATGCCCTGACCAACCTGACGACGGCGATTGAAAGTGCCAGCGGCGCTGCCAGAACTCTTTTGTCACGCCTGGCGAATTTAGCGCTGACGGCCGATCAGATTGCGGCAGCCACCGACTTTGATTTCCTGCTCGACAAAGAGCGCAAACTGTTCACCATCGGCTTTAACTTTACTGAGCAGCAGCCCGACAATTCTTTTTACGACCTGCTGGCCTCAGAAGCACGATTGGCCAGTTTTGTGGCTATCGCCAAAGGTGATGTCACCCAGGATCATTGGTTTCGCATGGGAAGGCAACTGATCGCCGTTAATGGCGATCGTGCCCTGATCTCCTGGACGGGCACAATGTTCGAGTACCTGATGCCCTTGCTAGTAATGCGTAATTATCCAGACACTCTGCTTGACCAAACCTATCGCGCGATTGTTGCCAAGCAAATTGACTACGGCCGGGAACGAGGAGTTCCCTGGGGTATCTCAGAATCGGCTTACAACGTCCGCGATCTGCACTTGAATTATCAGTATGGGCCTTTCGGTGTCGCCGGTCTGGGCCTCAAGCGAGGGTTGATCGAGGATCTGGTGATAGCCCCCTACGCGACGATGCTCGCCGCGCCAATATTTCCGCGCCCGGTAATGGAGAACTTGCGGCGCCTGGAACGAGAAGGCGCCCTGGGCAGTTTCGGGTTTTACGAGGCCATTGATTACACACCTGAGCGCTTACCGCAAAACCAAAAAAGGGTCCTGATTCGCGCTTTCATGACGCACCACCAGGGAATGAGCCTGGTTTCACTGGACAATGCTTTACACGATGGCCGGATGGAGAAACTCTTTCATTCAGATCCTTCTGTGCAGGCAACCGAACTCCTTCTGCAGGAGCGTATTCCGATTGGTGTACCAGCCGTACACCCTCGCGCCGAGGAGGTTCTAACAGGCCGCTTGAGCCGAAGCCTCCCCGGGATGATCACTCGAGTGTATGCCTCGGCCGAGCTTGAGACTCCGCGAACGCAATTGCTTTCAAATGGTACCTACAACGTGATGATAACCACCGCCGGCTCGGGCTACTCGAGGTGCGGGCCAAATGCGGTCACACGCTGGAACGAAGATGTAACACGTGACCACTGGGGGACTTTTATCTACCTGCGCGATGTTCGGAGTGGAGCTGTATGGTCAGCGGGAGTGCAGCCAGTGCTGCGTATTCCTCAGTCGTATGAGGTAGCCTTCTCAGAAGATAAGATTGACATTTGGCGCAGCGATGCCGGCCTGGTTACCCATACTGAAGTGGTCGTTTCCGCCGAAGACAACGCCGAAGTACGACGCGTTTCGATTTCCAATAACACCTTGCGAACCCGTGAGATTGAGATCACCAGTTATGCTGAGGTGGTGCTGGTGCCGCCCGAGGCTGATGCTGCCCATCCGGCTTTTAGCAACCTCTTTATAGAGACAGAATTCTTTGCGGCTGAGAGCGCAATTTTGGCCCGCCGCCGGCCCCGGTCAAGCGAAGACCAGCCGATCTGGGGTGTGCATGCCGTGGTGGCGGAAGGTGATGCAGTGGGTGCGGTCCAGTTCGAAACTGATCGCGGCCGTTTTCTGGGTCGGGGTCACACCGCGGCCGATCCGGTTTCAGTGATGGAAGATCGGCCTTTGTCGAACACAGTTGGTGCCGTTCTTGATCCGATTTTCAGTCTCCGCCAGCGAGTGCGTGTCCGCCCGAACCAAACCGTGCGTGTGTCGTTCAGCACGGCGGTCGCAAAGTCACGCGAAGAAGCCATCACTCTGGCTGATAAATATCACGACCCGGGAATCTTCGAACGCGAATCTCGATTAGCCTGGACCAAGTCTCAGGTTGAGATGAATCACCTCAAGATTGACGCGGATGAAGCACACCTTTTCCAACGTCTGGCGGCGCGCATTATTTACTCGGATCCATCGCTTCGACCGCGCCCACACGTCCTGGCGCTAAACACCAAAGCGCAATCCAGCTTGTGGCCTTATGGGATTAGCGGCGATTTGCCAATCTTGTTGGTGCGGATCAGCCGGGCGATCGATTTGCCGATTTTGCGTAAGATAATGCGCGGGCATGAGTACCTGGCCTTTAAAGGGCTGCGTGTTGACCTGGTAATACTGAACGATCATCCGTCCAGCTATATTCAGTCGCTGCAGCATGAAATCGAAACTATTGTTCGGGCCAGCGCCATGCAGAGCATGCAGGATAAACCAGGCGGCGTCTTTTTAAGACGGGCCGACATCATGCCAGAAGCAGATCGCATTTTGCTTCACGCGGTGGCCCGCGCTGTAATCGTTACTGAACGGGGCACCCTCGAGGATCAACTGCAGCGAAAACCGGTCGAGGAAGAATTGCCACGGACCTTTGTTCCCCGTTTGCCTTCGCAAAGCTACCCCGAGCCTACTTTGGCCCTGCCCGAGCTGGCATTCTTTAACGGCATTGGCGGATTTCACCAGAGCGGCCGCGAATATGTGATTGTGCTGGGCGCCGAGCAGTGGACGCCGGCCCCCTGGGTCAATGTCGTCGCCAATAGCCAGGAATTTGGTTTCCAGGTAACTGAGACAGGGGCAGGCTATACCTGGTCGGTAAATAGCCGCGAGAACAGGTTGACTCCCTGGTCTAATGACGCAGTTAGCGATCCGGCTGGGGAGATCATCTACTTGCGAGACGAAGAGACGGGAGCGGTCTGGTCGGTTACGCCTCTGCCGATTCGCGAACTCGAGCACTACACCGTCAGACATGGACAGGGTTACACGGTTTTTGAGCACACCAGCCATGGCATCTCGCAGGAGTTGTTGATGTTCGTGCCTCTGGATGCGCCGGTAAAGATATCCCTATTGCGTCTCAGGAATCGTAGTGATCGGACTCGACAGATATCCATTACGCTTTATAACGAGCTGGTGCTCGGTTTTCATCGCAGCAGCTCGGCGCCTTATATAATTACCGAAATCGATAAATCAGGCGCCATCTATGCCCAGAACCCTTTTAACAATGAGTTTGCCGACCGGGTTGCTTTTGTTGCTTCGAGCGAAAAAATATTCAGCGCCACTTGTGATCGCAAGGAGTTTCTGGGGCGCAATGGCTCGCTCGCCGGTCCAGCAGCCTTGCGCCGTACCAGACTCGGTAATCGTGACGGTGCTGGTCTGGATCCCTGCGCCGCCTTGCAAACCACCATCCAACTTGAACCTCATGAGGGACGGGAAATTATTTTTATCCTCGGCGAGGAGAGCACCCGCGAGAATGCTGCAAAGCTAATCAGCAGGTTTACCCAGCCAATTAAGGTAAATGAAGCGTTTGAGAATGTGTTGTCCTACTGGGACGATTTGTTAGGAACGGTGGAGGTAAAAACGCCGGATGCCGCCCTGGACGTCATGCTTAACCGATGGCTTCTGTATCAGGCCCTTTCCTGTCGTATCTGGGCACGCTCGGCATTCTACCAGTCGGGCGGCGCCTTCGGTTTTCGGGATCAATTGCAGGATGTAATGGCCTTTGTTGGCAGCCGGCCGTCGCTGACACGCGAGCAAATTATGCTGGCCGCCGGGCACCAGTTTAAAGAAGGTGATGTGCAGCACTGGTGGCATCCGCCAACTGGGCGCGGAGTGCGGACCCGTTTCTCGGACGACTTGTTATGGCTACCATTTGTCACTGCTTTTTACATTCAGGCAACCGGGGATTACTCGGTTCTCGACGAGGAAGTAGCGTTTTTAGAGGCGCCCCTGCTGGAACCCGATGAGCATGAATCGTATACGCAGCCGCAAGTTTCCAAAGAAGCCGGATCCATCTTTGAACACTGTACTCGGGCTATTGATCGCAGCCTTAAGGTTGGGGTACACGGACTGCCGTTGATGGGCGGTGGTGACTGGAACGATGGCATGAACCGGGTGGGCCATCTGGGTAAGGGTGAAAGTATCTGGGTTGCCTGGTTCCTCTACACCACACTTGCGGGATTTGTTCCCGTGTGCGAGCAACGCAAACAGAAGGCTCGAGCCAGGCGCTACAAACAACACATGGAGAACCTCAAGCAGGCGCTCGAGGAATCAGGTTGGGATGGAGATTGGTACCGGCGCGCGTACTTTGACGATGGGACGCCACTCGGTTCCTGTCAAAACGAGGAGTGTCGCATCGATTCGATCGTCCAGTCGTGGAGTGTGATCTCTGGAGCCGCAGACGAACACCGCCAGGTGCGTTCAATGGCGGCCGTCGAACAGTATCTGATCCGCCGCGGAGACGGACTGGTAATTCTGTTTACCCCACCCTTCGATAAGAGCAGTCTTAATCCTGGTTATATCAAAGGTTATGTTCCAGGCGTTCGCGAGAACGGTGGACAGTACACGCACGCGGCGCTGTGGACACTAATAGCATTTGCAATGCTGGGTGATGGTGACCGGGCCGGAGAGCTCTTCTCGTTGTTGAACCCAATAAATCACGCTTCGACTCGCGCAGGAGTGCATAAGTATAAGGTGGAGCCGTATGTGGCAGTTGGCGATGTTTATGCAGTGCCTCCCCATACCGGCCGCGGCGGGTGGACCTGGTATACAGGGTCCGCGGGCTGGATGTACCGGGCGGGTTTGGAGTCGATCCTTGGGTTTAAGTTGCAAGGGGACCATCTGTTGATTGATCCCTGTGTTCCTAGATGGTGGCAGGAGTTTGAGATCACCTATCGGCGACCCAAAGGTACATATCGAATTAAGGTGGAGAATCCGATGGCACTAAGCCGTGGCGTAGCCAGGGTTGAGCTGGACGGAACGGAGTTCGAGACCAGTTTAATACCACTGGTCGATGATGGTCAGACCCATCTGATTCGTGTCGTTCTGGGAGAGAAGCCGCAACCTTCCGGACCGGAAGCGCCTGAAACTGAGGCACAGGAGGAACAAACTAGTAGTAGTCAGTAGTCAGTGGCTACTAACCACCCACTGACCGATACTCAAATCGGGCCACATCTGACTCTCCCAGAATCACTGTATCCCCGGAACTCAAGGTGGTTTCGGTCACACGCGGAGACTTCGTATCGTTAACAAAGGTGCCATTGCGCGAATCCTGATCAATGATGGTGACTCTGCCCTCCCGCACTCCAATCCAGAGATGGCGTTTGGAAATGCGAGGATCAGAAATAATAATCTGTGACACGCTGCCGTCACGACCGATCGAGGCACCTTCAGCCGTCACGTCAAATTCCTTTCCAGCCAGGGCACCGGAGGTAAATTTGATCGACCCAAAGTTTATGGGTGAAGTGTCGGGCTGAATGGCGATGGTCGCCGAAAGGTCTACTGTCTTGCCCTGATCAGCCATCGAGGTTGCGGGACTAGGCGGCGTTGTACCCGGTCCACTCCCCTTTAAGGAACTGCTGCCCACTGGCTCAGGGCCCGCTGCAGAGGCCGAGGGAGGCGTGTATACCGGACGCGAAGATACTGAAGGGGTCAGCGCAGGTGTGCTGGCGACCCCACCGGTGGCGCGCGCCTTTCTTCTTCGCATGATTAGGAAGACCACCACCGCGATTATGAGCACCGCGAAAAAGAGCAATATGAGGACAATTCCCACTCCCACCAACCACCACCCTGAGATCCCTGAGCGGTCTTTGCCCTCGGTGATGGCCTGCTGGCTGCTCTGGATCAGCCGGTCAACTTCAGAGTGTTGTGGAAAAAGTCGCTTTACCTCTTCAAATTTCTGGATTGCGTTGCGGTACTGATCACTCCAGTAAAACTCGAGTCCTTCGCGGTAGGACTTATCTACTGGGCCGAGCTCATTTGTTATTCCGGCCAAAAATTCCTTCGCCGTGTTGGACGCCACTACGAAATTAAAGCCCTGAACCTCCTGCCCAAAGACAGTGTTTCCGCGAAACGTCAAGAGTCCAATCACCTCCATATTGTCGTTGAGGACTGGACCGCCAGAGTTCCCGTGAGTCGCTGAAGCGCTGATTTGCAGGACCGGAGCTCCTCCACCCGTTGACTTGCGAGCTGAGATTTTGCCGTCAGTGATTGAAGCTTCTAATTCTGATTTGCTGTCGAGAATATTGGGGTCAGAAGAATCGGCTGCTCCTGGATAACCAATTACGGTGGCATGGTCTTGGAGTTGCATCTTGTCTGAGTCACCAAAAAGCAACACCGGAGCGTTTTTGACTTCGATCTTGACGATCGAGACGTCCTTCCAGTTTTCTCCCTGACCTGCGGGAGCGCCGTAGCTCTTGATTTCAAAGGGATAGGCACTGCCGTCAGGGATCACCACGTGGTGGATCATTCGATACCCGGTCATCTGGGTATGCTGCAGGATGAAGTTGATGTTCTCTCGCGTAAGGCGGCGGGGATCAGTGTCGTAGTCTCGAGCAACCTGATGTACATAAGCACGGAAAAGATTTTCTTTGGCCTTCTCGTCACCCTCATGATAGCTCTGCGTGACGTGTGCATTGGTGGCGATGTAACCGTTGGAATTGATAAAGAACCCCGAGCCCGTTCCGATGTATGAAACCTGGTAGGTTTTTCCCTGACTCCAATTTGGTGGCTTGTAATAGTAAGTACCGAACGGCCCTACGTAAATCTTGACAACGGCTGGTTTGCAATACATTGACAACCTTTCGCCTTCAGAGACTGCCTGCACAGCAAACTCACGCTGGGCTGGTAAAAAAACTAGAACCAGGAACAGCATCACAAAGACGGAGGCAACGATTCGGCGCATTGGCAAAGCTCCTTAGTAGTCCCTAGCTTTCAATCCGTTGACGTTTGGTATGTGAAAAGTGGAATCCCTGAGGCACGAGCATCAGGGATTCTCGCTATTTTGAAGTTGCATTATTCGTAGCGGTAACGTGCGGAACCGTTCGAGAAACTGTGTCTTGCGGCTCGACGCCGCCAGTTTTTATTCAGTACGTGCTTCTAAAGGATATTTCTCTGAAAGTCAATAGGTGTTGGCATGGCCTCTTTGTTAGAATTCG
>Ga0187893_10005625_pt1 | contig 22251 bp, 25 predicted proteins | sample MA1701074metaG_FD_139574 | JGI IMG/M metagenome (GOLD analysis project Ga0187893, IMG submission 139574) | White microbial mat communities from a basaltic lava cave in the Kipuka Kanohina Cave System on the Island of Hawaii, USA - MA170107-4 metaG ...
GTTCCGTTCCGACGGACTCCGAGTCCCGCGCAGGCGGGCTCCCGAGAACGGGACACGGAGAGGGTTGTCCTGCCCTTGAAAACCACGCCGCTACTTGTTGACCACCACTTTTAATCGCACCCGTGGGCTTGGAAAGAGCGCAGAAACGAAATCCAGATGGGAAAGTAACTCGCAGTTCTCACCAGCGATTTTTTTCGTGCTTTTTCCATGACAGAAGGCTACAAAGAGCAGGCGGCACCGACATGGCAACGAACAGCCACAATCCCTCACCCCCACCACCCACGCGCCTCGGCGGATTCGAGATTCTCGTCGAAATTGGGAACGGCGGAATGGGAACGGTCTATAGAGCGAAACAGGTTTCTCTGGATCGCACGGTCGCCTTGAAGATTCTGGCGCCTCAGCTCACTTCTGACGCCAAATATACCGACAGCTTTTTGCGCGAAGCGAGAGCAGCAGCGCGACTCCAGCATCCCAACATCGTTGCCGTTCACGACGCGGGACAAACTGACGGTCAGTATTATTATGCGATGGAGTTCGTCGGCGGCGAAACGTTGCAACGATGGGTGCATCGGGAGGGGGCGTTGCCCGAGGTCACCGTGCTCGGCATCGGCATCTGCATTGCCAACGCGCTCAAGCACGGATGGGATGAAGCGCAATTGCTGCATCGTGATGTGAAGCCCGACAATGTCATGGTGGACATAAAAGGCAACGTGAAGTTGTGCGATCTGGGTTTGGCAAAGAATTTCGGTGAAAACACGATGCTGACGTTGAGCGGCAAGGTGTTCGGCACGCCACAGTTCATGTCGCCTGAACAAGCGCGCGGTGATTCGGAAATAGACTTTCGCACGGACATTTATTCACTGGGCATGACTTTGTATTATGCGTTGACGGCGAACGTCCCGTTTCATGGCGGCACGCCTGGAATGGTGATGGCGCGGCAGATTTCGGAACAATTGCCCGACCCGCGTGATGTTGTCTCTGACGTTTCTCTTCACATCTGCCGCGTGCTGGAAAAAATGCTGGCGAAGGATGCGGCTGACCGTTACGCGAGTTGGGATGAAGTATTGCGCGATTTGAGTCTCTCGCTGGAACGCCGACCACCGCAGATTTCGTTATTTTTCAAAGGCAACTCGTCAATGAAGCGTCACAGCGGACGCTCGATGAGCGCGCACCGTGGGGCGGAAAGCGGGCAGGCAAAGAGTGAAGAAAAGAAGAATGTTGAAATGGAGGATGCAGAAACTCCGTGCGAGGCGCCCGATGGTGCAGCAACTAACGCAGGCGATGGGACCATTTCTCCAATCCCGCCGACTCACGTCGGCAGCACCGAACCCGCACAAAAGTCCCGAGCGGCGTTTTTCATTGGGGTCGGCGCATTGTTGTTGCTTGCCATCGGCGCTGGCGGGGCGTTTTTTTTCTTCAGGAAGCCGTCCGAAAAACCGACGCAGACCGCGAGGCAAAACACGGACCCAATTCAAACGCCTGCTCAACCAGCCGCTCCTCCTCGCGCTGCAGCAACGGTGACTCCCGTTCCCATCGTGGCGCCGCCGCCGCATCCAATCAGCGCGCCTCCCGCTGCCGAGGAGGACCTCCTCAAAAGGGATGCGATTCCGTTGCAGTTGCTGGAAAAAATCAGGAGCGCGACGGTCTATCTCAAAGTTGGCAGCTTCGACGCGGTGGAGGCGACGGGTTCGGGTTTCGTCATGAAGGCTGTTGGAGACACGCGTTACATTGTGACAAACCACCACGTTGTTACGGATGACAAAACGAACAGAACTTATTCGACGGTGAGCGCGGTGCTTGGGAGCGGGACGCGGCAGGAAAGGTCGTTCCCCGCGCAAGTGGTTGCTGCGGACGAGGAGCGCGACCTTGCGGTGTTGAAAATAGCAGGACCCGATTTGCCTGAACCATTGGATTTGAGCCGCCCCTCCAAATTGGTGGAGACATTGCCTGTATATATCTTTGGATTCCCACTGGGCAAGACGTTGGCGCAGCGGCAGGGCAACCCCGAAGTCTCCGTAAGCAGGGGCGCGATTTCCAGCATCCGTCACGACGACTACGGCAACATCGCGGCGGTGCAAATTGATAGTGCCATGAGCCCAGGAAACAGCGGCGGTCCTGCGGTGAACGCCAACGGACAACTCGTCGGCGTGTGCGTGGCGGGAGTTCGCGGCTCTGGCATCGGCATTGCCATCCCGCCGTCGGAGTTGTCGGCGATGCTGTCGGGATGCGTCGGCGGCATTGCGCTTCGTTTGAAACTCACAGACAACGGCAACACGGAAGCGACCGCGACCGCGACCTTGATTGATCCTCTCAGCAAGATGAAGGAAGTCGCGCTCTACTATTTGTCGAACCACGTTCCGCGCGGACTGAAACCCGACCCTCAAGGATTGTGGGCGCCATTGCCGAACGCGCAAAAAGTGCCGCTGACCATCAACGGACAACTGGCGCAAGGTACATTCCAGATTTCGGGTCCGCCGTCGAGCGTCAATTCCGTTCTCGTCCAGGCGAGTTTCCTGGACGGCGAGGGTTCATGGCAATTTGGATCGCCGAAAATCGTTCGGCTCGACCCGTCGGGTGCTCCTTCGGGCGTTGTGCTGACTGCCGACCAACAGCAAAAAAATGACGAACAACGCGCGAAGGCAGAAGAAATAGCGCAGCGAGAACTTGACCGCGCGAAAGCCATTCAGGGATTCGGGGATGTGCAGAACAAATTTGTCGCAACCTTGTCTCAGCGCGATTACGCGGCAGCAGAAAAAGTGGCGGAAGAGGCGGCGGTTGACCCCGTTTTCGTTCCCTTGAGAGAACGCGCCGTGGCATTCGGTTCGGTCGCTCGACGGCTCAAGATTTTTGGGTCGCCGCTGCCCGACTTGTTCGCGAACCTCAAAGGCAAATCCCTTTCGATTCAAGGCGAGACGGGCGTCCTGGTGGAGGTCGCGGGCGGTCATTTGGAATTGGAGCGGTCGGTCGTTGGCGGCGTTGTGGGATTTTCCGTTCCGATAGCCAATTTGAAGTTCGACGAAGTTGTGTCCCTCGCGTTGATGGCGAAACCGAACGACAAGGAACTGTTGCTCGATATTTTCTGGTGCAATTTCCCTTACAACAAGTCCGCCGAAGTAACCGCCCGTTTGAAAACTCTCGCGCAGGCAGGCGTTGATACGACCGAAGCGCAACGGATGATTGGCTGGCTTACCGAAGACCCTGTGGAGACAGAGATAGACGACATTGTTGGGCGGATTCGTGGATTCGTGGACAAGAAAAAATGGGGAGATGCGCTCGCGCTGAGATTCGTCCTGAGTTCGCTCTACGGACAGTCTAAGACGGTCAAGGTGTTGAATGACTACGAGAGCTATTTGCGCGAGCGAAGGACTGAGAAAACTGAGCTTGTCGGTGGACAGGACGGGGGAGCGTTTGAGGAGGGACTGGAGGAGCGCAGGGTTGTGGTTGGATTCAATTTTACGGTCATTCAAGGCGGCATCAAGACGCTCCAGGCAATTTACATGACGCCGAATGGCACGACGAAGGGCGCGGTCTACGGGGGACTGGTTGACGACTCTCCCCCTGTTGCGTTGGTCGCCCGTGAAGGGTATGCCGTCGGAGCTTTGCGGGTGAATGGGTTGACGCGCATTAACGGATTGGAAGTTGTATTCATGCGGCTCATGCCAGGCGGAGCAAGTCTCGACCCCTCAGACTCCTACAAGAGTAAATGGCTCGGAGGCAAAGGGAAGACCGAAGTCCAACAACTCGGCGGCGACGGATGGCTGATCATTGGCATTTGCGGCAAGTGCGGTTCGTGGTGCGATTCCATCGGCTTGATCAAGATGGTCCCCTTCGCTCAAACGCTGACTCCATCGGCGAATGAGATTCTGCGCCTCGAAAAAATCATCGCCGCCACCATCCCCGCGCGCCCGCCCACTGGCGCTCCCCAACCTCCTCCCGCGTCGCCTCAATCGCCATTGCCACTACTGCCGCGTTTTCCCATCCCCATCTTTGGTCCCACAGGAGTCGCGCTGGAAACGAGAGTGAAGGAACTGATCGTCAAACTCGGTGACAGCGATCCGCAAGTATCGAATTTTGCCACGGCTGAGCTTTGGATGATTGGCGAACCTGCGCTTCCGTTCTTGAAGGCGGCGCTTAACACAACGACGGACAAAAAAATTCAAATACATCTGACCGTGCTCATCATGGGCATCGAAGGAAAACCTCCCCGCTGAGAAAACTCTCACCGTTTCGGTCGCGTTTCGTGTTTCTCACCATAAATTCTTTGTGCTAGTTTCGCGGCGCAAACATGGCGGACAAACCTTCCAAACTGAAAATCGCGGGGCGCGAATTCAACTCGCGCCTCATCATGGGCACGGGGAAATTTTCCTCGAACGAGCTGATGCGCGATGCGCTGGCGGCGAGCGGCACGGAACTCGTCACCGTCGCCCTGCGGCGCGCCGACCTGAGCGGCAAACACGACCCGTTCGCGAACATTCTGGATTTCATTGACCGCGAGCGTTTTCTTTTGCTGCCGAACACGAGCGGCGCGATGAACGCGGAGGAAGCGGTGCGGCTGGCGCGGTTGGCGAAAGCGGCGGGACTCGGCAACTGGCTGAAACTGGAGATTCACCCCGACCCGCATTATCTGCTGCCCGATCCGATTGAGACGTTGAAGGCGGCGGAGGTTTTGGTGAAGGAAGGTTTTGTCGTCCTGCCCTACATCAACGCCGACCCTGTGTTGGCGAAACGGTTGGAGGATGTCGGCTGCGCCACCGTGATGCCGCTCGGCTCGCCCATCGGCAGCGCGCGCGGCATCGAAACACGCGCCAATATCGAAATCATCATCGAACAAGCCACCGTCCCCGTCGTCGTGGACGCGGGACTCGGCGCGCCGTCGCACGCCTCGGAAGCGATGGAGATGGGCGCGGACGCGGTGCTTGTGAACACTGCTATTGCCGTTGCCACCGACCCGATGCGGATGGCAAAAGCGTTTCGCGCGGCGGTGGAAGCGGGACGGGAAGCGTATGAGATAGGTCTCGCGCCGAGACGGAAGGATGCGAGCGCGACGAGTCCGCTTACTGGTTTCCTAGAAGAGAAGTGAACCACTAAGTCACCAAGACACAAAGGCGGAGCAGAATTTCCAACGCTCAAATTCTTGGTGTCTTCGTGTCTTTGTGGTGAGAAATGTCCGTTCCCTCCCTAAGTTTCTCCCGCTTGATTTGCTCGAACAATCTCTTGTCCCGACGTTCGACGTAACGACGGCGCAGCCATAATGCGGGGGCGGGGGCGAAGGCGAGGATGAGAAGCCAGTAGGGAAGCATAAAATGATGTGCTAACCACACCGTCCTTAACCGATCTGCATCATCGAACGAAAAACCAACAAAAGCTCCTTCCGTCATGTTCACCTCCCTAATTCCGAAATCCGTATACCAAACCAAATCAACTGATTTTGAATCGTCAATCATCCTCACTTCCAGTCCGCCGCGTTCACCCCGAACATGAATAAAGTAGCCGCCCTGTTTCCCTAATGTAAGGGAAACTCCCCATCCCGCCATCCCGAACCCCCACGCGACCATCGCAGCGAGGCAGAGGAACGCGGAGAGGGCGGTGAAGATATTTTTCAGATGCTGCTTCACGGCTTTTCCTTTTGCGCTTGCTCGGCGCGCTTGGCGGCGACGATTTCCGCGAAGAATTTCTTGTCCCGCCGCTCAACGTAACTCCGCCGCAGCCACAGCGCAGGGGCAATGGCGAAGAGGAGAATGAGGAGCCAGTAAGGCACACAAACTAGAAACATTTGTTCCGCCCTGAATTCCTCAGGAAGTCCGAGAGACGGTAGGACCCAGATTTTCCTATCATATTCACTTACCATTTCTTGAATCTCAAAGCCTTCGCGAGCAGCTACACGAAGCTTTTTAGTTTTATCAAAGTAAAGCATTAAGGAACCGCTAACACCTCCCGTGGCGAAAACATTTTCTCTCATTTGCGGCGAAATATATGTCCATCCCCATCCCGCAATTCCAAATCCCCACGCTACAGCCGCCGCTAGACAAGAAAATGCTGAGAGTGCGGCGAAGGAATTTCTCAACCGTTTCCAATTGTCACGCTTCTGACTCACGACTTTTGAATTCTGAATCCCTTCTTCCATTTTTTCTCCTCTCACCCCGCAAACAACTTCGCACGGAACAGAAAAAAAACTGCGCCGCAGAGGCACAAGCCCGCCCAGAGATAATCGAGTGTGAGCTTTTCCTTGAGGTAAAACACCGCGAAGGGGACGAAGATGGAGAGGGTGATGATTTCCTGCAAGATTTTCAGTTGTCCGACATTCATCACTTGATGACCGATGCGGTTGGCGGGGACTTGGAGGAGGTATTCAAATAGCGCGATGCCCCAACTCACCAACGCGGCGATTATCCAAGGTCGGTCGGAAAGATTTTTCAGGTGTCCATACCACGCGAACGTCATGAAGACGTTGCTGCCGCAGAGGAGGAGGACGGTGGTGAAGTGGGGATTCATTTTTTTATTTTAGCCACGGATGGACACGGATTGACACAGATTTTTCACCGCAGAGGCGCAGAGGATTCGGAAGGGAATTTTTTCACAGTGGTTGCGTGCGGGAGGCGGTCTTGTTAATTTCGGGGTGTGAGTTTTGTTGAACATTTCAATCAGCTGGAGTTGGCGGAGTTGGCGGCGTTTGCGCAGCGGGCTTCGGCGGCAGATGCGCGGGCCGCGTTGGCGCGGTCGTCGCGTTCGTTGCGGGATTTTGCGGCGTTGATTTCTCCCAGTGTAGGACAAGCTTCCAGCTTGTCCAATCCCGAGAAGGGGCAAGCTGGAAGCTCGCCCTACCTTTTGGAGGAGATGGCGCAGCGGTCTCGTGCGTTGACGGTGAAGCATTTTGGGAAGGTGATGCGGTTTTTCGCGCCGTTGTATCTGTCGAATGAGTGCGTGAACATTTGCAAATACTGCGGGTTTTCGCGGGACAATGCGATTTTGCGGGTGACGTTGTCGCCTGAGCAGGTGGGGGCTGAGGCGCGGTATCTGGCGCGGGAGGGGTTTCGGAACATTTTGTTGGTGGCGGGGGAGCATCCGAGGTACGTGTCGCGGGATTATCTGGCGGAATGTGTGCGGGCGGTGCGGGCGGAAGGTGTGCCATCGGTCAGCATCGAGGTGGCGCCGTTCGAGCAGGAGGAGTATGCGCCGATGGTGGCGGCGGGGGCGGAGGGGTTGGTGGTTTATCAGGAGTCGTATAACCGCGATGTGTATGGGGAGTTGCATACGTCGGGACCGAAACGGGACTTTGATTGGCGGTTGGCGGCGGTGGAGCGGGGGTATGCGGCGGGGTTTAAGCGGCTGGGGATCGGGGCGTTGCTGGGTTTGTGGCATTGGCGGGAAGAGGCGATTGCATTGGCAGCGCATGCGGCGTATTTGTTGAGGCATTGCTGGAAGGCGCAGTTGACGATTTCGTTGCCGAGGTTGCGTCCTGCGGCGGGGGAATTTGAGCCGAAGTATCCGATGAGCGAGCGGGAGTTGGCGCAACTGGTGTGCGCGTTGCGGTTGACGTTTCCGAAGGTGGGGTTGGTGTTGAGCACGCGGGAGCGGGCGGTGGTGCGGGATGGGTTGGCGCGGTTGGGGGTTACGATGATGAGCGCGGGGGCGCACACGGAGCCAGGCGGTTACACGGGCGCGGGGAAGGAGTCGCTGCATTTGACGGAGAAAGGGCGGCAGGTGGCGGCAAGCGCGGAGCGGATTCGGTCAGAGGGGGAGCACGCGACGGTGCAGTTTGAGATTTCGGATACGCGCAGTCCTGCGGCGGTGGCGGGGCGGTTGCGGGAGTTGGGGTATGAGGCGGTGTGGAAGGACTGGGATGAGGGGCTTTTGAGGGATGAGGGAGGAAACCTGAAACCTGAGTTTGAAGGAACGAAGCCAGAATGAAGATTGTGGCGAATGGAAAGGCGGTGGTTGTGGAATCGCCGTGCACGGTGGCAGCATTCTTGGCGGGACGGGGGCTGAAGCCGACGCAGGTGGTGGTGGAGTTGAACGACGAGGCGTTGGAGCGTGGGCGGTTTGATGAAATTCACTTGAAGGAGGGCGACAAGCTGGAAGTAGTGCTGCCTGTGGCGGGAGGATGAGGAGGATGCAAGTTTTTAGACTCAAATTGGTGGCGCGAAGAGGAGCGGCGCGCATCTGCGCAGTCATGGGGTTCTGTGTGGTCACGGCGTTTTTCGCGGGGTGCGTTGGGTCGTCGGGTGGCGGGAATTCGGGCACGATTTCAGGGGCGGGCGCGGCGATTCGCGGGAATGAACTGCGGACAGTGTGCGATGTGCCGTTGGAGCGGGTGTGGGAGGCGACCAAACTCGTGGCGGGAGAACTGGGTTGGACGGTGCGGATGGAGATGACGCAGAAGAGCAGTTCACGGGCTGTGATGACGGCGAACGACAGGGAAGGGCGGGTGGTGGTGGTTTTGTTGGAGGCTCGGTCGGCGAGGACGACGGAAATCCGCGTGCGGGTCGGCGAGGCGACTTCGAGCGCCAACGCGGCGCAGGCGGAAGTCATTTACAGGAGGTTGACGGCGCGGTTGTAGGAATTGCGCTTGCAAAGGCGTGAATCGCTTTTATACTGCGCGCGTCTTCGGACAAGGAGGGGGATAATGAAAAGAGTGAAAATATTAGTGGGGGTATTGGGTCTAGCCGCGCTTTGCGCGGCACAGGGTTGCGTCCCGATTCTCATCGCGGGCGTGGCAGCAGGCGCTGCGGCGGGAACCGTCTCTTACGTGTCCAACGAACTTCGTGTCGCCCACGAAGTTTCGGTGGAGCGCGCCTGGGACGCTGGTCATGCGGCGATGAAGGAGTTGGAATTCAAGGTTTTGTCACCTGAGTCCTACAAAGACGGAACTGGCGGGTTGATACGGGGACGAAACGCCAAAGACCAGCCTGTGACGATCCAAATCATCCGTCAGACTGAGAAACTGACCGAAATCCGCGTGCGGGTCGGCACCATGAACACAGCAGCCAATCGGGATGTTGCGCAGTTGCTGTATAACACCATGAAGTCGAGGCTTTAAGAGCGTCAGCGGGAGTCAAAATCCTCGCCTCTGACTTCGGTGATTTCATACCAGAGCGCGTGCGTTGCGTTCTGGGCGCGAAGCTCTTCGATTTTGACGAGTCGCAGGACTGGGAATTGTTCTTCGCCAGCCGCTCCGTAGGCGACGGCAAGCAAGGCTTTATTGAGGCGGAGGCTGACGAGTTCCAGAATTCCGAGCTCGTTGGAGTGCCGATCACCCCATTCGACATCCTTCCGTAACGCCTTAAGCTCCGCCTGCCCCTGTCGGGTTTCGATAAAAATGGCGTCAGCAACGAGGGCGTATGGAGATTTAATTTCCTCGATTGGAATCACTTGCAAGCGGATGCGGCTGTAGTTCCAGTCCTTGTCCGAATATTTTTCAAGACAGTTGTTGATTTTCTTGGCGAGGGTGTGTAGATTTTGCACGTTTTCAGGCAGTCGAGTGTGAAACAATAATACGGAAAGTTTGAGCAGTTTCGAGATTTTATTGTCAAATTTAGTGAAGCTCAGATTCGGGAGTCTGGTTGTTCTTCAGAGGGGTTCCCCACCCCCACCTCCTTGGCAGCCAGCTCCCGAATCCTTTTTGCGGGTTGTCTTCCCTGTCGGACAGGTATATTTTAGGTTGGTCAGCGCCCTGCGAGTTTTTAATGCGATATTGGACGCGAGCTGACCGAAAGGAAGGTCATGTCCAAGCTGATTTGCACTTCTGGACCCAATAACGGGGATGAATGGGAGGTGCCGTTTGGCACTACCATCATCGGCAGGCAACAGGGGAACGGGGTGGTTCTCCACGATCCCAAAGCATCTCGGCAGCACGCGGTCATCAAGTTCGAGGAGGACAAATACGTTATTGAGGACTTGGGCAGTTCCAACGGAACCTACGTTTTTGGCAAGAAAATCACTCGCGCCATCATCACCCCCGACACGACCATCCAGATAGGCAATTCCACGCTGGTTTTCACCCGCAAAAGTATCCACGGCGGGGGCGTCCAGCACATGGACGCCGTCGGGGAAGATTTGCTGCTCAAGCACAAATCGAAACAAGCTGTGATGGAAGAGATTCTTAGCGACATCCAACAAACCAAAGGTCAACAAGGAAAAAAGAGAGGGTTTTTCCGACGTCTATTCAAGTCCAAGCGTGCAGGGACGCCACGTCTTCAGAAACGCGATATCTAGATTACCGCGTAATTCCCTTTGCCGCCTTGCTGGCAAAAAATCTCTGCGCCTCGTCCAGCACCTCAGGGTCGCGCACGTCCATCCAATAGTCCTTCAGAACAAATCCGCGCAATTTCAGCCCCTCCTTCGCCATCAACCTCAGTGCATCGGGCAACTCATATTCCCCGCGCTTCGATTTCTCCAACCTCGGCGTGAACTCAAACAGCCGCGGCGTGAACAAATAGATGCCTGTGTTATACCACTTCGAACTCACCGACCCTGGTGGCGGCTTCTCAATGATGTCCGTCAGGTTAAAATCGCCATTAAACATCACCGCCGCACCCTTCGACACATCTGGTCCCTCCTGCACCGTCACCAACCCATCGCACCCGCCCTTACTAAAAATCTCCACCATCCCCCGATAGTTTGTCGGCTCAGTCAAAATATCCCCATACGCCAGGAAAAACGGGTCTTTTCCCACAAACCCCTTCGCCAACTCAGGCGCTTTCCCCGTCCCATCCTGCACCTCTTGAGTCACATACGACATCCGCACCCCATGCCCCTTCCCATCCCCAAAAAACTCCTTAATCGCCTCCGCCCGATACCCCGTAATAATGCAAACTTCCCGCACTCCCGCATCCCGAATCGCTTCGACAATAATTTCCAGCACGGGTTTGCCGCAAATCTCCAGCATCGGCTTCGGCGCAGTCGCCGTCAGATGCTTCATTCGAGTCCCTTTGCCTGCCGCAAGAATCACTGCTTTGATTTCTGTAGCCATTCTGATTTCGTCACCCTCGCTGACACCAATCCAAAAACTTCTTCACGTGCCCTAAATCCCGCAAAACTATATCCGCCCCGCATCCCTCTAATTCCTTGACGGAATGCGGCCCCGTCGCCACCGCCACCGTCCAAGCCCCGATCTCCTTCCCACACCGCACATCCTTCGGCGTATCCCCAATCACCACCAAATCCTCAGGCCGCAACTCCTCCCCAAATCGCTCCCGCGACCGCCGCCACGCCACCCGCGCAATCTCATCCCGCTCCTCATGGTCACTCGCAAACGCCCCAAACTCAAAATGCCGCCACAAATCAAACCGCTCCAACTTCACCTTCGCCCCCGCCTCAATATTCCCCGTCAACAACCCCGCCCGAAACTCCCCGCCATTCCCGCACCGCTCCAAAATCTCCAAAATCCCTGGCATCACCTTTCCGTCAAGCGCGAACATATTCTTCTGCAAAAACCGCAAATAATTCTCAAAGAAAATATTCACATTCCGCTGACTCAACTCAATCCCATGCCGCACAAAAAACTCCCGCAGAATCAACGGATCAGTCTGCCCCGCGAACGGCACATCATCAAACTCCGCCTCCACCTCAAACCCCGCCCCCAACGCCTGCACAAACGCCTTCCGCCCCGCGCCCCCCGTACTCACCAGCGTCCCATCAATGTCGAAAAGCAAAATCTTCATTTGCGCAGGTTAAAAAGTTAAATGGCTAAAATGGTCAAAGGGAATTTTCTACAGAAGCTCGCAAAGGTCGCTAAGAATTCCAAAGCCTTCGCGCGCTTCGCGTCCTTCTGTTCAAAAACATCTTCCGCTTTTTGTGGATTTCGTGGTTAAAAACTTTCCGCTCTCCGCCTCTCCGCGCCTCCGTGGTAAACAATCCGCCCCTCAGGTCTCAGGTCTCCGCCCTCATCCCTCAGTAGAACGTCATCTTAAAATTCTCCAACCGCGCCTCCCCATCTTCCTCCACAAAATTCACCACCCTCGACAAAACCTCATTCGCATGCGCCCTATCATTCGACACCGTAACAATCCCCAACACCCCCAACTGCCACTTATCATTATCCTCCACCTCCGCCACCGCCACATTGAACTTCTGCCGAATCCTATCCTTCAAACTCCGCAACACCATCCGCTTATCCTTCAAAGACTGCGCCCCCCCAATCAAAAGATTCACCTCAAGCGCCCCAATCACCATAAGAAATTATTCGCGTCTATTCGCGTCCATTAGCGGTTGAAAAATTCCCACCCTCTGTGTCCTCTGTGCCCTCTGTGGCAATTTCCCTCTCCGCCTCTCTCATTTCCATTTCGGATTTCGAATTTCGACATTCGGATTTTCCGCCCTACATCCCCATCACATGATACCCCGCATCCACATAAATCGTTTCCCCCGTAATCCCGCTCCCCATGTCGCTCAACAGAAAAAGCCCCGTATTCCCCAACTCCGTCGTCTCAATATTCCGCCGCAACGGCGCCCGCGACGGATACACCTTCATCATCTCCGAAAACCCCGAAATCCCCCGCGCCGCCAAAGTCTGCACAGGCCCCGCACTAATCGCATTCACCCGAATCCGCTTCCCCCCCAAATCATACGCCAAATACCGCACCGTCGACTCCAACGCCGACTTCGCCACCCCCATCACATTATAATGCGGCACCACCTTCTCCGCCCCGTAATACGACATCGTCAAAATGCTCCCCCCTTCCTTCTCCATCAACGGCAACGCCGCCCGCGCCACACCCAACAACGAATACGCACTCACATCCAACGCCGTCCGAAACGCCTCCCGCGAAGTATTGATAAAATTCCCCTCCAACGCCTCCTTCGGCGCAAACGCCACACTATGCAAAAGCACATTCACCTTCCCAAATTTATTTCCCACCTCCTCAAACACCCGCCCAATCTGCTCATCCCGCGACACATCACACGGCACCAACACCGTCTCCACCCCAAACGCCCCCACCAACTCCTCCACATTCTCCCGCAACCGCTCCCCCTGATAAGTGAACGCCAACCGCGCCCCCGCCTCATGCAACGCCTGCGCGATAGCCCAAGCAATCGAACGCTTATTCGCGACGCCGAAGATGACACCAGTCTTCCCCTCAAGAATTTTGTTCATAAAAATTTTCCTTCGTGTTTCGTGCCGAGCGTAAGCAAGCTCCACCGTCGAATCAATCTTCAAAATCATTTCCCGAAACTTGTCGTTCTGAACAAAGCGGAGAATCCCGTCCCTTGCTGCAAGACTTTCGTAACGGCAGAGACCCTTCGCTTCGCTCAGGGTGACAAACTAAATTGCCTGGCGTTCCGACCAGATTCCCCATCCGTGGCTAAAAAAATCCTGTTAATCCTGTTAATCCTGTCTCAAGAAATTCTGTCTAATTCTGTTAATTCTGTCCAAACCTCCGTGTCCCCTGTGCCCTCTGTGGCTAAAAAACTCCGCTCTCTGCTTTCCGTTTTCATTTACAGTCTTTCATCCCAACTTTTCGGATCGCGGCTCGCATGGAACACGCCAACCACAACGGCTTTCTTTTCGTAAAGGAGATACAAAATCCCGTAAGGGAAACGGTGAACCAGAGCTCGACGGGCTTCTTTGCGAATGACGGGGTAGAGCAGGGGATTTTGCTGAATCAATTTCATCTCCGCGCCCACCTCACGAAGAAACTCAGCGCCGAGACCTTGCCGCTGCTGTTCATACCAATTGTAAGCGTCCGCCTAGTCCGCCTCAGCTTCAGGTCGGATAATCAGCGGCGTTTTCATTTCGCGCGCTGAATGCGTTTCCTGACTTCTTCCCACGGCGAACCCGCGTTCGGGTTTTTGTGAAACGCCTCCAACCGACGATCCAACTCCGCGCACTGCGCTTCCGTGAGCGCGACCGCTTCAGGTACTTGCGAAACGCTGTCCCAAATGTCCCCGACGAGTTTAATCCGCTCAGGAACGCTCAACTTAAGAATGTCAGTGATGGAAATGCCCTTCATACCGCGCAAAGCGTAGCCGAGACCGTGTTCTTTTTCAACGCCCCAATATCCGTGCTAATCCGTGTGCATCCGTGGCTAAAGAACTCCGCTCCCTGCTCCCCCATCTCCCCATCAACCCATCAACCCATTCCTCACCGCCTCCACCAACCCCGCCACCGAATGCTCCTTCGCCTCAATCCCAATCTCCAACCCACACTCCACCGCCGTCCGCGTCGTAATCGGCCCAATACTCGCAAACACCAACTTCGGAAACTTCTCCCGCAACTTCACCACATCCACCACCTTGCAAAAATTCTCCACCGCCGACGAACTCGCAAAAGTCACCACCTCCGCCCCCTCCTTCAACAACACCTTCGCCGCCCCCACCGCCGTCGCATCAGGCACATTCCGATACGCCTCCACCGAATCCACAATCGCCCCCAACTTCTCCAACTCCGTTGCCAGCACCGCCCGCGCAATATCCGACCGCGGCAACAAAAACCGCAGATTCGCCACATGCATCTCCTCCTTAAACGCCTTCACCATCGCCTCCGCCACCGCCTCCTCAGGCTGCAAATCCACCTCCAGATGCAGCGCAGAAAGCCGCTTCTCCGTCCCCGCACCCATCGCCGCAATTTTCAAAAACCCCAGCGTCCGAATGTCCTTATATTTCCGAAAGAACTCCTCGAAGAAAAAATCCACCGCATTCGGACTCGTAAAAATCACCCAATCATATTCCCCAATCCCCTCCACCGCCTCCCGCAAAGCCGTCAAATCCTTCGCAGGTAGTATATTAATGGTAGGCAACTCCAAAACCTCCGCCCCCAATTCGCGCAAAGGAATAGAAAGCTCCGCCGCCTGCGCCAAAGCCCGCGTCACAACCACACGCTTCCCCTTAAGAGAATCGCCACTCCCAATCTGCGCCGCCTTCAATCTAGGTATTCGTGATTTCGCCATAATATAAATTCTAGGGTAGGGCGCGACCGCTGGGCGCGCCATGTAGCCGCAGGCTTCAGCCTGCGTAACATAATCTAATTTGTAGTCGGGGTCGTCCCTGACCCCGACCTAATTTTCTTTTCGAGTATCGCCAATCTCCTCTTCACCCCGATGTTAGGATTACACTGCAATGCGCACTTGTAGTATTCGATAGCTTCTGCGCTATCCCCCCAAAAATCTAAAACTTCCGCAGTAATTCTGTATCCTAAAGCCTGCACCACAGGCGGCGGCTTCAACTTGAACGCTGAATTGACATGATTGATTATTAGTGCTCCTGCTTCACGCGAAGGCTTCCTTTTTGTTGCCTCCAACATTTGTCGTGCCTCTTCCATTACCCACCAAGCCTGTGGCGGCTGCGAAACTGTTTGTCCTTCGCCATCCTCCTCAGAATATTCTTCGCCGTCTTCATCAACAACCGTGTCTTTGAAGATTTTGTCGAGTGCGGTATGGCTTTCGGGCGTCATTTTAGGAGGAGCAGTATCAAAAAAGAATAAGCTCTGCGTTGGTGCAATTGTTCGAGGTTCTTGAATCGGCGCATCATCATTTAGTAATCCCACGCGGACACACTCGTCGCGGCTGCGGCGCATTGCTACCATGCTGTCGTAAATGTCGAAGGGCGCAAAAGGCAAACCATAGATGCTGATGGCTTCCCATACGCGGTCTGATTTCAACGCCAGCATCCTGCCGCCAAACAGTTTTCCGCCCGCACTGCACCACCGAGCCTTCCAATCAATGGAGATAATACCCTCCCCGCAAGGCACAAGTTCCCAAGCGGGGGAATAGTATAGTGAGTCTTCATCCAAGCCATTTAGCCAGGAGTTGTGGTAGTTCAGAAACAACAAGTAGTTCGTCTCAAAAATCAGTTTTTGTCTTTCGTAGAGCAACAAATCATCCCGAGTGTGTGCCTCGTCTGGCGATGGGAAGTAACCAATGCGTCGTAAAAAAACCAGTAAGTCCGCTGTCGCCGCGTTGTGATGAATTTTACCCGACCGCACAGCGGAAATAAGCCGCCAAATTTCTTCAGCGATTGGACGATATTGTTGCCCGTTGAAAAGTTTCATGTCTTCAAAATCTCTCCCGCCCCCTTCGCCAACAACTCCCTTGCCAACTCCTCTCCCAACTTCTCCGCCTCCTCCGCTTTTCCTTTTATCTCGCCTCGCACCGCCCGCTTCCCATCCAACGAAAAAACCGCCCCCGACAACTTAAGCGATTTCCCCCCCGCATCATACTCCCCAAACGCCGCAATCGGCGTCGCACACCCGCCACCCAACCCCCGCAACAAAGCCCGCTCCGCCCCCACCGCCGCAAAAGTCCCGAAATGATTGATACTCCCCATCAACTCCATCATCCGCTCATCATCCACCCGACACTGAATCCCAATCGCCGCCTGACCCACCGCGGGCAACATCACCCCCAACTCCATCTCCTCCGCCACCAACCCATCCCACCGCGCCCCTTCACCCGCGCCCTTCACAACGCGATTCTGAAACTGCAACTGCAACCGCTCCAACCCCGCCGCCGCCAAAATCATCGCATCCACCGCACCGTCCCCCTCAAACTTCTTCAACCTCGTCTCCACATTCCCCCGAATCTCCACCACCCGCAGGTCCGACCGCGCCGCCAACACCTGCGCCCGCCGCCGCGGACTCCCCGTCGCAATCACCGCCCCCTGCGGCAAATCCGTCAACTTCGTCCCCCCCGCAAATTTCCGAAAATTGGTAGCATAGGCCTCCGTGCCTGTGATTAAATAATCTTTTTCACCCGCCAACCGCTCAAACAGCGATTCACCCTTCGCCAACTTCTTCACCGACTGCTCCGCCGACACCGCGCTACTCCGATAAATCAAAACATCCCGCACATCCGCCCGCTTCGGCGTCGCCGCAAGCAGCAGCCCCGAAGGCAAAGTCGTCGGCAAATCCTTCAACGAATGCACCGCCAAATCCGCCTCCCGCCGCATCAAAGCGATCTCAATCTCCTTGGTAAACAGCCCCTTCTCAATAGACGGCGGCGAATAATTTCCTGCGCCCGACTTTCCACTTTCCGCTTTCCGCGTCTCGCGCTCTTCTCCAAAAATCGCGCTCTTCCCTCTTCGCCCTTCCCTCTTCGCTCCACGCTCTTCGCTCCTCCTGTCGCCCGTAGTCTTAATCGGCTTAATCTCAAACAACAGTTTCGGAAACGCCCGCCGCAAAAGCTCCCGCACCTCATTCGCCTGCGCCAAAGCCAAAGCACTCCCTCGCGTAGCAATTTGAATCGGATAAGTAGGCATAAGCTATCTTAGCCACGAATTCACACGAATCAGCACCAATTAATTTCTGCATTCGTGACCATTCGTGTTCATTAGTGGCTAAAGAATTTCCGCCAACTCAGGTCTCAGGTCTCAGCCCTCATCCCTCTCTTCTCGCTCCACCGCACCGCAAACCGCCCCAGCCACCACAGCGGCAAAATAGCGAAGAGCAGTTGGAGAAACCATTTGGGAATTGAGACCCATGTAAGCGTCGCAGTTCCCAGTCGCCCCCTTTTCCCGTGAAACCATTCAAGAGCCTTTGGAGAGAATTCACCAAATGGTTCGGAAATTACCCGTTGGTTCTGTTCTTCCCATGTAGTCGAATAGAAAGCTGCTGGACGCCTTAGGGTTGGCGGCTGTTGTGAGTAAATTATCACATCGATATGCCCGCCAAGAAATGTGATAGACCATTGTCTTCCCCAAATGAGCGGCGAGTCCCACGCATCATAAGCTCCGTCTGCTCCCCTCAACCACAACCAATAAGTCCCAACAAACAACACCAGCGACAGCGTGGCGGCGAAGTTGAAAATCCACCGACGCGTCCGTGGAAACCGTTTCCGCTTCTCCAGCTCCGTTCCTCGGAGTCCGAGCACGGACTTCGCCGCAATCTCAGGCGGCAACTCTGTCGGGCGTTTCGGCGTTGGATTAGTCTCGTTCATGGGACAATTTTATTTTAGCCACAGATTCACACAGATGAAACACAGATTAACAAATATCCGTGAAAGTCGAGTCCGCGAGACGCGAAGTAATCTGTGTCAATCCGTGGCTAAAAATTCAGTCACAGTCCCTGTTGCAATTTCTTAATGACTGCGTTGATGATTTCCTGACGCTCTAGTGTCGAACATACTCCAAGCTTTCGTTCGATGAGCGAAGTGTGTGAGGTGAACAGTTTGTCCACGAGCACTGCCGAATCCACCATCAAACCGTTCGCTGAGTTCTTTCTCAATATCACGTCGCCCTGTCGCGCTTGTGACAACCGAGAAGTAAGAAACGCGACAAGACAATCATCGCCGCGCGCGGACAACACACAAGCGGGGCGTTTCTTCGTGGCGCTCAAATCCGTGAAAGGGATTTCGATGAGCACGATATCGCCTGGCTGGTATTTACTCATACAAGTCAGGTTCTTCGCGAAGAAACGCGAAGGATGGATTGCGAGTCAACAAACCCACCTCGCCGTAGCGAATCTTTTTGCGTGGAGGATTGCCCTTTGCCTTTGCCTGCGCCTCCTCCAACTTCATCAACCGTCGGATGATGGCGCGCCTATCCTTCCGCGAAAGCTTCGGCAACTCATTCAAAATTTCCTTCGTGCTCATAGCCGTGCGCAAGCTAATCTGTCGCCGTTAGACGGTCAAACCATTATCAAACTCTGCATTCGTGAAAATTCGTGTCAATCCGTGGCTAAAGATTCTGCGTTTCGTGCCTTTCGTGTCTTTCGTGGTGGCTTAACTCCTCTCCGCGTTTTCCGCCAGCCAATTCTCAAACTGCTTCACCTTCTCCGCGATGATGCTTTGGCAGAGCGAAATCTCGCGTTCGCGTTGTTTCAGATTCTCATTCGCGATGCCCTGCAAATCATCAATGTCGTAGAGATACACATTGTCCAGCGTATCCACCGCGCGCTCGATGTTGCGCGGCACGCCGATGTCTATGAGAAAGAGCGGACGATTACGGCGCAACCGCATCAGCGGCAAAAGTTTTTCCCGCGTCAAAATGGGGTGGGGCGCGGACGCCGCGCTGATGACGATGTCGAGCGCGCCAAACTCGCCCTCCCAAGTTTCGTAAGACACCGAGCGCGCCGCGAGTTTGTCCGCGAGTAATTGCGCCCGCTCAGGTCGGCGGCTCGAAACAATGATCGCCGTCACCCCGCGCTCCTTCAAAGCCCGCGCCGTCGTCTCGCCCATCTCGCCCGAGCCGAGCACCATGACGGTCTTGTGCGACAACTCGCCGAAAATCTTCTCCGCCAAATCCACCGCCACGCTCCCGACCGAAACGCTGCCGACACCGATTTGCGTTTGCGAGCGGACATGTTTGGCGACCTGAAACGCCTTTTGGAAAAGACGATTCAACATTTTCCCCGACGCCCCCGCCCGCACCGCCGCGTCGTAAGATTCCTTCACCTGCCCCAAAATCTCCGTCTCTCCCACGACCATCGAGTCGAGTCCGCTCGCGACGGCGAACAGATGCCGCACACAATCGGCGTGAGTGCGCTCGTAAATTTCCTTCGTGAGCGGCTGTTCGAGCGAATGGTAGCGGCGCAGAAAAGTCCTGAGTGATTCCGTCGCGGTCGCGGCGTCATCAGCGGCGGCGTATAGTTCCACCCGATTGCAGGTCGAGAGAATCACCGCTTCGCGCACTGCGCCCGTGCAGACCTCGCGCGTTGCGTCGCCAAGTTTCGCGTGGACAAACGCCACCCGTTCGCGCGTTTCAATCGGCGCAGTCTGGTGGTTTAGTCCTATGACGACAAGTTGCATTGAAATGTTTTCGTGCTCGTTCTCGTCCTCGTCGTCGTCCTCGAATTGGTAGCATAGGCCTCCGTGCCTGTGATTTTCGATTACGAGGACGACGACGAGGACGATTCAATTCGGCTTGGTGTGTGTTAATCCAAGCGTGACAAGGACAGCGATGGAGGAAATGACGGAGACGAGCGCGATTTTGCGTCCGCGAAACGCGAGCAGCCAGCGCGAGCCGAGCAGCGCGGCATACACGAACCACACGACGGTGGAGGCGATGATGCGCGGGTCGGAACTCACCAACGGATTGCCGTTTTGGCGCAGCGAAAGGTTCCACAAACAACCCGCGCCGATGCCGACGGTGAGCAGCACGAAGCCCGCGACCATCAGCGCGAGGTTGAGGCGGTCGAGTTTTTCAATCGAGGGAAGCTGGTGAAACATGCCGCTGATGTGGCGCGTCTTGAGTTGGCGTTCCTGCAGGAGATACATCGCGCCCGCCGCGCCCGCGAGCGCAAACGCGCCGTATGCCAGCATCATCACCGCGACGTGCATCCCGAAATACACGCCGCGCCCGATGTTTTCGGGTTGAACGGCGTCGGCGGGCGGCAGCAGCAGCGCGGCGATGCCGATGGCGATGACAGGCGGGAGGATGAACGCGCTGAGAAAACGGACGCGCCAGAAAAATTTGACGACGAGGTAGATCCCGATGATTGCCCACGTTGAGAAGGCGAGCAGTTCAAACGCGTTGGTGATGGGGCAATGGCGGATTGCGATGGCGCGTTGGACGAGAAAGACATTGTGGAAAACGTAACCGACCGCAACGAGGGGCATCGCGCCAACGCCGCCGATTTTTCCCTTTTGCAGGAGATAAATCGCGTGGACAAATCCCGCCGCGTAAAGCGCCAAGGCGACGGTGAACCAAAGTTGGTCGGGGATAGTCATCAATCGTCCTCGTCGTCGTTCTCGTCCTCGTCGTCGAAAATAAATTCAATCGAGGACGACGACGAGGACGAGAACGATTACGAGAGGAAATTAGCAAACAGCGGAGCCCGTTAAAAGCCCAGAAATGGGTCGGGCGGAATCCCGTTTCCGAGACTCCGCCCGATGACAAGCGCGGAAAAGCCGTAAGCCAGATTCTGTCTTGCCCCGCTCTTTCTACCACCTCGAAATACTTTTGCTGAAGTAGCAGAAAGAGCGGGGTCGAGATAGCCATTTATCTGTGCGACCGATACCCGAGACATGGACGACGAGCCGCCGTCGGTCGCGCTTGCACGCGACACCGTCTCCTATTTGGTCTTGCTCCGAATGGGGTTTTCCGTGCCGCCGACATTGCTGCCGACGCGGTAAGCTCTTACCTCACCTTTTCACCCTTGCGGAAGAAATGGGTTGATGGGTTGATGCGTTGATGGGGCGAATCAAATTCGATCTCATCATCCCATTAACCCATAAACCCATTACCCCATCTCCTCCGCGGTATATTTTCTGTGGCACTGTCCGTCGCCCCGACATTGCTGTCGGGGCGCCCTTGATGGCATCGATCCCGCAGTCGCGGGACTCAACGCATCTCAAGGCATTCCGCCCTGTGGAGTCTGGACTTTCCTCCCGCCACCTTTCGATGACGAGCGGCTATCCGCTTTTCCGCAAAATTTGAAAGAACGAGCGCAGGTATAATCGCTGCGACGCGTTTGGAGTTCAAGCTTTAGCTTGCTTTGATGGAGTCGCACCCTTTACGGGTGCGTTTGGATTTTATTTCGGACGCAGGCAAAAGCCTGCGACTACATTTTTTCAGAACAAGCTAAAGCTTGAACTTGGATTGTTGCAAAGCTCCTAAATTTTGACAGCACTAACGATGAATCGAGTAAGCCAACACTTTCAACGCGGCTTCCGTCAGCTGCCCTTCGGCGCGCCGCGCGTCCACGCGGTCGCTGACCACGCGTTTGAGCCCGCTGAAAAAACTCTCCGCTTGCCAGCGTTGCCCATAGCACTTGGGCAAACCTTTCGCCATACGCTTGCGCCAGCGGCCGCCGTAACCACCGTCGGCGCGTTTGCACACGGGCGGTATCCAACTGGCAATCCCGCGTTGCCGACACGCCAGGTGCAGCGGTTCGCTGTCGTAACCCGCATCGGCCAACAAACGGCGCACGCGCAACCGCGCCACCGTCTCCTCGAACAACTGCGGCAACTGCTTTTTGTCGCAGGACGCGCCGCGATCCACGATGACCGTCGCCGCCACCAGCGCCCGCAACACCACGACGGCGCTCAGTTTGATGTAGCGGCGAAAACGCCGTCCCCCGTGGCGCGTGGCGAAATAGGCGCTCGCTCCATGCACTTGCAGCCCCGTCGAATCCCACGCCACATCCACCGTGCGGTGCGTCAGTCCGCAGTGGCGCAACAACTTGGCCAACACGCCGCTGACCCACTGGGGAGAAAGCCACCGACTCTCGAAGCGGCACAACGTCGTGTGGTCGGGCACGCGCTGCAACCCCAACGCCGCGCGCAACTCGGGGCACAGGTGCAACCACATTTCCATGCGCCGCCAGTGGACGTTGAGATAGTGCTTGAGCAACACGCAGGCAGCCAGTTGCGCCAGCCGATA
>Ga0187893_10005626_pt1 | contig 22249 bp, 20 predicted proteins | sample MA1701074metaG_FD_139574 | JGI IMG/M metagenome (GOLD analysis project Ga0187893, IMG submission 139574) | White microbial mat communities from a basaltic lava cave in the Kipuka Kanohina Cave System on the Island of Hawaii, USA - MA170107-4 metaG ...
ACTAGAAGATGTACTCGACCCCCACCGTGGGGATGAAGTCGGCCCGAAGACCGCTATTCTTGTCGAGGGGAATCTGAATGTTTGCGCGCAGGGTCAGCGACTTGACGGGGTTCCACTTCGCGCCGAACGAGACGTCGGTAATGTGCTCTCCGGTCTCGCCTCCATCCGGCCTGAAGCGCCCGATCACGTCGGCAACGACGGTCACCGCCGGTGTGAGGCGCACGTCGAGGCCGAGGGCGTACCGCAGGGCGCTCTGGCGGGTGTCCTTCGTGTCGATCTCGTACCCGAGGTTGACGTGGGGCGTGAGCAGTTCCCCATAGGTCTTGGAGGCCACCAGGAGGCCCGTAAGGTTGGTGCCGCCGGTCCCGAGGAGCCGGTCCTCGTCACCAGTGGGCAGTTTGACCTCCACCAGGAAGGCCAGGTCCGGCACGACCTCGTCGTAGTCGCGCACGAAGTTGTACTTCGTTCGAAGGATGATATCCCCGAGACCGGTCTCGTCCCCACCTCCCGAGGTGATGGGAGACGTCGAGTTCGGGCCGAACCGATGAACCGGCACCCCGCTGATCGTGGTTCCGCCGGGATTGCCGAACTGGTCAAAGATGCCCGCCTCGGCCCTGGCGAACAGCCGGACATGGACCACCGGCAGGACGAACCCCACATCCCAACGCGAGGTGACGCCGTATGTGCCGATGAGGGCGAAGATATCCTCGGTGAGATCGACCCTGAGCCTGGCACGGATGACGTCGCTCTCAAAGCTGAACGGTCCGGTGACATCCCGCGTCCCATTGCCGTTTGCGTCGTCTCGCAGGAAGACCAGTTCCAGGTTCTTCAGATCCCTCCCGTCCAGCTTCTTGAAATCGACCCGCGTGTAGGTGAACGTCAGGTCGAGCTTCCGCGCACCGAGCGTCGTGGCGCGCTCCGTGAGCAAAGGCCCCAAACTCTCGGTGGTTCGGACGGGGACCCCGCGCTCGATGTCGAATCTAAACCCGGTGACCGCGGAGCTGAACGAGGGGACCCCGATGCCGGAGACCAACTGGCTATTGAGTTGGTCGAGCCCCCGGAGAGACGATGCTTGGAAGCGAGCTGCCTGGGAGAAGAACGGGAGGGTGGACGGCTCGAGCAGGATGCCTTGACCGCCGTAGAGATTCCTGATGGTGTCCTTCAGGTCTCCGGCGCCGGCGGGTCGGACAAACATCCCCACCCAGGAAACAAGTAGAAGCAGGCACGTTGCGGCGACTCGGAGGTGAAGATTCATCACGTATGTCAGGCGTGGAGCGGTGACGATCGTCCTTTCCATGCTCTCGATGTCCCTTGTCTGATAGAAAATCGTGCAAGCGATATCACGGAACAGAAGCGGGAGTCAAGCCTTTATCGACCGTTCGAGGCGCCCTTCTCGCTTTACAATGCTGGAGTCCTCTGATATTCTCGCACCGACGATGGAGGGGTGAGTCTATGTCCGGGCATTCCAAATGGGCAGGGATTAAGCACAAGAAGGCAAAGGTCGATGCTCAGCGCGGGCGTCTGTTCACGAAGGTGATACGGGAGATCACGGTCGCCGCCAGGGCAGGCGGAGGGGACCCATCGGGCAATCCTCGACTCCGGCTGGCTATCGAGAAGGCGAAGTCGGTCAACATGCCGCAGGACAACATTCAGCGAGCCATCCAGAAAGGGACGGGAGAACTGCCGGGGGTCTCCTATGACGAATATGTGTACGAAGGGTATGGCCCGGGCGGCGTCGCGGTCCTGGTGGAAGCGATGACCGACAACAAGAACCGTACGACCCCGGAGATACGGAAGATCTTTGCCAAGTATGGCGGGAACCTTGGCGAGTCAGGGTGCGTTGCGTGGATGTTCGAGAAGAAAGGGCTGATCCAGGTGGAGGCCGCGACGACCGACGAGGATCGCTTGTTCGGAGTGGCGCTGGAGGCAGGGGCCGAGGATGTCCGCCGCTCCGACAACGTCTTCGAGATCATCACCGCGCCGAAGGACCTCGACCGGGTCAAGGCGCTCTTGGCCAAGGAGAAGATCGAGATCACCACGGGCGAGGTCACCATGGTCCCTCAGTCCACCGTCCGGTTGGAAGGGAAACAGGCGCAGCAGGCGCTGCACCTGACGGAGGAACTTGAGGAACACGACGACGTCCAGAACGTCCACGCCAACTTCGACATCCCCGAAGAGATCATGGCGGCGATGACCGGGTAACGACGTCCCAACGTGCTCGGACTTATGCCGAATCCTGGCGGCCCGCAGATCCTCAGCCCCCTGTCATCCACAATGCGAAACGGAGGAGGCCTGGGCTGGACCCGGTCGAGTTCCCCTAAGCGACCGAAGAGAACCGCGTGCGCGTCCTAGGGATCGATCCGGGGGCCAGCGCCACCGGCTACGGGATTGTGGCCCGCAACGATGGCGTGTTGCAGGCCATCGATTACGGCAGCATCGTTACCTCACCGACCGATCCGTTCCCTACCCGCTTGCAGCAGATCTTCGGCCGCCTCGCCGAGCTGATCCGCCGTCACCACCCGGAGTCGGTGGCCATCGAGACTCTTGTGTTCGCGAAGAACGCCCAGAGCGCGTTCAGGCTCGGCCAGGCCAGAGGGGTCGCCCTCCTGGCAGCGGCAGAGGGCAGGCTGGCCGTCGCCGAGTACACGCCCCTGCAGGTGAAAGGCGCGGTGACGGGGTACGGCGCCGCAACCAAAGTCCAGGTTCAACGGATGGTGCAGTCGCTTCTCCACCTCCGTACGCCGCCGGCTCCGCTCGACGCCGCCGACGCCCTCGCGGTCGCCATCTGCCACCATCATTCGGCCGCGCTACGGCACCTCCTGAGAGGGAGGCGGCGATGATCGCCCGACTCCAGGGGCGCCTCGTCTCCAAGGAGCCGGGGCAGATCGTGGTCGATGTCGGCGGGATCGGTTATCGCGTCTTCGTCCCGCTCTCCACCTACTACCAGCTTCCGCAGACCGAACAGGAGGTTTCCCTCCGGATCTTCACCCACGTCCGTGACGACGCGATCCACCTGTACGGGTTTCATACGCTCCATGAACGGGTAACCTTCGAGCTGCTGACCGGGGTGTCCGGGATCGGACCCCGCCTCGCCTCGAACATCCTGTCGGGGATCTCGGTGGAGGAGCTCTCGGCGGCCGTCCTGGAAGGGGACCTGCCGAGACTGAAGGCGATCCCCGGAGTCGGGCGCAAAACCGGCGAGCGGGTGATCCTGGAATTGAGAGACAAGATTCTCGAGGCTGCGCGGACCGATGGCGGAGAGCCGCGGCCACGGCCGAGGAGCAAGCCGGACCAGATGCTGGACGATGTCATCTCCGCGCTGATGAACCTCGGTTGCCATCGCAAGGAGGCCTCGAGGGCGGCAGAGGCAGCGAGCGAGGCGACCGGCGCGGGAGCGGATTTCGAGAAGCTGGTCAAGGAGGCCCTGAAGCTCCTCGCTGAGGGCGCAGGGAAGCGGCGGTGAAGGCGGCGGGGAAACAGAAAGAGGGCGGGCCGGAGCGGCTGACCAGCCGCCAGGTTCAGGATGACGATCGACAACTCGAGCAGAGCCTTCGGCCGACAGCCTGGGCCGACTACGTCGGCCAGGAGAAGGTGAAGGCGAACCTCCAGGTCTTCATCCAGGGTGCCAAGACCCGACAAGAGGCCCTGGACCATCTGCTGTTTTATGGCCCGCCGGGCCTTGGCAAGACGACGCTCGCCTTCATCATCGCCTCAGAGATGGGGGTGAGTATCCGGACCACCTCCGGGCCGGTGGTCGAGCGACAGAGAGACCTGGCTGCGATCCTCACCAACCTTCGGGAACGGGATGTTCTATTCATCGACGAGATCCATCGCCTGAACCCTGCCGTGGAGGAGACGCTCTACCCGGCGATGGAGGACTACAGGCTGGACCTGATCATCGGCCAAGGGCCAAGCGCTCAGGCCTATCCCCTGAGCCTGCCGCGCTTCACCTTAATCGGGGCGACGACCCGCGCCGGGCTGTTGAGCTCGCCGCTCCTTAATCGATTCGGCGTCGTCCAGCGGCTCGATTTCTATGAGGAGCCGGACCTGTTCAAGATCATCCTCCGCTCCGCAAAGATCCTCGACGTCTCGATCGTCGAGGAGGGCGCATGGGAGATCGCGCGACGCTCGCGCGGGACGCCGCGGGTCGCGAACCGTCTCCTTCGCCGGGTCAGGGACTTCGCTCAGGTGCTTGGGGACGGCGTCATCACCCGCTCGGTCGCGCAGGGCGCCCTCGAGCGCCTGGAAGTGGACAGCAAGGGCTTCGACGAGATGGACCGGCGCATCCTGCAGACGATCATCGAGAAGTTCTCGGGCGGCCCGGTCGGGATCGAGACGCTGGCTGTCGCCGTGGGCGAGGAGAAAGACACGATCGAGGACATCTATGAGCCGTTCTTGATTCAGGTCGGCTATCTCGCCAGGACGCCACGAGGCCGAACCGTCACCCGTCTTGCCTTCGAGCACTTCAATCTGATCCCCCCGGTCAGCTTGCAGGGCGAACTCTGGCAGGGGTCAGTGCAGAACGGCTGATCCTCGCGGAGACCGAGAATCGATGCAGGGGTTCGATTCATTCGGCAAGTTACTAATCATCTTCGGCTTGGTCCTTGCGGCCGTCGGGGCGCTCATGCTGTTCATCGGGAAGGTCCCGTATCTCGGGAAACTCCCGGGGGATATTTATGTCCAGCGGAAGAACTTTTCGTTCTACTTTCCTCTCACCACCTCGATCGTGATCAGCATTGTCTTGACGCTTCTCTTCTCCATGTTCAGCCGAAGGTGAACGCACGCCCCCTCCAGGAGCCGCTTCGTCCCGTGTCCAACTCTCTGCGCGTAACCGACTTTGACTACACCCTGCCCCCCGAGCTGATCGCCCAGGCCCCCGCCCCTGAGCGCGACCGCTCGAGGCTGCTGCTCCTCGACCGCAGAACGGGCAGCACGCAACACCGGCTGTTTTGGGACCTGGTCGAGCTGCTCACCCCGGGAGATCTCCTCGTCATCAACGAGGCCAAGGTCTTTCCTGCGCGCCTCTTCGGCCGCTCAGTACGGCTGCGCAGCGTCGAGGTCCTGTTGGTCCGAGAAATCGAGGCCGACTGCTGGGAGGCCCTGATTCGACCTTCGAGAAGGGTTCGGCCCGGCGACCGTCTCGAGTTGGCCGATGGAACGATCGAGGCCCACGCGCTACGGCAATGCGGTGAGGGGACACACCTGCTGCGACTCGCCTGTGACGGAAACCTGCGTGACCTCCTCTGGCGAGTCGGTCAGATGCCGCTTCCACCCTATGTCAAGCGACCGCATCCCCTGGACCCTGATCGAGCCCCCAGTCCTGCTCTCCTTGATCGCGAGCGGTACCAGACGGTCTATGCGAAGCATGAGGGGGCGATCGCGGCGCCCACGGCCGGGCTGCATTTCACGACGGAGCTGATAGACACCCTGAAGCAGCGAGGGGTCGGCTTCGCCCCGATCACGCTCTATGTTGGGCCGGGGACCTTCCGCCCCGTCCGGACGGCGAGCGTCGAGGACCATCGGATGGAGCCGGAGCGCTACATCATTGCTGAGGAGACGGCCACGGCGATCAAGGCCGCACGCCGCGACGGCCGACGGGTGATCGCGGTCGGGACCACCACCGTCCGGGCCTTGGAACATGCCTCGACCGACGGTGAGGTGAGGGCCGGAGCCGGCACGGCCGATCTTTTCATCTATCCGGGCTATCGCTTCCGGATCATCGATGCGCTGATCACCAATTTTCATCTGCCCCGCTCGACCCTGATCATGCTGGTCTCCGCCCTTGCAAGCCGGGAGCGGATCCTGGCCGCTTATCACGAGGCAATCGCAACACGCTATCGGTTTTACTCGTACGGCGACGCGATGATGATCGTGTGAAGAGGCGAAGGAACGGACCGTGACCTTCGAACTGTTAAAGACCGATCCTGTCACCGGCGCGCGGAGAGGTCGGATCACCACGCCACGCGGCAGCGTCGAGACCCCGGCCTTCATGCCGTGCGGCACGCAAGCGACGGTCAAGGCGCTCACGCCGCACGAACTCGAGGCCGAGGGAGTGGAGCTGGTGTTGTGCAACACCTACCACCTCTATCTGCGCCCGGGGCACCGGTTGATCGAGGAGCTGGGCGGACTGCATCGATTCATGAGATGGCCCCGCGCGATCCTCACCGACAGCGGGGGGTACCAGGTGTACAGCATGGCGTCGCTCCGTCGCGTTTCGGAAGAGGGGGTCACCTTCCAGTCTCACCTGGACGGATCACGCCACTTCCTCTCTCCGGAGCTGGCCATCGAGATCCAGAAGGCCCTCGGCGCCGATATCATCATGCCGCTCGACGAGTGCGCGCCCTATCTGTCATCCGACGGCTACCTCGAGCGCTCGCTCGAGTTGACCCTTCGATGGGCAGCGCGGTCGAGGGCGGCGCACCCTGACGGCGAGCCGGCGCTCTTCGGCATCGTCCAGGGGGGGACAGACAAACGACTGCGGGAACAGGGCGCGGAACGACTGCTGGAGATCGGCTTTGACGGATATGCGCTCGGCGGCCTCAGCGTCGGCGAATCGAAAGAGGCGATGTATGAGACGATCGGGCACACCGCGCCGCTCCTGCCGGCCGATCGGCCCCGCTACGTCATGGGGGTCGGAACCCCCGAGGACCTCGTGGAGGCGGTGGCGAGAGGAGCCGACATGTTCGATTGTGTCATGCCGACGCGGCACGGGCGCACCGGCAGCCTGTTCACCAGCGAAGGAAGGATCAATATCAAGGCCGCCCAATACGCGAAGGACGAACGGCCGCCCGATCCCGCCTGCGACTGCTACACCTGCCGCCACTTCTCGCGCGCCTACCTGCGGCACCTCTTCGTGGCAGACGAGATCCTCGGGCTCCGTCTGAACACCCTCCACAACCTTCACCTCTATCTGGCGCTGATGAGGCAGATCCGACAAGCGATCGAGGATGGAACGTTCGCCGCGTTCCGGGCAGGCTTCCTGGCGACGGCGCCGGCTTCGGGTCGGGACGACGCTGCGGCATAATTCACCAACGACAACAGGAGGAACAACAATGGGGATTGCGTATGCTATGGGGGGAGTGCCCGGCGGAGGCGGGCCCGGGGGTGGGTTCACGGCCCTGGTCCCCCTGATCCTGATGTTCGGCGTCTTCTACGTCCTGCTGATTCGCCCGCAGCAAAAGAAACAGCGGGAGCTCCGGGACTTGCTGAGCAGCCTCAAGACCGGGGATCAGATCGTGACGTCGGGAGGACTCTACGGGACGATCATCGGCTTCGGTGAGGACAATCGGGTCAAGGTCAAGATTGCGGACAACGTCAAGGTTGACATCGCCAGGAGCGCCATCACCGGCAAGGTCCCCGGCGCCATCGAAGCCGCCAAGCCCAAAGACAGCTAAAACAAGTGTGTTAGGTGGGGTGTCGTTGCGAGGGAACGACGTGACGCCTGTTCGTCATTGCGAGCACCCAAAGGGTGCGTGGCAATCTGACCCGAAGAGTCATTCCGAGCGCAGCGAGTAACCTCGGCGAGATTGCTTCGGCTGCGCCTCGCAATGACACTGCGTGCACGTCAGTTCAGCGCTTCAAGAACTGCGCATTTCAGGTAATTGGTCTCGCGCACGTGCAGCAGGACCGGGTGGTCTCGGGCCTGTCCGCAAAACTTGACGACCCGGAAGCGCCGGCGGGCATCGGACGCCGCTTCGGCGAGAATATCTCGAAACAACTCAGCCGAGAGGTGATACGAACAGGAGCAGGTGACCAGCGTTCCCCCCTCCCTCAGCAGCTTCATCGCCCGAAGATTGATTTCCTTGTAGCCTCGCAGGGCGCTCTCGAGCGCCTCTTTCCCCTTCGTGAACGCGGGAGGGTCCAGGAAGATCAGGTCGAACCGCCTCCCCTCCCGATCCATCGATCGGAGCTGGTCAAACGCATTCGCCTCCACGACCTGGACGACGCCCCCAAAGCCGTTCAGTTCGACATTCTTCGCCGCCAGGACCGCGGCATCCTTCGAGAACTCGATCCCCAGCACCGATCGCGCGCCGGACGCCGCCGCGTGGAGCCCAAAGCCACCGCTATAGCAGAAGGCGTCCAGCACCTCGCGCCCTTCGGCAAGTGATCGGAGCCGCAACCGGTTCTCCCGCTGGTCGAGGAACAGGCCGGTCTTCTGGCCGGCGGCGAGGTCCACCCAGAACCGGACCCCGCCCTCTGCGATCTGCAGCAGCGTATCGAACTCCCCGTAGAGGACGCCGCTGGTCCGCTCCAGCCCCTCGAGCTGGCGAGCGGGCGCATCGTTGCGCGCGTAAATTCCGCGAGGCCGCAGGAGATCGACCAGCACCTCCACCATGGGGCCTCGCAGCGCCTCGATCCCGGCCGTCAGGAACTGCACCACCAGGACCGACCCGTAGCGATCGACGACGAGGCCCGGAAGGAGATCGGCCTCGCCGAAGATGACCCGATAGGCCTCCACATCGGCCGTCCACCGCTTTCGGAGGTCGATGGCCGCCTGGATCCGCCGACGCAAAAACGCCTCGTCGATCGCCTCCTCCTCCCACGTGAGGAGGCGCACCATGATCTGGGAATAGGGATTGATATAGCCCCGCCCCACGAACCGCTCCCGGGCGTCCCGAACCTCAACCAGATCGCCAGGTTTCGGAGTCCCCTCGACCCGCTGGAGGTCCCGCTGGTAGATCCAGGGATGGCCGGTAAGCAGCCGCAGCTCCCGTCCCCTATGCAGCGTCACCCGCACCATCGTCCGCCTCTGCCCTTCATGGCTTCTCCAGTATTACGATCCTCGTGGACCCGGAGCGCACGAACCTCCCGAGCGCCAGGTCCGCCCTCATCACGTAGCGGAACAGGGCGTCGAAGAGGGGGGCTTGCTCCCTTCGGCGAAAGAGAAGCGCCGGCGGGATCAGCATCGACAGAATGTTCATGCTGCGCGCCTCGACCAGCCTCAATCCGTGCGCGCGAATGAGCCGCACGAGCTCTCGCCACGTAAAGGTCTTGAACTTCATCCCCTTCCATTCTCGCAGGTGCCCTCCCCGGCTCGTCATCGCTCGCCACAGTTCCCTCGGCAGGTAGAGGAGATCCGGGCACCATTTCGAGTCTACCTCGAACGAGATGAGTCCTCGTGGGGCACAGACCCGGACCATCTCTCTGAGCACCGCGTCCACCGCGGTGAAGTTGTGCCCGATGACATCGCCATAGGCGAGCACGGCCTGCGCGCACCCATCCTCGAACGGGAGTCTGGTGATGTCGGCGGCCACAAAACGGACGTTGGGCTGCCCGTCGCACCGCGCCCGGGCCGCCTCCAGCATCCGATCCGAGATATCGATCCCGACCACCCTGCCGATCCGTTCAGTCAACAGGATCGTCTGCTTGCCCGTCCCACACCCGAGGTCCAACGCCACGCCCGCCGGCCGCTCCCGGGCGATCCGTCCCACGCATTCTCGGTAGACCTGATAGCATCCGGAGAAGTAGAACTGCTCCTCGAGCTGGTCATACTCTGCCTGCATGGCATTGTAGACCGCCGCGACGTGAGACCTGACATCCTCCGGGCTCGTCAACCCTTGGCCGCCTCCTCCGGCGGCAGGTACGGCAGGCCATGCGCTTTGGCGACAGCGGGATGCGTGATGTGGCCGAGGGCGACGTTCAGCCCGCGCGATAGCTCCGGGCTCTCCACGATCGCCCGCCGCCATCCGCTGTCGGCTATCCGCAACGCGTACGGAAGGGTCACGTTCGTCAGAGCAAGGGTCGAGGTCCTGGCAAAGGCCGCCGGCATATTGGCGACGCAATAGTGGAGAACCCCCTCCTCGACATAGACCGGATCGGTGTGTGTCGTCGGCCGGCTCGTCTCGACGCAGCCGCCCTGATCGATTGCGACATCGACGATCACCGATCCCGATTTCATGAGCCGTACCATCTCTCTGGTGACGAGTTTGGGCGCTCTGGCCCCAGGAATATACACGGCCCCGATCAGGAGGTCAGCCCGCCTCGCACACTCCTCGATGCTCATCGGGTTCGAGATCAGGGTGGTGACATTATCGGGGAGGATCTCATCGAGCTCGCGCATCCGAGCCGAATCCACGTCCAACACATAGACCCAGGCCCCCATGCCAGCCGCCACCTTTGCGGCGTTATAGCCGACAGTGCCGCCGCCAACGATCACCACCGTCGCGGGCGGGACCCCCGGTACCCCACCGATCAGCACGCCGCGCCCGCCATGCGGGGTCGCCAGATAGTGCGCCCCGACATGGACCGCCATCCGCCCGGCGACCTCGCTCATCGGCTCCAGCAGTGGCTTGTGGCCATCCGCTGTTTCCACAGTTTCATAGGCCAGCGCCACGACCCGGCGCTCAAGCAGGAGCTTGGTCAGATCAAGTGACGGGGCGAGATGGAGGTAGGTGAAGAGGACCTGTCGTTCCCGGAGGAGTTCGCACTCGAAAGGCAGGGGCTCCTTGACCTTGTAAATGAGATCGGCTTTTGCGTAAATCGCTCGTGGATCAGCGATCAGCTCCGCCCCGGCCTTGGCGTACGCCTCATCCGGCAGGCCAGAGCCAAGGCCGGCGCCTTGCTGAACCATGATCCGGTGATCCTTGGCGCGGAAAGCCTGAACGCCCGCCGGAATGATCGCCACCCGATGCTCGGCTTCCTTGATCTCCTTCGGGACCCCGATGACCATGACGAACGCCCCTGCGCGCTCCCCTCACGATGAGTTCAAGCATAGCTTTTCCAGAAGGTCAAGATCGAAAAACTCGAGGCTCCTGACCACCAGCTCGGCGCCCGTAAAGTCCTGCCCCTTTGTGTAATCGTTGTAGACGACCGCGCACGCTAGACCCGCCCCCCTAGCGGCCTTGAACCCCTTCTCGGAGTCCTCGATCACCAGAAGTTCACCGGGATCGCACCCGAGCGCCATCACGCACCGGGTGTAGAGCACGGCATTCTTCTCGCCGGACCGTTTTCCGAGGATGGGGTTGAAGTAATCGAGCGACTCGGGGAGCTGCGCCTTCAGGAGCGCGCGGGCTTGGTCTTCATCGGTCACCGATACGATCGCCAACCGCACGCCCCGCTCGATCGCCTCCCGGATGATTCGCGCCACCCCTGGCCTCAGCGGCAGGTCGCCGACGCGCTTGAGGTAGATCTCCTTCTTCAGCGCGAATAGCTCTGGGACGATCCGATCGATCTCAGCCTGAGACAGCGACGTCCGGGTCGAGAGCGCCAGCCGCATGCGATTGGCGTTGCCAGGAATTTTCAGGAGCTCTTTGAACTCCTCCCAGCTCCAGCGGATGTCGAACCCCATCCGCGCGAAAGCCTCGTTGCACGCCACCAGGTGCCCATCTCTTTCCGTATCGGCCAGCGTCCCATCCACATCGAAAATTAACGCCTTCAACTTCCCCATCTTTCTTGACGCCCCGCGCAGCTTCGGCTGTTTTTCTAGGCTACCCATCCCTTCACGGAGACAGCGAACGGGGAGGCGAAATTGGCCACCGATGTCCGCTCCTCACTCCACAGACCTTCTGAACCGATCGAAGAGCCAGTCCAGGAAGAATCGTGAGAACTCGCGATCGTCGGTAATCCGCTTGTAGAACTTGAAGTTGGTGTCAACCATGTCCTGGAGCCGGTCATTTACCACATAGTCGAACGTGAGACGGGCATTTTCCGGGGTATTCGCCCGGATGCTCGCCGTAAGCGCCGGGTCCCCAGCGAGCTTCTCCTCGAGCTGTTGGATGAAGACCTTGTCCGCCTCGGTAAAGTCGGCACCGAAACGCTCATTGAGGTCCCGGATAATCAGAGAGAGAGGCTCGATCGGGTCGGGAGCGGGAGCGTGGCTGGTTCTGGGATCAACGGGCTCAAGTTTGCCCTCCCCTCGCGCTAACTTGATCTTTCCCTTCCAGGCTTGCTGCACACGGTAGGATTCCATGTCGATGTTCTGCTGGATCTCGCGCGGCAGATCCTCTCGCTCGACCGGGAGGTATCGCCGCAGCAGCCGGCCGAAGACATAAAGCTTCTCCAAGTCGGCGTCGGCGAACGTCAGGATCTGCGACAGAAACGCGTAGAGCCGCACGTAATCCCCAAGGTGGCCGCGGAAGTCCACCTGCTCTTCCTCCCCACGAGTCTTGTAGCGGTCCACAGACGGCGCGAGCGCCGCATAGAGCTGGTCCTGAGTCGCTCTGGGGTTGAAGTAGATCTGGGCGAAAGCCTCTACCTCCGCCCGTTCGTAGACGTGGAAATCGGTAAGCCGGCGCTCCAGGTCGTAAAGCTGGTTCGGGTCGGTGGCCTCAGAGAGAATAACCTTCTCGTAGTAGGGCTCGAAGCCCTTCTGGATCACATCGGCATCGTTGGCGAAGTCGAGCACCATGGTCTCGTTCTTGTCCTGGTGGACCCGGTTCAACCGCGAGAGAGTCTGCACCGCGTTTACGCCTCCGAGCTTCTTGTCCACGTACATCGTGTGGAGAAGCGGCTGGTCGAAACCCGTCTGAAACTTGTTCGCAACCACGAGGAAGCGGTGTTCGGGGCGCTTGAAGACCTCGGCAGTCTGTTTTTCCGAGAAGCCGTTCATGTTGCCCTCGGTGTACTCGATCCCCTCATCCCGTACCGTCCCAGAAAAAGCCACGAGCGCCTTGTACGGGTATCCTCGCTCCCTCAGATATGCATCGAGTGTCAGCTTGTACCGGACCGCGTGGAGTCTCGACCGCGTGACGATCATCGCCTTGGCCCTGCCCCCGATGCGGTGAGCCACCTGAGCGTGGAAGTGCTCCACCATGATCTCCACCTTCTTGCGGATCGCGTGCTCATGGAGATCGACGAACGAGCGGAGGAGATAAGTCGCCTTCCCCTTTTCGTAGTGGGGATCGTCCTTGATCGTCTTGAGGAGTTTCCAATAGATCTTGTACGTGGTGTAGTGCTCGAGAACGTCGAGGATAAACTTCTCCTCGATAGCCTGCCGCATCGTGTACAGGCTGAACGCCTCGAACCCACCATCGTCGCGCTTCGCCCCGAAGAGCTCCAGCGTCTGAGGCTTCGGTGTCGCGGTGAAGGCGAACCAGCTCACATGCGGGAGCCGCCCCCGCTTTTGCATCGCGTCGAGAACACGATTCTCGATTTCCTCCTCCGGCGTCTCCTGCCCGGCCTCTTCCTGTTCCGCCCCCTCCAAGCTGCTCGAGGCCAGGACCGCTTTCAGGCTCTTCGAGCTCTCACCCGCTTGCGACGAATGAGCCTCGTCCACGATCACGGCGAAGGCCTTGCCCGGCAGCTCGCCGATCTCCTCCACGATCATCGGGAACTTTTGGAGGGTCGTAACGATGATCGTCTTGCCGGACTCCAGCGCCTCCTTGAGTTGCCGGCTTGTCGTATCAATGTTCTCCACCACTCCCGCGGTCTGCTCGAACTGTCGCACCGTGCGCTGAAGCTGTCGGTCCAACACACGGCGGTCGGTGATGACGACAATGGAGTCGAAGACCCGCCGGTCCTTCGCGTCGTGCAGCACCGAGAGCTGGTGGGCGAGCCAGGCGATGGAGTTCGACTTACCGCTCCCAGCCGAGTGCTGAATTAGGTAGCGCTGCCCTGGCCCGTGATTCCGGGCGTCGGTTACAAGGCGCCGCACGGCATCAAGCTGATGGTATCGCGGGAAGATGAGATGCCGTTCACCCGTCTTCCTGCCTTTTTCATCCTCCTCCTCAATCTCCTGGATGAAGTATTGGATCAGGTTGACCGTGCTGTCCCGGGCCCATATCCGCTCCCATAGATACCCGGTCGCATACCCACCTTCGACCGGCGATTTCGGCGGATTGCCCGCTCCGCCGAACTTGCCCTGATTCAGGGGCAGGAAGATCGTCCTCTGGCCCTCCAGCCGAGTCGTCACGAAGACGAGATCCGGGTCCACCGCGAAGTGGGCCAAGCACCGCCGGAAGGCGAACAGCGGCTCACGCGGGTCCCGCTCGAACCGGTACTGCCGGATGGCGTCTTCGACGTTCTGGCCGCTCAAAGGATTCTTCAGCTCAGCTGTAAAGATCGGAATCCCGTTCAGCAAGAGCACGAGGTCGAGGCTCTTCTCGTTCCTCTCGCTGTAGTTGAGCTGACGGACAACGGAGAAGAGATTTGCCTCGTAGAGCGTCTGGAGCGCTTCGTTGAGTCCGCTCGCGGGGCGGAAAAAGGCAAGCTGGAACTTGCAGCCTGAGTCCTTGAGGCCACGGCGAAGAACGTCGAGTGCGCCACGCTGCTCGATCTCCGAGGCGAGGCGCTTCAGGAAACGCTCCTTGACCTCCGCGCCATGATGTTGCTTGAGCTTCTCCCATTCCCTCGGTTGGCTGGCATAGACAAAGTCGAGGACGTCGCGCGGGATCAGGCACAGCCTGCGGTCGTATTCCTCAGCCACGCGCTTCCGGTACCCGCCAGGCGCGCCATCGCCATAGGGACCTAGCCACTGTCGGACTCTTGGCTGCTCTCCTGCCAAGGCGTCCGGACTATCCCGGAGCAGCGCCGACTCGATGGCTTCTTCAAAGCTGCGCTCACTAATCCTGGACATGATCTGCATCCAACGGGTCAGCTCGGTTGCCAGGGGCCACCGGGCGCCCAATTAGCATCGAAACGTCCCTGCGTCGCGGCTGCCGCCGCAGGAGGCATCACGAACGACCGAATGATCATGACTGCCTTATCAAGCGGCCTGCCACCTGGATCGACAGTCGCCTTTCGCAGGAAAGCTTCCCACTGCTCCAGCCTGGATCGATCCCGAACAAACTCATCCGACAGCGCCAAAGGCGCCTCGGTCGGGAGCGGCGTCTGCCGTCGATCGAACGTGGCCTGCAGTGCTTGGGACAGCCTGGCTCCCTCGAAGGGAAACGTACGAGCCAGCAGCTCGACGTCATAGACATCCTTCATCCGACTGTTGAGGATGCCCAGGGCCACCATTGCCTGGAACTTTTCGGCGACAACCGCCTCTCTCGGGTACATTCTGATTCGTGGTGCCGGCAAATCGAGGATTGTGGGGTATTCAACCTCATTGGCTGGGGGGATCACCGCGTCGCCAAAGCCGACGTCAATTTGAAGAGAGATGCGAGCGTTCCCCAGCAACGCAAGCAGCCGCACGCGCTGTCCCCAGAATTCTTCGATCCCACGAATCTCCTCGATCCGTATGCTGGCAGGGTCCCAGCTCAGTCCATCGGGCTCTACCTGCACCTTGCAAACGGACGCAAACACCCTTCGCAGCTCCTCCTCCGAACTGTCGCCGGAGCCGAGCAGGTCAAGGTCTCGGGTTGGCCGAAAAGGTTGCCTAAGCCACACGGCAAAGAGCATCGCTCCCTTCAGGACGAACTTTTGAGCGTGCTCGGAACGACTCAGACGGAACAGGAACCGCTCCACACCGTATCGCGTCAAAGTGAGCGTGAAGTCCTCCCCCCGCTCTTTGCTGAACGTCAGGAGCCGCTGACGGATAGAGGCAACGAGGTTGACAGGAGGTCCTCGCCTCACTGCGTGGCCTCCAGGTACGGGCGCATAACCTGTGCGACGCGGCAGATCTTGGCATAACGCCAGAGGTCATCGTTCGCACACTTGCGTTGGCGACGGCAGTCGCGGAGGGCCTCGATCGCTACATCGAGGCCGATCTTGTTCCGGTATTTGAAGCAATCCACAACGGTCTTCGGAGGATTGTACACCCTGACCTCCGCACCCTCGATCCTGTGGCGTTCTATTCCCTGCGTCAGGGCAGCTCCCGATGCACGCATGATGCGGAGAGGGGGGTAGTCCACTCTCGGCTTCCTCGCCTTCAGGGGGATGGTCAGCCAGACGTCCTTGGGGGATTGCGTTGTCAGGTCGTGAAAGGATAGCGCAGAGAGCAGACAGACTACTGCACTAGGAACGCGCTTGCACGCTTCCACCAGCGTGTGCTTCTCCGTCACATCCGCGGTGGCGGCAAAGTAGAGCCCTCGACCGGATCGCACAAGTAGGCCGCGTTTGTGAAGGCGCCTGACGTACTCCGGATGGATGCCGCGCTCGATCACGTCGCGAACGCGCAGCACCCCGGAGCGCCTGGCCATTGCGAGGATTGTTTCGATCGGTGAGGATTTCCCAGCCATTTGTGTATTTTCGTCGGTAATTGTAAACTTTAATAGACACTTTTACACACTACCGGCCGACAAGTCAAGAGAAACTTTATTTCTCTATGAGGTCCGCCCGACCGTTTCCCGCACATCAATCTTCCCCGTCACCGCCGCAGAAATGAGGGCGGTGCGGTACTCCTTCAAGTGCTCAATAGCCTCGCCGACCCCGGCAACCAGTGCATCAATCTTCGCCGTTTGGTGATCAAGAAATTCAGCGATGGCGGTCTGTTCGAAATCGGGTGGAATTGGTGTCCGAATTTGATAGAACGCTTCGGGATACAGCCGTAATCTGGATTTCCAAACGCCCTTTGAGTATCGAGTTACCTCGATGACATGGATTGGGATTCGGCAGAGGTAGTCATAGTAGCGTGGAATCAGGCGCCGAGAAGTCATGCGATACACGCTATACGATGGACTTACCATACCAGCCTCGCGTGCAACACCCATAGCGCCCATCCATGCCCACATGGTATTTATGACCACGTCCCCGTCTCCGCAGAGCTTGTATCCCTCATGCGATTCGGCTTCAATCATTGTCACTTCCTTTTCCGAGCGACGGGTGACCCCAGTAATGTGCGAAACAGTCAGGAGTTCTTCCTCACCCTCCTCAGAGCGAGCTTCAGACTCTCTAAACAAATATCTATTCCGCTCCAAATCCCAATGAATCGGAACCCTCGGGAGCCACTCCACGCCGGAGTCCTTCATAGGAATATTCGGATCGAGACCCTTGGTGACGGCGCGAGTGATCAGGGCGGTGCGCTTCTCCTGCAGCAGCTCGATCAGCCGCTCCTTCTTCGCCACCAGCGCATCAATCTTCGCCGTCTCCCGATCCAAGAAAGCTGCGATGGCCCGCTGCTCTGACAGCGGAGGATCAACTAACAGAATCCTCTCAAGCTTTGGCTTCGCCAGTTCTTTGAACGTGCTTCCCTCTCCGAAGGATTCGAGCACTGAACGTGCGGCGATTAGTTGATAGTAGAAGAAGTTACGATCACCGGAGTCGCGGGAGATCAGGGATCGGCATCCCTGGTTCGTGCAGAGATCGACACTTGCTACCGCCAAATGACCAATAGGAGCCCGCGTCGAAAGGACTAGGCTTCCGGAAGGAACCAACGTTGTTCCACAGTTTTGGTACCCTGCTTTCGTAATGTATCGCCTTGGGGCTTTTAGTTCTCGAGATGACAGCTCCCCGAGGTCGTCTGGCGTCACCCAAGGAATATCACCGTCCCAATAATCAGGCTCTTCGCTCTTAGGGGTCGAGCCGTTAACAACAACAAACAAACGTTTTAGCCGCTTCTCTTTCCAATGCGCCGGGATCTGCCCTAACCAGTCGACGCCGGAGTCCCTATAGGCAGGGTACGGCTTGAAGCGGCGCAACCCCGCGGTGTGGTCGATGTTCTGCACCCGGCTCACGACGCCGCCTCCCGTGGAATCCACGACTTGTTTATTAGCATTCTTCTGGCGAGTCGGATCTGATTCGGTGAGAATTGGCGCTTTCGCTTGTCCCATTCATACGTACGCTGGATGAGTTGCTCTTCAGACCCCGGGTGCTCGCGAGTCGCGATCCAGTGGACGGTCGAGAGAAGCTCCAGTCCGAATGGAGACTCGAAGCCTTGGACGAGCTGTGCCACGCGTTCGAAACGAGATCGAGTCTTGGCATTTGTTCCGAGAACGTTCTTCGCGTCGTTCGTGGCCCCGGGCACCAGCTCCAGCGTCTTAGAAGGCTCCTCGCCTCCTTTGCCGAAGCCCGAAATGTAGTAACCCTCAATGGCTTTAAGTACATGCCGCAGGTTCTCGGCGTAGGGGCCGTAGGGGCCCGCAACGAAACGCAGCCGCAACCGTTCGCCTGACTCCTGCATGAAGTACATGAGCTTGTGTACTTCTATCAGTGTGATGAATGGATCGAGCAGTCCTGCCATGTATTGGTCTATCAAGCCGATAAGCGCTGCCCGGCCAGGTGTCATTTCAGGAAGCTTGCCACGCTTCATTCTCGACTCGGCAGCCGAAGCAGGTTGCGGCTCGAACACGACGATGCGGACATCGAGCAATGGGAGAAGTGCCCGTTCTATGCGCGGGCGAACCAGCGCCCAATCAAGTCCTCCGAGCCCGGCACCGAGGGGCGGGATGGCCAAAGACCGAATCCCGAGGCGGCGAACCTCGCTGGCGAGCGCTTCGAGACCTCTGTCTATGTCCTCGATGCGGGCTCTACCGCGCCAGTGTCGTTTGGTCGGGAAGTTGATAATGTAGCGTGGGTTGGTGAGCTGCTCGGTTGCGAAGACGAACATCCGCCCTGGCTGCACTTCCCGGCGCTGGCAGGCTCGCGCATAAGCCTTGAAATTCTTTGGAAATGCCTCCTTGAACTTGAGGGCGACCCCGCGGCCCATAATGCCAACACAGTTGACCGTGTTAACCAGCGCCTCGGCGTCTTCGGCAAGGATATTGCCAGTCTTGAATTCAATCATTGCCGCGCCTCCTTCTCAAAAATACCACAGCGGCAACACTTCGATCCGCGGCCGGTACAGTCCACCTAGGGCCCGCACTGCTCTTGTCCCGATAGCCTGTGTTCGGACGCCAATTCGCTCAATCAGCTCGAAAGGAAATTTCCCACTCACCAGAAATTCGGCCTGCTTTCTCTCTTTCACGTCGGCATCCCGGAAGTCGGTGGCGATAATTGCCTGCCAGTCAATTTGATCCAGCTCCTCAAGCCGTGCGCGAAACTCGGTGTAGTAAGCTCCCGCATTCGACAGAGAAAAGGCCCAGCACCTATCGTTCATTGCTGCCCAACGGACAACATTATGCAGATCCGCTTCGAGGTGAACTATGGGATCCTGCCCGTCCCGATAAGTCAACTCGGGATGGTTCGCGCGGTGGATCACGTACAGCATGACCGACCGCGGGCAAAAGTAGAAGGGGACATAGTCGCCGACCATCGTACCCGGGTGACAATTGACTTCGAGTTCTTCGACCCGGCGCCTCTTGATCCCAGACATGCCGATCGGTTGGGCTGGTCCACCACGTCGAATCATATCTCCATCGGACAGCAGCGCACCATCAGCCACTATACCTGCCAAGTTATCCACGTGAGTAATGTGGTAAGGTTTCGGCTCCGCTGGAGGTCTCGTCATAATTTTGGTCTTGACCTTCTTTCATTCCCATACCGCCAGAGTGTCTGTGTGCCAATCTCGCTGCGCTCACTGGCGCGGTCAAAACTGTCGGCACTTTCGTGTAAGTGCGACATCTTGTGCCGCCAGTAGAAGAAGTCACGATGGCAGATCTTCTTTCGTCCCCGTTACGTCCCCCAGCATCTGTATGATGTCCTTCTCGATCTTCCGGATGTCGGCTTCGATTTCCTCCAGCGGTCGCGGAGGGGCATACTTGTAGAAGTAGCGATTGAAATTGATCTCGTACCCGACCTTGCCGACCTGATTGTCCTTGTGGTCGCGGATCGCGGTGTTGATCCAGGCGTCGGGAACGTGCGGCTTGACCTCCCGCTCGAAGAACGCCTCGACGCTCTCTGCAAGCGGGACGTTCTCCGTGTCACGTAGATCCGGATCGGGCTCCGGGTGACCATCCGCGTCGCGGCAGATCGCGGCCGTCTCGTCGCGTTCGGACAGAGCCGAGAGGATCGCCTTCTGCATCGGGGCCTGGATCTTGATCCCTGCCGCCTTGGCTGTCTTCTGGAGCGCTCTCAGGAACTCGCTTCGGTCCTTGAAGAGGAAGTTGGGTAGCATCCGGAGCGCCATTCGGACCGCTTCCTGTCGCGCTCGACCCTCAGCCTCTTCAGACATTTTGACCGCAGAATTCTTCTTCTTGCTGACGGCAAGGTTCTTGAACGCGCTCTCTTCGTCCAGGCGGGCGATCCGCTCGGGGGTCGCCTGGAAGTTTAGGCGCAGGGGTCGATCCACGGTAATCTTGCGGTAGCCGAAATGCGCTGCGGGATAGACCTTGCTGTACTCGTTCTCCTGAAAGGCGCACAGGAGTTTCACGATCTCAGCGGTCTTCTCTGGCGGAATTTCGCGCCGCTTGTCGCCCAGGTTCTTTCGCATCGGCACCCAGAAGGCCGCCGCATCGATGAGGTGCACCTTCCCTCTGCGATCCTGGCTCTTGCGATTGGTGAGCACCCAGACATAGGTCGCGATCCCCGTGTTATAGAAAAGCTGTTCCGGCAGTGCCACCAGCGCTTCGAGCCAATCGTTCTCCAGGATCCAGCGGCGGATCTCGCTCTCGCCGCTGCCGGCATCACCCGTGAAGAGCGGCGAGCCGTTCATGATGATCGCCACGCGAGAGCCGTCCTCCTCAGGCGAATTCATGTGGGCCAGCATGTGCTGGAGGAAGAGGAGCTGGCCATCCGAGATGCGGGGAAGTCCGGCCCCGAAGCGGCCAGCGTCGCTCCGCTCGTGTTCGGCCTTTACAGACTCTTCGTCCCGTTTCCAGTCTTTCCCGTAAGGTGGGTTCGCAATCAGGTAGTCGAAGTGACGGCCGGCGTGTCGATCGTTTGAAAGGGTGCTCCCGAATGCGATGTTGTCGGCATCGTGACCGTCGGGATGGAGCATTAGCATATCCGACTTGCTGACCGCCCAGGTTTCGGGATTGACCTCCTGACCGAAGAGGTGGATGTCGGCCAGGGGGTTGATGCCGGGACGGTCCGCTGTTCCGACGATATGCTCCTTCGTGATGGTCAGCATGCCGCCAGATCCGCAGCAGGGATCGTAAACGGTACGTACCACCCCCTCGCCCTGGATCCGCTCCTCGTCGCCCGCGAGCAGCAGGTCCACCATTAGGTGTACTACGTCACGGGGTGTGAAGTGCTCGCCGGGGTTCTCGTTGAGCGCTTCGTTGAATCTCCGGATCAACTCCTCGAAGATCATCCCCATCAGCGGGTTGGGAACATGGTCCGGGTGGAGGTTCACGTTCTTGAAGCGCTCCAGCACCTTGAACAGGAGGCCGGCTTCGTTGAGCTTGGTGATAGTGTTGTCGAAGTCGAACTTCTCGAACACCTCGCGCATGTTCGGGCTGAACCCGCTGATGTAGTTGCGCAGGTTCGCGGCAAGGTTCGGCGCATCGGCCAGGAACTTCTCAAAGTCGTAGCGTGACGTGTTGCAGAAGGCGAAGCCTGAGGCCTTACGAAGGAGTGGCTCCAGATTTTGGAGCTTGTCCTTGAACTCTGCGTTTGCTGCGAGCACCTTCTCCTTCGTCGGGGCCAGCACGCAGTCCACGCGCCGCAGGACCGTGAGCGGCAGGATGACGTCTTGGTACTTCCCCCGCTTAAAGGTGTCGCGGATCAGGTCCGCGACGCCCCAGATGAAACTGACGATCTGGCTGTGGTTCATGATTGTTCAGTTTTTGACATTCATGTGGCGGAGGCTGGCGAGGCTATTCGGACGGCGCGTCTGTCCAGAGAGGCGAGGACGCGCGCCGGCTTTCCCGCTCGAAGTGCCAGAAAGACAAATATCTGGTGGTCATTTGCCCCAGTCGCGGGGGTAGCGGAAGTCGCGGTCGATGGTGCGGGAAGAGACTTTAGCAATGAGGGGCAGGCGCCGCTTGTACTGGGAGGCCTGGACCTTGGCGAAAACGGCGCGGACGAACGGCTCGTCGAAGCCGGCGTCGATGAGCTCGGGCAGCTCGTAGCGCCGATCGACCATCAGGTAGAGCACGCGATCGACCTGCTCGTAGGTGAAGCCAAGCTCCTCCTCGTCGGTCTGCCCGGCCCAGAGGTCGGCGCTCGGCTGCTTCCGGATGATGGCCTCCGGAACGCCCACGTGCCGCGCCAGTTGCCAGACCTGGGTCTTGTACAGGTCGCCCAGTGGATTGATGGCGCTGGCCATGTCGCCGTAGAGGGTACTGTAGCCGAGGAGCAGCTCCGTCTTATTGCTGGTCCCGAGGACCAGGGCCTTGAGCCTGGCCGAGTGATCGAACAGGATCGTCATCCGCTCCCGCGCCATCTTGTTGCCGCGGCGAACATGGTCGGCCTCGGGGAACTGCTCGAAGTAGGCATCGACCATCGGCGTGATCTCGATGACCTCCGATTGGATGCCCAACTGTTTCACGACCAGCTCGGCGTGTTCCCGGCTGTCAGGGCTGCTGGTCCGGTAGGGCATGAGGAGGGCCCAGACGTTCTCGGGTCCCAGCGCCTCGGCCCCGAGGAAGGCGGACAGGGACGAATCGACCCC
>Ga0187893_10005627_pt1 | contig 22243 bp, 21 predicted proteins | sample MA1701074metaG_FD_139574 | JGI IMG/M metagenome (GOLD analysis project Ga0187893, IMG submission 139574) | White microbial mat communities from a basaltic lava cave in the Kipuka Kanohina Cave System on the Island of Hawaii, USA - MA170107-4 metaG ...
AAAGGAGAGATTCGTGGCGATCAAGACGCTGGCTCAGCGGACGACCAAGCACGGCATCGTGACGGCAGTCTGGTACGATGACGAGGAAGACTCCTTCGTCGTGCAGCACGAGTTTCTGCAATTGAGCCTTCACAAGCACGAGTTCAACGCGTTCCTCGACACGCTCCTTGAGGCTCGGGAGAGTTTTCTCAAAGGGGAGATGACTGCGTTTGAGTCGTAGCCGTGACGCGTTCGCGCGCGCCCGTGATTTCTGGCTTGTCATTCCGGCGAGGGGATGGTAAGCTTTGAAAAGGTCAATCGGAAAGGAGGAGCCATGAACGAACCGTTAGCCCAGGAGGTCCTGGAAATCCTGTATCGCGATCCGACCATCCGCCGGCCGTACAAAGACTCGATTAGCGATTGGATCCTCGATACCCAACCCCACGGTTCGCCGCTCGACGGGCACGCCCTCATTCAATACCTGGCCAAGCATCAGTCGGATATTCTTTCGCGCCTGAAGATCAACACCCTGGTGAAGGAAGAGATCGCGCGGGTGTTGGACGCGATCGGCCATAAATAGATCACGCTCGTACCGGTCGGTTTGACTCACAGCGAGCTCGCAGTTCATGTGCGGGCTCGTTTCTTTTCTGCCGGGCGATTTCCGGGGAGAGGGCAGGTAGCGTGCTAGGGAGTCGTGATGATTTACGCGATCGGTGATATACACGGTTGTTTGGACCCTTTGCGGCGCCTGATGAGCCGGATCCACCTGTCCCCAGGAGACGAAGTGGTCTTCGTGGGCGACTACGTCGATCGGGGGCCCGATTCGAAAGGGGTGATCGAATACCTGCTCACCTTGCAGGGCCGCTATACGTTCCTGATGGGAAACCACGAGCGGATGTTTCTGGACTTCCTGCATGGGAAGGACCGCCATCTGTTCATGTACAATGGCGGGCGCCCGACGCTGGAGAGCTATGGGGACGTCGGCAAGATCCCTGCGACCCATCTCGACTTCCTTCATCGCCTGCGGCTCTACTACGAGACCGACGACTATATTTTCGTCCACGGCGGGATCAGGCCGGGGGTTCCGATTGCCGAGCAGGACCCCCAGGATCTCCTCTGGATCCGCGAAGAGTTCTATGCCTTTCCCGGGCGATTTCCGAAGACGGTGGTCTTCGGCCATACGCCGATGCGGGAGGTGCTGATGGAAGACGATCGGATCGGCATCGACACCGCCTGCGTGTACGGCAACAAGCTGACCTGCCTCATCCTTCCGTCGCGCCGGGTCATCCAGGTCTCGAATACGCTCGACAAAGCACCCAGCGCCGCTATCCTAGGCCCCCGCAGCTGACATCACTCGTCACCATTTGTTCTTCACTTTCAGGTAGCGGGTCAGGCCGCCGGCCAGCAGCATCGTGACCTGTCGCGGCGATAGCGCGTGGGTCGCCTCGTAATCAAGTCCCCTCGTCACGTTTCTCACCATGACCGGTTGCCCGGTCTCCAGCGCCGTCCTGATGCCGGAGATCTCCAGCCGGTCCCCCTGCTTGATCGTGTCGAGGTCGCCGGCCTTCGTGAATCGGAGCGGCGGGATGCCGAAGTTGACCAGGTTCGATTCATGGATCCGGGCATACGACTTCGCGATGACGGCCTTCACTCCGAGGAACATCGGCGCGATCGCCGCGTGCTCCCGGCTGGAGCCCTGCCCGTAGTTGTCGCCGCCGACGATGAAGCCGCCGCCCGCCGCCTTGGCTCGGGCGGGGAAGGTCGTATCGATGTAGGCGAATGTGTGTTCGCTGATCGCCGGGATGTTGGATCGGAGCGGCAGGACCTCGTTGCCCCCTGGCAGGATCCCATCGGTCGAGATGTTGTCTCCGAGCGCGAGAAGGACCTCCCCTTGGAGGCCATCCGGAAGCAGCGGGACGGGCGGCGGGGGGACGATATTCGGCCCCCTGTAGATCTCGACCTTCCCGGGATCTTCGGCGGGTTGCAGGAACCCCTGCGTATACAGATCGTAGCTTTCCGGCTCGACGACCACCGGGGCTTCGCCGAGCGTCCTCGGGTCGGTAATCACGCCCGTGAGCGCCGTGGCCGCTGCGACCTCCGGCGAACAGAGCCACACGGCATCCTTGGCCGTGCCGCTCCGGCCAGGGAAGTTTCGGTTGAAGGTGCGGATGCTGTTGCCGTCCGACGGCGGCGCCGCGCCCATCCCGATGCAGGGGCCGCATGCCACCTCGAGAGCCCGGACACCGGCGGACGTGACGTCCAGGAAGGCCCCGGTCTTCAGGATGTTGAGCATGATCTGCCGGGAACCCGGCGAGAGCGTCATGCTGACGTCCGGGGCCACGTGGTGCCCCTTCAGCACCTTCGCGACGACCATCAGATCGCGGTAGGACGAATTGACCGACGAGCCGACCGCCACCTGCCGCACCGGTGTGCCGGCCACCTCGCGCACCGCCACCACGTTATCAGGACTGGACGGCTTGGCGATCAGCGGTTCGAGCGCGGAGAGGTCGATCGTGATCTCCTCGTCGTACGAGGCGTCCGCATCGGGCCCGAGCGCGCGCCAGTCCGCCTCGCGCCGTTGCGCCCGAAGGAAACGCCGGGTCTGCTCGTCCGACGGGAACAGGCCCGACGTGGCCCCCAGCTCCTGGGTCATGTTGCAGATGGTGGATCGCTCATAGACGGTGAGATGCGCGAGCGCCGGTCCGACGTACTCCATGACTTTGTTCAAGCCGCCCTTGACCGTCAGCCGCCTCAGAACCTCGAGGATGACGTCCTTGGCTGACACCCAGGGCTGGAAGCGGCCGACGAGGTTGACGCGGACGACCTTCGGCATCTTGACGTAGAATGGCTCCCCGGCCATAGCCGCTGCGACCTCCGCTCCGCCGGCCCCGATGGCCAGCATCGCCATCGCGCCGGCCGTGCAGGTGTGGGAGTCGGAGCCGAGCATCGTGTCGCCGGGCCGGTCGAATCGTTCCAAGTGGGCAAAATGGGAGATGCCGTTTCCCGGTCGAGAAAAGATCGCGCCGTATTTGGCCGCCATCGACTGCAGAAAGAGATGATCGTCGGGGTTCTCGTACCCGGTCTGGAGGATGTTGTGATCCACGTAGGTGACACAGACCCTGCTCCTGACCCGCGGGATGCCGAAGCTATGGAACTGCTGCCACACCATGGTTCCCGTGGCGTCCTGGATCAGCGTCTGATCGACGCGGAGGGCGATCTCTTCCCCGGGAGTCGTCCGTCCCTCCACCAGGTGCTCGCGGATGATCTTCCGTGTCAGGTTCTCTCCCATGTGCGATCTCCTCTTGCGTTGCCCGCCGGCAACGCGACTGGGATGTCGAAAGACGCGCTCGCGCGTGACCATACTATGGCACCAGTTGATCCGAAGCACAAGCCCTTGGTGGCCGGGCGAGGTCCGCTGGCGGCCGTTTCTTTCTGGCCTGAGCGCAGCGCCGTCCGTGGAGCAATTCCTGTTGACAGGGATGCCGCGGCTCATTAGAGTAACGGCTGGACCGCCTCTCGCCGGACGCCCGCCCCACGCGAGTTTGTGGGTCTTGACAGCATGAGGGATGCGCTGCTCGACAAGGTTCGGCAGACTATCGACCGCCATCGGATGTTGACCCCCGGGGAGACGGTCATCGTCGCCGTCTCAGGGGGCGTCGATTCCATGGTGCTCATGCGCGTGTTGCTGGCGCTCCGCGATCTCTATCGCGTGTCGCTTCATGTCGCCCATCTGAACCATGGCTTGCGCGGCACCGAATCGTTCGATGCGGCTGACTTCGTGCGTAATCAGTGCGGGGCGTGCGGGGTCCCGGCGACGATCTCCGCCATTGATGGCGCGATCTTGCGAGCCCGCCGGGGGGGATCGCTTCAGGGTGCGGCCCGCGACGCTCGCTACCGATTTCTCGAGCGGATCGCGGACGAGGTGAGGGCCGCGAAGATCGCTGTCGGGCACCACCGTGATGATCAGGCCGAGACCGTCCTGATGAACCTGCTTCGCGGCTCCGGGGCATCCGGGCTGGGCGCGATCCCGCCTGTCAGGGGTCGGGTCATCCGCCCGTTGATCGAGTGTTCCCGAGACGACATCGAGAGGTATGCGCTCCGCGAGGGGATCTCCTACGTCGATGATCCGTCCAACCGCGTAACGTCGTACCGCAGAAACCGCGTTCGTCTGGAGCTCCTGCCGGAGTTGGCAAAGCGGTATAATCCCCGTGTCGCCGAGGCCCTGGCCTCTGCCGCCATGATCCTCGAAGCCGAGGACGCGCTCCTCGCCAAGATGACGGAGGAGCGCCTTGCTGACGCGATGATCCGTCGGTCGGATCACGACGTGGTTCTGTCGATCACCCGGGCCGCTGCGTTCCCTGCGGGCCTGCGGCGCCGGATTCTCCGCAGGGCCGCTCAGTTGCTTCGGGGCGATCGTCCCGGACTAGGGTCCCGGCAGACGCTGGCGCTCGAGCGGCTCCTGCTCAGTGAGCATGCTGAGGGCACCCTGCACCTCTCGGCGGGGCTTCGGGCAACCAAAGCTGGCGAACGGTTGACACTGTCGGTCCGGGAGGGCGTACCCCTGGAGAGAGGTCAGCCGACCCGCCTGGTTGTGCCGGGCGAGACCGACCTCCCCGGTTTCTCACTCAGGATGACGGCCGACCTCCTGGAGAAGAAGACGAGTCGCGTGGCCGTGAACGATCGTTGGACGGCGCTACTCGATGCCGACCGCGCCGGGCTCGATCTGTCGGTTCGCTCTTGGGAGCCGGGCGATCGATTCGTTCCACTCGGGATGCGGGGCAGCAAGAAGCTTCAGGATTTCTTCGTGGACGCGAAGGTGACGCGGCACGAACGGTCGCTCGTGCCCCTCGTGGTTGCAGCCGGAGAGATTGCGTGGGTCGTCGGCTTCCGAGTTGACGACCGGTTCAAGGTGGCCGATTCAACCCGGCACATGCTTCAGCTGTCCGCGGCCGCACTGGAGGGCCAGAGAGAGAATTGAGGGATCTGCCAGGCCCGCGGCTGCGGGGTAGCTTTTGCGTTGAAAAACCGGGAGCGGTATGGTAAATATTGAACAAATCCCAATTTGGAGGTCCTCACGGGTGGCCGAATGCGAAAGAGGGAAGAGACGTGATCAAGGGTGGTAAGGGATTGAGCCCGTTCTTCAAGAATCTGGCCCTCTGGCTTGTGATCGGGCTGATCATGGTGCTGGTCTTCAACATCTTCAATCAGAGTCAGCCCCAGGAGAAGGAGATGATCTTCAGCGACTTTATGGCCAGGGTCGCAAAGGGGGAGATCTCCGAGGTCGTCGTCAAGGGGCCGGATATCAAAGGGAAACTGGTCAGCGGCGAGAGCTTTCGAACGTACACCCCGGACGACAAGGAGATGATCTCGGAGCTGCGACGCCGGGGGGTCCGGATCACGGCAAAGCCGGTGGATGGCAACCCCTGGTATGTCAACATGATGCTCTCGTGGCTGCCGATGCTTCTCTTCATCGGGGTCTGGATCTTTTTCATGCGGCAGATGCAGGGGGGCGGGGCGAAGGCCCTCTCGTTCGGCAAGAGTCGAGCGCGGCTCCAGTCCGACAAACAGACCAAGGTGACGTTCGCCGATGTCGCGGGGGTTGACGAGGCGAAGGAGGAGTTGCAGGAGATCATCGAGTTTTTGAAGGACCCGCCCAAATTCCAGAAGCTGGGGGGACGGATCCCCAAGGGCGTGCTGCTCATGGGGCCGCCGGGTACGGGGAAGACCCTCCTGGCGCGGGCCATCGCGGGCGAAGCCAACGTCCCGTTCTTCAGCATCTCGGGGTCCGATTTCGTGGAGATGTTCGTCGGGGTCGGCGCGTCCCGTGTTCGCGATCTGTTCGAGCAGGGCAAAAAGCACGCTCCGTGCATCATCTTCATGGATGAGATCGACGCCGTTGGGCGGCACCGCGGCGCGGGACTCGGCGGAGGCCACGACGAGCGGGAGCAGACCCTGAATCAGCTCCTGGTCGAGATGGACGGGTTCGAGTCGAACGACGGGGTGATCCTCATTGCCGCCACGAACCGGCCCGACGTCCTCGATCCGGCGCTGCTCCGGCCAGGCCGCTTCGACCGACAGGTGGTGGTGGCACGGCCCGACGTCAAGGGTCGCGAAGGGATCCTCCGCGTTCACACCAAGAAGATCCCGCTGGACCCGGACGTTGACCTGATGGTCCTGGCGCGCGGCACCCCAGGTTTCTCCGGGGCCGATCTGGCCAATCTGGTCAACGAGGCGGCGCTGCTGGCCGCCCGGTACAACAAGAAGACCGTGTGCATGAAGGATTTCGAGCACGCCAAGGACAAGGTCCTGATGGGCGCCGAGCGAAAGAGCATCGTCATCAGCGAGGAGGAGCGAAAGGTCACCGCGTACCATGAGGCCGGGCACACGCTGGTGGCGAAGTTCCTCCCGGGGACCGACCCGATCCACAAGGTCACGATCATCCCGCGGGGCCGTGCCCTGGGCGTGACTCAGCAGCTGCCGATCGACGAAAAGCACAACTACCCCAAGGAGTACCTCCTCAACGAGATCGCGATCATGATGGGCGGGCGGGTCGCGGAAGAGATCGTCTTCGGCGAGATCACGACCGGGGCCGGCAACGACATCGAGCGGGCGACCGAGCTGGCCAGGAAGATGGTCTGCGAGTGGGGCATGAGCGAGAGGATGGGCCCCCTCACCTTCGGCAAGCGAGAGGAGATGATCTTCCTCGGACGGGAGATCTCCCGGCATCAGGATTACAGCGAGCAGACGGCGCTGGAGATCGATCGGGAGGTCAAGCAGATCGTCATGACGAACTACGAAAAGGCCAAGGTCCTGGTCAAGGAGCGCCTCGCGATCCTGCATGCCTTGGCCAAGGCCCTGCTCGAGGAGGAGGTGCTGGACGGTTCCCAAATCGATGCGATTGTGACCGGGACCGGCGCCCCCGCGCCGGCCCCCGCCTGAAGGGTGCCCTCAGTATCTCTCCCCTCTCACCTGCTCCCGCCGATTCGGCCCGCCTGTCATGTGCGTTCGTGCCGCAGTCGAGGCGACCGATGATTGATGCCCGTACCGTTGGACCTTCCCTTTCTGAGCGGCCACTCCGATACCGGTGTCGCGGCCGTCTGCTCGATCTGGCTGACACCACGCGTATCGTCGGGATCGTGAACGTCACGCCCGATTCTTTTTCCGACGGCGGTCGCTACGTCGATCCGGGGGCCGCGGTGGATCGGGCGATGCGTCTGGTGGATGAGGGGGCGGATATCGTCGAGCTGGGAGGTGAATCAAGCCGGCCGGGGGCGACCGCCGTGCCGGCGCAAGCGGAACTCGATCGAGTCGTCCCGGTCCTGCGACCCCTCAGGGCGGCGCTGGCGGTCCCGCTCGCCATCGACACCTACAAGCCGGAGGTGGCACGGGTGGTCCTCGACGAAGGGGCGGATCTGATCAACGACATCTACGGGGTGCGCGGAAAGGGCGGCCTGGCCGAAGTGGTTGCTCGTGCGGGAGCCGGTCTCGTCCTCATGCACATGAAGGGGACGCCCCGCGAGATGCAGATCGATCCGTATTATGACGACGTGGTGGGGGAGGTCCTGGCTTTTCTTCAGGATCGCGTGGCCTTCGCTGAGGACGCGGGAGTGGACCCCGAGGCGATCATGGTCGATCCCGGCCTTGGATTTGGGAAGCGCATGGAAGATAATCTCGTACTCCTCCGTCGCCTGCACGAGTTTCAGCGACTCGGCAAGCCGATCATGGTTGGGCCGTCGCGCAAGTCCTTCATCGGCAAGGTGCTGGACCTGCCGGTCGAGGATCGGCGCGAAGGGACGGCGGCCTGCGTCGCGGCGGCCGTCCTTCAGGGTGCCGCGTTCGTCCGCGTCCACGACGTCAGGCCGGCCAAGCGCCTGGTCACGATGCTGGACGCAATCAGGAGCGCCTAGTGCCGATCCAATCAACATCGCCTAGCGGCGTTGCTGGCCCCCGGGCACTCCCTGCGACGTACCGAAGATGTACGCCGGGTACCCGCGAAGTGGGTGCGGCCCAGTGGCCCGCGCCGGGCCGTGCTCGCTTCTTGGATCGGCAAGATCCCCCCCGATTCACGACGAAATGCCCGGAGACGTATTAGCATGTGGGCCACAATCGCGCAGTTCCGGTGGATCGACGCGCTCGACGTCTTGATCGTGGCGTTCGCCGTCTATCAGTTGCTGCTGATGTTCAAGGGGACGAAGGCGCTGCAGATGATCGTGGGCCTGGGGCTTGTCTATTTCGCCTCTCGGGTCGCCCTCGGGGGGGGACTGATGACAGTCAACTGGGTCCTGCAAAACCTTCTGGGGGTGTCGTTCCTCCTGATTATCATCCTCTTCCAGCCCGAGTTGCGCCGGGCCCTGGCGAGCTTCGGCCTCCGTTCACGGCTCCTTCGCTCCTTCTCAAGGCACCAGGACGCGCACATCATCGACGAGGTGGTGCGGACCGCGATCTCGCTGGCGGGCAAGAAGATCGGGGCGATCATCGTCCTTGAGCGCGAAACGAAGCTCTCCGAGTATATCGACTCCGGCGTTCGGCTCGATGCGGCGCTCTCGAAGCGTCTGCTGGAATCCATTTTCTATCCCGGCTCGCCGTTGCATGACGGTGCGGTGATCATCCAGCGGGACCGGATCGCGGCCGCCTCCTGCTTCCTGCCGTTGGCATTGAATCCGGACGTCAGAGAGGAGTTCGGGACCCGCCACCGCGCGGCGATCGGCTTGACGGAGGAGACCGATGCCGTCGCCATCGTGGTATCCGAGGAGACCGGCACCGTTTCGCTCGTCCGAGGGGGGATCATCCGTGAAGACCTTGACGCCACGTCGCTCCGGCGGCTCCTTGGTGAGCAGTTAGAGCAGGCCCCCGGCGCGGCCTCGGCGACGAGGCCGCGCCAGGTCTCGGTCCCTTCCGCCGCGCGGCAGGCGGATCGATAGTGAGCGATGAAGGAACACCTGCTTCACAACGCCGGCCTCAAGATGTTCTCCCTGGTTCTCGCCTTCTCGCTGTGGCTCGTGGTGGCCGGGGAGCAGCGGGTTGAGCACGTGCTGAAGGTCCCGCTCAAGCTGGCCGATCTTCCGGAAAAATTGGTCCTCGTCAATGAACCGGATGGGTACGTGACGGTGAGGTTGCGCGGCCCCAAGACGCTCGTGAGCGGGCTCGAGCCGGACGACATCAGCCTGGATCTGGAACTGTCTCGACTCAAGGAAGGAGAGCATCTGGTTCCTCTCCGGGCCGATCAGGTCGGCGTCCCACGTGGCGTGGAGGTCGTCCAGGTTTCCCCTGGCCGGATTCGCCTGGTCCTCGAGCCGGTCGCCGAGGAAGAGGTGCGAGTCGTGCCGCGGCTCGAAGGAAAGCCCGCCCCGGGGCACTACGTGAAGCGCGCGTACGCGCGCCCGGAGCGTGTCCGCGTCGTCGGGCCGAAAAGCGAGCTGAGCCGTGTGGTCCGTGTCTTAGCCTCCCCGATCAGTACCGAGGGGAAGTCTGCTGACTTCGCCGCCAAGGCTCAGCTTGAACTGTTGGGGAAGTCGCTCAAGCTGGCCGGTTCGAATTCGGTGGACGTCGTGGTAGAGATCAGGGTGAGGGGGAAGCGTTAACATGGCCGACCGTGTTTCGCGGGCGTTACGGACGACGTGACGAAGGGAGGGTGATGCGAAAGCTCTTTGGCACCGATGGGATTCGGGGTGTGGCCAACCGAGAGCCGATGACCCCGGAAACGATGGTGAAGGTGGGTCGGGCCGCCGCCCACCTCTTGAAACGCTCGACCACCCGCCCAGCGATCGTCATCGGCAAGGACACCCGGCTGACCGGTTACATGCTGGAGACGGCGCTCACAGCGGGGATCACCTCGGTTGGCGTGGACGTGCTGTTAGTAGGCCCGCTCCCCACGCCCGGAATCGCATTCATCACCCGCAGCCTCCGGGCCGACGCCGGCGTGGTGATCTCCGCCTCCCACAACCATTACGAGGATAATGGGGTCAAGTTCTTCTCCGGGGACGGCCTCAAGCTGCCCGACGCAGTAGAGCAGAAGATCGAAGAGTTGATCTTCGGCGGAGAGGTGGACGGGATCCGGGCCGCCCCTCGGGAGATCGGCAAGGCCTATCGGATCAACGACGCCGTGGGCCGCTATATCGAGTTCGCCAAGAACACGTTCCCCAAGGGGATGACGCTCAAGGGGATGCGGCTGGTGGTGGATTGCGCCAACGGCGCCGCCTACAAGGTCTCTCCGACGATTCTCAAGGAGCTGAACGCCGAGGTGGTGCCGCTCAATGTGCAGCCCGACGGCACCAACATCAACAAGGCCTGCGGATCGCTTCACCCCGAGGCGCTCCGCCGCGCGGTGATCAGACACAAGGCGGACGCCGGATTTGCCCATGACGGCGATGCCGATCGGGTGATCTTCGTAGACGAGCGGGGTGAGGTGGTCGGTGGCGATCAGATCCTGGCGCTCTGCGCGCTCGACCTGAAGCGGGACGGCCGGTTGCACGAGGAGACGGTCGTGGCGACGGTCATGAGCAACGTCGGGCTCGAGATGGCGATGCGGGAGGCGGGGATCAAGGTCGTCAGGACCCCGGTGGGGGACCGATACGTCTTGGAGGAGATGTTGGCGAATCGATACACGCTTGGAGGTGAACAATCGGGCCACATCATCTTCCTGGACTACAACACCACGGGCGATGGGATCGTGACGGCGCTCCAGGTGCTGGCGATCATGCGGAAGCAAGGGAAGGCGCTGTCGGAGCTCGCCGCGTGTATGACCTCGTGCCCGCAGGTCCTCGTCAACGTTCAGGTGCGACGGCGGTCGGCCATGGAGGACTTGCCGATGGTCCAGAGGGTGATCCGGTCGGCGGAGGCGCGGCTGGGCAAGACCGGGCGGGTCCTGGTCAGGTTCTCCGGCACGGAGCCGGTCGCCCGCGTGATGGTGGAGGGGCCGGAGCACGACACGATCGACGGGCTGGCCCGGGAGATCGCCGCGGCGATCGAGAAGGAGCTGGGGTGAATCCTCGGGTGACCTGAGCCATGGCGCTGCTCTGCGTGAATGTCGATCATATCGCGACGATCCGCCAGGCGCGCCTGGCACCGGAACCGGACCCGGCGCAGGCCGCGGTGCTGGCGGAGCTTGCCGGGGCATCGGGGATCACCGTTCATTTGCGGGAAGACCGGCGGCATATTCAGGATCGGGACGTCGAGGTGCTTCGCCGGCTGGTCAAGACGAAGCTGAACCTGGAGATGGCCGTCACCGACGAGATGGTTCGGATCGCGCTCGCCCTGAAACCCGATATGGCGACATTGGTTCCGGAACGGCGCGAGGAGTTGACCACCGAGGGGGGCCTCGACGTTCGCGGGCATCTCGAGTCCGTGGCGAAGACCGTCCGCGGCCTGCAAGGGGGCGGGATCGCGGTCAGTCTCTTCATCGATGCCGATCAGGATCAGGTGTCGGCCTCCGCGCGAGCCGGCGCCGAGCTGGTCGAGCTGCACACCGGGGCGTATGCCGAGGCGGGAGTGCGCAAGGCGCAGCAGGCCGAGCTGGCCAGGCTCATCAAGGCGGCCACCCTTGCCAGGGAGCTCGGGCTTCGCGTGAACGCCGGCCATGGGCTGAATTATGCCAACGTCGGCCCGGTCGCGGCCATCCCCGAGGTGGAGGAGCTGAACATCGGGCACAGCATCGTGGCGCGCGCCGCGCTGGTGGGGATGGAGCGGGCCGTCCGCGAGATGCTGGCGGCCATGGCCCCAGGTCGCGCCTGGGAGGGGCGCCCGTGGTGATCGGGATCGGGATCGACGTCGTGCAAATCGGACGGTTTGCGCAGGCGATGGCTAGACATCGAGGCCGTTTCCTCGATCGGCTTTTCACCAGGGCCGAACGGGAACGATTTCGCCGGCACCCGTTCGCGGAGCGCCACCTCGCCGCACGCTTTGCGGCCAAGGAGGCGGCACTGAAGGCGCTGGGAACAGGGTGGGGGCAGGGCGTCGCCTGGCGCGAGGTGGAGGTCGTGGGCGGAGGCCGTCAGGCGGCGAGCCTGGTCTTCTTGGGGCGGGCGAAGGCCGCGGCCGATCGGCTCGGGATCCGGCGTACGCTGGTCAGTTTGAGCCACGATGGCGACTACGCCGCGGCGTGTGTAGTGGCGACCGATGAGGGCTGAGGCCACCGGCGGGGGCGCGGCGGGATGAAGGTCGTCACCGCGAGTCAGATGCGGGAACTGGATCGGCGCGCGACGGAGGAGTTCGGCATCCCGTCGCTGCTCCTGATGGAGAATGCCGGGCTTCAGGCGGTCCTGGAGATGGAGCGATCGTTTCCTCGACTCGCGAGTCGGCGGGTCGCCCTGTTGTGCGGCAAAGGGAACAACGGGGGCGATGGCCTGGTCGTCGCACGCCACCTCTTCGACCGGGGAACATCGGTCGAGGTCTACTTGCTGGCGAGGCGCGATGAGGTCAAGGGCGATGCGAAGACGAACCTGGAGATCGCGACGCGCTTGGGCCTGCCGATCCATGAAGTGACGACCCACCAGTCCCTTCAGGAGGTTCGGGGGCCGATCGCGCGCGCCGACCTCATCGTCGATGCGCTCCTCGGGATCGGGATCGAGGGCGGGGCCAAGGGGCTGCTTGCCGAGGCGATCGATCTCCTCAACCAGGCGGGACGGCCGATCGTGGCTCTGGACATCCCGTCCGGGCTGAGCGCCGATGAGCGCGTTCTCGCGGGGCCCAGCATCCAGGCGACGCTGACGATCACGTTTGGCCTCCCGAAGCGGGGCCTCATCCTCTTCCCGGGCGCCTCGCGCGCCGGGCGCGTGGCGGTGGCCGACATCGGGCTGCCGCATCAACTCCTCTCCGACGACACCCTCGATGTCTCCCTTCTCGAACCGGACCAGGTGGCCTGCGCGCTCCCCCCGCGCGATCCCAACGCCCACAAGGGGACGTATGGCCACGTCCTCGTTCTGGCCGGCTCGCCAGGCAAGACCGGGGCCGCGGCAATGTGCGCCCTTTCGGCGCTCCGGATCGGCGCGGGCTTGGTGACCCTGGCCGTGTCGGAGAGTCTGAACGACGTGATGGAGGCCAAGCTGACCGAGGTGATGACCGAGCCGCTCCCGGAGACCTCAGAGCGCACCGTCGGAATGGGCGCTCTCGGAAAGCTCTTGATGGTGATCGACGGAAAGCGGGCTCTGGCGATCGGCCCCGGTCTCTCGACTCACCCGGAGACCTCGGAGCTGGTCCGCGAATTGGTCGCGACCGTCACCCTCCCGACGGTGCTGGATGCCGACGGGATCAATGCGCTGGCCTCGAAACCCGAAACCCTCGCGAGGGCCGCCGGGCCGCTCATCCTCACCCCGCATCCCGGCGAGCTGGCCCGCCTCCTGAGCATCAGCCGAGACGAGGTGCTGCATGACCGGATTGCGATCGCCAAGAAGGTGGCCGCAGACTATCGAGTCCACCTTGTCCTGAAGGGGGCGCGGACTCTCGTTGTCGATCCGGACGGACGGGTGGCCATCAACATGACGGGCAACCCCGGGATGGCAACCGGCGGCACCGGCGACGTACTGACCGGTCTGATTGGCGGGCTGCTGGCGCAGGGCGTCGGCCCCGGTCTGGCAGCGAGGGCGGGGGTGTATCTGCATGGCCTGGCCGGGGACCTCGCGGCCGGGGCGATGGGACAGGAGGCGATGCTGGCCACCGACCTGATGGCGCAGATCCCCGAAGCGATCCGGCGGGTGAAGGCGCGAGGGTTCACGGCGGAGAACTGAACAGCGGGCGCAGACCGAGAGGACGGCGATGCAGATCGAGAAGAATGCGGATAAGCTGGTCAAAACGCTCAAGGTGCTGATCAAGGATGCGCCGGGCTATCTGGGAAAGCTGTGCACCGCCATCGGGCAGGAGGGAGGCAGCGTCGGCGAGATCGAGGTGGTCAGTCTCGGCCTGACCCACAATACCCGGAACATCTCCGTGTACGTCGATGACGATACCCACCTCCGGCAGATCCTGCGCGCGGTCACGCAGCTCGAAGGGATCATCGTCATCGAGGTCGTGGACGAGGTGCTGCGGCGGCACCAGGGCGGCAAGATCGGGACGAAGAGCCGCTATCCGTTGGAGACGATCGCCGATCTCCGGAAGCTCTATACGCCCGGCGTGGCGTCGGTCTGCCGTCTGATCGAGGCGGACCGCGAACAGGCGTTTGAGTACACCTCGATCGCCAACACCGTGGCCATCGTCACGAATGGCACCGCCATACTGGGCCTCGGCAACATCGGCCCGGTGGCGGGAATGCCGGTAATGGAGGGAAAGGCGGTGCTCCTGGAGCGCCTGGTGGGGGCCAACGGCGTCCCGGTCCTGGTCGATGCCAGCGGCGTCGATCGCTTCGTGGAGGTGGTCAAGGCGATCGCCCCGACCTTCGGGGCGATCAATCTCGAGGACGTGGCGGCCCCAGACTGCTTCGAGATCGAACAGCGGCTAGAGGAGGCGCTGGACATCCCGGTGATGCACGACGACCAGCACGGCACGGCGGTCGTGGTCCTGGGTTCGCTAATGAACGCGTGTCGGCTCGCCGGCCTCTCCTTGGCGGATCAGACGATAGGGATCATCGGGCTCGGTGCCGCCGGCACGGGGATCTCGAGGCTCCTCCTCGCCTACGGCGTCAAGGACGTCCTGGGCAACGATATCAAGCCGGAGGCGATGGCAAGGCTGGAGGGGGCGGGCGGGCAACGGGCTGTGGCAGACGAGCTGATGGCGGTCGCCAACATCGTCATCACGACGACCGGCGTTCCGGGCCTCATCAAGTCCGGGATGGTGCGAAAGGGGCAGGTAGTGCTGGCGCTGAGCAATCCGAATCCGGAGATCCGGCCTGAGGACGCGCTGGCCGCCGGCGCCACGTTCGCCACCGATGGGCGGTACGTGAATAACGCGCTGGCGTTTCCCGGGCTGTTCAGGGGGGCCTTGAACGCTCGCGCCCGGAAGATCGACAATGCCATGAAGATCGCCGCGGCCGAGACCATCGCATCCAAGGCGCCGGAAGGCGAGCTGGTGCCAGGGCTGCTCGAACTGGAGGTGCATCGGGCCGTCGCGGCCGCAGTCGAGGAGGCCGCGCATCGATCGGGCCTGGCCCGCCGGCAGTGACCTACCTCTCCGCCTCACCCGAGCAGACGCTGACCCTGGGCGAAGCGGTCGGCCGGAATGCGCGCGCGGGCGATCTGATCGCCCTCGTCGGAGAGTTGGGTTCCGGGAAAACGCTCTTCGTCGGGGGATTGGCGCGGGGGTTGGGCGTCGAGCCGGCCGCTCATGTCACCAGTCCGACCTTCACCATTATGCACCGATACACGGGCCGCCTACCGCTCTACCATATCGACCTGTACCGACTCGACGGGCCAGCGGACCTCTACGATGTGGGGCTGGAGGAGTATCTGGAAGGGGATGGCGTCGTCGCGGTCGAGTGGGCCGATCATGGCTGGGGGGTCCTGCCGAAAGAGCGCCTGGTCGTGCGGCTCCATCAGACAGGCGCGATGACCCGGGCGATCAAGCTTCGGCCGGACGGCGAACGATATCGGATCTTGGTCGGAGAGCTTGCGCGGGACGTGACAGTAGCCGGGGGTTTCCTCGCGGGAGAACCGATGAGGGGGGAGATGGCACGATGAAGAGTGTGGGTTGGAGAGTCAGGTTCGTTGGGCGAGGGGTCTCCGTCGCCGTGGCAGTGCTGGTATCGTGCCTCCTGCTCGTATGGTCCGGGGTTTCGTCCGCCAGCCCAGCCGGCGACGGCCTGTGGACCGAGAACGGACGGGCGGAGAATGTCCCGACGGAGCTGCTGCAGTTGAGCGATGCGCTGTCGAAACTGGTGGAGCGGCTCCGGCCGGCGGTCGTGCAGGTCGGGGTCGCGGAGAATCGAGACTCGGAGCGGGAGCAACCCACGGAGCGTCCCTTCGGTCCCGACGAGCGCCCGCGCGTCGGCTCCGGTTTCATAATCCACCCCGACGGGTTCATCCTGACGAACCATCACGTCCTCGTCCGCTCTCCAGAGATCGAGGTGGAGTTGTTCGGGGGTGAGAAGCTCATGGCCGCCGTCGCTGGCCGGGACGCGCGGACCGACCTCGCCCTGCTCAAGATCGATCCGCCGCGCCCGCTGACCGCAATTCCGCTGGGCGATTCGGATGCGCTCAAGGTGGGCGAACTGGTGCTGGCCATCGGGAATCCGTTTGGCCTCGATTATTCCGTGACGATGGGGGTCGTCAGCCGCAAGGGACGGGCCTTCGGCGCCGGTGGGCCGTATGACGAATACATCCAGACCGACGCGGCGATCAACCCCGGCAACAGCGGCGGTCCTCTCCTCAATCTGCGGGGCGAGGTCATAGGGATCAACACCGCCACGGTGCCGGGCCGCCACGTGGGGTTTGCGATCCCGATCAATCTCGCCAAGACGCTGCTCCCTGAGTTGAAGCAGTTCGGAAAGATCCGGTGGGGCTTCCTCGGGGTGTCGATCCAGGAATTGACGCCTGTTCTGGCGCGGGCATTCGGCGTCGAGAAGCAGGGGGTTCTCGTCAATCAGGTGATCCCGGGTCAACCGGCGGAGCGGGCCGGACTGAAAACCGGCGATGTGATCGTGGGATTCGACGGCATGCCGGTCGAGAACGTCCGCGATCTCCAGCGGAAAGTGGGGAGGACGCCGATCGGCACGACCGCGTTGGTGAAGGTCTTCAGGAAGGGGAACCCGGAGGAGCTGACAGTCAAGATCGGTCAGCTCCCCGAGCCCGGCACGCCGACCCCGGATCGCCCGAAGAAGCAGTTGGGGTTGACCGTCGAGGCGCTGGATCAAGAGAAAGCCAAGAAGTTCAAGCTCAAAGAGGATGACGGGCTGGTCGTGACCGAAGTCGCCAAGGACTCGCCAGCGGCCCGCGCCGGCCTGCAGCCGGGCGACCTGATCAAAGAGGTGAACCAGCAGTCGGTCGCTTCCATGGAGGAGTATCACCGTTCCCTTGGCGACTCCTCGAGCAGCGGAATCGATCTCCTCCTGGTCAAGCGAGGAGCCGGGTTCCTGTACGTAGCCATTCGTCCAAAAAACTAGCCGTGTCTGACTGACGACGTGCGAACGGTCATTGTCGGGGCAGGGGGGCTCGGCAGCGTCGTCGGCGGCTATCTGGCAAAGGCCGGGTACCCCGTGACGCTGGTCGGCAGGGCTGCCCATGTCGAGACGATCCGCGAGCATGGGCTGGAGATCCTGGCGCTGAACGGCCGTCACCTGGTCAAGGAGGTCCAGGCAACCGACGACGCGCGAACGGTCACGGCCGCCGACCTGTTGATCCTGTGTGTGAAAACCTACGATAACGAGGCGGCACTGAAGGGGGCGGCGCACCTGAGCGGTCGGGTTCGCTGCGCGCTGTCGCTCCAGAACGGGGTCTTGAAGGACAAGGCCCTGGGCGGCGTCTTTGGCCCGGAGTCGGTGATCGGGGCGACCACCATGATCGGCGCCACGCTGGCTGGCGCCGGCAGGGTCCGCTACACCGCTCCCGGCATCACCTATATCGGAGAGTTCGACGGCCGCGAAAGCGAGCGCGTCAGGACCGTCGCAGAGATGTTCCGGAAGGCAAACCTCAGGATACAGGTCGCTCCCGACATCCGGTCCGCCATCTGGTGCAAGCTGAACCACATCCTCCCGTCAGCCAGCCTGTCCGTTCTCACCCGGCTCGAGTTCCATCGGATCCTGAAGGATCGCACCCTCGCAACGCTGTTCGTGGAGCTGACCAGAGAGTGCGCGAAGCTCGCCAAGGCCCAGGGTATTACGCTCGACGACTTTCCCGGCTTCGAGGTGAAGCGTCTGTGCGAGGCCCCGTTGCTCGTTGCCGTCGCCTCCGTCCAGGAGGATGGTCGAAAGATGGAGGAGGCCGGGATGACCAACGTAAAGATCTCGATGCTGCAAGATGTCGAGCGAAAGAAGCGGACCGAGGTCGAGGAGATCATCGGCTACGTCGCGCGCGAGGCCGCGCGGCTGCAAACCCCGGTCCCGAGGATCGACCTGGTCTATCGCCTCGTCAAAGGGGTCAGCGAGGCAGCCCTGCACTGATGCCCGCACGCAATCGGGGCTCCCTCCGGGCAAGGCCCCGAACTGCCTTTCAGGGAAATGCTCCTCGGCAATCCCCCAGGAACAGGCTCGCCTGTGAACCCCTCGTGACCTCGGTCGCGCCATGAATCGCCGGCAGGTGGTGGCTTGGAGCCTCTACGATTTCGGCAACTCCGCGTTCGCCGCCGTCATCGCGGCGACGCTCTACCCCGCGTACTACGCGCAGGCGGTCGTTGGCAACGCGACCGGAGAGGGCGATTTATGGTGGGGCCGGCTGGTCTCCGTCTCGATGGTCATCGTGGCGACGACCTCGCCGATCCTGGGGGCGATCGCCGACCACGCCGGCGTCCGGAAACGGCTCTTCTTCATCCTGACCTGTATCAGCATCGGAGCGACCGCGCTGATGGCCACGGTGAGGCCGGGGATGATCGGTTGGGGATTCGCGCTTGGCGTCATCGGGATCGTCGGCTTCGAAGCGGCGATCGTCTTCTACAACTCCTACCTGCCGGAGATCGCGCCGCTCCATTGGCAAGGGCGCGTGTCGGCCTACGGGTTCGCGGTAGGCTACGCGGGATCGATCGTCGCCCTGCTCGTCGCGCTTCCCTTCGCAAAGGCGAATGCTCTCGGCTGGTCGTTTCTCTCCGCCGCCGCACTCTTCGGCCTGTTCGCTGCCCCGGCCTTCCTGGTTCTGCCTCGAGATCGGCCCTCGCCGATGGGCCTGGTCATGGGGGTCCGCGAGGGCCTCCGGGGGGCGGCGCAGACGGCGAGGGAGGTGCTGGGCATGCGCGAGCTGCGCCGCTTCCTGGTGGCCTATTTTCTCTATGAGGACGGGGTGAATACGGTCATCTTCTTCTCCTCCATCTTCGCGGCTCAGACGTTCGGTTTCGGCATGTCGCAGCTCGTTGGGCTGTATATCGTCGTCCAGGTGACGGCCCTCATAGGGGCCTTCCTGTGGGGCGGGCCCACCGACCGCCTCGGGCCAAAGGTCGTGGTGATCTGCATGCTGGTGCTCTGGATCGGCGTCGCCGCGGCCGCGTACGTCGTGCAGACGCAAGGTCAGTTCTACCTCCTCGCCGTCGTCGCCGGCAGCGGCCTGGGCGCCATCCAGGCCGCAAGCCGCACCTTCATCGCGACGATGATCCCGAAGGGGCGAGAAGGAGAGTTCTTCGGATGCTACGCCCTCTGCGGGAAGGCAGCCTCGATCCTCGGGCCCTTCGTCTTCGGGACCGTGTCGCACGCGATGGGCGGCAACCAGCGGGTCGCCATTGTCGCGGTCGGATCGTTCTTCGTCATCGGTCTGCTTCTTGTCCTCCGAGTCCGCGCGGGGGGACCGACGCTGCGCGGCGACAGCGCCGCCATCCTGAGTCGCTGAATGAGTGCCATTGATTCCCTGTATCTCTCGTTCACTGTCCCTGGCTTGTATGATGCGGGGCCGCGTGGTATGGTCAAGCTGCCATGCTGGTGATGGGGATCGAGACCTCGACGATGCACGGCGGGGTGGCCGTCCTGTCGGAACAGGGACTGTTGTCCGAATACCTGCTGAATGTGAAGGCCACCCACACCGAGCGCCTCCTCCCTTCGATCGATCGTGTCCTGCGGGATGCAGGGATCGGTCTGAAACAGGTCGAAGGTCTGGCGGTCGCGACAGGCCCCGGCTCCTTCACCGGCCTCAGGATCGGCCTCAGTACCGTCAAGGGGCTTGCGGCGGCCACCGGTACACCGGTGGTCGGCGTCTCCACCCTCGAGGCGATCGCCTGGACCCTCCCGTTCTGCGCGCACCCGATCTGTCCCATCCTCGATGCCAGGAAGGGGGAGGTCTACTGCGCGCTGTTCCGGCACGAGGGTGGACGCCTGACCCGCGTGATGGAGGAGGCGGCTCTCACCCCGGAGGCCCTCATGGACCGAATTCGGGAGCAGACCGTGTTCATCGGCGATGGCCTGATTGTCTACGGTGATCGGCTGAGAGCCGGGTTGAAGGAGCTGGCGCTGGTCCCGCCCATCTCTCAACGAGGTGGACGCGCCTCGGCGGTGGCCGACCTCGGGCGCCGCCGCCTCCTCCAGGGGTATCGCGACGAGCTCTCGGAGCTGGCGCCGCGCTACTTGCGGGCATCCGAGGCGGAGCTGAAGCGCCGTGGCACGCGGGTCCAAGCGGCTTCATAAGCAAGACGAGGTGCCGGGTGGCGAGGGGAGGCTGTCTGTCACCCTCGACCTGATGCGCCTGGCCGACCTGCCGGAGGTGATGGGGATCGAAAGCCTCTCCTTCTCCGAGCCGTGGACCGAGGAGATGTTCCTGCACGAGTTGTCGTCGAACAGAATCGCGGAAGTCGTGGTGGCGAGGGTCGAGGGACGATCGGGTTCCCGCATCGCCGGGTTCCTCTGCGCCTGGATCGTGAGCGGGGAGCTGCACATCAATAATATTGCCGTGCATCCCGGCTACCGGAGGCGGGGCGTGGCCTCCCAACTGCTGGAGGAGACGCTCCGGCGGGCGACAGCCAGAGGTGCGGAGGCCGGCTACTTGGAGGTGAGAGCCTCCAACGACGCCGCGCAGGCCATGTACGAACAGTATGGCTTCAAGGTGGTGGGGCGGCGCCGTAACTACTACGACCATCCACGGGAGGACGCCGTCCTGATGCGCAAGGAGCGGCTGTGAGACTAGTGAACCCCACACCCTCGCCATTGTCAGGGGACGCGAGGAGCGGATGATGGAGCTGAGGGGCGTACTGCCTCCTGTGCCGACACCGTTCGGCGATGATGGCGAGATCGCATATGACAGGCTGGCGGACAACCTTGAGCGGTGGAGCCGCACCGACCTCAACGGCTACGTGGTTACGGGATCGACGGGGGAGTGCGCCACCCTGACCGAGCGCGAAAAGCTCAGACTCTGGGAAGTGGCGAGAACGCACATCCCGTCCGGAAAGCGGTTCATCGCCGGCACCGGGTGCGAATCGACGCGCGAGACGATCGCCCTGACGAAGCAGGCGGCCTCGATCGGCGCAGAGGCCGCGCTCGTGGTGACGCCGTGGTATTATAAGGGTGCGATGAAGAGCCGCGAGCTGGTGGCGCACTATCAGGCGGTGGCCGACGACTCGCCGATCCCGATCCTGCTCTACACGTTCCCGCAGTGTACCGGTGTCGTCCTGGAGCCGGCGGCGGTGGCTACGCTGGCGGAGCATCCGAATATCATCGGAATGAAAGACAGCTCGGAGGTCATGACGGTCTTCGCGGAATACGCCCGGGTTACGCCCCCCTCCTTTCAGCTCATTGTCGGGAGCGCGCTGACCTTCTACCCGGCGCTCTGCTTGGGAGCGAGGGCCGCCATCCTGGCCCTCGCGAACGTCGCGCCGCAGGAGTGTGCGCTCGTCTATCGTCTGTTCTTGGACGGCAAGCACGAGGAAGCGCGCGAGCATCAGCTCAGGTTGCTGCCGCTCGGCCACGCGGTTGGCGCGCGTTTCGGGATCGCGGGGGTCAAAGCCGCCATGGACCTGCGGGGCTATCATGGCGGAGCGCCAAGGCCGCCGCTTCTTGCGCTGAGAGCGGACGAGATTGAAATCGTGCGTCAGGAATTGCTCGCCGCCGATCTGATATAAAGTGATACTTGAGTAGTAACATGTAAGTGATTGTATTTCAAGGAGAGAACAATGATCGACAAGGAGCTGCTCGAGATCCTCGCCTGCCCGGCGTGCAAAGCTGAAGTCGTGCTTGACGAGCCTGCCGCGCGAATCGTCTGCACGGCCTGTGGACGCCGCTATCCGATCCGGGATGGGATTCCGGTGATGCTGATCGACGAGGCGGAGCAGGGTCCCCCACCCAAGGCCTGATGGCACCCTCGCAGGTCAGGGTCCGGTTCGCCCCGAGCCCCACGGGGTACCTGCACGTGGGCGGGGCGAGGACGGCCCTCTTCAACTGGTTGTTCGCTCGCCACGAGGGCGGCGTCTTTATCCTCCGCATCGAGGATACGGATGCCGAGCGGTCCACCGAAGAGGCCGCCGCCGGGATCATCGAGGCGATGCGATGGCTGGGTCTCCACTGGGACGAGGGACCGGAGATTGGCGGGCCGGCCGGTCCCTATCGGCAGGCCGAGCGCTTCGACATCTACCGCGAATATGCCCAAAGGTTGCTTGGTGAGGGGCAAGCGTACTACTGCGTCTGCACGCCGGAAGAGCTTGAGGTCAGGCGAAAGGCAGCGCTGGCTGCGGGGCGTTCCCTGAAGTACGACGGCCGCTGCAGGGAGCGGGGGAACCGACCCCC
>Ga0187893_10005628_pt1 | contig 22240 bp, 15 predicted proteins | sample MA1701074metaG_FD_139574 | JGI IMG/M metagenome (GOLD analysis project Ga0187893, IMG submission 139574) | White microbial mat communities from a basaltic lava cave in the Kipuka Kanohina Cave System on the Island of Hawaii, USA - MA170107-4 metaG ...
CGATGCCGGGCCGCACTCGCCGGCCAATCGGGCTTTCGTTTCCCCAGAAAGTGCGCGCCATCGTTTGGTTGACGATGGCAACGTCCGGAGCGCCTGCGCCGTCGCGCTCTTCAAACAGCCGGCCTTCAATGAGCCGGATGCCGAGCGTTTTGAAGTAGTCCTTTGAAGCGGACTGGACGAAATCGACGTTTTGCACCGGCCCGCCGGGGACCGGGACGAAGCCTTCGATTTCAGTGTCGTTGAAGGAAGTGCTCTTCGCGGGAGGCAAGCCCGAGACCAACGCGGCGCTTTCGACACCGGGCAGCGCGCTCAACCGTTCCTCCAGCCGCGTCCAGAAATTCATCCTCGTCTGGCTGTTCGGGTAAATCGGCCTGGGCAGCGTCACGTACGCGGTGGTGACGTTGGCTGGATCAAATCCCGCGCGCACCTGTTGAAGGTTCCAGAACGCGCGCAGCATCAAGCCGGTGCCGATCAACAACACGAGGGCCAGCGCCAGTTCACTGACGACAAGCGCGTGACGAAAACGTTGCGTGCCCGCGCCCCCCGTCGTCGAAGCTGCCGCTGATTTCAATGCGCCTTGGAGGTTTTGTTTCGCGAGATGCAGCAGCGGCGTGAGGCCGAAGATAATCCCCGTCGCCACACAGATGCCGAGGGCGAAGAGAAACACGCGCGTGTCGAACGCGATCTCGGAGGCGCGCGGGATGCTGGCTTCGCTGATGGACTTCACCAGTTGCAAGCCGCCCTGGGCCAGCAACAGTCCCAGCACCGCGCCGGCGAACGAGAGCACGAGTCCTTCCGTGATGAACTGGCCCGCGAGCCGTCGCAGCCCCGCGCCCAGCGCGCCGCGAATGGCGATCTCGCGTTGGCGAGCCTCGGCGCGAGCGAGCAACAGGTTCGCGACATTCACGCACGCGATGAGCAGGACGAAGCAGACCGCGCCCATGAGCATCCGCAACGCGGGCTTCACGCCGCGCACCACTTCATCGTGCAGCCCGTAGGCGACCAGCGTGTGCTCGTTCGTGCCGAACCGGTGTTGGTTCGCCGGCGCGAGTTCCTGCCCGCGCTGCACAAGTGAATCCAGTTCCACGCGGGTCTGGCCAAGCGTGACTCCCGGCTTCAACCGGCCCACGACGTTGAAATTGTGGTTGCCGCGATTTCCGGGCCGGGCGGGATTGATTTGAATGGGCAGCCAGAGCTCCGGCGTATCCATTTCACCGGGAGGGAATCGAAAATTCTGCGGCATCACGCCCACCACAGTGCATTTGCTGCCGTTGACCAGGATTTCGCGACCGATCAGGCCCTTGTCTCCGCCAAAAGCGCGTTGCAAAAGTCCGAAAGAAATGTTGGCCGTGAGCGGCGCGCTGGGATCGTCGTCCGCGGGAGTGATGACGCGGCCCGCGAGTGGAGTCACGCCGAGCATCTGCAACATGCCTCCCGTGACGAACGATGCCGTCGCGCGCACCGGCTCCTGTTCGCCGGCGATATTCGCGCCGCTGTTGTTCCAGCCTTCGAGCGCCTGCCAGGAAGTCGCTTCGCGTTTCAGGTCGAGGTATTCCGGCGTAGAGAACGAGAATCGCCGCAAGCCGCCGTTCGGAAACGTTGGGAACTCGGTGTAGAGACGCACGAGTTGTTCCTGCTCGGCGTAGGGCAACGGGCGCAGCAACACGGCATTGACGACGCTGAAGATGGCCGTCGTCGCGCCGATGCCCAACGCCAGGCAAAGGATGGCGGCACAGGTGAAGCCAGGGTTCTTCAGCAACTGGCGGAGGGCAAACTTGAGATCATTCATAACGCAGCGCCTCCATCGGATCGACTCGGGTGGCTTTACGGGCAGGTAGCAGGCAGGCGAGCAGGATAACAGCGAGCAATAACAATGGGACGACGAGGAGCGTCACAGGCTCAATGGCATTGATGCCAAAGAGCAGCGAACGCATCCAATGCGACAGCACGAAAGCACCCAGCAGTCCGATCATAGTTCCCGCGCCAGCGAGGATCAGTCCGTGACGCAGGACGAGTCGGAGCACGTCAAGTCGTTGCGCGCCGAGCGCCATGCGAATGCCAATCTCGTTCGTGCGCTGGCTGACCGCGTAGGTAATGACTCCGTAAACTCCAGCCAGCGCCATCGTCAACGCGATGGCGGCGAAGAAACCAAACAGCCAGGAGTAGGAGCGGCGCAGCCAGAGCGAGCTTTGCACACGCTCGGTCATCATTCGCACTTGATACATGGGAAGGTCAGGATCGTGCTTTTGAATTATCGTGCGGATGGTCGCGACGAGCGCAGTCGGATCGCTGAAGGTGCGAACGGCGATGGTCATTCGCCGCGACGGTTGATAATGGTAAGACAGAAAAACTCCCGGACGCATCGGCTGGTCGAATCCGTAGTGCTTTTCATCCTTGACCACGCCTACGACGGTGAGCCAGAGCCTGTTGTCACCGGCGAAGCGAATGCGTTTGCCGACTGCGTCCCCTTTTGCCCAGTTTCGTTTGGCGAACATTTCATTGACGACCACGATATCGTTGGCCGCGCGCGCTTCCTGTTCGGAAATGAAATGCCCCGCGACCAGGGTCAATCCCATCGTTTCGGCGTATCCAGGGAAGACATGCCGCTGGAGCACGACGGGATTCTGCTCGTCGCGTTCGCGCGGCGGGGCGTTCTCGATTTCGAAGAATGTTCCCGAATGCCCGCCGAGCGGAACAATGGTCGCCGCGCTTGCGGCTTTCACACCTGGTAGCGCGCGAAGTTGAGCCAGGTGTTCATCAAAGAAAGCGACCTGCTGGTTGTTGGTGTATTTCGCGCGCGGCAATGAGATGTCGTAAGTCAGAACATTTTCAGCGCGGAAGCCGGGATCGATCTTTTGCAGGGCGCGAAAGGCCTGGAGCAACAGGCCCGCGTTGATCAGAAGCACGAGCGCCAACGCAATCTCGCCGACGACGAGCGCATTGAGGCTGCGCCGTTGGCGGGAGGAACCGGTGCTCTTGCTGGTCGAAGCTTGCAACGCGCCTTGCAGGTTCACGTTGGAAACCATCTGTACGGCGGGAATGAGACCGAAGATGCCGGCGGTCGCCGCCGTGGTCACCAGACAGAACAACACGAACCGCGCGTCGATGCCGAAGTGAATCCAGTTCGGGAACTGCTCGGGTAACAGGCGCGTCAAAGCGCCGAGGCTCGACTGGCCCAGGCAGATGCCGAGCAGCCCGCCCACGGCGGCCAACAGGAGACTCTCCACGAGCACTTGCCGGACGACAGAACCTCGCGTCGCGCCCAATGCCATGCGGATGCTGATTTCTTTAGCGCGGCCGAGCCCGCGCGCGAGCATCAGCCCGGCGACGTTCGCGCAGGCGATGAGCCAAACCACTCCGACTGCGGCAAGGAGGATGTACGTGCCGGAGCGATAGTCGCCGAGCAACCGCTGACGCAGCGGCGTGAGTCGCGGCGAGGTGATGTCGTTGACCGGACGATTGGGGATCATCGCTTTGTGAATGCGGGTCAAATCCTGTCGCGCAGCTTCGGATGTGATGCCGGGCTTCAGACGACCGACGCCTTCGAGATACCACCCGCTGGAGTCGTTTACGTTCAGGCGGAGCGGAATTAAAACCTCGGCCCGGCTGAGTGGACCGATGCCCGGAGGCAACACGCCAATGATGGTGGCGGGCACGCTGTCGAGCGACAGTGTCTGCCCGAGCACGTTAGACTCGCCGCCCCAGAGTCGTTTCCAAAGTCCATGACTTACCAGTGCGACGCGGTCTGCACCCGGCTTATCCTCTTCCTGCGTGAAGCCGCGCCCAATCAGCGGCTGAATTCCAAGCGTGCGAAGCAAATCGTGCGACGCGCGTCCGCCTTCGATACGTTCGGGATTGCCCTTGAGCGAGAGATTGAAACTGTTGTCCTGCCACACGCCCATCGACTCGAAGGTTTGGTTCCCCGCGCGCCACTCGTTGAAATCGATGTAAGCGACTCCGGTGTATTCCAGGTTCCACCGTGGCGCGACTTCATCAAGGTTTACCAATCGCTCCGGTTCCTTGAACGGCAGCGGACGAAGGAAGAGTCCATTGAACACGCTGAAGATGACGGCACTGCCCGCGATGCCGAGCGCCAGCGTCAACACCGCCAGCGCCGTGAAGCCGAGGCTCTTGAGCAGTTGGCGAGAGGCGAAGCGGAGATCGTTCATGGAATTGCCGATTGCCGATTGCCGATTGCCGATTGCAGGGACGGCGCACGCGGCGTGGTGAGCGATTGTTTCGCCTTTCGAGATGCCGAGATGCGCGAGGCCGCCATGATCGCAGTGAGTTCGTCTGCTTCGAGCCAGAGCGCTTTAACCAAGGGCTCCTTGAGCAGCTTGTGCTCGATAATCAGTTCCAGCCAGAAAGCACTTTCATCCGCCTCTTCCTCGACCACACCAATCTTAGCAATAAACTCTGCCCGCGACCGGCCGCGGCACGCAGCCCGATAATTACTGCCGACTGAAGTCCCGCTGCGGACCAGTTGCCCGCCAATCGCCCGGCCGGATTTGGAATTCGGCGGGGCCTCAACAAGTTTGAGTACACGCAACGCGAACTGTTTCGTGCGCCTCTTGAGGTCATCTTTGTTCATGATTGTCCTTCGTCGTTGTCTTCATTCGCCAATCGGAAATCGCCAATCGGAAATCCGCTCATTTCTCCATCCAACCGTCCCTCAGCCGGATGATGCGATTGCCGTAAGCCGCGTTTGTTTCCGAGTGCGTGACCTGGATGATGGTCGTGCCTTCCGAATTCAGCTTCTTGAATAGCTCCATAATTTGCCGCCCCTGGTCGGAGTGCAGATTGCCCGTGGGTTCGTCAGCGAGAAGTAGCGTCGGTTTGGCGATGATGGCCCGGGCGACGGCGACGAGTTGCTGCTGGCCGCCAGAGAGTTGGCTCGGGAACAGGTCTTTCTTCCCCACAATGCCGAAACGGTCGAGCGTGTCAGCGACGAGGGACTCGCGGTGGGGTTTCTTGATGTCGCGGTAGGAAAGCGGGATGTCGAGGTTTTCTGCAACGGTCAGGTCTTCGAGTAAATGGAACTGCTGGAAGACGAAACCGACATGCTTCTTATTGAGTCCAGCGCGCTCCTTCGGCTTCATGGAATGCACCGGCTCGTCGTTGAATGCGTATTCGCCTTCCCAAGTGTGATCGTAGAACCCAATGACACTAAGCAGCGTCGATTTGCCCGCGCCGCTCGGGCCCATGATGGTGACGAACTCGCCTTCGGCGATGTCGAGCGTGATTTGCCGCAGTACGTAAGTCGGGCTGGGTTTGGTCGGGAAACTTTTCTCGATGTTGCGGATTTTGATCACAGGATTATGAGTTAAATGACTCTCATTGGTTACTCACAACGAAGCGCCACGATGGGATCAATTCGTGTGGCACGACGCGCGGGCAGATAGCAGGCGCAGAACGCCACTCCGGCCAGTGCCAGCGACACCGCCGCAAAGGTGAGCGGGTCGGTCGCGGTGACGCCGTAGAGCATGGCCGACAGGAGCCGTGTCAGCGCCAATGCGCCGGCAAGACCGATGGCCAGCCCAAGCCCGGTCAGAAACATTCCGTGGCGGACCACCAGTTTCATGACGTCGCCATACTGTGCACCGAGCGCCATCCGCAGACCGATCTCGTGAGTGCGCCGCACGACGGCGTAGGCCATGACTCCATAGATGCCAATGGTTGCCAGCGCGAGGGCCACCGCGCCAAACAGCGCAATCAGCAGCGCGCGAAAACGCGGCTCTGCGATGGACTCACCGCGGACCGTCTCCATCGTTCGCACTTTGGAAACGGGCAGGTGCTTATCGAGCGCTCTGACTTCAGCCCGCAACGCATTGGCCAGAGCCATCGGAGCGGACGACGCGCGGACCACGACCGTCAATTTCGGCCAGAGAGCAGTCTGTGCGTAAGGAACATATACTTGTGAGCTCGTCAGCTTCTGGATTGAGGGAGGCAGACTGTCGAAGTCGAGGCTTCGCTGTCGCACGTCACGCACTACGCCGACGATTTCGGGAGTAAAACTGTTGATACCAAGTTTCAGTTTCTGGCCGATGGGATCTTCCTTCCCGAAGTACCGATTCGCCGTGGTCTGGTTGATCACGCAAACCGGGGGCGACTCTTCTGTGTCATGCTTCTCGATGAAACGGCCGGCACGCAAGGCAATCTGCATCGCGCCCAGATACTCCGGCGTGACGCTGATGAAGTCCGTAGTGTCCCATTGGCCAGGCGGGAGGGGTGGACGACCCACGACTTCGATCGTGGTGTTGCCGACATCGCTGGACAACGGAAGCTGGGATGTGGCCGCAGCGAATTGCACTCCCGGCAGCGAACGTAACCGTTCCGTGAGCTGCTGAAAAAATGCCGCCCGCTGCTGCTGATTGGTGTAACGCGATTCCGGCAGATTCAATTGCATCGTAATGACGCGGCGGACGTCGAATCCTGGATTGACTCCTTGCAAGCGCAGGAAGCTCTGCAGCATCAACGCGGCCCCGGTGAGTAGCATCATCGCCAGCGCGATTTGCGTGACGACGAGCGAGCTTCGTAGCCGGCTGCGGCGAAAACTCTGGGTTGAACCACGTTCGCCTTCCTTCAACGTCTCAGGGAGGTTTGGCTTCGTGGACTGGAGGGCGGGCACGAGGCCGAACGCGACTCCGGTCGTGAGCGAGATCAGCAGTGTGAATCCGAGCACTCCGCGGTCGATGCGAATGTTGGTCCAACCCGGGGTCGTAAGCGCGACGGTGTCGCCGACGCTGCTGACAAACAAATCGGTGCTCCACAAAGCGAACAAGGTTCCAAGCGCGCCACCCAGCAACGCCAGCAGCGCACTCTCGGTCAGCAGTTGACGGATGACTTGCAGCCGGCTGGCTCCGACCGCGATCCGGATGGCGATTTCCTTTTGCCGAGATGCGGCGCGCGCCAGAATCAGATTGGCGACATTGGCGCACGCGATGAGCAGGACGAACGCCACAGCGCCCAGCAACACGAGCAATCCCGAGCGGACGGTCCCGACGCTTTGTTCGCGCAGAAGAATGACTTTGGCGTGATCGCCCATCAGCTCGCCTGGATTGGCCTGGACAATTCGCTGCATCATCGCGTCCATCTCGGCGCCGGCTTGCGCGAGGGTCACGTCCGGTTTAAGGCGCGCCACGACTTCGAGGAGGTGGTTGTTGCGATTGCGCAGCAACTCGGGGGGCAGCGCGAGCGGAATCCAGACATCGGCCGGTTTGCTGAAGAAGAATCCATAGAGCAGGCCCGTCATTCCCGGAAAGACAAAACCGGGCGGCATGATGCCGACGACGAGGTAACTCCTGGCGTCCAGCACGATTGTTTTACCAACGAGGTTCGGGTCGGAGCCAAATCGCCGCTGCCAAAGCCCGTGACTCAGGATGATCACCTGGTCGCGGCCCGGCGTTTCTTCTTCCACGCGAAACGTTCGACCGAGTGTTGGGTTCACGCCCAACACTTCGAACAGGTTTGCTGAAACAGGCACGGCGGTGATGCGCTCAGGCTCGTAATCGCCAGTGAGGTTAAGGGCCTCGTCGATGCCAAAGGCCGCCATCGATTCAAAGACTGTGTTCTGCGTCTTCCAGTCGAGGAATGTCGCCACTCCGGCGTGATTCATCTCGTAACCCTTTTGAACATGACGTTCCCAAACCATGACCAGCCGATCCGGATCTTTGAACGGAAGCGGGCGCAACAAGACGGAACTAACGACGCTGAAAATCGCCGTGTTCGCTCCGATGCCCAGCGCGAGTGTCAGCACGGCCGCGGCGGTGAAGCCGGGATTCTTCAGGAGCATCCGAACCGCGAAGCGAAAATCCTGGATGAGAGTTTGCATGGGAGCATTCCCGAGTCCCTCGTCACTTGCCATTTGTCACCTTCTCAACGCTCTCCTCCACGACGCGACCATCGAATAAATGGATCTGCCGGTCGGCGTGGCGGGCGAAGCGAGGATCGTGAGTGACCATGCAAATGGTCGCACCTTCCCGGTGCAACTCGCGCAGCAGGTCCATCACGGCATCGCCGTTCTTGGAGTCGAGGTTTCCCGTCGGCTCGTCCGCGAGGAGGATGCTCGGTTTGCCGCCGAGAGCGCGGGCGACGGCGACGCGCTGTTGTTGGCCGCCGGAAAGCTGCGATGGGTAATGCTTCATGCGATGCCCCATCCCGACGCGTTCCAGCGCCTTCATGGCGGCGTCCTTCCGTTCCGCCGCGCTCATGCCGCGATAGGTCAGGGGCAACTCAACGTTCTCGAACACCGTCAGGTCGCCGATCAAATTGAAGCTTTGGAAAATGAATCCGATCTCCTTGTTGCGAATGCGCGCCCGCGCCGCGAAATCGAGGTTGGCCACAGGCTGGTTGTTGAGCGTGTACGTGCCTTCCGTCGGTGTGTCAAGCAATCCAAGGATCGAGAGCAACGTCGATTTGCCACAGCCGGACGGCCCGGCAATGGAGACATATTCGCCCTTGGCGATGGTCAGGTGAATCTCCGCCAACGCGTGAGTCTCCACTTCGTCGGTGAAGAAAACTTTCTTGATGCCGTCGAGTTTGATGAGGGGTTCAGGGTTCATGGTTTGGGGAGTGTCAGTGTCAGCATGCGATTCCACGCAAACTGGCTTCAATTCAATTTCACCCGGTCGTGTCCATCGGATGCCGACATGTCGGAGAGGATCACCTGGTCGCCGACTTCCAGGCCCTGGATGATTTCGATGGTGCTCACGGAGGTTCGGCCCAGCTTCACCGGCACGCGCACGGCCCCACGCCCGCCTTCGACCAGTTTGAACAAGCTGATGGTGCTCTCGGGCTGGCCCTGGACCGGACGGCCGACGTAAAGCACGTCATTCAGTCGTTCCAATTCAATGGTGCCATCCACGCTCAGGTCGGGGCGGGCGCCGCGAGGCAACTCGCCTTCGAGTTTAACGTCCACCGTCACCGTTCCGTTCACCACGGAAGGATCGACACGCACGACACGCCCCGGAATCACCCCGTTGCGCGTGTCGATGGCTGCGACCTGGCCGATCAGCACATCCTTCGCCTGAGTTTCCGCGACTTTGATTTCCGCCTTGAGCTTCGTCGGCTGAACAATCTTGGCGAGCGTGGCACTGGGCGTGATGCGCTGGCCAACCTGCAGCATCTGTGTGTCACCGATTTGCTGGAGCACGCCGTCGATACCCGCCCGGACTTCGAGCGCCGCCAGTTGCCGTTTCTTTAGCGCCAGCAGGGCGCGCGTCTTTTCCAAGTCAGCGTCCGCCGCCGCGAGCTGGGCTTTGGCCGATTCCACGGCGATGGCCAACCGTTCCTGTTCGATTTCCACGCGGCCCAGGAGATCAGTGGCCTTCGCCCTGGACTGTCTGGCCGTCAGGTTGGGAACCAGGCCGTCCCTGGCCAGTTTTTCATCCGCCTCGGCCACGAACCCCGCCTGTTCGGCCTCGTATTTCAACGTCGCAACTACCGCTTTCTGGGCCAGCCGGTCGCTTTCCAACTGCACCCGCAATTTTGTGATCTGCGCCTCGACGGACTTGACTTGATACTCCGCGTCGAAGGCGGCCTGCTTCAGCTCCGCGTTGCTCAACTCCATCAACACCGTGTCCGCGGTCACCTGCGCGCCGGGTTTGATGAGGATGCGCTCCACCCGTCCGTCCGTCTCCGACTGAACGAACTGGATCTGTTCCGGCACCAGCGTTCCGTTGCCACGCACCTGGCACAGCATCGGGTTTTCGCTGGTGGCGCGTTTCACGGTGTCCGTCCAAATCGAACTTTTTTCCACGCCCGGCACCGCCGGCTTCAATCGCGACAGGCCGAGCGTAACGCCAGCCAGCCCGACGGCCGCGATCATGAAATAGAGGATGCGCCGGCGCTTCTTGCGGCGGGCGATGTCAGGTCGGGCTACATCCATAAACGGTGTTCATTCACTTGAGCTGTTGGGCAGACTCTCGCAGGGCGTATGCCATCCCCAGGTTCACGCGAGTTCAAATTTGTAAAGCGTCTGAAGACTTGAAAAAAGCCCTGCCATTGCCGGGCGAACTGAGTGGTCGAATCGGGATGAGACGGGATTCGGAACAGACTTGCACGCCAGCCGCACCCGCGCCCGTCCCACTTCCGGGAATCACCCGTCCCGGCAATGGGACGAACGTCACGTGATCGGCAGCTTCAATCGCGCGACACAACCGGTGGTGCCTTTCCGATTCTCCAACATCAGCGAGCCGCCATGGGCTTCGGCGATTTGCCGGCAGAGCGCGAGACCGATGCCAGTGCCGGCCGGTTTCGTGGTGAAGAAAGGAACGAACAAATTCGCGGAATCGGAAAGACCGGGACCGTCGTCCTGCACCCAGACTTCGAGCGTGGCGGAGGACTTTGCCCATCCGACTTTGACCTGGCCGGTCCGGTCCGATTCCGTGGCGGCATCGACCGCGTTCCGAATCAAATTGATGAGCAGTTGTTCCAATTGATCGCCATCAGCCTGGATGGTCATCGCGGGACCCGGCTCGAGTTCCACCTTCATCCGAGTTTCCAGTGATGCCACCCGGCGAATCCAGGCGGTGACATCCACCGCCTGCACCCGTGGCGCGGGCAGACGGGCGAGGCGGGCGTAGGCCTCCATGAAGCGGCTCAACGAATCCGCGCGCGACGCGATGATCGTCAGCCCGCTTTGCAAGTCGGATTCCCAGTCTTCCGGGCGCGGCGCTTTCGCCAGCATCGTGCCCATCGTGCCGGCGATGGACTTGATCGGCGCGAGCGAGTTGTTCAACTCATGCCCGATGACGCGGACGATGCGCTGCCAGGCCTGCCGTTCCTCGTCCCGGAGCGCGCGGCTCAAATCGGTCATGACGAGCAGTTGATGCGGACGGCCTTCCTGGCGAAAGGAACTTCGGCGAATGCCCCAGCGGCCGGCACTGCCGGGAAAATTGAGCGACGCGGTGCGTGACGGCTCGCCGTTCAACCAATTGCCCAGGCCCAGTTCGGCCGCGGTGCGGCCGAGAAGCTGTTCGGACGGGCGCGCCAGCAGACGCTCGCCGGCGCGGTTGACCAGTTTCAATCGCTGTGCGTCATCGAACGTAAACACCGCCACTTCAATCTCTGTCATCACCGTGCGCAGCAGCGCGGACGCCTCCAATGCGCCCAGCCGTTGCTTGCGCAACGTCTGGCTCAAGGCGTTCACTTCCTGCATCAATTCGCCCAACGCATCGTCACTTCGTGGACTGCGCGCCCGCACAGAAAAATCCTCCTCGCGCAAGGCGGAGAGAAGATTGGACGCGGTTTGCAAAGGGCGAACGACGCGCTCGCGGACGATTTGAGCGACACCCCACCAGACAAGCACGGCCAGCGCTCCCAGCGTCCAACGTGTGGCGGTTGAAAAATCCGTCAGCCAAAGCAGCCATATCGTCAGCACGACGGCTGGCGCCCCTGACAACAAGGTTAACAGCAGAACGCGGGTCTCGTGCTTGAGTTGTTTCGCCACAAGAGGTCGGTCAAAGCCGATATTTTTCCAGCCTCCTGTAAAACGCGCTGCGACTGAGACCGAGCGCTTCGGCGGCCTTCTGGGCATTGCCTTCACACCGGGCAAGCGTTTTCCGGATCAGATGCGCTTCGACTTCCTCCAGGCTCATGTCATCGAGACGCGGAGTGTGTTCAGCGGACGAGCGGAAGCCAAGATCGCCGGGCTGGATGACATTCCCCCGCGCCATCAACACGGCGCGTTCGATCACATGCTCCAATTCACGCACGTTGCCGGGCCATGAATGACCCTGTAACTGTTCAAGCGTTGCCTGATCGAAACCATCGATTGCCTTGCGATACTTTCGCGTACGTTGCCGAAGGAATTGTTGAGCCAGCGCCGGGATGTCTTCACCTCGATCACGCAGCGGAGGGAGATGAAGCTCGACCGTGTTCAGGCGAAAGAGCAAATCCTGCCGAAAGCGTCCGGCGTCCACCTCCGCGCGCACATCGGCATTGGTCGCGGAAATGAATCGCACGTTCGCGCGGCGCGATTTCGAGGAACCAACCCGTTCGAACTCGCCCGTCTCGAGCACGCGCAGCAGACGGGTTTGCTGGTTCATGGGGACATTGGCGATCTCGTCGAGGAACAGTGTGCCGCCATCCGCGAGTTCAATCCGTCCCTGCCGATCCGCCTTCGCGTCAGTGAAGGCTCCCTTAACGTGGCCGAAGAGTTCACTCTCGAACAGGCCCTCGGCCAACCCACCCATGTTAACGACGACCAGCGGCCTGCCCGCGCGCGTCGAAGAGGCGTGCAGCGCGCGCGCAACGACCCCCTTGCCAGTACCATTCTCCCCCGTGATAAGCACGTTGGCGTCGGACGGTCCAACTCGCTCGATCAATTCGAGCACCGGCCGCATCGCAGGTGAGCCGGCGATGAGTTGGAATCTCTCTTCGTCGCGGAGCAACTGATTCTCCGCCTCCAGGCGCTCGCCCTTGCGCAAGGCGCGCCCCAACTCGACTTGATTTCGCACGATGGCGAGCAGCCGCTCGTTCTCCCATGGCTTCTGGATGAAGTCGTGCGCCCCCCGGCGCATCGCCTCAACTGCAAGCTCGACGCTCCCCCACGCCGTCATCACTACCACGGGCAACATGGCGTCCAGCGCCTGCAACTGCGCGAGCAAATCCAAGCCTTCTTTTCCCGATGTGGTATCTCGCGTATAATTCAGGTCGATGATGGCCAGATCGAAATCCTGTTCTCCGATCAGTTGAAGCGCGGCCTTCGGTGAACTGACCACAGAACATCGATACCCCTCTCCTTTCACGAGCAAACGCAGCGCCTCGCCCACATCGGCCTGATCGTCCGCAACAAGAATGTTTGGCAACGGCGCATTGGCTTTCATCGAAGCTTGTTTCTGCCAGTTGGATCGTAATCCGGCAAGCTCCCGGTTCCTTTCGCCGCGCTCAGCCCGGGTTCAAAAAACGAGCCTTATCCTGATATTGAGACTCGATTCTTCTGAACCTGTCTGGCGCCTGGTTCACGTGAGTTCGCTATGACAACGCTTCAATGAGATGGCGCATCTCTTCGGCAACTTCGGCAGGGTCGTTGACCGTCCGGGCAATTTCGGCTTTCACAAGTTCGCGGAAGCGGCGGCGGAGCCGGTGGATGGCCACGCGGACCGCGCCTTCGGTCATGCCCAGGTCACACGAGACATCGGCCTGCAGGCGCACGGTGGTTTCGCCGGTCAACCAGGGTTTGAGCATTTCAAACTCCCGCAACGTCTCGTGATGGGCAGCCTCTTGCCGCATCGTGGCAAAGGCGCGATCGAGAATACTCAGTGCCCACTCACGATCGAACAGTCGATCGGGCGAAAGGACGGACGGATCGGCAATCGCCGATGAAGTGTCGGTTTGCGCAACGAGCGGTTCGTGAACGAATTGGCCGCCACGCTTCTCACGCGACTCGTGAACGCGCCAATTGGTGAGAAAATGTTTAAGCGCACCCAACAGATAGGAACGGAAACGCCCGCGTTGTGGGTCCGCGCCTTCAAATGAAGCACGCTTCAACACTTGCGCGAAAAACTCGTGCGCCAGTTCGCGCGCCGTATCTTCATTGCGGCCCCCGCTCCTGAGAAAGGCAACGACTGGTGCGTAATAGCCGGCGCAGAGGTCGCTCAGGGCTTGTCGTGCTGTCGCTGAGTCGCCGCGCGAAGCGAGCACCTGCGTCCAGCGCGTGGTCGCGAACACGTCTCCGGCTGGCGGCTTGGAATAAGAGTTGGCCAAGCAGTGCGAAATTCAAGGTCGGGACGCTCCGACATTCGCCGAATCGACAGGTGGAAGATCGGCGAGAAACTTCGTGTCGCTCTCAGCCAGGCTCGCCGCAAGCTTGTCCGGTTCAGCCTGCCCTTTCCACCACTGAATAATCTGCGGACGATAGGCCGGCTGCCCGCCGGATTCATTCCACCACTTTCCCCACGCCTCCCAATCCCGCCCGAAATTCTGTCCGGTGAGCCGCGCCAGTGAGATTTGAGCCCACCAGCGGCTGTTTACGTTGCCGTGATATACCAGGTGAATCATCTCTGGCACGGCTGCCCTGTCCTCAAGAAGGGCGAGGGAGCGGAGGGCCATCCAGCGGTCACGGTTGTTTTTGTCGCGCCGGTCGAAGGCCAGTTCACGAAGCTTCGGAAGCGCATTGGTGGAACGCAGGGCGGCCAGGCTGTTGATGGCCAGATAGTATTCCCGGGTGACCGGGCCATTGAGAGTATCGAGAAGCTTCGTTTCCAGAGCCTCGCGTTCGGTGGCGGACCAGCCCTCGAACGTGCGTGAGTCGAAAAAACTACGGAACTGCCGGTCGGTCCAGGCCAGCACCCGACGCTGATCGTCGTTCAAACGCGCATCCAGAGCCACGGTTTCAATCGTTGTCGCAGGAGTAGCAGCAGGCCGGGACGGGCCGGCAGCGCCGCGACCGGCAGTCTGAAATGCCAGCAGGTAGGGCACAGCGGCCTTGCCGTTGGAGTCTTTGAAGCCTTTGAACTTCTCGCTGTTCAGCCAATACGCGTAGGTCTTGCCCGGTTCGAGCCTGACCTGCAACGCACACGTCTTGCGGTCGGCTTCATACTTCGGATTGCCCACGGTTTCCGGAGCGGAACCTTGCCAGGCGGTGGACCAGCTCCAGGAGCCGTCGGTCATCTCCTTGCTGAAGGTGACCTTGATCTCGGTGAGGCCGGGAGTGACGTCTTTGGCGCCGGCTTCCGGCACGGTTTTCACCACCACAGGGGGCATCGATTCGATGTCCTGCGCTGGTGCGTTGAACGGCAGCAACGAGCAAGCGACTCCGAGCGTCAGGTGGGCGGGCAATGTTCGTCTTTTCATGGCGTGTTTGGATTGAATGTTTGAGGGCGGGCAAATCAATTCGCTTGTTTCAAAAAGAATTCTCGGGGTCGCGCGTTTGAAAGATGAGCAGGTAAGGAACGGCTGGATTGCCTTTCTCGTCTTTGAAGTTCTGATAGCTGGAGGAATTCAGCCAATACGCGTACGTCTTGCTTGGTTCCAGGTTCACTCTGATGACACACGTTCGCTGGTCCGGCTCATACCGTGGTCCTCCAATCCTCTGAGGAATTGAGTCCGCCCATGCGGCGGTCCAACTCCATGAGCGATCGGTCATCGGCTTGCTGAACTTCACGCGGATCTCGGTGAAACCGGGTGCAACATCGCGCGCTCCTGAAGCGGGCTCGGTCTTCACAACAACCGGCGGCACTGAGTCCACCGTTTGCTCCTGTTCTGCGGCGTCCGGTTCACCCGCTTGTGTGACGATCACCTGGGCGAAGGGCGAAGTGTCGGGATCGCTGCCAGCCACATGCACCGTCGGGTAGAGGACGCGGTAACCGTCGCCATCCAGAGTGATCTCGCCGGGCTGGTCGCGCCGCAACGAGAGGGTCATTGCGCTCTTGCGGGCCAGATCATCAATTCGCACGGTGATACCGTCGTCGTTTCCTTTGAGGAGCGTGATGTCGCAGCGGCGCTGAGCTTCGCCGGGGAGCTGGATCCTTGCCACGCCCCCCAGTGTCATGCGCGCCAGAACCGCCCAGCCGTTGGAGTTGAGGAACGATGGCCTGGGATGCACGCTCCAGGAGGTCTTGTTCGCCATGCCTTCCAGTGGCACGAAGCGCTCGCGCTTGGATTCAGGGGGACGACTCTCACTGAGTTCGCGTTCGTTGCGCGCCAGCCTTGCTGCTTCCCTGGCCTCGCGCGAACGGTGCAAAGTAAGATACCCGATTGAGAGTGCTACTCCCAAGGCGACGAGCGAGAGCAAGCTCGCGGCAATGAACCTGGACCAGGAGCTGACATTGGCCGGGGCGGCCCGAAGTGAAACTGGCTTCAATGTCGCCCCGGCTACCCGCAACAATTTTCGTCCAGCCAGCGGCAGCAGGACCGAACCAAACCACGTCAGGGGAACCAGGATGGCTTCGGAGACAGCGGGATTCCAACGCGCACGCTGATCCACCAGCGCCAGGAGAAAGAACCCCCCAAAGCCGACCGCCGGAATCGCGAGCACAAAGGCCAGCCAGCCCAATCCCTTCAACCAGGCGCACGCCGATTCCTTCGCGGTTTCATCAATACTCACCAACCGTCGCCTCATGGAAGTGGCGGTGAGAATTCCAACGACCGGCGCGACACAGAACATCAAGGCGACAACAAACAGATAAGCCGAATGCTTGTTAAGCGGAAGTGCGTCAATGAGCAGAATCCCGACAGTGAGTCCGGCAAAAAAAAGAACGAGGCTGACCGCCGAAGCCAGCCACGGTTCGTGCGTGCTGGCTGAAGTCGCGGAAATCGGCGTTGTGCGTTTGGCGGGTCCAGCGGCCACGCCTTCCACCCGTGTCCGAAACTCGGCTGCCGTGGCGTAACGCAGGTCCGGTTTCACCTCCAGGGCGCGAAGCACCACTTCATCGAGCCGCACGTCAATCTGGACTTTGTGCGAAGGAGGCTGAAGCCGCGCGCCTGGCAGTTCCCCGGTCAGCAGTTCGTAGAGCACGACGCCCAGTGAATAAATATCCGCGCGGTGGTCGGCGCGCTGGGGATGGTCTCGCTGCTCCGGCGCCATGTATTGCGGGGTGCCGGCAGCGGTGTGTTGGACCGCGGCTGTTTCCGCAGAACCCGCCGCGGCAAGTTCACCGCCGACCATCTTTGCGATGCCGAAATCGGCAATCTTCACATGGCCGCCTTTGTCGAGCAGCAGGTTTTCCGGCTTGATGTCGCGGTGGACAATGCCGCGCTCGTGCGCGTATTGGAGCGCATCACAGATCGGCGGCACAATGGCCAGCGCCTGTTCGGAGGTGAATCGTCCCCCGCGCAACGCCTGGCGCAGATTCACGCCATCCACGAACTCCATCAACAGATAGAAGAAACCGTTGGCCCGCCCGAAGTCGTGAATGGTAACGATGTTCGGATGGCTCAATGCGGCCAGCGCCTGGGCTTCCCGTGCGAACTTTGATGCGAATGCTGCGTCGCACGCCAATGCCTCCGGCAGAATCTTGAGCGCGACGAAGCGATTCAATTGCGGCTGTCGTGCCTTGAAGACGCAGCCCATGCCGCCCTGGCCAATAAATTCGAGAATCTCCAGTTGCGGAAACGCCGCAGCCACGGCGTCCACCGGCGGCGCGGCGGGGCGTTCCCGGCTGATGCCGGCGTCGGTCAGCGCAGCCGCGCCGACGAGCAGGCATTTCGGGCACAGCCCCTCCGGGGCCCTATCGGGTAAACTAGCCCCGCAGGTCGGACACCTGTTTGCTGGCGAGGATGCAGGCATACACCGTTTCCTGACGCTTCAGTGGTCGAATGTTACAGAAAACGATCCGTTCTGGCGAGGACCTCATGCCGTTGCGCTGGCCTGTCGGTGGCGAGCCAGCGCTTACGACCCCGCATTTTGCAAATCACCTGCGAGCTCTTGTTGCGTGTTGCAACAGATCAGCGCACGAAGGTTACATTTCCCAAAGTAATCCGTGTGGCAGGCTTTAGGCTAATGAGGTTTTAACGTGAAAAAGTATGAAAATCAGTTGTCCGGACTGCCGGACGACCATCGCGATGTTGGTGGAGTCGTTTTCACCCGCCGCCGGTGGTTGGACGATTTTACCGGAACAAGTCAAATCCATTGAGGAAAGGAAAGTATTATGAAACGGAACTATGATGACACAGGGACGACAGCCACGATGAATCCGCCAAAGGAACGGTCCGGGAAATCGGGCGCGGACCAGGAGGAAATGATGAAGAAGATGGAAGAGGCTGGAAAACCTGGGCCAGGGCACAAGGCGCTCGAACATTATGTGGGAGATTGGAAGGCCGAGGTGAAATGTTGGATGGAACCAGGCGGACCGCCCAATGTGAGCCAGGCGACGGCAAAAATGCAATGGGTGATGAACGGCCGTTTCCTGGAAGAGGATTTCCGGGGCGAGATGATGGGTAAACCATTTCGCGGACGCACGGTGACGGGATACGACAACGTCAAGCAGACCTTCAAGAGCGTATGGATAAGCGACATGCAAACCTCGATGTTCGTGAGTGAGGGCAGAGGAGAAAACGGCAACAAAATCCTTACGCTCGAAGGCACAGCGTCATGCCCCGAAAAAGGAGAAATCCCGATGAAGGTAGTGCTGCGCGTCCTCAGTCCGGACAAGCACACGTTTGAGATGTTCGACGCAAGCCAGAATGGAAGCACTAAGACGATGGAGATTACTTACACCCGGAAGTAAAATGTTGGGCGGTGCAGGCACAAGACCGCGGATGGGAGCGGAACAACGTGAAGTTCGATCTTCATTCGAGCCCCGTGATCCGCGCCCTTCCTGGTGCTGTCGATCAGATCCCTACTCTTTCAGCTCTTCAGCCAATTGTCGCAGGCGTTTGCTGTCGGGATTGATTTGCAGGCCGGTTTCGACCACGCGCCGCGCATCATCCAGGCGGTCCTGGCCTTTGAGGAGTTCCCCGAAGCGCCTGACGTATTCGGAGGAATCAGGGCACAACGCCAGCGTTTGCTTGTAGGCGAGGTCCGCAGCGCGTTTCATCGCGCTTTTTTCCGCCGCCGTTGCAGCCTGCTTCAGGCGCCATTCGTAAAGGTTGGCGTGCGCATGCCGGAGCTTGCCGAAAAATAACCGGGGACTGAAACTCCTTTCGGCCGTGACGTAAAGCGGGTCGCCCTTGAAGCCTCCGAGGTCACCGTCGCGGTAAACGCGCTCGATGAATTCGCAGACCGTCTTGAGGGGAGTTTCTTCCGTAATCCAGTCCCCGAGGAATTGTGCCGTTTGCTTGCGCCAGTAATCGCGATTTTGTTGGAGCACGGCGCCGCTGATTTTTGCGAGCGGCGAGCGGTCGATTTTCATGATCAATCCATGCGGCGTGAGATATGGATACATCCAATCCATCGCGAAACTTTCCTCGAGGTAAAACTCGCGCGTGGGATTGCGCTCGATAATGATTTTGGCCAGAAGCGCGTTGACGCCCATGAACGCGACCGTCCCTTTGAACTCAATCTGGCCGTCCTTGCGGGCGATTTGCTCGCCGGGTTTAAGCCTGCCTTCGTCCAGTCGAATCGCGGCCTCGGCCTTGTATTGCTCGAAGGTTCTGTTCAACTCGTCTTCGCTGGGCACGTAAATCTTTTTTCCGTAGATGGCGCGGAGGTACTTCAAATAAAGAGAATCAGCCAGTGGGTTCTGGCTGAGGACAAAGAACGGATCGGCGCCGGCGTGGGATTTGACCAAAGCGGTGATGACACCGCGTCCCGGGTCGGTCCCGCCAAAATAGATGGCGCCGCGCGGGATCGAATCGATAGTGCCACGGGCAAAGGTTTCGACAAACTTGAGGTCCATCGCCGTGAAGCATTCATAGCCCAGTTGGGCCTCCAGGAGAGGTGCCCAGACAAGATTACGCACTGAGTGGTCGGCGGTCCCGTCGCCAGAAGGACGATTCCGTCTGGCCAGGTCAGTGAAGAGTTTACGCGCGGTGGCCCAATCGTCTTGGATGCCGGCGTCGAAGTAAGCCCACATTTCGGGCGCCGCCTCGATTTTGAATTCCCTGGCGAGCGCCCGCGCGTGCTGTTTTTTTGTGACGAAAAACTGATGCAGGCGCGGATCGAGTTTGCGCCCAATGGTATCACCCGCCATCTCCGCGGCTGAGGCGTTGCTTCTCAAGGCCAGTAAAAGGGCAAAGGCGCACGTGAAGCACTGCTGCGTTATCGGGCTGTGTGAGAGGTAAAGTAGTGCCGCATTCACACACTATGGACACCGAAGCGGTTCGGATTCGTATAAGAGGATCCCGCGCCGAGTGTAATCAAAGCTGCCGCGGAGAGAGGAAGCAACAGGTCGTCGCCAAAAGATGCTTGTCGCGGCGCGGGTGCTTTGCTACTCCGGCGGCATGAAATATCCCAAAGGTTTTCTCCTCGTATTCTCAGCGCTGTGCCTGTCTCTTACGGCCATCTCAGTTGCCGCGGCCGAGTCGTCCGGTGTCGATGCGTTGCTGGGCGCATGGTCGGGCAAGCGCACCAACCAGGAGGGCCAGGTTGTGTCGCAGGTGCTGGAGTTCAAGAAGGACAGCATGACGTTCAAAATCACGGGCGCAGACGGCCAACTCCAGTTCTTCGCCAAAGGCGCTGTGTCCGTCCAGAAGCTCGGCCCGTTTCAAGCGCTGAAGATTACTGACATCAAGGCTGGTCGGTCAGAGGAGGCGGCGGAGGGGGTCGATGACGAACGAATGTCCGTATTCACTGTAAACAACGACACGCTCACGATCGCGTCAAACTTCGACAAAGTGCGCGCCAGCCAGCCACCCCGCGCGGAGACGTATTCCCGCACCACGGCGGCGGCGAAACCGGCCGACGCGGCGGCAAAGCTCGCGGGTTCGTGGAAGATGGATGTGAATTTCGGGGACAACAACTCGGACTACGAACTGCGCCTCGCGCAGGCCGACGGCAAACTTTCCGGCACACTCATCAGTCCGCGCAGTGGCGAGCACAAGTTTCAAACGGTGACGTGGGCCGACGAAAAGCTGGAGATGGAATTGGAGCGCGAATTTGAGGGAAACAAGGTAACGCTGGTCTATACGGGCAAGTTCGAGGGGGACGGATTATCGGGCAAAGTCGTGGCCAAGGGCGCCGAGGACCAGTTCTCCGGTACCTGGAAGGCGCGGAAATGAGAGCGCCCATTCCTACATCAGCTTGGCCGCCTCATGAACCTGGCTTGAACTTCACCTGTTCGAAATCTTTGAATCCGGTTCGACAATCTTTTCGCACCGGCTTGATTGCAGCCATAGTCGCCTTTCTGGTAACGCCGACGGCCCGGGCGGACCGAATCGACAGTTTGCTCGAAACGCAACTCAAGAAGCAGGAGATCCCTGGTCTCGCACTGGCGGTGGTGCGCGACGGGAAACTGACGAAGGCGAAGGGGTATGGCCTGGCGGACGTGGAACTCAAGGTCCCGGTGACGAAACGTTCAGTGTTTCAATGGGCTTCCATCACGAAACAGTTCACGGCCACGGCCATTATGCTGCTGGCGCAGGACGGCAAGCTGAAACTCGATGATCCCATCAGCCGCTATTATGCGAAGGCGCCGGCCGCCTGGAGCAATGTGACGGTGCGCCATCTCCTCACTCACACTTCCGGCATCAAAGGTTACACGGAGTTGCCGAACTTTTTCGCCACGGTGCGCAAGGATTACGGACCAGAGGAAGTCGTCGGCCTGGTGACCGACCTTCCGCTGGACTTCAGCCCCGGCGAGAAATGGGCCTATTCAAATACTGGTTATTTTCTGCTCGGCCTCATCATCGAGAAAGCCAGCGGGCAGTCGTACGGCGAATTCCTGGTGGCGCGTCTCTTTCGGCCGCTGGGAATGGACACCGCGCGGGTGAATCATCAATTCGAGATCATTCCCAATCGGGCGACTGGTTACGCCAATCGGAGCAACCGGCTGTGGCGCTCGGAGTTCGTCAGTCCCACGCAGCCTTACTCGGCCGGCGCATTGGTGGGCACGGTGCTCGACCTCGCGGGGTGGGACGCTGCGCTCTATACGGACAAACTTCTGCCCCGGTCAGTTCTGGAGGAGATGTGGACGCCGGTGAAGTTGAACAATGGGGAAACTTTCCCCTATGGCTACGGCTGGCAAACGGGGGAGATTCGCGGACATCCATTCGTGGGACACGGCGGTGGGATTCATGGGTTCACGAGTTTCATTCTGCGCCTGGTGAAGGACAAGCTCACGGTGATCGTGCTGGCGAACACCGGGGCCAATCCCCAGGGTCTGGCGACGAGTGTGGCCGGCCAGTACATCGAGGGACTCACTCTCAGCACCCTCAAAGCGCAAAAGGATGCAGAACCGAAGTTGAGCGAGCGGCTCAGAAAATGTCTGGCCGAGATGGCGGAGACAAAGGATTCGGAGATGCTGACCCAGGAGTTCCGCGAGGATTTCAGCCGTTCGCGCCGGCGACACGCCGCGTTACAGAAAGACATGAAAGGGCTCAAATCCTTCACCTTTATCACCGAGGAAAAACCGGAGGTCAGGCCACGCGACGACCGACGGGCGCCGGTGAAGCGGCTGCGTTCCTATAAACTGGTGACCGGAGAGGGAACGCGTTACTGCACGTTCGCGTTGACAGCGGAGAATCAAGCGGCGCGAGTCGAGATGTCGGATGATTGAGACGCTGCCCCCACAAGTAGAGTGGTTCTCAAAAATCATTTCCGGATAGAGCAGATGGAAGCGGTTTTGGAGGGCTGCTCGATAAAACTTTTCAGGGCGGTGCAAAGCCGGTCGGTCAGTTCCTCGGGCGTGCGGGCGATGAA
>Ga0187893_10005629_pt1 | contig 22234 bp, 28 predicted proteins | sample MA1701074metaG_FD_139574 | JGI IMG/M metagenome (GOLD analysis project Ga0187893, IMG submission 139574) | White microbial mat communities from a basaltic lava cave in the Kipuka Kanohina Cave System on the Island of Hawaii, USA - MA170107-4 metaG ...
ACGAACGACGACATCAGTTTCCGTATCAGTCAGGCGACGGCGTCCATTGTTGCCGGCACGTTTACCGGGATTGACTTTGTGGTCTTGAACCGCAGCGCATCGAATGCGACGCAGGCTTACAGGCGCGGAGCTGCGCTGACGGTTACCACCGCCCCGAATCAGACCTCCACCACGCTCAACTCGGGCAGTTTTCGCTTGGGGCAAGTCCGGTCGGGCATCTTCGGAGCGCAGCGGTTTTTTGCGGTCACTGTCGGCGGCTCGCTCACGGCCGGCGAGCATTCGGCGCTTTGGGACGAGGCGCTGAAGCCGATGATGGCCTACAAAGGTTTCGGAGTTCTGTAGAAGGAAGCATGTCAATGGCCTTCGCTCTCATCGATGCACAGGTCTACACCGCGAGCAACACCTGGACCAAACCCGCCGGGGCCGTTCTCGTCCGATTCGACGTGATCGCGAGCGGCGGCGGTGGCAACAACGGATCGGCGGGCGCCGGTGACGAGGGCGCTGGGGGCGGTGGCGGGGGCGCCCGCTCCGATCAAATGTTCAACGCCAGCGACCTCGGCGGCACGGTTGCGATAACCGTTGGCGGCACGGCTGCCGCCACCAACGCAGGCAACGCAAGCGATGCGGTCCATGTTTTTGCGTTTGGCGGGGGCACGGGCGCTGCCGGCGGCGCGGCAGCGCGCAGCGGTGGCGGTGGCGGTGGCGTTATGGGCGCCGGCCCTGCCGGTGGCACTGCGGTGATTGCAGGCGGCTCGCCGTCGACGGCAACGGGCGATAGCGGCATGGGCGGCGGCGGCGGCGGTGCCCGCATCACGTCAGCCGGCGGCCTCCCCGCTGAATGGGGCGGGGGCGGTGGTGGTGGCGATCCTGCGAACGCGAACGGCGCCCCAGGCGGCTGTTCGCAATGGGGCGGCGGTGGCGGCGGCGGCGGCTGCTCTGACAGCACCGGGACGACAGGTGGCGCTGGCGGCGACAACGACGTCGGCACGACTGGTGGCGGTGGGGCCGGGGGCATAGGTGCTGGCGCGGCCGGCGGGACTGGCGCCGACGGCGACAACATTCGTTCGGGCAAGGGCGGTGGCGGCGGTGGCTCGGACGGCACGACCGGCGGCAACGGCGGCAACGGCGGCACGCCAGGTGGCGGCGGCGGCGGTGGTGCTTCCGCAAATACGCCGGGCACAGGTGGCGTCGGCGCGCGCGGTGAGGTTCGCGTCTACACTTACGGCAACACCTGAAATGGCCGAACCATCCTGGGTGCAGAAGCTCCGCGAGAGGCACCCGGAAGCGAATATCGGGTATCACGACCCAGACGGCGCCGCGAACTGGAAGGTCATTCGCGAGTCCGATGGCGTTGTCGTCAACGTCGTTCGCTGGGACGGCGACACAAAGAAGTGGAGCCCGCCACCGGGGCATCGCGCCGAAAGGCAGTAGGCCGTGGCCTTTGCACTAATTGACAGCCAGACCTACACGGCGAACGATACTTGGAACAAGCCTGCAGGCGCCGTCTTCGTCATCGTTGACATCGTCGGTGGTGGCGGCGGTGGTGGCGGCGGCGGCGGCGCTGGCGCTGGTTCGTTTCGACAGGGCGCGACTGGCGGCGGCGGTGGCGCTCGTCGCAAGATGCTGCTCAACGCCGCCGATTTGTCCTCTGCGGAGACAGTAACTGTCGCGGGGACAGCGGGCGGCGGCACCGGAGGCACTAACGCCGTGGGTGGCGCGGGAACCGCAGGGAACAATTCCTCCTTCGGCCCGCACGTCTTTGCCTTCGGCGGTGGCGCGGGCGTATCGAATAACGGCCTTACCAATTTCGCGGGAGGTTCGGGCGGCGGCGTCATGGAGGCCGGCGCCGTATCCGCGGGCGCTGCGAACATCGCAGGCGGGTCGCCTTCGACCAGAATAGCCAGAGGCGGTCAAAGCGGTGGTGGCGGCGGTACGACGCTTGGCGCGGCGGGATCCCCGGCGGAATGGGGTGGCGGCGGTGGCGGCGGCAACGTCAATGCCGCGACGGCCGGATTCGCCGGAGGCTGCTCACAGTGGGGCGGCGGTGGCGGCGGCGGTGCGGGCGGCGTCACGAGCGGCAACGCCGAATCGACCGGGGCCGCGGGCGGCGATAATGACGTCGGAGGGAGCGGCGGCGGCGGGACACTTGGTGCCGTCGACGGGGGCGCTGGTGGTGCCGGCGCAAACGGGAACAACATCCGCTCCGGCCAAGGCGGCGGCGGTGGCGGGTCGCAGGACAGCGGCACAGGCGGCGTTGGCGGCAACGGCGGCACGCCGGGTGGCGGCGGCGGCGGCGGTGCAGCAGGGACGAACACCGGCGGCGCTGGTGGTGTCGGCGCACGCGGCGAAATCCGCGTCTATACCTATGGCGACGATGGCAGCGGCGCCGGCCAGCCTATGCGGAAGCGTTTAGGGGGCATTCCGTTCATGGCACAGCAGCGAGGCGTTTGGTAGATGGCATCGACGGACGCAAGGCCGGTTCCGCGGAAGAACGTCGCCTATCGCGTGACGTTTCCGATCCTGGACGCCGATGGCGATCTCGTCACGGGCGCGGCCTCGCTCGATAGCGAGGTGTCGATCGATGGCGGCACCTTCGCGGACTGCACGAATGAAGCGACGGAGATCGCGACCAACAGCGGCGTGTACTTCCTCGATCTCACATCGGGGGAAATGAACGGCGACACCGTCGCGGTTATCGTCAAGACCGGAACGGCTGGCGCGAAGACAACGGTCCTGGTGTTTTACCCGGAGGAAGTGGGCGACTACCGGGCCGACGTCGTGCAAATCAGCGGTGACACGACAGCGGCCGACAACCTCGAGGCCGCCTATGATGGTGCCGGCTACGCTGGCGGCACGATCAAGCAGCAGGTCGACGTCGTCGCCATCTCCGGCGACACCACGTCGGCCGATAACCTGGAGAGTTACACCGACGGCACGACGCCGATGCCGGTCAATGCCACTCAGATCAGCGGCGATTCGGCGGCTGCCGACAACCTGGAAACCATGCTCGATGGCACGGGCGGGCAGACTTTGAGCCTCGGTGTCCTGTCGGTTACGGGCGGCGCGACCTTCGCCAACAGCGGCGGCAGCGGCCTGACGTGCAGCAGCTCAGGCAGCAACGGTCACGGCATCGTCGCTACCGGTAACGGCACCGGCGAAGGCATCAGCGCCACGGGCGGAGCGACGAATGGGCACGGGATCCAGGGACTCGGACAAGGTTCCGGTTCCGGCATACGCGGCTCGGGCGGATCGTCATCCGGCGTCGGCATTTTCGGCGAGGCGACGGGCGGGAATACTCACGGCATTTCGGCGACGGGTGCCGGTTCTGGCCACGGGCTCAACGTCACTGGCGGCACGTCGGGCGGGGATGGGTTCAGGATCAATGGCGGGCTGAGCGGCGGCAATGGCGTCAACGCCATCGGCAATACCGGCGGCGCTGCATTTCGTTTCCAGGCCGGCGCTACGGGCCACGGAATGCGGATTATCGGCGGGAGCACCTCCGGCGACGGTATCAATGTCTCGGTGACATCGGGCGATGAGATCAATGCGGATATCACCGGCAACTTGTCGGCGGCCACCGCTGACATCCAGTCGCGTCTGCCAGCGGCGCTCGTTTCAGGCCGGATCGATGCCTCGGTCGGCGCGATGGCAGCAAATACGCTGACGGCCAGCGCCCTGGCGGCCGATGCCGTGACCGAGATCGTCGCCGGGCTGCTGGCCGGTGTTATCGAGGGCACGGTGACGCATCAGCAGGCGTTGCGCGGCATCCTGTCGGCGTGCGCCGGCAAAGCATCCGGGCTGGCGACGACGACGGCGGTCTATCGCGACACGACGGACGCGATCGACCGGATCACGGCCACGGTCGATGCCGACGGCAACCGCTCGGCCGTCACGCTGAACCTGTCCTGATGTTCGGGAACCGGTACTGGGGGCCACGCCACTTCGGCGATCGGTACTGGGGGGACGGAAGCGGCGTCGCGCCACCGACACCCACGCCCGAGCCCGGGCTGCCTCCAGCTGGGGGGCACCGCCGCCGCGATGACCGCCGCCGGTTCCTGCTGCCGGACGGCACGATCGTCCTGGCGCGGACGCAAGATGAGGTCACGCGGCTGATCGGGCGCACGGTCGCCGAGGCGGTGCCGGAAGCGGTCGAGAAGACGGTCCTGCACCCGCGGTTGAACCGCAAGGGCAAGCCGGTAGGGCCGGCGCGGGAGCCCGTGCCGCAGATTTCGGCCGAGGTGCTCGATGCCATATCGCGGCTGCAGATGCAATCCGACCTGTTCGCGCTCGCCGATGCCATCGCCGTGGCGCGGGCGAAGACGATCTCGGCGAGGCGGTCGCAGGACGAGGACGCATTGGCGGCAATTCTGATGGTGGTGGCGGCGACATGAGCGAATACGAGGGAAAGTTCCGCGACGAGCGGCTGCGCGGCGAACATGCGCGGCGGCTGCTAGAGGACGGGCTGCTGCAGGAAGCCTTTGCCAAGGTCGACGCGAGCATCATCGGCAAGTGGCGCAACGAAGAGACGATCGGGCCGGAGAATCGCGAACGCCTGTGGATGATGTTGGGCCTCCTCGCACGTGTGAAGGCGCATATCGCAGAGGTCGCGAAGACCGGAGAACTGGCCGCGCAATCGCTGGCCGAAATTGAAGCGCGCAAGGAGAGCGGAAATGAACGACGATGAAATCGGCCTGAGCGACTCCGAAGTCGCCAGCAAGATCGAAGCGGCGCTATTCCCGGAGAAGAAGAAGGCCCCGGCAGTGACGCCCCCGGCCGCGCCTGAACAGGCAGCGCCGGCAAAGGAACCCACCGGGGACGACGGCGAAGAGCCGGAGCCCGAGGAAGACGAGACCGAAGATTCGGACGACGGCGAGAGCGAAACGGACGGCGACAACGCCCCGGACATCGAACCGCCATCGTCCATGCCCGAAGAGCTTCGGGCCGCATTCGCACAGCTCACACCGGAGATGAAGAAATTCCTCATCGACCGGGAGGCCGACGTGTCGAAAGGCGGCGCCAAGCTGACGGGCAAGCTGGCCGAAGACCGCAAGGCGCTGGAAACGGCCCAGGCGGAACTGGCCAGCCACACTGCACAGCTCAACGAGCTGGCAAAGCAGTATCGTCACCCTGACATCATCGCGTTCGAGACGAAATACGCCGACATCCTGTCCGGCAAGAAGGACTTGGCGGAACTGGCGGCCGATCCCATCGGCCTGCAGGACTACCAGGTCATGGAGCGGAAGGCGATCACCGCCCATCATCGCGAAGCGGCTAACCGGGAGAAGGCGCAAGCCGACTTCAAGGCCGACATCGCGAAGAAACAGGCCGCGACGCACGAGAAGCTGGCCGAGAAGATTCCGAACTGGTTCGGCGACACGGTCAAGGCCGAAAAGTCGTACAAGGCCATCGGCGAGTATCTCGTCAAGGAATATGGCATGGACCCGCAACGGGTCAGCCTGCTGCACGAATTCGGCCAGATCGACATCGTGCGGAAGGCCATGCTGTATGACCGCGCCCAGAAGGCGAAGGCCGAGCGGGAGAAGGCCCCGGCCGTTCCTCCGCCGAAGGTCATGCGCCCCGGCACGAAGGTCTCGAATGCGAAGGATGAAAGGCGCGACGCACTGCGCAGCCGGCTCAAAAAGTCGGGCCGCATCGACGATGCCGCCCGGCTCATCGAAACAATGCTCTAGAGGAGCACGACAATGGCTGTTCCAACCGGCACGACGCAGACCTTCCAACAGGTCGGCATCCGCGAGGATCTGGAGGACATCATCTACGACATCAGTCCGATGGATACCCCGTTTCTCTCCAAGGCTGACCGCATGAAGGCGACTCAGTCTAACCACGAATGGCAGACCGACGCGCTTTCGGCCGCGGCCAACAACCGCGTGATTGAAGGCGACGACGCGGCGATCGACACCATCGTCGCGACCGTCCGCCTCAACAACTACTGCCAGATTTCGGACAAGGCGATCTCGATCTCGGGCACCGCCAACACCGTCAACACGGCAGGCCGCAAGCGTGAGCTGTCCTACCAGATCACGAAGCGCGGCAAAGAACTGAAGCGCGACATGGAGTTCGCCCTGACGCAGAATCAGGCGAGCTCCGTCGGCGGCGCCGGCACCGCCCGTTCGCTGGCATCGCTCGAAAGCTGGATTTCGACCAACCGGACGTCGGTCGGGACCGGCACCTCGCAGACGACGCCCGGGTTCTCCGGCGGCGTGGTGGCGGCTCCGACCGATTCCACCGTCACCGGGTCGATGTCGGAAACGACGCTCAAGGCAATGATCCGGGAAGCCTTCGTGCAGGGCGGCGATCCGTCGCTGATCCTGGTGGGTCCCGGATCAAAGCAGAAGATGAGCACCTTCACCGGCATCGCGACGCAATATCGCGAGAACAGCGGCGTGAAGCAGGCGACGATCCTCGGGGCGGCGGCGGTGTACGTCTCCGACTTCGGCGAACATCGCATCATGCCGGATCGCTTCTCGCGCGATCGCACGGTCCTCGGCCTCGACATGGAATACTGGGGGGTCGCCTACCTACGGCCGTTCCAGCAGTTCGAGCTGGCGAAGACCGGCGACTCCGAAAAGCGGCAGATGCTGGTGGAATACACCCTGGTCGCGAAGAACCAGGCCAGCAGCTTCAAGATCGCCGACGTCAACTCGGCGCTGTAATTCCTCTCTGGCGGGCGGCTGGCAACGGCCGCCCGGTCTTTCATGGAAATACTCGAACACGATCCGGTCACGGGGATCACGCTCTATCACGATTACGATGCCGTGACCGACACGACGACGCTGGTCACCCGCCAGGATTGCGAGCCGATCCTGGAGAACAACAAGATCCTGCAGAACCTCCAGGATCGCGGCTATACGGCCGGCAGGGAATGGCGCCGCGTCGCCGAAATTCCGCTTGCGCTGCTCGAAAAGTGGCGCGTCGAGGAAGGCATCGACATATTCAACGAAAATCACTGGCCCGCGATCGTGCGGAAGCTCAATGACACCGATTATCGCTTCCTGCGCACGGCGCCGGGGCACTTGAGCGGCAAGCTTGGATAAGCGTCTCGCGGCGGCGCAGGCCTGGCTCAACCGCGAAGAGCCGGATGAAGCCCTGGCGCTCTGCCATCAGGTGATGAACGATTGTCCAGATGACCTCGGGGCGCTGCACATCGCCGGCCACGCCTACATCAAGGCCGAGCGGTGGGGCATGGCGTACCAGATGTATTGGCGGGCGACGCAACTGCATCCCGCGAGTTCCGAGTCCTGGAACAACATGGGACGCTGCCTGCAGGAACTGGGGCGCGTCGACGAGGCCGAGGCCGTCTTCCGGCGCTGCATCGATATGTCGCCAGATGACTACGCCGCCTGCAACAACATGGTGCAGACGTGCACCGTAGCGGGGCGGCATGGCGAGGCGGTCTATTGGTACAAAGAGGCGCTGAAGCGGGCGAAGGACGAAAACGACCGCCAGGAAGCGCGGATGAACGTCGGCCTGTCCTTGCTGGCCACGCGGCAATGGGAGGAAGGCTGGACGTGCTACGACGCCGGGCTGCAGCGTAATAAATGCCGGCCGGATATCTCGTTCAAGGGCGAGCCCCGCTGGAACGGCGAGCCGCACCAGGGCCTCGTGGTCTATGCAGAGCAGGGATTAGGCGAGGAGATCCTGTTCGGTTCGATGATCCCTGATCTTCTCGCCGACAAGCAGCGCAACGCGCAGGTGGTGATCGAATGCGACCCGAAGATGTCAGGTTTATTCAGTCGCGCTCTGAAGCTGCCCGTGTATGGGACGCGGTTCTCGAAGGAGCGTTCCTGGACGCAGCGCCACCGAATCACATCGCACGTAGCGATGGGCAGCCTGGGCCGGTTCTACCGGACGGAGCCGAAGATGTTTCCTGCGCGAGCCTGTCTGCGTGCCGAGCCGCAACGTTCCCTGATGTATCGGACGCTCCTGGAGCAGCTGGGGCCGGGCCGGACGATCGGGCTGGCGTGGACGGGCGGAAGGAAGAACACGGGCGCGCCGCAGCGTTCGATTGGCTTGGCTCAATTCGCACCGCTTGCGGGCGATGACGTACACTTGATTTCACTCCAGTACTGCGACCCGGCGAAGGACATCGCCGACTGCGGGTTCAGGGTGCATCACTTCCCGTTCGCGACGGAGACGCAGGACTATGACGACACTGCCGCGCTCGTCAGCAACCTGGATGCTGTGGTGTGCGTCACGACCGCTGTGGCTCACCTGTGCGGCGCTCTTGGCGTTCGCTGCCATGTTCTCGTCCCCGAGCATCCGCAATGGCATTGGAACGCGGACGGACCGAATGCATGGTGGAGCAGCGTCGAGCACTATCGACAGGGAAAGGATGAGCCCTGGTCCGCCGTCATCGCGCGAGTAGAGGAGGTATTGCGTGGCGATCGAGCCCGTAGTCTGGAAGCTGCTGAGTGAGCTGAGGCCGCCGCAGCTGCTGTGCCTCGGCTATCCGGACCTGCTGCTGCCGCACGGCGAGCCCTATCCGATCGCACAGGACGCGGCGGCGATCGCCGGATGGCACGGCTGGAACGGGATGGTCTACGAGACGACCGCCGCGCTGGCGACCATCGGTTGCGAGCCGGCATTCATCGACATCCATCCGTCGCGCGGAGTTGAGCGGGTCGTGGATCTGAACCAGCCGTTGCCGGGGGATTTGGCGGGACGTTTCGATGCCGTGCTTGATCCCGGGACGCTGGAACACTGTTTCAACATCGGACAGGCGTTTCGGACTTGCATTGCGGCGCTGAAAGAGACAGGCACGGTGATCCACACCAACCCCTTGCAGCAGCTCAATCACGGCTTCTGGAACATCTCGCCGACGGCCTATGCCGACCTGTACGAACACTGCGGTTTCACGATCGAATTGTCGATCCTCGCCGGGCCGCTGGCGGATCGGCAGATATCCCCGAGCAAACCGCATGCCCGGTTTGGCGTCCACGGCGAGGCGGTCAATCTCTGCGTAGCCAAGAGGGCCAAAGACCACGGTCCGGTGGGCTGGCCGACCCAGCATAAGTATCGCGCGAACCCGAACCTTAGGGCTGCGAATGTCTATTGAGAAGCGCGGCGAATGGTGGTGGCCGTCGCGGGACACGGAATATCTGAAGGTCGCGGCCTGCCTGCAATCGCTGCACCTGGCGGTGAAGCGGGTCCAGGCACGCAACGTCGCGGTACAGGCCGGAGGGTGCGTCGGCGTATGGCCCCGCCAGCTCTCCGCATGGTTCCAGGCGGTCTACACCTTCGAACCCGACACTGAGAACTTCGAGTGCTTGGTGAAAAACCTCTCCGGCCTGACCAACGTGGCGAAGATGCAGGCGTGTCTCGGCGCGGGGCAGGCTCCGGTCGGCATGGCGCGGTCCGATGCCAATGTCGGCGCCGGCTACATCTGGGGTGACGGCGTGACTCCAGTCATCAAGATCGATGACCTTCATCTCGCCGCCTGCAACTTGATCTGCCTCGACGTCGAGGGTTACGAACTGCCGGCGATGATGGGGGCAAAGAACACACTGGCGATGTTCCGGCCGGTGGTGTTGTGCGAGGACAAGGGCCTGCATAGGCGATACGGTTTCGGCAATCTGACGGAGTGGTTGGCGGAGCAGGGATACAAGGAGGTCGGGCGCGAGGCCCGCGACGTGGTGTTCGCGTGGAGCTAGCCTTCGTCTTCGTGGACCTCGGCAAGCCGTTCTATCGCGGCGCCGTGCGGCTGATGGTCGACAGCGCGCGGCTGGCGATGCCGGATGCCAGGATCGTGCAGCTCTCCGACAAGAGCACGCGGGCATACCCGGGTGTCGATGGGATCGCGACCGCCGACATAGACTGCACGACGGAAACCATCTGCAAACTCAAGGGCCAGATGTTTGCCGACCGCGCCCTGACGGCGGACGACAATACGGTTCTCTGCGATATCGATCTGATCTGGAATCGCTCGCCAGAGGAGATATTCGAGCGTCACTTCGACGTGGCGGTCATGTGGCGGCGCGAGACGCTGCTGCAGCCGTACAATTCCGGGGTCATCTTCACGAAACCGACGCCCGCAGCGCGGCTGTTCTGGTCCGCCTATGCGCGTTGCATGCTCGAACTGCCGCCTTCGCTGGCGATGTGGTTCGGGGACCAGGTGGCGCTGGCGTCGCTCATCGGGCCTTCGGCGCCGGGCAACGTGCTGACGCGCAGCGGTGCCAAGGTGCTGATCCTCGACATGGACGAGATCGCGCGGGCGCCGAAGACGGAGCCGAGGGAAACGACGGACAGCTACTGCGCCCACTTCAAGGGCCTCAAACGACGAGCATGGATGGCGCCATATGCTGAATATCTTCATCGGCTACGACCCCCGGCAGGCGATAGCGTACAACGTCCTGCAGTTCTCGATTCTGCGGCGCACGTCGCGGCCGGTGGCGATCTGCCCGCTGGTGCTGGGAACGCTGCCGATTGACCGCCAAGGACTGACGCCGTTCACCTATTCGCGGTTTCTGGTGTCTTGGCTGTGCGACTACCAAGGGTGGGCGCTGTTCCTCGATCTCGACATTCTCTGCGTGGCGGACATCGCGGAGATATTCGAGCACGGCTTCGGCGACGAGCAGAGACACGCCGTCTGGACCGTCGACACAGACCCCGCATATGAGCGCGCGGCGGTGATGCTGTTCGCCTGCGGTCATCCCGACAACAAGGTGCTGACCCCGGACGCGGTGAACGAGCGTGGCGACCTGCACCTGATCGGCTGGACGAAGAACCGGGGACGGCTGAGCCCCCGCTGGAACCATCTCGTCGGCTACGACGCGCCATGCAGCGACCCGGCGCTGATCCACTACACCATGGGCGTGCCGGCGCACAAAGAGACGCAGGATTGCGAACACGCAGACCTCTGGCGGCAGGAGCAGCGCGCGATGAATTCGACGCAGGACTGGCAGACGCTCATGGGCAAGAGCGCCCATGTCGTTGACGGCAAGCCTCGCTACAAGGTGGCCTGATGAGCCTCGCAACCTACGTCGACCTGCTCACTGGCATCGCCGCCTGGTATGGCACCCCGGGCGATTTGGTCATCACGGACAACGACGACGATTTCGTGACGCTGGCCGAATCCCGCATCTACAATGGATACGGCGAGCCTGGCGACCCGTTCTATTCGCCGGCCGTGCGCACGCGGCTCATGGAAGCGAGCACGGACTTGACGATCTCCGCGCAGACGGCGGCGATGCCGAGCGATTTCCTGGCGCCGCGGCGGCTGTATCTGAACAGCAACCCGATCGTCGTGATGGATTTCCTGGCCTCGACCGACTTCTGGTCCCGGTTCATGGCGAGCGAGAGCGGCCAGCCGGTGGCGTACACGATCGAAGGCTCCGACTTCGTGTTCGGCCCGTCTCCGGCCACGACCTACACCGGCAAACTGCTCTATTGGAAGAAATTCGCGGCGCTGTCCACCGCGGTCAATGGCCTCTTCACCGCGGCCCCGGATCTCTGGCTCTGGGGGTCGTGTTTACTGGCGGCGGTGTTCAAGGACGATCCCGAAGCCATGTCGCGGTTCCATGCGCTGTACATGGGCACCGCCAAGGGCCTGAACGCAAGCGACCGGGCGGCCAAGTACGGCGGCGCCCCGCTGATGATGCGCAGCGACACCGGCAACCCGCCGGCTATTGCCTAGACACGAGGAGATCGACCATTTCACAGATCCAGACCTCGAATTGGTCGCAGACGGCGGCCAGCAACAACGCCGCGCCTCCCAACGGAATGCCGGAAGGCATGGCGCCGAGCGGGGTCAACGATTCCGTCCGCGAGATGATGTCCGCCCTCAAGATCAATTGGGCGAACGTGCACGGCGTGGACAGCTCCGGCGCGCTGCTTTCGACGGCAGGGACCTCGACCGCCTACACGCTGACGTTCTCGACGGCCCCGGCCTCGCTCTATACGAGCTTCATCTTCGGCTGCAAGATTCACACGGACTGCGGCGCGGGCCCGACCATCAACGTGAACGGCCTCGGGGCGGTCAACATCCAGAAGATGACGACCGCCGGCTATGCGAACCTCGCTGCCGGCGACCTCAAGCAAAATCAGCACCCGCTGCTCAAGTACGACGGCACGTTGGCGAAGGTCATCCTGCTGGCACCGACGGCGACCGCAGAGTCGGGCTTTGCCGACCCCATGACCACGCGGGGCGACATCATCGTCCGCAACTCCTCGAATGTCTCGGCGCGGCTGCCGGCCGGTGCCAGCGGCACGGCGCTGCAATCGGACGGTACCGACCTGGCCTATGTAGCGGCGGCGACCTCGTCCGAATTCCGAACTGGGACGGACACGACGAAGCGGCTGGTAACATCCGGTGTCTGGGGCGCGCTGGCCGAGGTAACGCTCACCGACGCCGCAACGGTCGCGGTCGACATGGCGACCGGCTTCGATTTCACCGTGACGCTTGGCGGCAACCGCACACTCGGCAACCCGACGAACGTCAAGGTCGGGCAGCGTGGACGCATCCGAGTGGTGCAGGATGGGACAGGGTCGCGGACGCTGGCATTCGGGGGCAACTACGAATTCGAGGATGCAACCGCAATCACGCTGTCATCGGGGGCGGCGGACGAAGATATCCTCTACTACGATTGCATCTCGGCGACCCGCATTCTGATCACGGGATTCGTGGGGAATATCGGCTAATGCTTCCGGGCATGGCTACACCAATTGCGCGGCGTCCGCGCGTCCGCATCGTGGCCGTGGCGCAGGCGACGACATCTGGCACGGCCCACACGTTTTCCGGCGTCAACTTCGGGGCGCCGTTCCCGGGACGCGTGCTCATCGCCTGCGTGGCCCTGCGCGACACGGCAGGTTCGGCGATTGACCAGATTGCCTGCACGATCGGGGGCGTGACCGCCGCGGGGGACGATGATGGGGAATTCTTGAGTGGCGGTCCGGCGATCGGTGCCGGGATCTGGGCGGCGGCTGTCCCTACTGGCCAGTCCGGCGACGTGTTCGTGGATTGGACCGGGCAGACCGCCCCGGAAGCGACTCTCATCCTGCTGTCTGTCGATGGCTTCAGCGCCACGGCGCACGATCAGCAATCGCCCGTCGGCGGCGGGTCGGGCGGCACGTCCAGAACGGATACGGTCGATATTCCGGCAGGCGGTCTGCTCGTGGTGGCCGCTTCGCACACGAACAACAACAACACGACGTTGAGTGGTGTCACAGAGCGGAGTGAGCAGACCGTCGGCGTCGGGCAGTTCGCGGTCGGCTGGGATTTCCATCTGGCTCAGGAAACCGGGCGCACCATTACATCGTCATGGACGACCACCGCGGCGCGGGGCTTGCGGCTGGCGTCATATCCGAGAGCCTGAGGGCAGTCTGCCCCATAGCGGGGTTAGCGGTCGTCGATGACCTGCCAAGTGGTGCCGCCAAACAGCCGCGAGACGAATACCCAGCCGTTGCTGCGAGCTTGACGCCACGGGGCGATGTAGTCAGTCAGATTGTCCATGACGAAATCGCCCTGATCGGTGACCAGGACGAGGACCATATGGCCATCGGGATCGGTCGGGTGCGCGATGAGCGCCGGCAGCATGGCCGCGGCCGGGATGCCAGCCTGGATCAGCCGGTCGCGCTTCGTCAGGACGTAGTCCTCGCAGTCGCCGCCGTCCGGCCCGAGCAGCGTCCAGACATCCTCGTCGTCGCGGGGGCCGTCGTCGCGGTAGGGCGCCCGGTTGACCTCGATGTTGATGCGCTTCGTCAGCGCCTTGAATTCGTCGGTGAGCGGCACGATCAGCGGCCGGGTGTTGTAGTGCAACGGATGGTCGGCCAGGAAGGCATTCCATTCTGCAAATTCCTGGGCTGTGGCGCTAGCCGGCATGTAGTTCCGCTCGCCGCCGGCCAGGGCCGGCGAGGAGGCCAACAGCAGGGCCGCTAATGCAATCTGGCGCATGGTCCCGAGCGACTAAGCCTGGCAGCCCGCGAGCAGGAGGACGGCGATCACGAATAGAAGAGTCGATACGCCGGAAGCCAATAAGGCATCAAAGAAAGCTGAAGGTTTCATGGCCGAGGCTCCTATCCTCTTAAGAAAATACGCCCATTAACCATCGCCCGCAAGGTGAACAGAACATGCCTTTGATTCCCTTCGCGCCATACCTGCCGGACATCCCCCCGAGGGACAACCCTGGCGCTTTGGAGGCGAAGAATGTCATCCCGAAAATCGCCTCTTACGGGCCGTTCGCCGATTTCGCTGCCAACACCGATGCGCTGACGGCTCGGCCCCAGGGCGCGTTCGCCTGCCGGGACCTCAGCGGCGCCGCGCACAGCTTCGCCGGGGATGCGACCAAGCTCTACAAGCTGGCATCTTCCGGCCTGACCTGGGACGACGTGTCCCGCACCTCCGGGGGCGCCTACACGACCGATACGGCCAACGGCTGGAGTTTCACGCAGTTCGGCAATGTCGTGATCGCCGTCAACGGCACCGACGCGCCGCAGGCGTATACGCTGGGCTCCTCGACCGACTTTGCGGCGCTGGCGGGCTCGCCGCCGGTGGCGCGGTTCGCCGCCACGGTGCGGGAGTTCGTCATGCTCGGACGCGTTGCCAGCCTGTTCAACGAGGTGCGCTGGTGCAAGTTCAACGACCCGACGACCTGGACGGTTGGCGTCGACCAAGCCGACCTGCAGGACATCGCCGACGGCGGCCAGGTCATGGGCATCACGGGTGGCACCGGGGCGACCGTGTTCCAGCGCAACGGGATCACCCGCGGCACGTACATCGGCGGCGACTTCATCTTTCAGTTCGATCCGATCTCTAAGTCCATCGGCGTTGCCGCGGAAAACTCCATCGCCGCGTTTCAGAATGACAGCTTTTTCCGCGGTGATGACGGCTTCTGGCGCTTGGCCGGCGGCATCCAGCTGCAGCCGATCGGCGACAGCAAGGTCAACAAGACGCTGCTGGACGACCTCGACCCGTCCTATCCACATCGGGAGGTCGGGGCCATCGATCCGCAGCGCAGCCTGTATTTCTACATCTACCCCGGCTCCGGCAATTCCGGGGGCACGCCGAACAGGGGTTTCGTCTATCACTGGCCGTCCGACCGCTTCGCCCGTTTCGAGCTCGAATTGGAGTACGTCTATCAGGCGCTCACGGCCTCGGGCTACACGCTGGACAGCCTTGATCCGGCCATGCCCTCGATCGACGGGCCGCCGCAGATCAGCCTGGACTCGCCCATCTGGGCCGGCTCCGGCAAGATCGTGCTTGGCGGCTTCAATACCAGCCGTCGGCAGGGCTTTTTCTCCGGTGCGCCGCTGGAAGCCACGGTCGATACTGGCGAATTCGCGCTCAATGATGGCTACAAGACGCGGGTACGCTCTATCCGGCCGATCAGCGATGGCGGCGCCCTCTCCATCGTGCCGATCGTGCGCAACAAGCCGACGGACTCGCCAACGGTCGGGACGGCAGTGGCGGCCAATACCTACGGTGCCTGTCCGCTGAACGCAGTAGGGCGGTATCACCGGGCGCGCGTCCAGGTGGCGGCCGGGGGCACCTGGAACCACTTGCATGGCGTCGATGATGTCGAATCCTCACGGGCCGGCAAACGCTGATGGCCGAGACCGACAACCTGCAGGGCCTCGATAGCGGGCAGCTGGCGAGCGATCCGATCGGCACGGCGCAGAAGTTCAATGCGCTGCTGCGAGGCGTGCGGGCATCCGTGGCGACGGCTGCAGCGACGATCCTGACCACGCGCGGCGATCTGCTGACGCGCTCGGCATCGGCACTGGCCCGGCTGGCCGTCGGCGCGGCCAACACGGTCCTGCGCTCGGACGGGGCGGACCCGTCATGGGGCAAGATCGTCAATGCGGACATCACCGACGACACGATTGCAGTCGGCAAACTCGCCGATGGGACCGCCGGGCAGCTCATCACCTGGGATGCCGCTGGCGAAGCGACCACGGTTGCGACGGGCAACAGCGGGCAGGCGCTGACCAGCAACGGAGCGGGAGCGGCGCCGACGTTCCAGGCTCAGACCGCTGGCGATATAAATGGGCTCACGACGACAGATAACCCGGCGTCAACGGCATACGTCGCGGGGTCCATCGGGTCGGGGGTTTCGAATAACCGCAAGTTCCGTGTTGGCGAGGTCGGCGGGTGGTGTGCCCTGGAAGAGCAGACAGCCAGCACCAGCGCGTCGCTAAGCTTTGTCCTTACCAGCTACACTGCTGACTTTGAGGATTTCGAGTTCATCATCCACGCGCTCAGACCGGAAACGGATGCTGTGTTTTTGTTTTTGCGGACCTCGACGGATGGCGGGTCCAACTACGACGCGGGCGCGAGCGATTATGCGTGGTGTGGATATCGCTCCGATCAAGGCGCGCTGACCGGGGATCGCGATGCGGCGGACAGCGAGATCGAGTTGACGACCGGATTGGACAGCGTTGGAAATACCGCCGGCTCGGAGGCATTCTCCGGCCGGGTCATGCTCTACAATCCCGCCGCAACAGTTCACACGCGGATCACATCGCATGGCAATTTCACGGACGCCGCGGGGAATCTGATCGATGTTGCGATCTCCGGCATCCGGTTGGCCGCCGCCGATGTGGATGCTGTTCGGTTTCTGATGAGCAGCGGAAACATCGCTTCCGGCAAGATCACATTGATGGGCCGCAGAAAGGTTACATGAACCTGATCTTTCGCGCCGTCCCGACGCTTGAAACGGCGTCGATCTGGCCGGAGGCGGCAGCTTTGCTGGCGCCGGTGCTCGAGCGGTTGGCGAGCCGCTTCCTGCCGTCCGACATTCAGAGTCGGCTGGCGGATGAGCGGATGCAACTCTTCGTCGCCGAATGCGATGGCCGGGTGACGACCGCATGCTTGACGCAGGTGCTCATGTTCCCGCGCTGCCGCACGCTCGATATCGTCGGCATTGGTGGCGACGGATACGGACTTTGGAGCGCGTGGTTTCAAGACCTCATCAATTGCGCGAAACTGATGGATTGCCAATTCATCAGCGCCAGCGCCGGCCGTGACGGGTGGTCCCGCGTGATGGCCGGATCTGAACTGAAGAAATCAGGGACGATGTATCAGATGGAGATCGGTCATGCCTGACGGCGGCGGCGGGACACAGACGCAATCATCGGGGCCTCCGGGTTATGTAAAGCCCTATATCATCGGGCAGACCCCCAAGGGCGGCAAGCCGGGGATTACTGGCGTCTTGCCCGAGGCGCAGCGGCTGTACGAGGCGGCGGGGCCGACCTATTTCCCTGGGGAAACCGTCGCCGGCCTGACGCCGACGCAGCAGCAGGCCATGGACCTGACGACGCAGCGGGCCACGCAGGGCGCCAATCCGCTGAACGCCACCGCCAGCAATTACCTGCAGGGCGCGATCGGCGGCAACTATGTGAATCAGTTCCTCGGCAGCCCGGCCGATAGCGCCCTGTTCCAGTCGATCCAGTCGCGCGTGTCCCCGGCCGTGAACAGCGCCGCCAGTCTCGCCGGACGCACCGGCTCCGGTGCGCATGAGGGCGTGCTGGCGCGCGAGCTGACGAACGCCTATGCGCCGATCGCGGCACAGATGTACGGCCAGGAACGGGGACTGCAGCAGCAGGCGGCCGGCATGGCGCCGGGGCTCGCTGGTGCCATGCAGGCGCAGGACTACACCGACCTCGGGATGCTGCAGAACGTCGGCGCGTTGCAGCAGCGGCAGAACCAACTCGGCATCAACGCCGACGTTGCACGGTATGATTTCGAGCAGAACATCCCGCAGCAGAAGCTCAACCAGTATCTTGCCGCGGTCTATGGCAGCCCGGGCTCGACGACAACGACACAAGTTCCCGGACAGCCGATGTGGCAATCCATCCTGGGGGGCGGGTTGGGCCTCGGCGGTCTCGGCATTCAAGCGGCGGGGCTATTCTGATGGCCGGGATGCTGGACTATCTCTCGCAACTCACGGGCCAGACGCCGCAGCAGATCCGGCTGGGGATGATCGGCCAGGGGTTGACGGGCCTCGGGGCCGGTCTTCTCAGCGGCCGGACGCCGGGCGAGGGCCTGTCCCGCGGGCTGCTCGGCTTCCAAGAGGCGCAGTCCCGCGGCCTTGAGGACGCCATGCGCCAGGCGACGTTCGGTTACAACACGGAACGGATGGCGTCGGAGCGCGAGAAGGACGCGGCGAAAAAGAAGGCGCTCGACGACTACATTATGTCGCAGCCGCTCGAGCAGCAGCCGCGGTTGCGGGCTGCGGCGGAAGCCGGGGCGCTGGACAACATCATCGCCGACCAGTTCAAGCCGGCGGAGGCGCCGAAGACTCGCGACGTGCGGCGCGGAACGCAACTCGTGACGGAGGAATGGAATCCGGCGACCCAGACCTGGAACGAAGTCGGCAGCGGGCCGGCATGGGCGCCGGCGACGCAGATCAACATGCCGAAGCCGCCGCCGTCGATCGAGGAACGGGATCAGCAAGTTCTGCTGACCGGCGATCCGAGTTCGCCCGAATATGCGATGTCTTTCCAGCGCATTTATGGGACTCCGGTGCTGGTGCCAAGCGGCATCGACGAGAACGGCAAGACCATCGTCACGCCGCAATATCTCCCGGTTCCGCCGAACGTTCGGAAACCGGCATATCTTGCCGGCGATATGTCCGCGCCGCCTGTTGCCCAACCGGCCGCTCCGGCGCCACCCATCAGTCAACCCAGCGCGGCGCCAGCGACGGCGGCCCCGCTTGCGGGTGCGCCCAACACCTCCGGTCTATCCTCCGGCTCTCCGGTGACGACTGGAGTCGCGCCCAAGCGTGACCAGCCGCTCACCGAGGGACAGCGCAGGAACCAGCAACTCTATCAGGTGACGCAGCCGGAATTGACGATTGTCGAAAAGAACTTCGACGCACTGACGGAGATTGGTAATCAAGCTGGCGGCACGATTCCGGTCGTCAGTAACTACTTCACATCCCCTGAATATCAGCAGGCGGAAAACTCGCTGCGCGTCATCGTCGCAAACTATCTCTACAGCGTGTCGGGCGCCACGGCCAACCCTGGCGAGGTGGCTAACCAAGTCGCTGTTCTCACGCCGAGGCCCGGTGAAAGCAAAGAGAGTATCGAGAACAAGCGAGCCCGCGTTCGCACGATGGTAGAGAGCATCAAAACCGGCATCGGGCAGCCGCCGCAGCCGCAGGGCGCGCAGCCGCAGGTGCTTAGGTTCGATGCACAAGGGAATCTTATCCCATGACCGTAAGGGCGGAATTGGCGGACGGCAGAGTGTTGGAATTCCCGGAGGGCACGGACCCGGGCGTGATCCAACAGACCGTCAAGCGAATGCTCGGCGCTACGCCTGCGCCCATCGGCACGGGTCGTCCGAAGCAGACGCTTTCTGTGGAAGGCGGGCGCAAGGGCTCGTTTTTGCCGCTGAGCACGGACCCCGAGGGCAATCTGCAATTCGATCTGAGTGCGGGGATTACCGGAGCGATCGGCAGCGCGCTCTCGCTCCCTGGCGACGTCGTGACGGGCAAGACCGATGTTTACAGCCCAGAGGCGGCGGAACGTGCCATAGGGCTTGCAATGCTGGCCACAGGCGCCCCGCCGGCAAGCCGGATACTGCGGACGCCGCCGCGCCAAGTCTTGCCGAAAGCCCCCACGGCTGCGGAGCTGAAGGCGGCCGGGAGCGCGGGATTCGAGAAGGCCCGGGCGATGGGCGTTGACTACTCGTCGGCTGCCGTCAAGACTATGGCCGACGATTTCCAGCGGGGCCTCGAGGCCGATGGCATCATTGCCGAGCTCACCCCCAAGACGTTCGCAGTCCTCCGCAAGCTCCAGGAGCCTCCAGAAGGTTCCGTTGCCAGTCTCGCCGGCCTCATCGCCGCTCGGAGGACGTTCCAAAATATCGCTCTGGGAAGCGATGCGACGGAACGTCTGGCGGCAAAAAGAGCCATCGATAAGCTTGACGAGTTCATTGCTGGGCCTGGCCAGGCGGGTGCTATGGCTAGACCCGCTGCCACCGCGGAAGCCGTTGTGCCGGCAGGACCAATCCCGTCGGGCGGGCCAGCCGAAGAAGCCGCGCGAGTCCTCGCCGAAGCCCGCGGAAATTATGCCGCCGCCAAGCGATCCGAGAAGCTTACCGCAACAGAAAAGCTCGCAGCAGATCGCGCCGCCGCATCCAATTCCGGCAAGAATAGCGGCAACGCCACACGACAGCGCCTTGCCAGCCTGCTTGCCAGCGACAAGGCCAAGCGCGGCTATTCCAAGGAAGAACTAGCCTTCATTCAGCAGGTTGTGGACGGCAAATGGGGCTCGGAGATGGCCCGCTATGCCGGCAACCTGATGGGCGGCGGCGGCGGGCTAGGCCAAGCTGGCACGGGTCTCGGCGCGGCCGCGTTCGGCCTCGCGGTCGGTGGCGGTCCGGGCGCTGTTGCCGGCGCTGCCGTGCCCGTGATCGGCGCTGCCAGTCGCGCGCTCTACAACCGAGCCGTCAAGGGCCAGGTCGCGAAGCTGGACGAGATGATCCGTCAGCGTTCTCCGCTCTACCAGGATCTTCTGAAGAACGCCGCGGAAGCCCCCACCAGCCCGGAAGCCCGGGCTCAATTACTTCGTTCTCTGCTTCTAATGCTTGGCGTGGAGGAAGCGGCCAAGCCCTGAGAGTAGCGATTGAGAGCCGAGAAGCCCCCCGGCCCTCAATCTGCAAGGCGACCCCCTGCCGCCGCGCCAACGGCGCCAGGGGGTCTAACCCCACGGGTAAAGCTTATACCCAGGAGGCTGAATAAAATGTTAACGCGTGTCGGGCTACCAAAAATCGTCACTTTTGTGACCTGTATCACTGCATTCCCAGCAGTCACCTTTCCCGCCTATGGGCAAGCCGCCTGCGGACCGCGGGAGGATATCCTTGCCGCTCTCGGCTCGGTCGCCCGCGAGCAGCCGGAGGGCGTCGGGCTTTCCCAGCGTGGGTACATCCTTCAGCTGATGACATCGGACAACCGGCGGACGTTCTCGCTGGTGGCGATCTACGCCGACGGCCGCGCCTGCGTCGTGGATGCCGGGCAGGGCTGGGAATGGTTGAACAAGCTGGACTATCCTACGTTCGGAGACGGCACATGAGCGCCCTCTTCCGTTTCTCCGATCACACGATCACCAACGATGCTGGCAGGGCCGTTCTGGCAGAGTCCGAGGCGACGATCCTCGGCCTTCTGGCGAAGTATCATAACCGCGTCGTGAGCTTCGAGAGGATCGCCAAATCCCTCTGGCCGATCTCCGCCGACGAGGTGAAAAACGAACACAACCAGATCGCCATCTATGTCCACCACCTCCGGGCGAAGCTGGTTCCGTTCAACTTGGCGGTCAAGAACATCCACGGCGTCGGCTACTACCTGGAAGGCGAGCTGGACGTCGATTGGACGGCGATATGATGCCGCATGGAGAGGACATGGCAGACGGCCACAAGACGACAACGCAGCGGGTCGGCGACATCGCCGCAAACCCGTACCTGACGGTCATCGCGCGGACGGCGATGGTGTTCGTCACCTTCATCGCCGCGCCGGTCATCTACTGGGTGATCTCGACGATGATCGATGTGAACAACACAATGTCGACCATCGTCCTGATCCAGACGACGCAGCAGGAACAGATACAACAGCTCGTCTCCACGCAAAGCACGGTGATCAACACGCAGGCGAACGAGGGACAGACGCGGGCAGTCACCGACGCGCAACTCAATGCGCAGATCGATGCCGTGAGGGACAACCTGGCCCGTACGGAGCGGCAGCTAGAAGCCCAGGATGCCCGCATCAACGACCTGCAGCGCCGCATCTACGATAGCCGGAGACCCGCGCAATGATAGACGTTTTCCCACAAGCATTTGACCACGTCATCAAGTGGGAGGGCGGCGAGAAGATCACCGACGATCCGCGCGACCCCGGCGGCCTGACGAAGTGGGGTGTGTCTCTCCGCGCGCATCCGAAGCTCGGCCGCGACGGCATCCGCAACCTCACGCGCGAGCAGGCGGCCGACATCTACAAGCGCGAATACTGGCTACCATGCGGGTGCCACAAGCTGCGGCCGGCGCTCGCGCTCGCCGTGTTCGATGCCGCAGTCAATGTCGGCGTGAAGCGGACCAGGTTATGGCTCGATGAGTCGGGCCGCGACCTCGTCAAGTTCACGGTGAAACGGGCAACGCACTACGCGCTGCTCGACTCGATCGATGACATCTATGCGAAGGGCTGGTTCAATCGCCTCTTCGATACCTATACGAAGTGCCTTCTGCTCGACATGAAAGGAACATCGACATGAATTCCAGCAAAGCCAT
>Ga0187893_10005630_pt1 | contig 22233 bp, 31 predicted proteins | sample MA1701074metaG_FD_139574 | JGI IMG/M metagenome (GOLD analysis project Ga0187893, IMG submission 139574) | White microbial mat communities from a basaltic lava cave in the Kipuka Kanohina Cave System on the Island of Hawaii, USA - MA170107-4 metaG ...
AGGTCGGACGAGTAGATCAGGAGGTTCGGCGCGCAATCGGCAACCGCGCACCGCGAGACGCTGACGTAGTCGAAGGACTGATAGTCACCCGCCTGGCGCCCGGTCGCGCCGTCCAGGAGGCTGAAGAAGACCGGGGTCGAGGGCGGAACCGCGACGCCGGTCAGCAAGCCAGCGGACGCGCTTGCTAGCGAGTACAGGTCATTGGCCCCGCTCGTGGTGCCGAGCCGGAGTCCGAAATCAAGCTGACCACGGCCGGCGAGCGCCAGCGCCCGGAGCGCATAGGGGGCGTATGCCGTGACTGCGAACGACTGGGTATTGCGGATCGAGCGCGCCGTGATCCCGGCCGCGCGCGTGGCGCGCAGGCGCCGGTCCGCCACCGAGACCACCGCCTCGGCGCCCGAGCTGTCCCAGTTCGTGAGCCCGCTCGCCCAGTAGGGATTCGAGAGTAGCTCCGAGGTCGGAAACGATCCGGCAAGTCGGCGCCCTGGGTTCGTCGCGTAGACACGGCCGGCGCGGCCTTGCAGGGCCACTAACGCGGCCATGATCCGGCGACGCTCGAGCGCCGTGTCGGTTGCCGATGCGGTAGCATTCGAGAAGTCGAGGCGCGCGCCCAGGCGATCGCCGCCCAAGGACGCCGTGCGAGGGGGGCCGCCGAAGTCGGAGAGGCTGACGCCTACCGATTCCAGATAGTTGAAGGTGACCCCGGCGCAAGTCAGCCAGGCGGGGAGGAGATGGTCGTCCATGTTATACCGGGCTCAGCCGGTAGCGACCGCGACGGATGCCCTCGATGACGCGCGACTCGATCATCTGGCCATGGCGCTCCAGAATCCCGGGCATGGCCTCCGCGAGGTCCATCGAGGCGCCCCTGGCGTCCATATTCAGCGGAGCATTGACCGTAATCACGCAGCCGCCTCCGCCCATCGCGCCTTTCGGGACGATCGCGCCGGAGGAACCTGGCACGAAGAGCTCGGGCCCCTGCTCGCCGACCATGTACGGGCGACCGCTGGAGACAGGACCGCCGCCGGCGCGGTGCGGAGCGCTGGTGAAACCGCTGAACAGGCTGCCGATAAAGCCCGCGAATCCACCGGCCGAACCGCCGCCGCCAATGCCGCCGAGAAGAGAAAAGAGCTGCTGCGTGAGGGTGTTCGCAAGGATTCGACGAAACGCATCGAGCGCGCTCTGGGCGAAGTCGTCCATGCCGTCGCCCATGTTGTAGATCACGTCGCTGATGGCCGTGAATGCCTGGCGGGCACTCTCGTCCTTTAGGGTGGAAAAGAGGTTGTCGGCTTTCTCCTTCGCCACGATCAAGCGCTCGGCTGTAACCTCCACGTCCTTCAGGTTCTCGTCCAGGTAAGCGCCTAGTCGCTTGTTAAACTCGGCGCCGTCAATCAGACCCGAGGCCAGTAGTTCCTGGAGCTGAACCTTGAATGCTTCATAAGCGCGCGCGGCCTTCTGGGCGTCGGTCGCAGTGCTCTGCAGCATCTCGGAATAGATATTGCTGAATCCAGGCACGATGCGCTGGGCTGTGACGAGCGCCTGACTGATCTCTCGCACGGCGCCCGCCGCCGCCGCAAAACCGGACGCCTCCGGGCCTGACTTGAAGACCCGACCGCGGCCGCTGAGCGGATCGGACTTCGGGTTCATAAGAATTTCGAGCTTTTCCGTTAGGCGCTCGATTTCATCCGAATTAAACGCTGCGGCTGCGCCGGCCAAAGCCTTCAGTCGACGTTCCGTCTCGGCAATCAGATTCTCTCGATCGCTACCGCCCCCAATCAGAATTCTGAATCTATCGGCAAGTGTGGTAACGGCTGGCCCTAACTTGAGGGCAAGCGTATCGGCCAACGCGCTTCCAGACTGCGACAACCGCTTGAAGGCATCATCTGCCTCCTGAAAGCGCCTGAGATCATCCTCCGAGAATGACTTCCCCATTTGCTGCGCTTCGGTGCGCGCCGCTCGAATCCCGGCCGCCCCCTGCTCGAACATGGGCAGGAGGTCAGCGCCTGCGCGGCCGAATAGTTCGACCGCCGCACGGGTGCGATCCGCGGGGTCCTTCAGGCGTGAAATCTGGTCAGCAATAAGTTCCAGCTGCCTGTCTGGCGACAGCACCTGCAGGTCCTCGAACGTGAGGCCGAGCGCCTTGAGCGCCGCGACTGGCGCCTTTACGCCAGAGCCGGCCTGCGATAGCGCGACTTGCATCTTCTTCACGCCGGTCGCGAACGTACCGAGGTCGATATCCGACATGCGGGCAGCATGGGCGAGCTCGGACGCAGCCTCGGCCGCCATGCCGGACTTCTCCGCGAACTTCGCCAGGTCGTCGCCGGCCTGGATTGCGCCGCTCACCGCACGTGTGATGCCGTAGATCGCAGCACCGACACCGACAAAGTTGAACGCTGCCCGCAGCTTCGTGGCGATCTGCTTCTGGGCGCTCTCGGTGTTGCGGACGATGTTCCGCAAAGCCATTGCGGTCTCGTCGCGGCCGCGGAATGCGACCTCTGCCTTTGCAATCGTCATTCCAGAGCGCCCTCGATTGTCTGCATGGCTGCCAGGTAGATAGCCGGCTGGTCGCTAATACCGCCGGACTGGTAGAGGTGCCCAGCCCTGTAGTGGCGAAACAGGGACAGGAGATGCACGGACTCGGGATTCACGAGACGGCGTGGACACGAGCGTGTCGAGTTGGAGTAGCCGCCATGCCCATCCGGGAAGATGGGCTCCCCTTCGACCTGCCACCTGGGGATCGGTGCCTCGCCGTCTACGCAATCACATGACTCGCACGGCGCCCACTTCGGGTCGCGCGCTAGGTAAACGGCGACTAGGAGTTTTTTCTTTCCGCCCTCGTAAGAACGCGCCTGGTGTAGAGCTCCTGAGCGCACTCGGCGATCCACACCTGGTGGTCGTAATCGAACTCGCCGGAGAGGAACTCGGCCTTTGCCTTGTCTGAGAACTCGACCGAAATGCCGCGCCATCCGACTACGTTGTGTCGAAGCACACTGACCATGTCCTCGAACTCGAGGCCGCTACCGCCGAAGCACTTGATCATTCGAAATCCAGTCGCCTGGTCGATCGGCCGAAGATCGAACTCGACCGGCTTTTCAGGATCGGGCTGATGTGCAGGTTTGAATATGAAGTTCTCGAACATGCTCCCTCCCCGGCGAGCGGTTACGTGAACGCGAGCGAGAAGTCCGTGTCTGCGGTGCCCGACTCGTGGCAACCGAAGAGCAGCCGGCGATTGCGAAAGCCTTCCGCTTCGCCCGGCTCGACCCCGCGGTAGTGCATCTGCGCGCAGGTCAGCGCCAGACGGTTGCCGGCTGTGGCTCCGAGCGTGCCGGACGCTAGCGCGCGCGCCGTGCCGGCCTTCAGATCGGCCAGGTTGCTGATCGTCGCAATCAGCTCGGAGTGCATCAGCAGCGACAGAGTGGGATCGCGCTTTATGATCGTGACGTTCCCGAAGCCGTCGGTGTCGTTCACGTTCGGCGGGACCTCCACCTGGTTGTTCAGGTTGAGCTCGTACTCCTGGACGATCAGGTTAGCTACGCCACCGATCGTAGTCGCCAGGCCCTTGACCGCTACCGGGACGGTCGTATTGATCGTCGGCACCGGCTGCGTCTGATCCGTCGTGGTGCCGAGTCTGCCGACGAACTCGAAGCTGCCCATGACCGGCTCGCCGGCCGCGAAGCGGATCGAGACGTTCCCGCGGCAACCGCTGAAGATGTGCCGCACGCGCCCGAACTCGAAGGCGTACATCGTCACGGACTCGAGCGCCGTCGATACCGGGGCGTAGGTTACTGACGTGCCGCCGACTATGGTCTCGCCCATGCCGCAAGCGCGCAGCAGCGGGCCAATCTCGGGCGCGGTGCCGGCTGCGCCTGAGCCCTTAAACTCGGCTTCGAAGCGAATCCCGCCCACAGTTCCGCCGTAGACGTGCTGCAGGGTGCCAAGTGACGCGCGGACCGCCTGGCGATCGAACATACGCAGCCGCTCGAGCGGAACGATCTGCAGATTGCGGAACAGGATGGCATTCGTGCCAGCGACCGGCGTCGGGTCGGTGCCGTAGGTGCTCTCGATCTTCGCGAGCAGCACCTCGTTCGAGATTGGACCGTGGCCCATTACGTGGACTCCTTCTCAGGTGCCGGCGCGGGTGCGCGCAGCGCGTTTTCGATCTCGTCTTCCGACGCGCCCGCGGGCAGCGTCACGGAGCCGCCGCGCCGCAAGGCATAGGAGCCGTTCAGCTTCTCGCGTTTCACGCGAGCGACGGGTCGGCGATCTTCATTCGATACGGGGTCAGCCATGAGCACTCCTGGCGGGCAGCGATACGCTTACCGTCAGCCTCGACGATCGGAGCCGTCGCGCCGGCGTAGCGGGTGTCGCTGACAAAAGGGAGGCCGAGCGTCTGGTCGGCCATCAGGGCGACGTGGCTCGCCGTCCTGAGCGCGAGCAGAGCCGCGATCGCGTCGGCCTCGGTATCACCGCTGACGATCGCGTCTATGACGACCGTCAGCTGACTGTCAATGAAGACGATGTTCTGCGCCTCGAGGGGCGCGTCGGGCCCCATGCGGACGCTCACCGCGGGCAGTTCCATATCCGGGTCGTAGCTCAAGACGCGATGCTTCTCGGCTGCAATACCGCCCGCGAGTAGCTTCGCGACGACTGCGTCCAGGACCTGCTCGGCGCGATGCACAGCCATCAGGCGCTCCGCAGATAGACGAGCGTAATCCCGGTGCCGTCAGGCTCGAAGCGCTTGACCCGGAACGCTTTGACGCCGCCGTCGACCGAGACCTGGACGACCGCATCCTTCTGCAGCTTCGCAGCCGCAACGTCGGAGCTCCGCATCGTAGCAACCGGGCCGCGCTCCTCCACATCGTTGACGGGCAGGTATTGCTCGTCGAACACGACGGAATAGCCGGTCCCGCCTTGAGCCGCGAGCGTCGCTCCGTTGCCGAGCGCCTGGATCTCCGCCAGGCGATCGGCATCGGATTCGAGCATCACTAGACGATCTTCTTCTTACCGCTGGCAACGACGCCAACCAGTGACGGGCCGGTGGCGATCGTGCCGACGTACCCGAGGAAGCCTCCGACGACCTGCTTCGGATCGACTACCAGCGAAGATGTGCTGTTCGCCGTGTTCGTGCCGAAGGTCTGACCGGAGATGTCGGCTGCGCCGGTGCCGTTGGCGTCCGTTGCGCTTTGCAGCTTGCCGGCGATGGTGCCGGTCACGGCGCCGAGGTTCTGAGTGACGAGGATCTCGCCGTCATAGGCGCGGACGTCCAGCCATTTACCTGATCCGCTCGTAGCATTGGCGGTGGCCGCCGCAGACAGCGAGGCGAGCAGCGAAGTGGAAGTAGCCGCAGAGGCTTGACTATTCAACATGACCTATTTCTCCTTCTTGCCGGACTTCTCCGGCGCGGGTGATTTGAGCGCGGGCGCAGGATCCGAGACGGGTTCATCCTTGACCCGTTCGACGGCTCCGATGCCAGCGAGAAAAGTGACCAGGGCGGGTTCCAGGTCCGCGGAGTCGCCGGCCTTTAGGTGCCGGTCGACTCCGATGCAAACACCCCGCAGTGCTTTGACCTTCACGGACTAGGCCGCGAGGTTGGTCGACACGACGAACGCCTGCGGGTAACGCAGGAGCACGTCGACCAGCCACATCGCGCGGATGCCGACCTGCGCCGTGTTGAAGCGCGTGCCGCCATTGTCGGTCGACAGCTCAAGTACGCCCCACTCGCCGATGACGACCTCGTCGAAGCTGCCGAAGATCAGGTTACCGGAGGCGAGCTGTTCGCTCGACATCGCGCGGAAGCCGACCATCGACCCGTCGAGCAGGTTGCCTTCCCAAAGCGGGGTATCCGTGCTTGAGAAGCGCTGCTTCTGCGCCAGCACCGATGCGCCGGTGATGTTGGTTACAAAGCCTGGGTTCCCACGAATGGCATTTGCCGCACCCGCCGCCGCAACGAACGCCAGGATCTTGGCGTAGCTCGCCGCCGCCGCGTCCTGACCGCTCGTGATTCCGGGCGTGTTCTTGATGCCCAAGGGCTGTGCACCGCCCGTGCCGTTGATGACCGCAGCGTCCACGCCATCGATCGCGACGTCGGCCGCGAGGTCGGCCATGACGAACTGCTCGGCCGACGGGGACGACTGCGCGAGCAGCTGTTCCGAAACGTCGGTGATCGCGATGCAGGTCTTCGGCGTCATGGAAAGCTGACCGAGCGCCTGATCGGCCGCGGTCACGCTCACGCCTTCACCGGCCTGCCAGGTCACCGAGACCTTGCCGGTCTGACGCGGGAAGGTCACATTTCCCTGCAAGCCGGAAAGCCTACGGGCGCCAAGCGACATAGACACCGAGCGGTTCCGCAGGATGTCGATGAAGCCCATGTTCTCGACGTTGACCAGGTAGCCGCCTTTCGAGCCAGGCGTGGTCGCCAGTGCGCGAACGGCTGCTTCGCCCAGCGGACGCTGCAGCACTTCCGACGGGATGAGCATCGACGAGCTCAGCTCGCGGCCCAGCTGCTTGCCGACTGCGCGCGAGCACTCGTACTCGAATCCAGCCTCCTCGATGAAGCGCCTGTCCTGACCACCGAACCGCAGGGCGCGGATCGCACGGAACAGGCTGTAGCGGTTCGTCTCGCTGCGGGACAAGCCGAGCGCAGCTGCTGTCATCGGCTTCTGTTTGCCGCGCTCTTCCAGCACGTCACAGATTTCCTTGCCGACCTGGGTCAACGAGGTGCCGTCCTCGATCCAGCGCGCCTCGACGCGGGCGTCGATGCGGTTCGCCTTGCTGAAATACTGGATCGCCTCGCGGCGCTCCTTTTCAGCCTGGACTGCGGTGACTGTCTCGGCGCGGGACGGTTCTGCAGCAGCAGCGCGGGGCTGCGCTTCGGCGTTAGGGGCCGCCGCGCCCTGGGGGGTTTCCATTCTAACTTGCTCCTGGGTTGCGGCGGTGCCCGCCGTAGATGAAGTCCGCAAAATGCGAACCTCGAACTCTTGGCCAGCGCCTGATCGGCCCTGACCGACTGTCGGATCCGCGGGAACCGAGACGATCGAATACTCGAGCGGCTCCCATTCGCGGACGTAGCTGGTGTGGGTCTTCGGGTCTTCCTCGACCCGGTGGACCCGGTAGCGCGTTGAGACGTTGCGCAGGCCACCATTCATCATGGCCTCGACTTCGCGCGCCCTTTCGGTGTCGAAGAAGTGCGCATCGACGATCGTGCGCTCACCTTCGATACGCACGTCATCGACCATCCCGACCGGGTCGTCCATGTCGTGATTGAACAGCAGCGGGAGCGCGCGCAGCTTCGCGCGATCCAGTCGGACCGAGCCAGGCTTGTGATCCAGCACCTCGTCGCCGAAGAAACGCTCGACGCGGTATGTGGATGAGCCGCTGAACTTGATCGAGGTCGGCTTTCCTGATTCCTTGCGGATCTCGATGTCGCCGACATCAAGCAGCCTGGTGAGCGCCGCAACTTTGATCGTCTCTTCTGTCATTTCACGGGCCTCAGAAAAGTAGAAACCCGCTTTGCGGGCGGGTTTGCTTCGGGATCGGGTAGCTCGTCCACCTGATCGGGCGGTGGTTTCTCCGGCGCCTGCGCCGCGCCGGACGTCGCCACCTGCTCCGGGTCGGTGTCGAGCACGAGGCCGTACTCGTCGGCCAGCGCGATCTCCTTCGAGCGCTGCTCGAGGATCTCTTCGATGTCTCCGCCGGACTGCGAGACAACATCCTGCAGCGTGGCGAAGCCGGCTCGGACTGCCGCCTTAAAGGCCTCGACCTCCTTCGTCGGATCAACCCATCCCCAGCCGCGCGGACGGAAGCGGACCGACTCGAACTTGCGGACGTCGGCCGCGAAGGCATCGATGCTTATCGATCGTATCGCGCCGGAGAGCACAGCCATTTGCAGCCAGGAGTGGTGAATCTTTTCGCGAAAGTCGACGATGAACCAGCCCTGAATCGCGCGCCAGAGATCGCGGTCGTCGAGCAGCGCAAGCCGCGAGCTGCTGTAGTTGCTTTGCGAGTAGTCGCGGCTCAACGACTCATAACTGACGCCGATGCCGGCTGCCATCTCGCGCAGCATGTAGCGCATGAACGGGTCCAGCTGCGGGTTCGGCGCGCTCGGCGCCGAGTCGATCCAGGTCTCGCCTGGATTCAGGCGCGCGACGGTGCCGGGCGCGAGTTCCATCTCGACGGAGCCGTCTGCCTGCTCCTCCCCGAACGTCGCAGCGTCGTCAGGCGTCTGGATGATTCCCATCCGCACGGCCTGGGCTCGAGCGCGAATCACCTCGGCCTCGGTGTAGCCGTCCAGGTCATTCAGACGACGGACGACCGTATGCAGCCAGGGTTCCCCTCGCGTCTGCGGCCAGCGGTCCACGATCGACAGGTGAATAATTTGGTCAGCTGGCACCCGCTCGATCTGATCGGTCGCGGTGCCATCGAACCGAAGCTCGGACGGGTGGCGCTGGCGCACGTAGTACGCGACCGGCCGGAAGAATGAATCGAGTTCGATGCCCATGCGCACTGTATTCCCCGAGCCCGCAGGAAGGCCGGGATAGTGGTAATCGTCAGCAACGCGCTCGGCCTCGATCAGCTCAAGCGCGAACGGGATGCGGGAATCACCGAACCTAGTGACATGCTTACGGATGAACACTTCACCCGCCTCGAACACCTGCGCCATGAGCGCGCGTTCGAAGTTCTTGAAATGCAGCCTCCCGCCGGTGTGACAGTTCTCAGCCTTGCACCACTCCGACCAGACCAACTCAATCTCGTCGTTCACGCGCGCGTTCAATTCGGCGCGGGAGTTGTAAACCTGCGCCTGCAGGCCAATCCCCTGGCCGATCACGTTGTTCACGACCAGCACGCGCGCGCGCTTGGCGTAGCTCGAGTCGCGAACCAGCGCGCGTGAGCGGGAGCGTAGGACCGTCAGGCTCGAGACCAGCTCGGCATCGGCGCTACTGTTCGCCGGCGACCATCCCGCAGTCAGCCGATCATGTCGAGCCGATGAGTACATACGCTGACGGATCGCGCCGGAGAGCGCACGATTCCTCGGCTTCTGTGCGCGATCCTGCGCTTCCTTGACGATTGCCGCGCCGAGCGGTGTCTCGTACCAGTTCACGGGCTTCCGAACCTCACGCGGATGTTCCTCCCTAGTCCTGCGTTCTCGCCCTGGTCCTCGGCGCGCACTTCGGCGCGCAGCCGATCACGCCAGTCGAGGAGCTCCTTCGGTTGCAGCCGCGCGATCGACCGACCGGCGATGCTCATGCTGAGCTGGTCGCCGCTGGCCTTGCCCTCGAGCGTCGCCTCAAGGGCCTCGAGCGTCCGACGCGCCCAGCTGCGCGTATCAGAGAATCCGACCGCCGCGGGGTCGCGCGTGACCTCGGCATAGCCTTCGTCGACCGTGTAGATCGACGAGCCGTTCACCGCGCGGGCGCGGTACTTGTAGCGCCCTGGCTTGTAGCCGGCCGTAGTCGCCGCCGCGATCGAGAAGCTGTGCGTCGTTCCCGACGCGGACCCCGCAGCGCTAAAGGCCTGGTCCTTATTCTCGAAGTAGTACGTCAGCGTCCAGGTGCCGGCCGGGTAGTCTGGGAACTCGCGCGTCCATTGCCAGAGATCCCCCGCCACGAACTGCGGCGGGACCTGCTCGGGAATGGACACTTCAGCGCCTCCAGTTCGTTATGAAGTTGCTCGGCCGCTTCATCATCACGCGCGGTTTCCGCTTGGGCGCCGGCTCGTCGCTCGCCTGATCATTCGGTGGAACGACCGCCTGTTCGGCGGGAACCAGCCCGCCGGCGCGCTTGCGGAGTAGCTCGGCTCCGCCGCGGCCGACCAGTGCCGCGTAGGCGTACACCGTGCAGTCGAGGGCCTCTTGCCGGATGCCGGTCGAGCGCGGGCGCCACAAGCGAACACGGCGCCCCTGCACCTGACGGTAGACGACGGTCTCGCTGGTCAACTGCTCGAACCAGACCTCGTCGGTGTCGGCGTCGAAGTGCAGATAACCGGGGCCAGGCGAGACGATCTTCCGCAGCCGGCCGTAGAGGATTTCCTTGATCGTGTCGACGCCAATCAGCCAGACGTCGACCCGGACCTTCGTGCCCTTGCCGGGTCGCTTCGGCCAGACGAGCCGACCAGGGCCGCCGGCGCCCTTGATCGCCCAGACCCGGAACCGCTTACGCTGCGCGCAGTAGCGATATACCTGCTCGGTGAAGTGACCGCCGGAGTCGACGCAGCACGCCTCGACGACCAGCTTCCGCCCGTCGTCGGTCTCGAACCGCCGCCGCAGCAGGTCGTCGTGCTCGGCCCATACCTGGGGCTGGCCCGGGTCGCCGCGGAGTACCACGTGCTCGAGGCGCCAGCACTCCTCGTCAGCGCCCCAGCCGTAGATCGTGGACTCGAGCCGGTCGTCCTGGACGTCGGTGCCCATCGTGACCAGCACCACGCCCGGAGGCAGCGAGCCCGAGGTGTACGACTCGCGCCGGCTCAGCAAGGCGCCTGCCTCGAGCGTTTCGCCCTTGTCCTCCCAGGTCTCGCCGAGCGCGGTGTTGATCCACGTCTGCAGCGTCTCCGGGAAACGCTTCGCGCGCAGGAAGTCCTGCGCCATTTCCCGCCAGGTCGTCCAGAGCGAGTACAGCGCCGACAGGTGGAAGCCAGCGATCCCGAGCGACTGCTTCGTCGCGCGCCACTCGCCGCGTAGCATCATCTGCAGCTTGCCGGCCTCCTCGATCTCCGTGCCGCAATGCTGGCAAACGTAGACCGCGAGCTCCGGGTGCTGATCCGGCCAGCGGACCTGAGCCCAGACGAGCCGCTGGAATTGCTCGCAGCTCGGACACGGCACGAAGTAGTAGCGCTGGTCAGACTGATCGAACGCCGCCTCGATCCGGCTCGACCCTTTCACTGTCGGAGTCGAACCCATCAGAATCTTTCGGTTCCTGAACGTCGCGGTGCGCCGCTTCGCCAGGTCGATCGGGTCCCCCTCGGTTCCGGCGCTGGTCGGGAATCGGTCCACCTCGTCGCAGAGCAGCACCCGGATCGGTCTGGACGCGAGGCCGGCCGGCGAGTTCGCGCCGATCACCGTCAGGTGCCCGCCGAGGAAACGCTTATGCAGTAGCGTGTTCCCGGAGTCCCGGCTCCGCGGGTCTGCGATCCGGTCGGTCAGGACCGGCGTGTCGCGGATCATCGGCGCGAGGCGGTCCTTCGACCAGGCCTCCGCCATCTCGAGGGTCGGCTGCAGCAACAGGATCGGCGCCGGCTCCTGGTGTATGTGGTAGCCGATGCAGTTGTTCAGGATCTCGGTCCAGCCGACCTGCGCGGCCTTCATCACGACGATCTCGCTCACTGAGTGGTCGCGGATCGCGTCCATCACCCCGCGCTGGTAGGGCGCGCGGTCAGTCCGCCACTGGCCGGGCTCGGCGCTGCTTTCGCTGCTGAGCTTGCGGTACTGGTCCGCCCACTCGCTGACCGTCAGGGTCGGCGGGGGCGCCCACAGCAGCCACATCGGCGCGAGCATCGCCTGGGCGGTGGGCTGCGAGCTCTGCCAGGGCTTCGTAGATGAGCCGTCGTACTTCATTGGCGACTGACTCGCCGTGGTCTGGGTGGACAAGTTGGCGAACCGTCTCCGGGATCTGCACCAGTCGCTGGCGGGTCGTCGAGATCATTCCCGCGATCCACTGGCGAACGTCATCGTCGAGCAGGAGCTTCCCGGCCCGGAGCTCGACGTCCTGGTGGGTCTTGTCGGCCTGCCACTTCGCGAGCCGCGCGCGTTCGCGTTCGAGGTCCAGCCCGCCGGAGGTCGCCAGCTTCTCGCGCTGCCACTGAAGGACGAGCTCCGCGTCGTAGGTGCCATCCTCGTTCCTCGGGGCGTCCGCCCAGTCGCGCAGCGAGCGCGACGTGACTCCGCAGAGCCGGGCCATCTCCTGCTGGGTCAAACGCCGAAGATCACTCACTTCCCCCACCTTGTCGGCGTTTCACGTGATACGGGTGCTGCTATCCCCCACCGGAAGGAACCTAGTAACCCATTGGCGCTAGAAATACAGGGGGATTGCCATTACCCGACCCACTTTGCCACCGGAAGGACCCGTCGCGTTCAAACAGCGATCTAATCAAAGGCTTGCGCGACTTGCTGAAGTTGCATGGCTTGCAACAGACCACCACGTTATCTAATGAGTGGTGACCGCCCAAGGTGAGCGGATGAACGTGATCCATCGACTTGTGTAGCGACCCAATTCGCTCTAGGCAATATGAGCAGAACACCGCTTCGGCGAAGAGACGACAGATCGACTCCGATGTGATTGAGCCGTCATCGGTCGCTGCAATCCTTGCTGCGCGCCGCGCCTTTATCGTCTGCGCCTTGAATATCTCGCGTGCGCGGAACTCTTCATCAAGTCGATAGCGAACCCGATACTTCTCTGAATCTGGATACCCTTTCCAATTCCTTCGATCTGCGGCCGTCATGGGTCGCTGACACTTTCCTGTAGACAGGCGCGAACGACTCGACTGACTTATCAGCCAAGCATCCAGTACAACGCTTCATGTGTTAGATCAAATGCCTCGCGGCCTGCTTCCTGCTGGCGAGCTCGATCTCGTACTTGAGCTGCAGCGGGTAGTGCTTCTGGAACTCGCGCTCGGCGATCTCGAAGAAGTGCAGGCGCTTTCGATACTTCGGACTACGCACGAAGATCAGCACGGGCTCGACTGCCGTGCCATATCCGAACACCACGCGCCGATAGATCCCCCGCCTGGTCAATCGCCCGCGCGGCGCTCTCAGGTAGAAGTAAGTCTCGCCGTAGGCCTTACCCTTGACCCTCGACACACGGCCAGGCGCGCGGGTGAGCGCGTCGAAGGATGCGTCGACCCTGGACAGGATCTGCTGCATCTGTCCACGGCTGATGTTTCCGTGACCATCTAGCCTGGCCTTCGCGCCGGGCACGATGTACTCGTCTGATGCAAGAATCCCACGCTGCCGTAGCAGGGTCTCGCTTCTCTTACTGACCCTGCCACCACCAGCAATGTGATGGCCCAGCCAGGAGATGTGCTTGTTCGGCAAGCTGATCGCGTCGTCTTTGATCTTCAGGGTGGCCTCAAGATTCTGAGGCGTGGCTGCTTTGATCCAGGTCGAGTCGAGCGTGCGGCGGGTGGGTCGATCGAATACCCGGCCAGCGTCTCCAGTTATAGCGGGCTGTATTGCTTTCTTGACCGTGAAGGTCAACGCCTTCGCAATCGCAAGCGGGACGACTGTCTTCTGCCAGAGCTGCAAGTCGCGCGTCAGCTTCGTCGTGTTGATCGAGACCGACAGCTGCACTAGCGCTTCCTTACGTTGACCCTCTGCCTGGCGATGCGCGTCAAGCCATCCAGCGTGAACGTGAACACGGCGTCATAGCTCTCACCGGCGACCCCGCCAGCATAGGTGGCGAGGATCTTAAAGTTCTCCGATACGCTGACGCTCGAGATGGTCAGGCCAGTCGGATCGGATTGTGCCGATGGCCCGCTGACTACGTTCAAGCCATTAGCGGCCGCAGCTCGGCACGTCCACGTTGCGCTGCCGTCGATGTTCTGCTCGGTGATCGTGGTCTTCCATCGGGGTTCCTTGTTCCCGGTCAGGCCGGCGAGCGTTACCTCGTAAGAGAAACCGTTCGGCACGTTCGGGCGGATAAACTCCGCCAGAGATACGGGCTCGTTAGGTTGCCAGCGCAGTACGCACAGATCGTACAGGTCGATTAAGACCTTCAGCGACTCGCCCGGGTCCTTTACTGCGTCTTCTCTGACGCGGTACTCCGAGTCGCTGGACATTCTCCGCTCCTGCTAATGGATCGTTTTGAACCGGGTCGGATCAGCGCCACCCTCGAAGCGGTCCTCGTCATCTTCTGCGTCGAAGTCCTGGCGATCAGCCGTTGCTTGCACTCGGTCAGGATCAGCGTGCGCCGTGAAACGCTGCTGATCCGCATAGGCTACGAACAGAGCGCGGAACTCAGTCGTGCTCGGGGCCGCGGGCTGAGTGGGGTCTATGACCCACGCGCCGAGGCGATTCGGCGCCCTGGCGCGCGCAGGCTGCAATCCAGATAACAGCCACTGCAGCCCATCCGGCCGATACAGCGCAGCGAACGGAGGCTGGGCGAATGCGCCGAGAAGCCGACGCTCGACCGGCGCTCTCGTGTTCCCGCACGGTAGCCAGGTCAGCGATTGCGGCTCGAAGATCGGCTGCTGCTGCAGCGTCCAGTCGAGGCGCGCGCGCGGCAGCGCCTTACCCGAGTAGCTGTCCTCGGACTGCCAGGTCAGGAACTCCGGCCGGAACAGCGCAGCAAAAGGTGGCTGCTGGAAGTCTGCGACCCGGCGGAGCTCGGTGCGGGCGACGTATTCCCTACCCTGCGGGATCCACTCCATCGTGCGCGGGTCGTAAGCGGGCGCCTGGAACTGAATCGGCCCGACGGTCCAGTCACGCTGTACTCGAGTCGTGGGCCGCGCGGTGTAGCGCGTGGCGCCGTCCCATTGCAAGTGCTCTGGCTTGTAGAGAGCTTCGAATACCGGCTGCGCGAAGGCGCCGAGAAGCCGACGCTCGACCGGCACCTGCGGAGCACGGCCCTGCGGTATCCATTCCAGCGTCCGCGGATTCGCCGGCGGGATCGGATCCAGTACGCCAGAGCGCGTGAGCGCGTAAGGCAGTCGCTGCCCGCGGTAGCTATCCTCTGCGATCCACTGCAAGCCCTCGGGCTTGTAGAGCGCCGCAAACTCAGGCCGGGCGTAGTCTCCGAGCCGATTCTGCGCTAGGCCGCGTTGCGGTGCGCGTCCCTGCGGTATCCAGGTAAGGCGAGACGCGACCGGCTCGGTCCAGACCGGACCAGTGACCGGCGTGTATTGCAGCTGCGTCCGCTCTGCCACACCTAGTAGCTACCTGTATTGATCAGCCGCTCGAGATCCTTACAAGTCCAGCACCCGGGCGCCCCGCAATGCGCCGCGCGGTGCTTCATGCAGAAGCCGCGCCTCCGACCAGAGCCTGGCTGCACAACCCAGTGCCCGCCGCAATGGCAGCACTGCAGCGTGTCACGGGTTACCACCGGACCATCTCCGACGATGATGATATGCCCGGCGGGTTGGCGCGCCGACTCTTCGGAAAGAGTCGAGCTCAATTACTCGTCCCAGCCTATCGTCAGGTTCGTGTTCGGTGTGCCGCCAGACGAGATCGACCGCACGCCGATGCCGTTCGCAGTGCCGACCACGGTGCGCAACTCGCGGCCCGGGTTGGAGATCCAGGTGAACGTTGCGCGCTGGTTGAGTGGGAGTTCGAGCAGGAAGTCCGCCTCGTAGGTCGGCTCCGTCATCGTTCCACCGCGCAGGTTGCAGGAGGCCGCGGCCGATTGCGGGTCCGTCGGCTTCTCGAGGACCGCCGTGCCACCCGTGCCCGCGGTCGTGTGCCGATACGCATCGTATCGGGTAGCGATGTCGGCCGGTGGGGCGTCGGAGCCGAGAATCATCTGGTGGATCTTGCCGACGACCGAGGCTGACGACTCGAGGGCGAGGATCGTCAAGTTCAAGCCGGCCGGCGTCCGGTGGACGCCCTGGTACGCTGCCATGGTGAAAAACTCCTACGGGTTGATGAGGTTTGCCGGTTTCTGGCCGGACTCGACGATCTTCGGCTTGCTGATAAGGATCGGGGTCGGTGGCTGCATGGCTGCCATGATCTGAGCGACGCTAGGCCCCGACGCCGCAGGTCGGTTGCCGAAGAAAATCCGATGCAGCATGGTGCTAGGCGGTCGTCAGAATCGTGAAGGCGTAATCACTCCACTCGGCCGGCACCGTCTGGTCGTGGAAGATGACCGTGACCTTGTCGGCGTTCATTTCCGTCGAGTCCAGCGCGGTGGTCACGATCTCCGAACTCGCTGGCGATACTGACGGAAGCGTCGCGAGGTTCGCCTTCGCGCCGTTGTCCTTCGAGACCTTGACGTCACCCGAGGCTAGGGTCGGGTTCACCTTTGCAAAGCCCGGGTTTAGCGCATCTTCGAGTACGACGTCGGTCGACCAGGCCGTGCCTTTGGTCGGGGGGTTTTCGTTTGCCATGCGCTACATGCCGATCGCGTGTCGGAACTGCGGCTGCGTGAGACAAACGCTGATCTTGATTTCCGGGGGCGAGCTGGCGATCTGCACCGCAGCTAACGGACGCTGGATGTAGCGCCACGGCACCGTGATCAGCCAGCGCGTGTTGCGTACCGCATTCGTCACCAGGGTCTCCGGGCTCCACGTCGCGCCGCCGTCCGTAGAACCTTTGCAGTAGACGTTGATGGACGTGTTAAAGGTTTCACTGCCGCCCGATTTGCCGCCGTAGAACACCAGCCAGTACCCGGTGACCGAGTCGATGCTGATGGCGCACATTCCCTGGCCGCCGGTGCTGTTGAGCACGACGTTCGCCGAGGTTTCGGTGATCGCTGATTCGGTGATCTTCCAACAGCGCAGGTCGGCATTCGCAGTGCCGGTGCCGGACCATGCAACCAGCACGATGCGGCTGTTCGTCAGGTCAACCGCGACTGCAAAATCCGGCCAATTGTTCGCCGGATCCTGCTCGGTCATCGAGGTTGCGATCGATGTCTCAGCCCAAGTATTAGCCGAGTCGTCGTAAACCTTGCGGCTGATCTCGTTGGCGCTGGCGTCCCAGAAGATCGCCATGATGTCCTGATCGTCCGCGGCAAAGCCGGGCACGAGGATCATCTGGTCGCCGGTGGCTATGGTCTCGTCAACCGTGCGCGCAGCGTCCCATGCCCCGTTTGGAACGTTGGCATTTGGAAGCCGGTAAAAGCCGCCTTCCGCCCCGGCGTCGATCACAGTCTTGCAGTAGACGTTCCCGCCGCGAGCGCGCGTGATCGAGAGGTGACAGCCTGCGGCGGTCGAAGCGCCAGCAAAGATCGTCGTCTGCGTCGAAAGGGCGTCCGAGCTCGCCGTGTCGATCGTGCGGTATAAGGTGTCGTCGGTTGCCGATTCGGTATAGGCGCAGTGAATCAGGCCGGCCGCTATACCGCTCCATCGGTCGAACCAGATCGAAAGCTGAGTAACCGTACCCGCGAATACAACAGTCGCGGCCGACCAGGTGAGCCCCCCGTCGGTGGACTTCTTGAATGCCACGTCGGCGCCGGAGTCGACATACACACAGTAAAGAACGCCGGCGGTTGTCTCGACGAGGTAGTTCGTGCTGGCGGTGTTGGAAGTTGCCGCAGCGACCTCGGCAACCATCACATCGGCACGAGCGGGCATCGAATCTCCTGCAAATAGAATGGGCCCGAGCCGTATGCCGACCCGGGCCCAGTGCCAGTGCTTGGGGATGCAAATCACCGGCCGCCGCTCAGGGAGGGGAACGGCGACGCCTCGCGGCGCTCGGGAACAGGGCCGCCGCTGCGGCCCGCAGCCTGTGCCGAAGCAGCAGGGGGTGAAAACGACGAAGGCCCGCGCTGGCGGGCCTTCAGTGGGGGCATTCTCCCCACACTAGGGAAATGTAAGGAATATCCGACGTGATTGCAATAGCTTCAAGCACATGCGAGTCGCTCGACGTGGCTCCGCATCCAACGCCGCATGTGGCTCTTCCCGATCGACAGCCAGGTGATGTACCGCCACCGCAATGCCGCGTATGGGTCGTGCAGCTGCTTGCGCCATGTGCCCTCGCCCACTCGCGCCAGGGCGAGATAGAACGGCGAGATCGTGGCTGGTCTTCCGACCGGCATTGAGCCGTCCTCGTTGGGAGTGCGGAACCGCCATGGCTGGCGTTCCTCAAGCAGAGCGATCTCGGCCAGCTCATCGAAGTATTCGCCGCGGGGGCCGTCCGTGTGCGGCACGGTGGTCACCCATTGCATCTCGGAGCGCATTGCCTGCCCGAAGGCTGAAAGCCGCTGCCGGAGTGTCTTAGGCACTGCGTCCTCGTCCTGGAAGCCGTCGGTCGCGCCGGCGTAGCTGTAGAGCATGGCCGCCAGGATCTCCGGCTCCAGATTCGCGCACGCCTGCCCAGCCTCGGCGACAGTCCAATACGGGCGCCCACTACCAGGGACGATGAACGGCTGGACGGAACGCCCGGCCGTCAGGGTTATCAGCATTTCAGGGGTCAAGCGATCTCCTCCTCGACTTCGTCAAAGGGTGGCTGGCTGGAGTAGCGGAAGGGCTTCGGGCGCTTCCTGAACGGCAGCACATTGGCCGGCAGCTTCGGCCCCAGGGACATGGTGATCGGTCGGCAGGCCTCCCATCGCCCGTTGATGATGCGGACCTGCCCGCGGTGCTTGAGCTTCAACAGCAGCACCCCGACCGCGAACGGCAGGACGCGCTTGCGCTTCCGGGACATCCAGGCCACGAGCTCGTCGTAGGTATAAGAGCACGACAACAGGCGGAGCCTGATCAGCTCGGCGGTTTGCACGGGAAATGTTCCACGTGGCACCTCACCGGATCTGCGTCCATGCGCCCTCTTTTTTCTGGAACATCTTGAACGTCCAGCCGGAGAAGACCTCTACCGCCTGTTTGAACTTGTTCATCCCGTCTGTTCGGATGTAGGCGCCTTTGATTTCGTGAATCTCGAGCTCTCCGCCTACTCCGAGCACGTCGAAGTCCGGCGTGTACCTCACACCGCCAGGCAGGCGCAGCGTGACGCGCTCGAAGCCCCAGTCCTTGATCTCCCCGGCCCGCTTGCGGTACTCGAGCAGCATCGCGTGCTCGGCCTCGGTCTTGTTCATCCGGTCCTTCGAGCGACCGATGACAGAGGCAGCCGCGGCGCGCAGGCATAAGCCGTGCAGCGTCGTCTTGTAGCCGGGACGCTTCAGGACCTGGGATAGCTGGGCTGCGTTCATCCTCATGCCGCCGCCAGAAAGTCGTCGATCGTGATTCCTATGGGGACCTTAAGTTCGCGCCGGATGCACTGCTCGATCGTGTTGAGCGCGAACCCGGAGTAGTGCTTGTTCGATTTCAAGCATGTGATGAACAGTTCGCCCATGTATTTCTGACCGACAGCACAAGGGATGCCCAGCTTCACCAGCGAGTTCATCACCTCGTAGGCAGGCACTACGCGGTCCTCATTTCGGCTTCTTGCCCTTGCTGACCCAGAGCGTGATCGTCGACCCGCGCTTTAATTGAGTGCGCCGCGCCGGGTCCTGCCGGTAGATGCGGCCCCTGTTCACCGTGGCGTGGTACTGGCGGACGACCTTCAGGGTGATGCCCTGCGTCGCAAGTTTCGCGGTAACTTCTGCGAGCGTGGCCATCAGGCAGCCCTCCGGGGAAATGGTGTGACGTTGTCAATGCGCTTCGGAGCTCGCTCTCCGCCATCAGGACCGGAGCCGGGGTCGAAGGTGTAGCGCCTGCGGTCGAGGATCTCGAGCCATTCGAAGATCCCCCAGAAGGTGTACGCCAGCAGTGCGACACCCAGCGCGACCAGCATGAATCGCAGCGGAGCCGGCGCGGGTATGCTCGCTCCGGCGACCAGCAGCACGACTGCGATCGTCCCGATCCAGGTCCAGAACTTCACCGTGAAGCGATCCATCACGCGAGCTGCTCGAGGCCGGAGATCAGAGAGTCGAGATTCGCCAGGTCGTTGGCCACAGACTCGCGCCGGACCCTGATCTCGTCGATTGCCGAGGAGATCGCCCCGCCTTTGCGCGCGGTGACCTTACTCACGATCTGGCGGAGCTGCTTCTGGCCGCCAGCCTCTGACTTCGGTGCCTTGCCCTTCTTACACAGGCGACACTCGTCCTCGCCTTTCGGGAATCCAGTCGGGCCCTTCTTCAAGCCGCACTTCGTGCAGGTCTTCGACTTCGACATGGGCTCCTCCTGGGTGATAACTGGTCCGACCGTTCCGCTGCCGAACTCACCACTGGGCTGGAATTGCGCGGCAGCGTCTGGTGCCGGATCGGCATAAGCCGGCCTACGATCGACGACGCCGGTCTCGACGATCCTGGTGTGCTGTGGCTCGCGCTCAGTGCGGCCGTGGGCCGACGCGGTGCGAGTCCAGTGCCCGGGCGTCTTCTGTTCGATCAGGCCCTGGCGCTTCAGCTGCGAGACAGCGTGCTCGATCTGCTGCGGTGGCTTGTGCAGGCACTCCTGTAACTCGGCGAGCTTCATCCCGAACGACTTGCGCTCGATGAGTTGGACGATCTCGGCGGATAGTCCTGTCAGCACAGCGTCATCGCTTTAGCTTCAGCCAGTTGACGCGCGCGCACGATGCGGAGCTCGCGCTCGGCGCTGCGCCGTTGGACGCGACGCTCGTTCGCCACGAGTGCTGGGATCTTGAAGTCGCGAGCCTCTGCCCGCAGCAGGTTCCTCTTCGCGAGCGTCCGGCTATTGCGTTTCGCGTGCCACGGAGTGCGGGCCATCACACTGGCCACCAGGTCGTGTATTTCAACTTTCCGACCTGACGCTTCTCGCCCTTCACCACCCGCCCGGCATCGACGAGGTCGTGCAGGCGACGCATGACGGCGTGGCGCTCAAGGCCGGTCTGCACCCCGAGCTCGCGGTAGGTGAGGCCCGGCAACTTCAGGACCATCTCAAGGACGATCTTCTGGTGCGCCGCCCGCTGGCCTGTCTCGTGAATGTGGTCCACCGCCTCGTGGCTGGTTTCCGGGTCGGTGTTGCGCGCCGCCGGCGTCTCGCTGATCAGCCCGTCGTCGATGTTCCTGGCGACGTTCGCTCGACGGGTCGCCTGAGCCTTCTCTATCGGCATCGCGAGCGGTAGATCGAGCAGCGAGAGCTGAGCGTTCACGCACTCACCTGCGCGCCCGGCGATACGGCTCCGGCGGTGGCACCATCGCGTCCACCTCCTCCCAGGAGAGGCCCCTCGCTGCAGCCGACTCCTGGGCGGAGTTCCAGACCTTCACCGGCTCCCCGCTGATCTGTATCCACGCCGGCACTGGGGGCGCGACGCTTGGAGTTCTGCCTGGCTTCGTAGTCGAGCCACCACCCGCTGACCCAGCTCGGCCAGTGCCGCTGCTCGTGCTTGTCGCACCAGTTGGCGAGGATTTGCTCTGCGTTGTCGCGATGCTGGGCGGCGAGATACTTGGGATTGACGACGGTTCCGCCGAAAGCTTTCTTGAGCGATTCAAAGACGGAGGCTTCGTGGTCATTCAGTGGCGGGTTGAACAGCAGCGCCATCACGCTGCCGTCGCGTCGATCGGATCCGGGATGGTCGGATTCCCGAAGTGGAGCGGGAACTGGTCGTCGTTGCGCTCCGTCCAGTCGCCGAAGTGCATGAAGGCCGGGTCATTCATCTCGTTGTCGAGCAGCTCGCGTACGTATGCAGCGCGGTCCTGGTGCAACTCGAGGACGTACATCCCCTCGAGATGGACGATGCAGCGATGGTTCGGAAAGCACCGGCGCTCGAATGCGCGCAGCGCCACAAGGCCGTCGACGTCGTGCTCGCTGATCTCGATCCTGATACGCATTGCAGCCCCTCGTAAGTCTGGAACTAGCGTGGATCCGATCCGACTCTTCCTTCCGACTTCCGGGGGTAACCTGTTCCCCCTCGTATCTGCGGACGCGGCTGTGCCCTTGCTGGCGAGTAGCCGGTCCGCCTGCCCCACCCTCTGCAGAGCTGCGCGTCGATCAACTTCCACCGCGTCGCGGTGCTGCTTTTCGCCCCTCTTCGACTCGACCAGGGCGCCCGGTACTACAGGCCCTCGCTTCCGGGTCTCGACGTGATCGCGCGTGGTTTCCCCGCCTCCCTCACGTCCAGCCGCGGATGTGCCGCCGCGGCGCCGGCAGAGTTCAGCCGGCTGCTGGCCTCCTACGAAGGATTACGGCCGGCACGGACAGACGCCCACGCGATCGCGCGCAAGAATCGCAGCGCGACGGGTTCAGGTTATGTCCATGCGTAGCGCTAAAAAAAAGCACTCAGCGCCTCCCCTGCTTCGGCTTCACGCCGGCCGACGCCAGCAGCTGCGCGATCTCGGGCAGCATCTGGTTCAGCCGGTCGAGCGAGGCGCGGCGCTTCGTGTCCTCGTCGGTGAGGAACAGCGCCATCAGGTAGTACAGGGGCGTGAGGTCGCCCGTCGACTGCATGATGCGGACCATCAGGTTCACATCGCACGAGCGCGGATCTCCGTCCGACGGGCTCAGCCGCCTGGCGAGTTCGGACGCTGAAATGTCGCAGTCCGCAGCCACCGCCTTCGGCCCACGCCGGTCATTCAGCACCGACCAGTGAATGCAGTCCCGTAATGACGGGAACCGCTGCAGAAGGCCCGGCTCGAGGTCGAGCGTCAGGCTGGGTCCGGCAACTACCCGCATCGCGCGCTCCCGGTAGTTTCCGGTTCAGCTGCG